>Ga0070706_100001605_pt1 | contig 23569 bp, 20 predicted proteins | sample KBSK5501metaG_FD_65476 | JGI IMG/M metagenome (GOLD analysis project Ga0070706, IMG submission 65476) | Corn, switchgrass and miscanthus rhizosphere microbial communities from Kellogg Biological Station, Michigan, USA - KBS K5-50-1 metaG | ecosystem: Host-associated > Plants > Roots >... | reverse complement strand
TTCGCTCTGCTCAAGCAGCGGATGCTCCACACGCCAGCCGCCGCATCATCCCCCGACGGCATGCTCGTACCCGGTCCCGGCTGCCACGTCTCCGTGTTTCATCAAAAGGCTGCAAGAGCCACTCTACCGGGTCAACTTCAAGCGGGTGCTGATCCCCTCCTGCGCACATGGTACACTTGCCTCGGAGCGCCGAAGGAGCAATGACGCCATGGGCGAGAACACGCAGTCGGCGGCGGAAAACGGGGACGCTGCCGATGAATCGCTCGATGGCGTGCGGATCGAGGCAATCGCGTCCAGCGTGTCTAGCGACCCGGAGAAAGCAGAACATGCTGACGGACCGGTGTCCGCTCCTGGCTGGACAAGACGCATCTCCACGCGGGGCAAGCTGGCGCGCGCGCTGATTATTGCGCTGGCCGTGATCGCCATGCTCGTCACTCTGCTGCGCCCCACCTTCACCGTGCCACCCGGAATCGCGCGGCTGTTGACGCCTGTGCCCACACAGACTCTACTGCCTGGCGCCTTCATGAGCGGACCGTGGGAACAGATCTCTGGCCCGCCTATCCCGGCAGGGACCTATTATGCGCTGACGGCCTCCCCCACCGACCCGGCGACGGCGTACGCCTGTGTGTTCATCCCCTCCGCTGACGCTCCTGGCGTGGCGACCAGTGGCGCTGTTGTCTGGGTCACCCACGACGCTGGGCAGACCTGGCGAGAGGCGATACTCCCCACGCCCCCAGGGCCCAACTGCGCGGTCTCCCCTGCGCTTGACGGGTCGCCTCGCGTGACGATGAGCGTCGACGACCCTGGGCTGGATCAGCATGCGCAGGCCTGTGCGCACAGCCGGTACTTCCTCAGCGAGGATGACGGTGCGACCTGGCGGCGTCTGCAGCACCGCTCGATTGCCCCACCGGTCAGCGAGTTTGGATACTGCATGCTGTGGGGGGCAGGATCTCACCTATTCCTCGCTACCGACGCCTTCGGCGCTGGCGATCAGGGGCGCTCATTCCTCGAACGCAGCGACGATGGCGGGCTGAGCTGGGCGCGCGCCGATCAAGAGCTTGCGGAGGTGAGCGGGAACTGGTACGCCCAACCGCTGGACGCCACCGGCGAGACACTCGGCGCGCTCATTGGCAGCGCGGCTGTCCTGTGGATCACCCACGACGCCGGAGCCAGCTGGCAACGCATCGGACCCATTACGCGTGGCGCGCCTGAGACAGGAACGCCGCTGTATCTGCGCACCGATGCGAGCCTGGGAGGTGGGCCAAAGGCGTGTCACTGCGTCTTCGCGTTGTCGTCGTCCACCACTGGGGGCGGGAGCACTGGGCAGCATATCTATACGAGCCATGATGACGTGTATACGAGCCACGATGATGCGCAGTGGTCGCCGCTGCCACCGATTCCGGTCACGGGCACGAGCGCCGTGCGCTCTGGAGTCTCCTACGCGCTCGGAACCACCGTGGATGGCAAGCTGCTCGCATTGGGCGCGGAGCCGAGCGCTGGCCTGCCTGACCTCGCTCACCCCACACACGGCCCGCCACCGCGGCTCTGGGCATGGAATACCCATGCAGGGCGATGGGAACTGGCGGAGACGCGCGTGCCCTGTCAGGATCTCCAGACCTGTACGCTCTATGCGGCTGGATCCTCTGCCGTCGTCGCAGCCGATGGCACACCAGAGGGAACCATGTTCTGGCTGACCGGAGTGGTGCAGGCAGGGGAGAGTCAAACGCCCCCGCAGGCGGCCTATCGTCTCTATATCCCAGCAGACTGAGAGGCCTGTCTGTAGCAGCCACATGACAGCGCTGGCGCACGCCACGAGAATGTTGCCCAAGCAGGGCGGTGCTCCAGACGTTCACTGCAACAATCCAACCGGATTCGTGCAATGGGCGTTGCGCGAAGGTGTCATGAGGTGTTCCCAACCACAGGCCCACATGGAGACCGCGCGAGGAACAAAAACGTCAGCATCACCCGCCGCCGGAGGCGGCGCGTACCCTGGCGCCAGAGCTCGCGCTGGCAACGAGCCGCACGACGCGCCCAGCTTCACCAACTTGGCGTCCTCCTCAACGAGTTCGACCGCGGCGACGAGTTCCGCGCCCTCGTCCGCCCGCTCACTTCCAGACGATCGCGGCCATAACGGTCATTCCGTCGGCCTGCGTGAGATAGATGTTTTGCCCGCCGTTCGCCCCATCGGTGATGACGATTGTTGGCGGAATGACGCATGCTAGCGCGGGGCCTGCTCCCTGCTGCGAGGAGCACAAGCGCACGACATCGTTGAGTGCCTTCGACGCCTGCCGCCAGACGTTCGTTCCCGGCGCGAGCGAGTAGAAGGCTACCTTGGACGGATCGCCAGGCATAGGAGATAACTGCAAAAGCGAGCCATCACGCAGCAGCATCGGTATCGCGCCGATTCCCGCCACAGGGGTGTCCCGTGTCGGCGACGCAGGCGGTCCATGCGGTACAGCTCGCCACATGAGGCCATGATCTAGGCTGCGCCAGTAGGGGCGGTACTCAAACTGGCCATTCCACACCACACAGTAGAGCAAGCCGAGGTTTGGTGTTCCCAGGATCAGCCCATCACAGGGCGGCGTGTAACCCCATGAGCCGTCGCCCCATGCGCCTAACTTTCGCCAGGTCACTCCAAAGTCAGGCGTCCACCACAGGGTATCCTCGTATGGGACGATGTACCCGCCCTTCTCATAACGTACCCGGAGGTACGGCCCAAAGAACGGGGATGGTCCTGGAGGCGGGCTGATCTTGAGGTGGAATGGGAAGCCGCGCGTCTCCCAGTGCGCCCCATGATCTAGCGTGACCAGGAACATGGGCTGATCATCGGCGTCGCGGCTCAGGTAATACCATACGTCACCATCGGCGACCGGCGCCCCGGCGTTCCACTTTTCATACCCTGCTGGTGGTGTGTACTGTGACCAATGGTCGCCGCGGTCGAGGCTATAATAGCCTGGCGCGCTGGAGGTCGTGTTGAAAAAGACGATGTCGGGCGCGCCTGGCCAGACGACCAGATAGCAGCGCGTCGGCGCTGATGTGGGCGTCGTCAGTCGCTTCCAGTGCAGTCCAGAGTCTTCGCTGCGCCAGAGCAACATGGATCCATTTAGCGTTGGTGGCGCCCAACAAGCGTAGAGCAGTCCGGCGACGCTGGTCTGCGCTGTGAGAGTGAAACCGGTATCGCCCTTCGTGGCCTCGTAGAGCGCCGCCAGATTGGGCATCTCCGGCGGCAAGGTCAACGCGCGCCAGGCCCCGACCTGCGGTTGCGGTCCCGTGGGGAGCACGGTCGGCCCGAAATCGTCGCCAACGCTCGTGGTCGCGCCGGGACCGAATTGGCGCTGGCCGAGCAGCGCGGCGAATCCGGCGACCACCACGCCGACAACCAGCACGGCCGCGATCGCGCCGAACGCCGCCGAACGTGAGGAAAGACGCCTCTGTGGGCGCACGGGAAGCGCACTCCCGCGCGCTTCCACTATCTCTGCATCGTCCGTTTCGTGCGGGAGGGCCTGTGTCTCCTCTTTGCGCCAGAGCGCGGTCAACTCTGCAGGAAGGCTGGCCAGAGGCGTGGCCGGGGGCAGGCCACGAATCAGCGCATCCATGCGGGCGTAGTCGGCGCGAGCGGCGGCGCATGCCTCACACGTCGCCACGTGCGCGTCGAGGGCGGCGCGTTCGGCGGCGGTGAGATCATCTGGCCCAGCGGCGAGATGATTCGCCCAGCTGGAGCAAGGGCGCTTGATCGAGCGTGAGGTGCTGGCGTTCATGGGTGTTCTCTTCCTCCGGGGCCACTGGACAGCTCAGAGCCCTGGTTCGTCTCGTCCTCCAGCGCGCGGTGCGCCCGGCGGAACTGCACACGTCCGCGGCTGACATAGGCGCTGACGCTCTTCTCGCTGATGCCCAGCGCCGATGCGATCTCGCGCTGCGAGAAGCCACCCTCCACCTGCATCAGCAGGCAGATGCGGCATTGTGGCGCGAGCATCGCCAAGGCCAGCTGGATGCGTTCGGCCTCAGCCAGCCGCGCGCCGGGCTCCGGTTCGGTAGCTGGCGTCCGCTGCGCATGGACGTGCTCCAGGCCGAAGGGCAGCCAGGAGAGCAGACGGGCGTGGCGTAGATGGGACCGCGCCGTGTTGGTGGCGATGCGATAGAGCCAGGGGCCAAAGCGTAGCTCGTCGAGCGTCTGTGGCAGCGAGCGCCAGGCAGCGATCAAGGTGTCCTGCGCGAGATCGCGCCCCAATTCCTCATCGCCGACGAGCCGCGCGAGATAGTTGCAGATGCGCGCGTTGTACGCCTCGAAGAGAGAAGCGAACGCTTCATGGTCGCCTTGCCGCGCCCGCTCGACAAGCAGCTCTTCTGGCGTATCGCAGCGCTTCTGCGCGGGCGACTCAAGCGAGACGTCCTCGCTCTCGCCCGTCGTCTCGTCGATCATGCACAGCGCCTCATTGCTATCCCATTCATCCACCTTCAACCGTACGCCACATCCCTATAACGCACGCGAAAGGCGAAACCCTGCGACGAGGTGGAGGGATTCGCGAGATCAGGTGAGGGCCGAGCGCACATCGGGGCGCGCTAGAGATCGGGCCGTGGAGCGCAGAGCCCGTTCTGAAGACGCCCAGCCCCTACCGGTAGCGGTCCAGCCGCGTGCAACGACGCATGACCGAAGCGGATGGCCAGAACCTGATACCGCTGAGATCCGCCTACCTGCTTCAGCGATGGGGCGCTAAGGACTTAGTCGGAAACCATGGTAGGATGAACGAGACCAATCGGGAGATGATGCACGGCGGCGTTGATTCTTGCCAGAGAGCAGTGAAGCTCAAATGGGAGTCTTCTGCTTGGAGTTTTCTGTTCTCTGAGGGAACCAATGGAAGGGATGCGCAGCGCCACTCCTTCGTACAATGAGCGCGCTCCTGGTACTGGCTCTGCTCATCAGCGGTAGTGTGACGGCTTGTGGGACGAGCATGGCACACCGCCTGAGTCCTGACGAGATCGCTAGGCAAGTAGGCATGCACTATGGTGATCCCCAGGCACAGCTTGCCGGAGTGAAGGACGATGTGGCCGATCCTCCTCCGCATGAACCTCTGTACCACATCGGCCTGACCGGGCACTTCCACCAGGGCGCTCTGGTGGCAGTCCGACTCGGCTTCTCAGCCACGGCCGAGAGAATGTATGTTTGGAATATTCTTGCCGTCGATCAGGCGGGCAACCGGGTATGGTATGACCAAGACCTCGATGCAGCCTGAGCGCGTTTACGGAAGCTCTGGTCGAATGCACGCGACGAGTTGGGGGATGATGCACAGCGGGTGAGCAGCCGAACGGGCGACCGGTTGGGAAGAGGTTCAAGTCGGCCATGGAACGCACGCATCCGTGGGAACTGAGTGATGTGTTATGGGCGCGCGCCGCACCGCTGTTGCCCGCAGCCAAACCGCATCCCAAAGGCGGTCGCCCGCCACGCAGCGACCGCGCGATGCTGGGGGCGATCCTGTATGTGTTGCGCACCGGCATGCAGTGGAACGCCCTGCCGCGCAGCATCGGCGCTTCGACCACGGTCTACGACCGCTTCCGCGCCTGGGAGCGTGAGGGGTTCTTTACGCGGCTGTGGCAGGCGGGATGAGCGGAGTATGACGAGTTGGTGGGCATTGAGTGGGAGTGGCTCTCGTTGGACGGAGTGCTGACCAAGGCCCCTTTCGGCGGCGCCGCGACCGGGGCCAATCCCACCGATCGCGGCAAACGGGGGACGAAACGGAGCACGCTGAGTGAGGGGCATGGCTTGCCACTCGCCATCGTGGTGGCGGGAGCGAACGTACCTGATATGAAGCTGGCCGCACCGACCCTGGATGCCATGGTGATTGAGCGCCCAGAACCAACGGCTGAGCGGATGCAGCACCTGTGCTTGGACGCGGGCTACGACTATGATCTGCCGCGCTTCGCCGCCGAGCAGCGCCGCTTCATTGCTCACATGCGCCCGCGCGGCGAGGATCGCGCCAAGGCGCGATCGCTTGATCCCGCCAAACGACCGCGCCGCTGGGTCGTCGAGCGGCTGCACAGTTGGCTCCATCGCTCGCGGCGACTGCTCGTCCGCTGGGAGAAGTTGCAACAGACCTACGAAGCGTTCATCCACCTTGCCTGTGCGCTCCTCTGCTTTCGGCAGTGCGACCGCGTCAAGGCTCACCTGGTTTCCGAATAAGGTCTAACTCTGCAAGCGCTGACCTGGGGCGCAGATAAGCGGTCTCCCCAGTTGATCGCTGACCGTGCGCTTCGTGACTGAGCCATCCTCACGCGACGGCGCGTCGCGAGCCGTGTCTCGATCTCGGTGATTCTCCATTGCCTTGGAGCATGTTCGAGCATCGGCAAGGGGCCCATACAGGACTGGGGCGCTCTCGGATTAGCCGCCAGCGGTGTTGTGGCATCTCACTGCCAGATGCGCGGCCTCATCGAACGTCAACGCACCACCCTGTGCCCATAACGTCGCGAAGTGATCAGCGCCGACCTGTGCCTGGAGTTCGACTTCCATCCGCCTGACAACACCCTCTTCGGCGGGGCCGAGCGGAATGCTGATCTGGAGGCGCAGGGCGCTCGCCGCTCCTAACAGGCGCACAGCGACCTCATACTGTGTCTGCCTGTCCAGCACCTCCGCCACTGCTTCGAAGCAGTCAAGCATTCCCGACCGGGCTCCGAGTCGCTGGTAGCGGTTCAAGCTTTCCAGGAACAGTTCGAGGGCCTTCACCCGATCGCCTTGACCCTTGCGTATGCTGCCGAGGATCCCCAACGATTGCGCCATGCCGACCACATCTGCGAGCGCCTGCCGCAACTCGATGCTCTCCTCCACCAGGACCGCGGCCCGTTCGAGATTACCGCGCCGCCACGCTACTTGGCCCAGATTGGCGAGCGCACGGGCTGTTGCTCCGCTATTTGCCAGGGAACGCGCATGGACGAGGCTTTCTGCGAAGGCAGAATCGGCGCTTACGAATGCTCCCAATTGAAAATAGACGAGGCCGAGATTGTTGAGAGTGGACGCGACGCCATCGCGATCATGAAGCGCGCGTTTGAGCGCTAAGCTCTCTTCGTAGCGTGCGATGGCCTGCGCGTACTCGCCCTGAAAGCTGGCGATGCGGCCGAGATTATTCACGATCTGCGCGGTACCCCGTATGTCCCCCAGCGTGCGCCGGACCTCCAGACAGTCGTGGTAGAGCTCTGTCGCGCGCCCATAATCATTTTGCTCCGCAGCAAGCGCTCCCGCGCCATGCAGGGCGTTGGCGTACGCCGCACAGCACGCTTGCTGCGACTCTGTCGTAGCCCTACACTCCCGATCCAGTCCTGCGCCGCGCGCCATCTCCACCGTGCGCTCCAGCCAGGTCCGCCCCTCGCTGAAGTAGCCACGGATGCTCCAGAAGCGCCACAGCGCCCCAGCCAGGGCCAACCCGATGTCCGGATCCTCCGCATGCGATAACGCCCATTCTAACGCTGTCTGCAAGTTCGGGTGCTCGCATTCGATCTGCGCGAGCCACAGCGCCTGGGCTGCTCCCACCAGTTCAGGCGCTGCCCTCTCGGCGAAAGCCCGGAAATAGGCAGCGTGTGAGCGGGCCGTTGCCTCAGTCTCGCCACTTGCCCTCAACTGCTCCCAGGCATATTCGCGCACCGTCTCGAGCATCGTGAAGCGTGGCGCGCCGGTTGATACGGGTGACTGGAGCAGGGAGTGATCCACCAACGTGGACAGCGTGTCGAGCGTAGGAGCGCCTTCCGTATCGGCGCGTCCTCCGGTCGAGCACACCGCTGCCGCGGCGTCGAGTGTAGCGCCACCGACGAAGACCGCGAGCCGGCGAAAAGCCACCTGCGCATCTGGCGAGAGGAGGTCGTAACTCCAGGAGATGGCGCCGCGTAGCGTCTGCTGGCGAGCGGGCAGGTCGAATGCGCTGTGGGTCAGGAGAGAGAGCCGCGCATCGAGTCGCTCAAGCAGGGCCTGCGGCGAGAGCGTCTTGATCCGTGCCGCGGCCAACTCGATGGCGAGGGGCAGGCCATCGAGGCGCTGGCAGATCGCAGCGACGGCTCCAGCGTTGGCGACGTCGAGAGCAAAGTGTGGGCGGACTGCGCAGGTACGCTGAATGAAGAGCGCAACTGAGGCCACGGCGGCCAGCGTTGCCACGGAGGCCGTCTCGGCGGCGGAGGGCAGCGCAAGCGGAGCGAGCGGATACTCCTGCTCGCCGCGGAGGCGGAGCGACGCGCGGCTGGTCGCCAGGATTTTGAGGCCAGGGCAGGTGGCGAGGAGGTCGGAGACCAGCGTCGCCGCGGGGAGCAGGTGTTCGAAGTTGTCGAGCAGCAGGAGCGCGGACTTATCGCGCAAGTCGCGTTCGAGCAGCTCGACGAAAGGCGTCTGGTCCGCCTCCCGCAGGCCGAGCGCGCCCGCCAGCACAGCCGGGACCAGCGTGGGGTCGCGCACGGCCGCCAGTTCGATGACATACACGCCATCGGAGAAGGTATCCCCGACGTCGTGCGCAAGCTCCATAGCAAGGCGCGTTTTACCCACACCGCCGGTTCCCGTCACTGTGAGCAGACGCGTGGCGTTGTCATGGAGCAGGGCGCTGATGGTGTCGAGGTCACACTCACGCCCCAGCAGCGGCGTCAGTGGCAGGCGGAGCGAAGCAGCACGCGCTGAGACAACTGGGGAGGGGTGTCCTCCGCGCGCCACCGACAGGAGTTCCTCACGCTCGTCGGCGGTCAAGCCCAGCGCGTCGGCGAGAAGACGCAGCGTCTCCTTGCGCGGCGTGTGCGCAACGCCGCGTTCGAGATTGCTAATGCTCGGCACACTGAGTCCAGCCCGCTCCGCCAGCTCTTCCTGCGTCAGTCCAGCGGCGAGACGGCGCTGTTTCAACAGCTGGCCGAAGCGCTGTGGCGCCACTTCCACGTCCTCTCCTTCCATGTCCTCTCCTTCCACCATGTCGAGGCGTATTCACGCCCGTCTATCGCCGTCGAGCGTGGCCAGAGAGTGCGTAGCAAGTGCGCATGCCGTCCAAACTATGGGTCATTTTATCAGTTTACGAGCGAGATTATGTGGTCATGTAGCCTCGAAGTTTCTATGCTGGGAGCGAGTGGGTGGGGGCGGCGAGCGCCTCACGCACCCACTGTCGACTGGCGTAGATAGTGAGGAAATCTCATGGCACTCCGAATGCAGCGCTTCATCTCCCTCCGGCCTCAGCGCACCCCTGCAGCGAGGGGCAGCGCCACCACGGCGATCGCCTGGCGCCGTGGTATGCGATCCCTCCTCGCAGCCCTCCTAGCCGTCATCGCCCTCACTGTCACCGCGATTGGCGCGCCACGCGCGTCGGCGGCTCCAGCGATGTCCGGCGCCTGCTCACAGGCGCCGGCGCAATCGATGCGCGATCGAGCTTCCTACACCCCGGCCGAGCTTGACCGCTATGGCTTGCCGCAGCGGACTCCTGGCGAACCCTTCGCCAAGTGGGCCACAATTGTCCGCGGCGCGGGTCAGCGCATTTGTGGGGCTACGCGCGGCGAAACAGTGTCCTGGACGACCTCCACGAGCTTCAATTGGGCGGGAAATGTCGCGGATGAGTCGACTGCAGGCCAAAAATACACCGAGGCGGATATGGATTACTTCGTGCCCTGCATAGGCGCGCCACCAAGTCCTGATCCAGACTTTTCTGGCGTCGCAATGGCCGCCTGGATTGGGATTGGGGGCTCGCCTGGCGGGAAGACGCTAATTCAGGCGGGAACGGCAGCGTTCCAGACCTATAACGGAACGAGCTGGCAGACCACGTACAAGGCGTTCTACGAGAATACTGGGGCGAGCAACCCCGCGCCTTACTATCCGTTCCTCGTCAAATGCAACGACCACATGTATGTCAAGGCATACAACAGTGGGTCCACAGGGTGCATGTTCATCCAGCGCATCAGCGACGGGCTTCATGGGGGCTCCTGCTACGGACCAGCTGGGTATACCGGCAGCGCCGAAGCGATAGCGGAATATTCACAGTTTGTCGCACCGTATTTCGCGAGGTTCGGCACTGTCACGTTCAAAGGCGTGGGCATTACCGACAACGCGGTGTACAAGGGCATCGACAAACTGCCCCATACCACCTATGAACTCTATGCCCACAGCTGCAACTCGCAGGTGGTCCATGCGGCAACCGTCGGCGGATTTCAAACTGACACTGGCAACACGCCGCCCGTGAAGTACGCTGTCACATGGCTCCATCAGGGATTTAACTGCTAGCATGCGCACGCCTCGCCTGTGTGCTGCGTGCCACCCCCTAGCGCCTCAGACATCCGCTTGCGTTTATGCGCATCCTCTTGTGCTCTTGCCTGTCGCGATGGCGGCAGCTCCTCATTGCCTTGGAGAGGGGTAACCCAGATGACTCGTCGCTCCAACCTGGCCTTCAGGTACCGTGGCGCTGCGTTCGTCCTTGCAAGTCTCTTCGTGTCTACGTTATGGGCCCTGCCGCCAGCTTTGGCGGCAGGGTCTCACACGGTCCACGCCGCACTCCCTGCGCAACCTAAGCAGCCGCTACTGGATGGTTCAGTGGATACACGCCAGTGCAGTGCGGGATCACCCGCGCTGGCGTATTTTCAGAGTCGGCTGTACCTTGCCTGGACAGGATGCGATGCGAGCCGCCATCTCAATATCGAGTCTTCGACGGATGGCGTCACTTGGGGGAATAAAGTCACGCTGACAGACACAGCCAAGTCAGGGACGGGCCCTGCGCTCGCTGTCTTTCATAATCATCTCTATGTTGTATGGGCGGGCACCGATTCACCCTCGCACATGCACATTGGCTATTTCCAAGGAAACAGCGCCCTGGCTAATCATACATGGCTTGCCGACTCCACAGGTTATACGCCTGCGCTGGCGTACTACTCTGCGAACGGCTTGAGCTATCTGTACTTGGCGTGGACAGGGACCGATTCGGCGCATCATCTCAATTTCGAGGACTCCGCCGACGGCATCACCTTCACGCACAAGGTAACACTCACGGACACCTCGGCACGCGGCCCATCCCTTGCTGTCTTTAACGGGCGCCTGTATGCAGATTGGGTAGGCACCGATACCCCGAGGCACATGTGGGTTGGGTACTACGTTCGGACCAGCAGTCTCGGAGGGCATGCCAGGCTACCATGGGTACCCACCCCCGATGGTGATCCCGCACTGGCAGCACAGGGTGGGAATCTCTTCGCCGCCTTCACGCAAAGTAACTCGATCGTTTCAATCTCACAATCGAGCGACGGCCTTTCGTGGGGAACGCTTAACTCCGTGTGCTACAACGACCTTGGATGCACCTACCTGGGAGTAGGATTGGCGAGTGACCCCTTGATCTGCGTACTCCCAGTTCAGGCCTGGACAGGCCCACTAAATCAAGCTGGCGACATCATTGTGCAGTGCTGATCCGGCTTAGCAAGTGGGCGCTCTTCAACGCTGGCGATCTCGCAGTGGAGTAGACGGCGGAAGTCATGCTCGACTGCGGCTGGCGCTTCTGGCTTGGTGTGCTGGACAAGGCCAGGCAACATGACACGACGTCTGTCTGCCCGCGACTTGGCCAGCGCATGAGAAGAGGTGACGCCAGATGACGTGACGCTAAATGACGGGCAGCAGTGACGATCGCCGCGGACATCTGGCGCATGCGGAAGGAGCGTCACATTGATGCGGAACCGTCTCCATCTCCCGGTCCCATTCGCCAGTTCCAAGGTCGTGGTTGCGATCCTCTTTGTTCTCCTCGTGGGCGGCATCGTTGGGATGCGTGGCCCTGTCGCACACGCAGAACCTATCTCATGTTCAGCCCATCAGATCGGCGCGACAGGTCGAGTGAATCTCTCAGGGCGCGGCTTTAGTGGCTATGCGGAGGGCTGGTTGTACGGGTACTACAGCACCTACAATGGCTCCTATTGCGGCTATATGACGGCAAAGTCTCACGCCCATCTGAACCCAGGTTCGGCGTGGGGGACGCTGCGGGCAACAGTGTACGATTGTTCAAGCCACATTAAAGCCCAAACACCAGGTAAGGCGCTGCAGGGTGGCGGGAGTGGTGGGCTTGACTACTACACCGTCAACACGAGCAATGTGTATCAGAATTGCGGGTTAGGCTTTGCGAGCGTCATTGTAAGCGGATATTCAAACGGCTGGGGACTCGGCACGGGCAACCACTGGGCGTGAGATGCTAGGCGGTTCGCAGGCACAGGACAGGTCACTCGCACCTGCGGCTGAGGTTACTTGATCGCAACCCTTCATCTCGGAGTGGATGTCTCCGCCGATGTCCCTGACGGCGGCGTCCGCTCAGGCCCCGTACGCCACTCGCCGCAGACGCCCAACGTCCCGCCGGCGAACATGTTCCACAGCGAGCGCCCAGACAGCCGCGGCATCCGAAGCGGGAGATCGTGCTGGCCTTCGCGGATGACCTCGCCGTTCCCGTCGTCGCTGTCGTCGCTGACGCGCACCGCATCGCCCAAGCGCTGACAAACTACCTGACCAACGCCCTCAAGTACGCCCCGGCCGACCAGCCTATCGTCGTCACGAGTAAGTCGCTAGACCATCGAGCGCTGCATCAACCGGCTCAAACAGTGGCGGGGGCTGGCGACTCGCTACGAGAAACGCGCGGTCAACTACCGCGCGATGGTCGTTCTCGCCTCTATTGTCATCTGGCTCGACGGCTGAGTCGTCAGACAGACCCTAGTGCAAGCCAGCTGAACTGAGAAACTGGTGTACGCGCCTGCTACAGCCTGCTACACATGCGGGCCGGACTCCCTTGCGGGCTCATGGAGTGCTACAGAGGCATAGCGCCAATTTGACCTGACCTCCCAGTATGCCGTCTCTCACCACCAGCATGTGGCAACCGCGACCATGTGCGCATCTGCGTACTGTGCGCAGTTTCAGGCGAGGATGGCGCCTCGGCACTTGGCATGGCAGGCTCCCTTGTCTTGTAAAGAACTGGAGTCTGTCGGCGTATAGAGAGTGAACCATCCGAGCGCACCACAGCAGAGTGTTGAAAGTAGCAGCGAGGCAGCTCATGTCATCTCCCGACGTACCCTCTCGCTGCACGCCACGTGGCTGCCGCCCGTTTCTGTCGAGCTGTCGGTTCCCCGCCGCCGTGCTCCTGCTCAGCGTCCTCGCGGTAGCCAGTTGCAGCGCCCCATCTGGCTCACGCGGCGCCGCTTCTCCGCCCGCAGCTTCACCCCCGCCGTTCCGTCCGATGGTCTCAATTACCCAGGCCTGGGGTCCCAACGCCACAACTGCTACGTTCTCGACGCAGTTGGACGCGACGCGCTACATGCCGAGCTTTGGCCTGGCGCCTGATGGGCGCAGCCTCGACGGCTATGCGCTCACGCAGGTTCCACCCGCCCGGATCGCCACCACGCCAGCAGAGGCGGGTGTGCTCGACATCGCCTCCCACCACTTCACGCCCATCGGCGTCGCCAGCCTCCCCAAGTGCCCTGGATCATCCTGCCAGGACACGGGAAGTGGCCCCTACTTCCTCAATTGCTGTCAAACCGATGAGCGCTTCCTCGTTGCGCAGAGCACGGGCTACCCTGGTCCGGATTGCGGCGGCTGTCTCTACGCCTACGATCAACATACCGGCAGACTCGACGAAGTCATCCCAGCCAACCAGTATCAGGGCGTCTCCAGGTCTCTGCTCGACCGCGGGGTGCTCGTCGTGCGCACGGGTATCGGCATTGTGCTCGCTGACCTCGCCAGGCGCACGGTCCAACGGCTGAGCGACACGACAGGCAGCACAGACCTTGCTGCGTTCTCCTGGCCGTACGTGGTCTACGGCGCGCCGGGCGGCGCGCAGCATACCACCACGCCCACCACGCCGCTGCAGGTCTACAATGTCGCCACAGGCGCGACCACAGCTCTGCCACAGGTGACTGGCAGCATCCTCGCGCTCACCGACGCCACCCTGTACTACGTCGCCACGCCTGCTAACCCTGATGACGCGCCCGCGGCCCCTGCCACCCTCAATGAGCTGGACAATATTGCTACGCCAGGCGCCCAGCCCCGCATCTTGGCCACACTGCCAGCCGTCCCCGGCGCCAGCGTGCCACAGTCTCTCGGCGTGTCGGGCGGCGCCCTCTTCTACACGGTCAGGGCCCATCCTATCTCCCAGGGCGGCTGCCAGCCGGGAAGGGGACATGTATGCCCGACGTCAACACCGGCGCCCCCTCCCGTGACGACGCTCTACGAACTGGATAATCACCTTTCCAGTTCACCCAACGTCCACGCCGTCGCCGCATTCGCTGCCGACCTCGGCGACGTCGCGGTGGCCAATGCGCGCCTGGTTGTCCTCACCGGCGCAGTGTGGGACCGCACTGAGGGACGCTTCGTCGCTCTAGGAACCCTGTCTGCCTCGGGAAGCAGCATCCCCCCCTCGCGGCAAGACGCGACGGGCAACTTCCTGATGGTCGCGCACTCCCTCACGCAGGACTGGCAATCGCCTTTCCAGGTCAGCATCTATGACGCCACGCGCCTGCCGGTCCTCACACATTGACCGCCATCCGGGGTTGGCCCCATGCGTTAAGATCCCATTGATGACCGTGCGGTGATCCCGCCACTATCCACCACACCACCCACTCGCCGGCAGCAGTGGCGCGATGCTCGACCACGCCCTCTCCGTCAAACCGCCCCGTCCCACCATCTAGCTTCCCCTCGCGCTAGCAGCGACGCCACTTGTGGTCTCCTGGCTGGCGTCTCCTGGCTGGCGTCTCCTGGCTGTTGAGCAACCTCCAGGCAGCCAGGCGCCCTACCCCGCTCCACTCCACTACAGGCAGATTGGGCATCTCAAGCGTCACTCCTGCTCACCGTCGGCGTCTCCCCGGTCTGATAGCGGCGAGAGGGCTGCGCAGGCGGAGGCGAACTGTGCCACCACGCCACGCTGCATTTCCAAAGCGACCGGGAAGGCACTGTTCCCGCCGCTCTGCGTCACCGCCGTGGCCGCGCCGTTGACGAGGAGACCGGCTAGAGGCGTGCCAGCGACCGGCGTATTCGCGGGATCCGTCTTCAAGCCGCCATGGAGGTCGAACTCTGGCCCAATGGCGATGTTGAGCACAGGGATCCCGCGGCTAGCGGTGCAGACGGCAAACGCGAGGGTCACCTTGTCGGCGCTGCGGTTTCCCGTGACTTTCAGGTCCACGGAGGTCATCCCGCCGCCGAGGGGGTTCGTATAGCACACCTTGCCGCTGCCGGAGAGGCTGCCGTTGAGGTAGGTCGCGAGATCCATATAGGCCTCCACCGAGATGGTGGCAGGGCCAACCTGCATCCGTAGTGGCCCATACCACGCGCCGTTGAGCGCGAAGTAGCTCGTGCCGAGGTTATAGGCCAGCACGCCTACCACGGCTAGCGCGAGAAGCCCCGCCAGCAGTCCCAACCCCCGCCGTAGCCCCCGCCGAGGACGCCGTGTACGCGTCGTATGCGCCTGTGGGCCAGCTGTCCGCGGCGTCTCCTCGAGCCTCTCCTCGAGCGTCTCCTAGGACATGCCGTACGACTCTGCTGCGGTCATTTCGTTCCTCCTTTGCTCTCCAGGCATCCATCCATCGGATGGGGACGGTGTCTGGGAGTGTCATGGCACTGCGTCCCCGATCGCTCTCCTGAGGAGCGCGCCCAGTTGGCGCGACGATTGCATAGACCCTCGGTGTGCGCCTGGGGACGCCTGCGCCGCTTCGTCCTGAGCCGACGACTCGTATCCCACTCGGTATCGTTTTCCCCGCGCTCTACTGCATTAAGCGGCGCAGGCAGGCGCTTCCTGTGCGGGAGGCTTAGCGATGCCGCTGCATCTCCTCCTGAGGTTCTCCAGCAGTGGGACGGCGGTGCCCTGGGTGGAAGCATGCGCCTGCACCGCATGCAGGATGCCGGGCAGATCGCTCGCCGTCTCACGCTGTCCTGCCGCCCAGGAGTTGATCTCCGCACCCAGCAGCACGATGAAGGCGAAGTAGTAGAAGAAGGCGAGGATCACCACCGCAAAGACGGCGACGGTCCCGTAGTTGGCGGGATTAAGCACCAGGTTGGCGTAGAGTGGGAAGAGCAGCTCGTAGAGCAACAGCAGCAGCGCCGCGACCACCGCGCCACGCCAGTTCGGACGCAGGCGCCGCCAGAAGCGCTGGCGATAGGGGATGAAGGCATACATGAGGGCGAAGAGCAGGGTCGCCGCGACGAATGCGAGCACGACTCCCACGGCCGTCACCACGGTCGTTCCCACCACATCGCGGCCCGACGGGTCGAAGACGCGCTCGACGCCGGCAGGCAGGAGAAACGTGATCAGGAACAGCGGCAGCAGCACGAGATAGAGCAACAGCAGCAAAAACGCCATGCGGTTCTGGCGGAGCGGATCGCGGCTGCGCAGGCGGAAGACGACGCCGAAGCAGTTCTCCAAGGTAATGAAGAGCCGTGAGCCCGCGAAGAGCGCCGTGACGAGGCCCACCACCAGCAGCCAGTCAGCGCTCGCCTTGAGCCGTGCGCTCACCACCTGCACGATCACGGAACCGATCCCTGCGGGCAGCGCTCGTACGACGTTGTCAGTGGCGAGGGTCTCGGTACCAGGCGCGATATTTCTGAGGATGAAACCGGTGACAGCCAGGACGAGAATGAGCAAGGGGAAGACAGCGAAGAGCAAGGTGTAGGCGAGCAAGCCGGAGAGGTTGAAGATCCAGTCGTTGTTGACCTTGACCCAGAAGGCGGCGAGGGTCGCACCCCCGCGTGTGAGGGGGCTCCCTCGTTTGATCGCCTCGTCGAGATCGGCCATTCCGCGCACGCCATCGGCGAAGAGCCGCCGCAGCGTGTAGGTGCTCCTCATGGTCGCCTCGCCATCGTGGCCACGGGCCAAGTCCATCACACTCCACTGCGGAATACCGCTAGGACGGTACCCGCACACGTCGCTCTTGGTCCTCCTCGCCCACCAACTCCGCTTTGCGCTCGATCACTCGCGCCGCCACGGCGATCCCGAAGTGAGACTCCAACGTGGCCAGCGGCTGACTTGCTCCTACTTCGTCTCGTCCTTCTTCTCGTCGGCGTTCTGCCCCGCGCTGCGCAGGAAGCGCAGGCCGATCAGACCCAGCGCAACCGCTCCGGCGGCGAAGAGCTCCGGTTGCTTCTTGGCAAAATCTTCGACGTTACGCGCAATCTCTTCCGGCGGTGTCGTCCGCAGCCATGCCGCCGCCTTCTCAATTTGCTCCGCAGCTAGGTCGGTGTACTGCGATAGGGCGCCAAGATTGTTCTCGCGCAGCCGGTCGCCGACCGCGTTGACTGCGCCTGCCGCACTATCGAGTCCCTCGGCGGCCGACGTCATCTGCTGCTGCGCCACCGCAGACGCCTGATCCTTCACCTGCTCAGCAATGGGACCGACGCGCTCGCGCATGGTGTCCACGAGCGGGCCCACCTGCTCGCGTATCGTGTCGATGGCCGGAGCAGTCTGCTCGCGCACGAAATCCGTCGCCTGCCCAACACCTTGCCCGACGCCTTGACGCGCCGCCTCGACGGCCTGTGCTGCGGCCTCCTGCGCGGATTCGGCGGTGGATTGCTCGGACACACCACTCGCTGAAGCTGCCTCTTGTGCGCTGTCATGCGAGAAGGCCGTCGCCGCGACCGCCGCTGCGCCCAGATCGGGCACGGGAACGGGCGGAGCCATGGGAACGGTCGGCGGCTGGTCGGTCGCACCATCGGCAGGCGCGCCCGTGCTGTCTGTGATTGGCGCGGTCGGCTCCAGCATTGGCGTCTGGTTCATCCCTTTGAGGTCGTCCTTGCGCACGCGCAGATGGATACCAGTCACGTCACTGCGATCGATGGCGGCGCGCGGGATGGACGCGTCGTGGCTGAACAGCCAGCCCTTGTGCACGACGAGGAAGTCGTCCTTGTCCTGCCGGTCGCTCACCGTGCCGAGTTTCTCGCCGTCGGCGTCATACACGGACGCGCCTGGTGGGAAGGTCGCGCTTCCAGCGCCTATCGAAGGCTCTGGAGCATCAACATGTCCTTGTTGGTCCATCTTTTCCATCCTTTCGCATTACGCTGTCGACAGCGCGCGATAGACACCGGCTAGCGACGCTCCAGTGAACCTGCTCGTGCCCGAGGCTGGGCAGAGCGCCTCTCGCTGTACTGTTTCGCCGCGTGGTGGAGCGTGTCGAGATGGCTCAGATGGTAGATGAGCGCCACCGCCGCGCCAAGAATACCTGCCAGGAACGCGATGGCCAGGCCAAAGACAAGCGACGTATCCATGGTCACCTGGTGATTCGGGTCAGTGAGGAAGAGCACCGCAGCGCACACGATGGCGGCGGCTATGCCGGTGAAGAAGAAGCCTTTCAGCATAGCGCCCACCAGGTGGCCGACAAACCCCACGATCCGTAGCATCGCGAGCGTCTCCTTCCTTCCCAACAGAAGCATCTACAGCGCGTAAGTCCTTTCGCACGAGCGTTGGGACGCGCTCGCGACACGTGGTAGATGTCTTGCATCTACCATGCGGCATCTGGCGCGTGAAGCGCGCGCTACTCCGCCATCGCTGGCGTGGCGACGGCGACACGGCTGGTGGCGACCTTGGCCCGCAGGCCATGGCTGAGCGAGGTCAGCCCCAGCACCGTGTGAATCAGCGCGTAGGGCAAACTCAGGGTCAGGCCAAGAATCGCCGTGTCGTCGATGACGGTGGGCGCGATGCCACTGGTCTGCGCGACGAGATTCAGCCCAAAGTTGTGCAATATGCCCAGCAGCCCTACGGCCGTGAAGAGCAACCCGATCACCAGATCAAAGGGCCGCGCCAGCGCAGGCAAGAATGTGCCCAGGAGCAGGCCCAGGAACCCGGCGAAGAGCAACCACATGGTCTCGGGAGTGATCCCTTCCCCCTTCGAGAGCGTCACCAGCGCCGAGACGACGCCGAACAACAGGAACCAGAGCCAATAGTGCGTGTTGCGCTGCGACAACATCGGTCCCTCCTGTGCCTACTTGACGCGGATTGACGCGGATTGACGCGGATTGACGCGGATTGACGCGGACGTCGCAACCAGCGCGTCCGCCGCGCACACCGCCGAGTTTCGCGTGCCTTCGCCACAGCGGTGAGCTCCGACGCACGCATCCTGACCGACCGCCTGCTGTTCTGCTACCGGTGACAGAACACGAGACGGGCGCCGCGCGTCTCCATCGCGCACGCCCTCTCCATCAGCGACGTGGACTACGCGCTTGCCTCCTTGACGAAGCGCGTGGACCTGTCGAGACGTGACGCACAGCGCCCATAGGCGCCCTCCGCCAGCCTCGACATGTGCCGCATCGTTGCCAGTGTGGCTCGACGTCCGAGGTGAAGAATCGTCCGCCAAGCGCTCGACATCCCTGCCAAACACGCCAGCATAGGACACACACGCCGCCTGACACCGTGTGAGCGTGGTCGCGATCCTCCTCTGCGCGCCACCGCTCAGCCTGCTGCCTCCAGGAGTGAGAGGGATGCGCTCCTTCGCCCCCTCCGCTCACTTGTCTGCGGAGACAGCGGTAGTATACCTGAGACAGGCAAGGCGCGCTAGCCCCATACGTCGATTCTGACGAAGATGTGCCGTCTTTTGCAAAAATAGTGTGGCTGATAGGCGCCTCAGAGGATGTGTGGGGACGTACGGTGATGCTGGGGACTGGCTGGGGACTGCTGGGGACTCGTCGGCCTCAGGGCTGTTCCTGCTGCGCCAGATCGAGCCAGATCGAGCCAGATCGAGCCAGATCGAGCCAGATCGAGCTAGCGGCGGTGTACCGACTCGACCCAGACGTGCACGAAGCAATCGCGTGATAGCCCAAGGCGCGCGAAGGAGAAAGCAGTCGCGTACGCGCCGCACAGGCGATGCCTCCGTTGCGTCCGGCGGCATCTGACCTCGTGGTCCAGGTCGTCGCGGTGTTGGGTGCGCAGATCGCCGACCGACGAGGCGGGCTTGAACTCCAACGGCAATACCCCTTTGGCGGCGAAGACGCCGAGCAGCATCTGTACCCGCTGCTCGCCTTGTGCTCGACTGGAAAACCGCTCGTCGACCTTCCGCGCAACGCCCACAATCCTATCCTCACGCGCTATCCTCACGCGCCATCCTCACGCGCCATCCTCACGCCCAGGCGATCTTCTCGACCTCGCGCTGCAGATCGGCTTTCGTGCCACGCACGTAGAGCAAGGTGGTGTTGAGCGAGTCGTGGCCCATGATCTGGGCGAGCCGATGCAAGGGAACCGACGCCGCCATGCGGTAGCCGAAGCGATGGCGGAGATCATGGGGGCTGACGTCAGTGAGGCGCGCGTGAGTGGCGTACCGCTGCACGAGATAGCCCAGCCCCCGCTCAGTGAGCGCCTGCCCCGTTTTGTTCGAGGGAAAGAGGAAGCTGCTCTCTGCGGGCACGATCGGGAGGTACTCCCCAAGCGCGGCGCGAGCGGTCGCGTTCAGTGGCACTTCGCGATACTTCCCCCGCTTGCCGATCACCTCGAGCGTCCCGCTCCGCTTGCCCAGATGGACCTGTCGCATGCGCAGCTGACACACTTCGTTTGCCCAGGCGAAGTAACGCTTGAGGCTGATGAGCGCGCGGTTGACGGAGGTCGGCTTCAGTCCAAGTGTGGTCAGGAGATGCGCGCGATAGGCGGTGATCGTTGGCGTGGTGACCTCGGCAGGCGCAAAAGGAACCATCGCCAACTCCTCCGCCAACTCCTCCGCCAACTCCTCATTCACCTCCTGTGTCTCTTCCCGCCATCGCGTCTCGCACCAGGCGACAAAGTGACGCACATCGCTCACGTAGTTGCGCACCGTCGCCGGGCGGAGGTCCTCGGTCTCGCGCAACTGCCGACCAAATTGGTCGAGCGCATGCTGGCTTCGAGGGGAGAGGAGTGGCATATTCGCCCGTTTGCTCCTGCGTTCGTTTCTGTAGGGAGGCATATGCATATACACCATTCTGCGCGCAGATCTCCTGGTGACATGAAATGTTCAGTCCATCATATCTACCATAAAACAGACAGCCATTTCAGGACCGAACGCACACACCCTCCGCGACTCATCCAGGCGATATAGACGTGTTTTCCTTAGCAGACATGCCCCAGCAGGGATCGGCGCGACCTTAGCAGACATTCTTCCCCCTCCGTAGACAGGATGCGTGCTGCTAAGGTACTTTAGCAGACATCGGCGAGCAAGCGCCTTAGACAACACATCCTCCCAGATCTGGACGTGCGCGAGATACTGCGCGACCGTGGGGCGCGAGGAACGAACACATGCCGGTAGACTTCTTGAGCGACGAGCAGGCGCGCGCGTATGCCCAGTATCCGGCGGATGTGAGCGACATCGAGTTGGCGCAGTATTTCTACCTTGACACCGCAGACGGGCGCCTGCTCATGGGGCGGCGGGGGGACCATAACCGGCTGGGTATGGCCTTGCACATCTGTGCGCTCCGCTATCTGGGAACATTTCTCCCTGATCTACGCGCGACGCCGGCGCGCGTGGTCACCTATGTCGCCCGGCAACTCCAGATCTCTGACCCAGTCGCCTGTCTCGAGCGCTACCACGCCAGCCAGATGCGCTTTGATCATATGGACGCCCTGGCGGCAACGCTGGGCTACCGCCCCTTCACCGATGCGCGCGCGACCTTCCCACTCGCACGGCGGCTCTACCTGCGCGCGTGGACCAGTCAGGACCGTCCCAGCGCGCTCTTTGATCACGCGGTGACCTGGCTCCGGCAGAACAAGGTGCTCCTCCCTGGCGTGACGACCCTCACCCGCTTTGTTGCACGTGTGCGCGAGCGGGTGGCGTCGCACCTCTGGCGCGCGCTGTGCTGGGACTTGACACCCCAGTTGCGCGACAATCTCGAAGCGATCCTTACGCGCCCAGCGCACGATCTCGGACCGCGCTTGGAGACGCTGCGACGCGGAGAGACCCGTCTGTCGGCGCCGGCGTTGCTGCGCGCGTTCGACCGCTTCGAGGCGGCGCGCAGTGTGGCGGTGAGCGCGCTCGACCTCTCGCACGTGCCCGTCCATCGCCTGAGGACGCTGGCGACCCATGTCATCACGAGTCGAGCCGCCGCCATTCGTGACCTGGCGCCGGAGCGCCGCCTCGCCACACTGCTGGCCTTTGTACGCTCAACAGAAGTCGCCGCGACAGACGACGCGCTCGACATTTTCGATGGCGTGATCGACACCTTGATCCGCAACGCGTCGAAAACCCGTCGGCAGAAGCGCTTACGTATCCTTGGCGATCTCGATGAGGCGGCGCTCTCGCTGGCGGACCATACGGCCACCCTGCTCCGGCATAGCGAGTGGTCGGGAGAGGAGGTCATCGCCTTTCTCGAGGCGCATCGCTCAGCGCTGAGCGACGAGGTGGCGCGCATTCTTGCGCTCGCGCGCAGGACAGGTGACGAGTACCAGGAGGAGCTGCGCGCGGCCTATGCCGCAGTGCGTCGCTTCGTGCCGCGCCTGCTGTCGACGGTGAACTTCGCCTCGACCTCCGCCGCCGCTCCGTTACTGCAAGCGCGCGACTTGTTGTTGTCCTTGGAGGGGCAACGCCCCGCCGTTATCAAACAGCGTTTGGAGCGCGCGCCGCTCGCGTTCGTGCCCGCAAGTTGGCGACGGTATGCCCAACCCGTGGGCCAGGCCGTGGACCGACCGATGTACACGGTCTGCTTTCTCGCTCAGTTGCAAACTGCGCTGCGTACGCGCGAGGTGTTTGCGCCTCGTAGCTCGCGCTGGTCCGACCCACGCGCCAGCCTGCTGCAGGCGCAGGAGTGGGAGCGCGCACGTCCAGCGGTCTGCGCGCTCCTACAGCGCTCACCCATCGCCGCCACAGAACTTGATGCGTGGGCCGCTGAGCTCGATACACTGTATCGTCGTGTGGGATCTGACCTACCCGAAGCGGTGCGTATCGAGTCGGTGACCGATCCCCACACCCACAAGACGACCGAGCGCTTGAGCGTCGCGGGTTTGGACGCGCAGCCCGAGCCCCCATCGCTGCAACAGCTGCGCCAGCAGATCGCGCGGCGGATGCCTGTCGTGGATCTTTCCGCGGTGCTCATGGAGATCGAAGCGCGCACCGCCATGGCGCTCGAATTCACGCATATCGGTGGCAGCGACTCTCGGCTGGACGACTTTGCGGTGTCGCTGTGCGCGGCGTTGCTGACGCAGGCATGCAATCTGCCCGTCGCAGAGGTTGCCCAAGAACATATCCCGGCGCTCGCCGCTGACCGGATCATCCATGTGCTGCACAACTATGTCCGTCCGGAGACCATTTCACGCGCCAACCCGCGTTTGATACAGTTCCATCTCCAGATCCCACTGGCCACCGTCTTGGGCGGCGGCGAGGTCGCTTCGGCAGACGGCTTGCGCTTCGTCGTCCCTGTGCGCTCGGTCAACGCTGGTCCCAACAGCAAATACTTTGGCGTCGCGCGCGGCGTGACGCTCATCAACTACACGCTCAATCACTTCTTCGGCTTTAACGGCGCCGTGGTGGCAGGCACGCTCCGCGATTCACTTTTTGTCCTCGACGGCCTGTTGGAGCAGGAGTCGCCGCTGCTGCGCCCCCAGGAGATCATGACCGACACGGCGTCCTACAGTGATGTCGTCTTCGGCTTGTTTAGCCTGCTGGGGTATCGCTTTAGTCCACGGCTCGCCGATCTGGG
>Ga0070706_100001603_pt1 | contig 23576 bp, 19 predicted proteins | sample KBSK5501metaG_FD_65476 | JGI IMG/M metagenome (GOLD analysis project Ga0070706, IMG submission 65476) | Corn, switchgrass and miscanthus rhizosphere microbial communities from Kellogg Biological Station, Michigan, USA - KBS K5-50-1 metaG | ecosystem: Host-associated > Plants > Roots >... | reverse complement strand
GGCCGACTCACCGCGCTGCTCGTGGGGCTCGTCACCACGCTGCCCACTGGCCGCCTCACCGCGCTGCTCGTGGGGCCCGTCGCCGCGCTCCTCGGTGGCCGACTCACCGCGCTGCTCGTGGGGCTCGTCACCACGCTGCCCACTGGCCGCCTCACCGCGCTGCTCGTGGGGCTCGTTGTCGCGCTCCTCGGTGGCCGACTCACTGCGCTGCTCGTCGGGCCCGTTGTCGCGCTCCTCAGTGGCCGACTCACCTCGTAGCTGGGTGGCCGGCTCGGCGCGCTGCTCGCTGCCCGGCTCGCTGTGCTGTTCGCCGCCCCCGTTGAGCTCGGCGGTCCGGCCTTGGACCGGAATGCGCGCGCGCACCGTATCCAGGGCCTGCTGCGGTGCGCCCGGCAGTGACAGTCCGGCCCCCGCCGGCGCCGGCTGCCCGGCAACGTGCGAGGAACCAGCGCGCTCCAGAAGAAGCGCGGCGAGCTTCTCGGCATCGGCGGCGTCCACGCCGAAGACCACCCGCGGGCGCCCCCACGGCTCCTCGATCGAGTAACCGACATAGCTGGAGACGGGGGGCAGGGGTTCTGCCGCCAGGCCGTGTGCTGAGCGCCAGCGGTCCCATGCCCGCTCCAGCATTGTTGCGGCGCGTTGCGCGCGGGATACGAGCCTCGGATCAGGCATTTGTGCGATCCTCCCCTGAGAAGCGGTGCCACGCGCGCCTCGGGCTGACCCTGGCGTGCGCACGACGCTGTTATTCCTGTGCCCGCGGCAAGACGCGGGCTGCCCGACGTGCCAGGCCCGTGCAGGAACGCGGGCCGGGCAAATATGCCATGCGACTCGTGGCACGCCGTGACGCGTGCCGTTGTGCCGGAATCGGATGCCCTGCTAGCCAGCACCCGTGCTAGCCGACTCCCCCGTGCTGGCCGATACTCATGCTGGCCGACACTCGTGCTGGCCGACCCCGTGCCGGCCGGCGCCCGTGCTACCGGCTCCCCCGTGCTAGCTGACACCCAGTGGCTGGCCGACACCCCAGTGGCTGGCCGACACCCAGTGGCTGGCCGACACCGACATGCTGGCCACCACCCACTAGCACCGGACCCCGGGGTACCGCCGAAGACATGCCGACCAGTATGGCGGACCTCGGCTCTGGACAGATGTGGTTACGAAAAGTTAGTCAATTATTACGTTAAGTAGAGGGGGGATCCCGTCGTCCGGAGGGCGTTCCGCCACCCTCCGGACGACCGGATCAACCCCGACAGTGTCACTCCGAACCAAGCTCTCGCGAGCGGCCTGCGCGAATCCCGCTCACGACGTGGTCCGAATGCCCCGCCGGGGCGTACCTCCTTCAGCCGGTTCTTCCTGCCGGGCGCCCGCCTAAGCGAGCACGTAATGGCCGCCCCCACCGCGCGGAACGCGCCAGGGCACGGCAGCATGTCACTCCGAGCGCTGCTGCGGGATACCCGCGAGCAGTGCGCGGACCTCAGTCTCCCTGTACCGGCGGTGACCACCGAGCGTACGGATGGAGGTCAGTTTCCCGGCCTTGGCCCACCGCGTGACGGTCTTGGGGTCAACTCGGAACATAGTCGCGACCTCCGCCGGTGTCAGAAGCGGCTCAGCCTCGGGTGTTCGTGCAGACATGTGTACGGCCTCTCCTCCTGGACCGGTACTGCGATCCTGCGTTGTTCCTTTGCCTGGCTCCGGCTGGAGCCTGCCGTGGATGTCCCATATGGCCCACTGAGACCATATTGCCATCACCAGCGGTGACAAGTCGACCACCAGGAGCAAAGATTCTGTGACAGGTCGCCCCCGTTGCTCCACTCATATGAGTCACGCTGCGTGATTCTAGCGATACGTATCGTCGCAACGGGCCGAATCTGGAAAGTCGTCCTCTGTTACTCAGTTGGCGAGTTCGAGCGCCTCCAGGGCCTGCCACCTGCTGCGCAGCCGCTGGTACATGGCTGCGGCCAGTTCCAGCTCGCCCTCGCCGAGAGCCCGGATGGCCGCCGAAACCTCGGCGACAGACTGGTCGGCGCGGAGCGCGGCATCGTTGAACAGGTGGACAAGGCCGCCGTAATCGAGTTCTACGAGCGAATGCGGATGGAATTCCTCCAGCCAGCGGCCGATCTCGGTGAGTTCCGTGTCGGCCTGGGCGGCGACCGGCCCGGCCGGGCCGGGCCCGGCCGGGCCGTCCGGCTGACCCGCTAAGCCCGCGCTCTGGACCTGGTGCACTGCCGCCAGCGCCTGGGCCACCCGGCGCCGCGCTTGCGGCATCGCGGTGGCGTAAATCAGCGTCCGCGTCGCGGAAGCCGTGGCCGGACCCCTCGCCTCTGGCTCGGCCGTGCTGCCCAGCACGAGCCACCTCTCCTCCGGCGCGAACGGCGCGAACCACACGGACGGCACCGACCACGTGCAGGCCTGGACGAAGACGCGCAGCGACGAGACCCGGCCCTGCCAGCGGGCGAAGTCCCGAGACGCGCGCCGGATCTCCTCCGGCACGAACGCGGCCGCCAGCAGTGGGGCCGAAGCGGCCCGCAGCCGGGTAAGCGCCAGCCACGAGCGCAGCCTGGTCTGCCAGGGGCAGATGTAGGTGACGCCATCGGCCCAGCGGACGTACGCGTGCTCGCTTTCGCGCTCTGGTGCGCCGATCGGCGGCAGTGCGATCAGGCGGCCGAGCGCCTCAGCCTGCTCGGCCTCGAGCGCGCGGGCGCGCCGCGGCCGGTTCGGGGAAGCAGCGTAGGCCGCCCAGCGCTCACGGTCCGCCTCGCTAAACGCGGAGAGCGGCTCGTAAACGCGGAGATACGCCGCATACGGCAGCATGGTCGCATCGTGGCACGCCAGGGGCACAGGGAAAATCTCCAGCCGATAACGAGATCATCACCACCCGGCGGTAACCCGCGGCAACTCCACGCGGTCCGGTCTCCCCGCACGCGCCCTCGCGGGACACAACGTGCCAAATCCGCGCAGGGCACGTCCCAAGACACCGAATCCGCACCGGGCACGTTGATCGGCGTGGGTTGTGCTCGCGGCCGAGGCCATACGCTGGTCGCTGACCCCCGCGTCGCCGAGGATGCGGAATCGAACCGGGAGGTCACCACCGTGACCAAGGTGTTCACAAGCCCCCGTCGGCCAGAGGACGTTCCCGGGAATCCCGGCGGAACGCCTGAGCAGGCCGTCAGCGTCAACGACCAAACCAGCCACGAGCAGGTCGTCTTCTGCCAGGACGCCCCGACCGGGCTCCGGGCGATCATCGCCATCTACTCCACCGCCCTGGGCCCCGCGCTCGGCGGTACGCGTTTCTACCCGTACCGGGGCGAGGACGAGGCCCTGGCCGACGCGCTCAACCTGTCCCGCGCCATGGCCTACAAGAACGCGCTGGCCGGCCTGGACCTCGGCGGCGGCAAGGCCGTCATCATCGGTGACCCGGCACGGCAGAAGTCCGAAGCCCTGCTCCGGGCCTACGGCCGGTTCATCGAGTCGCTGAACGGCCGCTACATCACCGCATGTGACATCGGCACATACAGCGAGGACATGGACATCATCGCCCGGGAGTGCCGCCACGTCACAGGCCGGACCGTACCGAACGGCGGAGCGGGTGACTCCTCCGTGCTGACCGCGTTCGGGGTCTTCCAGGGGATGCTCGCGGCGGCCGAGCACAGCTGGGGCACGACCAGCCTGGACGGGCGCCAGGTTGGCGTGGAGGGCGTGGGGAAGGTCGGCCGCCGCCTGGTGAGCCACCTGCTCGAAGCGGGCGCTGAGGTCGTCGTCTGCGATGTGGACCCCGGAGCGATCGACCGGGTGGTATCCGAGCATCCCGGTGTGCGAGTGGCCGCGGGCCGTCACGAGCTCATCGGCCAGCAGCTTGATGTCTACGCGCCGTGCGCGCTGGGCGGTGCGCTCGACGATGACACCGTGGCGGCGCTGTCCGCCAGGATCGTCTGCGGCGGGGCCAATAACCAGCTTGCCCACCCCGGTATCGAGAAGGTGCTGGCCGACCGCGGCATCCTCTACGCGCCCGACTACCTGGTGAACGCGGGTGGCGTGATCCAGGTGGGCGACGAACTCGGCGGCTTCGACTTCGATCGCGCCAAGGCTCGCGCGGCCCAGATCTTCGCGACCACCAGGAAGATCTTCCTGATGGCGGACGAGGAGGGAGTGCCGCCCGCCGTGGCCGCCGACCGGCTGGCCGAGCGGAGGATGTCCGAAGTGGGCAGGCTGCGCAGCATCTGGCTGGGTCCGTGACGGCACGGATGGGTCTGCGCCCGGGGGCCAGGATGGCCCGGCGCGGTGCGCTGCCGCGTGCCCGGCCGCCCCATCCTCGGCTCCCGCAGAGGCGTAGACGCCACAAAGCAGGTACGGTTGGAGGCGTACGCTGGCTGGAGCGCGTCGCACTTCAAGCGGTGGAGCGGCGACGGGCTTTGCGGCATGCGTCCGGGCCGCAAGTATCAGAGCAGGGAGCAGGGGCCTGACCGAGGCTCCGCACGTTCGAGGGGGTCGAGCCAATGGGGCGCGGCCGAGCCAAGGCCAAGCAGGTAAAGGTGGCACGCCAGCTGAAGTACAACAGCGGCGGCACGGACCTTGACCGGCTGCGGTCCGAGCTGGGTGTCGGCAGGGATCAGCAGGATGCACACGGCGAGCCCGCCTACGCAGACCTCGCGGACCCTTACGCCGACCATGTCGAAGCCGACGACACCGGTGAGGACGACGACGAGGACGACGAGGACGACGAGGAATCCGGGAATGGCCTCAGGAGGAGTGCTGGCCGGTAAGCCGGGCGCCGCCCGAGCCGGGCACTACCTCATCTGCCGAACCTGGCACAACCTCACCTAGCACCCAGGCGGGAACGCTCCTGGCGGCTAGCAGGCGCAGTGCCCGGTCCGCGTCGGCGCGGGCGACGACGGCGGTCATCCCGACTCCCATGTTGAAGACGTGCTCCATTTCGCGGCGGGTCACGCCGCCTCGGGACGCGAGCAGGCCGAATACCGGCGGCGGGCACCAGGTGCCGCGATCCAGCACGGCGTCGGCGCCGGGCGGCAGGACGCGGGCCAGGTTCGCGGCCAGTCCCCCGCCGGTTACGTGCGCGTAGGCGTGCACCTCGCACTCCGCGGCCAGCGCGAGGCAGTCGCGCGCGTAGACGCGGGTGGGGGTGAGCAATTCCTCGCCCAGCGCGCGGCCCAGTTCGGGTACCTCGGCGGCCAGGTCCAGCCCGGCCCGGTCGATCACTTGCCTGACCAGTGAGAATCCGTTGGCGTGCAGCCCCGACGAGGCCAGCCCGATCACGACGTCGCCGACCGCCACCCGATCGGGGCCGAGCAGGCGATCCGCCTCCACCACGCCGGTGGCCGCGCCGGCCAGGTCGAAGTCATCTGGGCCGAGATGCCCCGGATGCTCGGCCGTCTCACCGCCAATAAGAGCACAACCAGCCTGAACGCATCCTTCCGCGACTCCCGCCACGATCGCTGACGCGCGCTCCGGCCGCAGTTCGCCGAACACGACGTAGTCGGTCATGAACAACGGCTCGGCGCCGCAGGTGACCAGGTCATCCACCACCATTGCGACCAGGTCGACGCCGATCGTGCCGTATTTGCCGAGCCGGCTGGCGATCACCACCTTGGTGCCAACCCCGTCGGTGGACGTGGCCAGCAGCGGCCGACGGAAGGCAGTTAGCCGGGACGCGTCGAACAGGCCGGCGAAGCCGCCCACACCGCCGATGACCTCAGGCCCGGCGGTCCGCGCGATCGCGTCGCGCATCAGCTCGACGGCCCGGTCCCCCGCGGCTATGTCCACGCCCGCGCGACGGTAGCTCGACCCGCCCTGTGTCACCGTCATGGTCGGCCCGCCGTCATGAGCCTGGCGGCCGGGCGCCCGCCACGGCGATCTCCAGCAGGTGCTTGCCCCGTTCCGTCTCGGCCACCGGAATCGGGTACTTCCCGTCGAAGCAGGCCCGGCACAGCTGCCCGGCGGGCAGGGTGGTCGCCTCAATGAGGCCGTCCAGCGAGATATACCCCAGCGAGTCGGCCCTGATCGACTGTCGGATCTCCTCGACCGACAGGCTGCCAGCGGCCAGTTCCGCCCGGGTCGCGAAATCGATTCCGTAGAAGCACGGCCAGGCCACCGGCGGGCTGGAGATTCGCACATGCACCTCCGCCGCGCCGGACTCGCGGAGCATCGCCACGATCGCCTGCTGGGTATTGCCGCGCACGATCGTGTCGTCCACCACGACCACGCGCTTCCCCGCGATAACCTCGCGCAGCGGGTTCAGCTTCAGCCGGATGCCCCGCTGGCGAATGGTCTGGCTGGGCTGGATGAACGTCCGTCCCACATACGAGTTCTTGACCAGGCCCTGGCCGTAGGGGATACCGCTGGCCTGCGCGTAGCCGATCGCGGCCGGGGTGCCGGACTCGGGCACCGGGATGACGAGGTCAGCCTCGACCGGGTGCTCGGCTGCGAGCTTGCGCCCGAGTTCGACCCGGGTCGCCTGCACGCTCCGGCCGGCGATGGCGGTGTCCGGCCGGGCCAGGTAGACGTACTCGAACAGGCAGCCGCTGCGGTTCGGCGGGGCGAAGATCCGGGACCGCACGCCCGCCTCGTCGATCGTGATCAGTTCTCCCGGCTCGACCTCCCGCACGAACGCGGCACCCACGATGTCCAGCGCCGCCGTCTCGCTGGCCACCACCCAGCCCCGCTCCAGCTTGCCGAGCACCAGCGGGCGGAAGCCCTGCGGGTCGCGTGCCGCGTACAGGGTCCGCTCGTCCATGAAGACCAGCGAGTAGGCCCCCCGGACGAGCGGCAGCGTGGCCAGCACGCTGTCCTCGACGCTGCCGGCGCTTGGGTCGGCGAACAGCGCCGTGAGCACGTCCGTGTCGGAGGTGGCCCCGTTGCCGGGCATGCCGTCGCTGCCTGCGGCGGCGGCGATGGCCGCGAGCTCCAGGGTGTTGATCAGGTTGCCATTGTGGCCGAGGGCCAGGCTGGCGGTCGGGGTGGACCGGAACGTCGGCTGCGCGTTCGCCCACACCGAGGCGCCGCTGGTGGAGTAGCGGCAGTGCCCGACGGCGATATGGCCCCGCAGCGTCGAGAGCACGCCCTCGTTGAACACCTGGGCCACGAGGCCCATGTCCTTGTACACCACAATGCGAGCGCCATCACTCACTGCTATGCCGGCTGACTCCTGGCCCCGGTGCTGCAGCGCGTACAGCCCGAAGTACGCAAGCTTGGCGACTTCCTCGCCCGGCGACCACACCCCGAACACGCCGCACGCGTCCCGCGGAGGCCTATCCGTCGGATCCAGATCATCCGTCAGCCGACCATCGGGGTTGACCACGTGCTCAGTCTAGTGACCTGTGCCAGCTCATGGCACCGCCCGGCAGTGGCAGGTACCCGGACAGGTCCGCGCGCGGGCCGCTGGCCCTGACCCGGCCATCCGCCACAGCCTGCGCCCATGCCAGCCGGCCCTCAGCCAGCAGCACCCAGGTGATCGCGTCCATTTCCACCACGTTGGGCGGCGTGCCGCGGGTGTGCCGGGGCCCGGCGACGCACTGCACCGCGGCGTACGGGGGCACCCTGACCTCCACCGCGCGGCCCGGCACCCGCTCACTGAGCAGGCCGAGCAGGTATGTCGTGGCGGCCCGGAGGGCCTCAGGTTCCGGCTGCCCACTGGCATCCAGCGCCGCGAGCACGGCCGCGGCACATGCCGCGCCGAGCGCGCCGGCCTCGGTGGGCCCACTCCACGGGGCCGCGCCGAGCGCCGCGCGCTGCGAGTTGAGCGCGGCAAGCAGTCGTCCCGGGTCCATCCGGCGCGCTGGCATCGCTGCGACGGTACCCGAAAAACGCCCAGAGGGCCGGCGAGCCCAGCCCGGAACGGAGCGCAAGACGGCCCCGGCGGCCAGCCGGGGCCAGCCGGCCCGGAACGGAGCACAAGGCAGCCCAGACGACCAGCCGGCCCAGCCGGCCCGGAACGGTCCACGGAGAGTGCGCAGGTCGGATCGTTTGGTAATTGTTCTTTTCCCGATCTACCCTGATTGAGGATTTCACTGGCCTGGGCCGCCGAGAGCAGGTAGTGGTTCGGTATGACAGGGCCGCAGCGTCGCGTCTCGCGGCACCAGAGGAACCGGGCATCGCGTACCTGGGTATTCGGTACCGCGGGCCTGGCCGCCGCCGCGGCTGCGGTCGGCGTTGCGGCGGTCCTGGTGACCAGCGGCGGCACGCCGACGGCGTTGCACCCCACCCCGCTGGCCACGAACATCATCGGCACGCAGGCGGTCGGCCTGGCGAATCCGGGCCCGGCGCAGGCGGGCGGCAGTCCGGCCGGGACTATGACCCTGCTCTCCGAATCACAGGCGGGGCTCGCCTTCACGCCGAGCGGCGGGGGCGGGAATGTCCAGCCCAGTCAGCAGTGGCAGGCGGACCAGATGGGCGGCGGGGCCTACATCCTGGTCTTCACACCTGATGGGCAGTGCCTGGCCACGACTGGCAGCAAGCGCAGCGTCACCGCCGTGCTAGCCCGCTGCGACCTCGGGCTCAGCGAACGCTGGTATCACCCCTACCTGGGCACCGATCCCGCCGGGCGGGGCTACTGGCAACTGCGCAGCGCGGCCAGCGGGCGTTGCCTCACGGTAGGTGCGACTCAGGCCGACGGGGGAACCGGCGTGGCCATGCAGTCCTGCTCGTCGTCCATGCCGTGGCAGCAGCTCATCGCCTTCCCCACCGCGTTCTGACCTGTGATCCAGGGTGTGTCTCGTAGATCTTCAGCCTGCTGCGCGTCCGCCGGAGGGCGCCTCGCGGCGTTGTCGTCGTCGCCAATAGCTCCGCTATTGGCTCCTCCTCCGCCTTGCGAGCCATCCCTCCGGACGGCCGCTCGCGACGGCCAAGATCCACGAGACACGCCCTAGCCGAACAGCGCGGGCAGCGTGGTCCGGTGCGCGTCGGCGAGTTCGTCCAGCGGGACGGCGAAGCTGCCACCAATCTCCAGGCTGGCGCCGCCCGTGACACCCAGAGCGGCGGCCGGGACACCATGACTGTCCAGCAGCGCCGCGAAGGCCGCCTCCGAGCCGGGCCGCACCGCGACGACCGCACGCGCCGCCGACTCACTGAACAGGAGGGTGAACGCGTCGCCGGGCAGCGTCACCCGGCAGCCCCTGCCGCCGGCCAGGCAGCACTCGGCGAGGGCGATCGCGAGGCCGCCGTCGGAGAGGTCGTGCGCGGCGCTGAGCAAGCTGTCGGATGCCGCGGCGGTTAGCACCGCCGCGAGGGCCCGCTCCGCGGCCAGGTCCACCGTGGGCGGCCGGCCGCCGAGATGCCCGTGCATCACCTGCGCCCATGCCGAGCCACCCAGCTCGTCCGCGGTCCGGCCCAGCAGGAGGATGGTGTCGCCGCCGCGGGCGAACCCGATCGTGAGCCGGCGCCGCACGTCCTGGTGCACGCCGAGCACGCCGACCACGGGGGTGGGGTGAATGGGCACGGCGGCGGTCTGGTTGTAGAAGCTCACGTTGCCGCCGGTCACCGGCACGCCCAGGGTGGCGCAGGCGTCCGCGAGCCCGCGTACCGCCTCGGTGAACTGCCACATGACCGCGGGATCCTCCGGCGACCCGAAGTTGAGGCAATTGGTGACGGCGAGCGGAACCGCGCCGGCGGCCGCCACGTTCCGGTAGGCCTCGGCGAGCGCGAGCTGCGCGCCCGCGTAGGGGTCGAGCCGGCTGTAACGGCCGTTGCCGTCGGTGGCGAGCGCCACACCGAGGTGCGTCTGCTCGTCCACCCGGATCGCCCCGGCATCCTGCGGCATGGCCAGCACGGTGTCGCCCCGCACGTGCCGGTCGTACTGCTCGGTGACCCAGCTCTTGTCGGCCAGGCCCGGGGAGGCCAGCAGGGCCAGCAGCGTGGCGCGCAGCCCGGCGCCGGCTGCCGGGCGGGGCAGCGCCGCCGGGTCGCTGGCCACCAGCTGGTCCTGGCCGGCCGGGCGGGCCGCCGGCCGCTGGTACACCGGGCCGTCGTCGGCCGCGCTGCCCGGCGCGATGTCCACGACCTGCTCACCGTGCCAGGTCATCTCCAGCCTGCCGCCACCGGTCACCTCGCCGATCACCGTGGCCGGCACGTCCCACCGGGCGCAGATCTCCAGGAAGCGGCCGATGTCACCGGGCTCGACGATGGCCATCATGCGTTCCTGCGACTCGCTCATCAAGATCTCGGCCGGCCCCAGGGCCGGATCGCGCAGCGGGACCGCATCGAGCCGGACCCGCATGCCCACCCCGCCGCCCGCGGCCAGTTCGGCCGTGGCGCAGGAGACCCCGGCGGCGCCCAGGTCCTGGACGCCGACGACCAGTCCTGCCGCGTACAGCTCCAGGCAGCACTCGATCAGCAGCTTCTCCATGAATGGGTCACCGACCTGCACGCTTGGCCGCTTCGCCGACTCGCCGCCGCCGAAGGTGGCGCTGGCGAGCACCGATGCGCCGCCGATGCCGTCGGGGCCGGTCCCCGATCCGAGCAGGATCACCGCGTTCCCCGTCCCGCGGGCCGCGGCGAGCTTGAGGTCCTCATGCCGCATCACCCCCACGCACAGCGCGTTCACCAGCGGGTTGCCGGCATAGCAGGGGTCGAAGGCCAGCTCGCCGCCGATGTTCGGCAACCCGAGGCAGTTGCCGTAGAAGGAGATCCCGCCGACCACGCCCGGCAGCACCCGGCGGGTGTCCGGCGCGTCAGCAGGCCCGAACCGCAGCGCGTCCATCACCGCGACCGGCCGCGCTCCCATGGCCAGGATGTCCCGGACGATGCCGCCCACACCGGTGGCCGCTCCCTGGAACGGCTCGACGTAGGACGGGTGATTGTGTGACTCGATCTTGAACGTGACCGCGTAGCCCTGGCCGATATCGACCACGCCCGCGTTGTTCCCGATGCCGGCCAGCAGCGCCCGGGTGCTCGGCGCCTTCTCGGCGAACTGGCGCAGGTGCACCTTGGACGACTTGTAGGAGCAATGCTCGCTCCACATGACCGAGTAGATGGCCAGCTCGGAGTCAGTCGGCCGGCGGCCGAGCAGCTCCCTGATCCGCGCGTACTCAGCGTCGGTCAGGCCGAGTTCGGCGTGCGGCTGCGGTTGGTCCGGGGTGGCTGCCGCGCGCCCTACCGTGTCCACCCGGCCGACCAGAGCACCGTCCCCCGGGCTACTCATGTGTCTCCCGCTCGCTCACTCTGTCTACCGCTCGCCTCCGGGGCGCGGAGGGCTGACGTGAAGAAGCCCAGGCCATCGGGGCCGGGGCCGGTCAGCGGGTCGATCGCGTGCTCAGGGTGCGGCATCAGGCCCACCACATTGCCGGCCTCGTTGCAGACCCCCGCGATGTCAGCGGCGGAGCCGTTCGGATTCCCATCGGAGTAGCGCACGACGACCTGGCCGCCCGCCGCGAGCGCGGCCAGCGTGGCGGGGTCGGCGACGTACGCGCCCTCGCCGCTCTTCAGCACCACCGTGATCTCCTGTCCAGGCGAGAATCCCCGGGTCCACGGCGTCGCGGTGGTCTCGATGCGCAGCCGCACATCCCGGTCGATGAAGCGCAGCCTCGCGTTGCGGGTCAGCGCACCGGGCAGCAGGTGGGCCTCGCAGAGGATCTGGAAGCCGTTGCAGATCCCGAGCACCGGCAGGCCGGCTCGGGCTGCGGGCACGAGCTCGCGCATCACCGGGGCGAACCGGGCGATCGCGCCACAGCGCAGGTAATCGCCGTAGGAGAACCCGCCCGGCAGGATCACCGCGTCCACGCCGCGCAGGTCGTGATCGCCATGCCAGAGCCGGACCGCCTCGCCGCCTGCGCGGGCGACCGCGCGGGCCGCGTCAGAGTCATCGAGTGATCCCGGGAAGGTGATGATGCCCACGCGCTCTGTCATCAAGGTTGCGACACGGAACCCCGGCGCTGCGGCCGGGGGAAGCGCCGCGTCCTCCCTCCGGTTTGTCGGCGGGTGAGCACAGTTCGGGCGAGCAGGGTGCGGCACGCGGGGTGGGGCATGCAGGGTGCGGGCCGGGACTGGTACAGGCGGCTTTGCCTGCCCCTAGGCAGGTTACCGGGTCAGCCGGCGTCCCTGAGCTGCCCGGCTGACGGACTGACCAGCGGCGCGTCCGCGCGCCACTCCATCCGCTTCTGCAACGACACCACGGTGGCCCGGCCGGGGCCGCTGCTCAGCGTCACGTCGTCCACGCAGGCACGCATGATGGCGAGACCGCGCCCGGACTCCGGGAGTGTCGCGATCTCCTGATTCTCCACCGGCGCGCGCCGGCCCAGCCGCTTGCGGACTGCTGGGCGCACCGCCCAGCGACGCCTCCGGGCCGGGTAGTGCACGGACCGCCAAGCCGGCCGACGCGGGGGGAGGACGGGCGAATCGAATCGGCGTCGGCCGTTCAGCACCTGGACCAGGCAGCCGCCCTCACCCAGACTGGCCACCACCTCATACCTGCGCCCCGGGCCACCGCGGCCGTGCCTGATCACGTTGGTGCACGCCTCGGTGACGGCGAGCAGGAGGTCGGCGACACCATCCTCATCTGCCCCCAGCCGGCGTAGCGTGTCGCCCAGAACACGGCGCATTACCGGCACGCTCAGTGCCTCGTGCGGGAACACAAGGCAGAACTTCACGTCCACGGTCGGCTCCTCGGCGCGTCTCATACGAGCCCGCATCCGCCCTTCGTTGGGTGATTCCACCGATCATGCTGGCCTCTTGATTGCCTTCCCCGTCAGAGCCGCGATAATCGTGAACCCCGGGTGAAGACTCAGCGCGCCGTGGGCGGGCGTTCAGGCCTCGCGCACCGAAAACTCCTCGATGACGGGGTTGGCGAGCAGGTCGCCAGCTAGTTGCGCGATCCGCCCAAGTGCGGCCTCGTCGGCCGGGCCGCTCAGCTCCACCTCGAACCGCTTGCCTTGCCGGACGCCGAGCACCTGCGCGAACCCGAGGCGCTGGCAGGCGCTCGCGATCGCCTCACCCTGCGGATCGTGGATCTCCGGCTTGAGCATCACGTCGACGACGATCCGGGCCACGCGCGCCTCCCTTGCCGTGCGGCTCCGCCGCAACCCTGGCCGTGCGGCTCCGCCGCAACCCTGGCCGTGCGGCTCCGCCTCGTTGCCTGCTCCGCCGCGATCTGCGTACAGGGCACGCAGCGTACGCGACGGCGCGCCGCCGGTGAGCCATTGGCCAGGGGTTGCGTGCCCCGCGGTGTGGTCTGTCACGATGGCGGTAGTGAACCCATGTCAGAGACACGGCGCAGCCTAGTGGTCCGTCGGAGGACGGGTACTGTCACACGGGACATGGGACGGACCGGCCGATCGCGGTGATCCTGGGATCGGCCCCGAGCACCAAGGAGTGGCACGTGACCGTCGACGCAGACGGTGCGGTCACCGCCGCACCGGGATCCCCGGGCCTGGACGGGCAGCAGGGATCGCGAGCAGAACTCATTCAGCTCCTCACGCCGGAGGGCGAGCGGGCCGAACACTCCGATTACCCGCTGGAGCTGTCCGCCGACGAGATCAAGGGACTCTACCGGGACCTGCTCCTCGTCCGGCGGATCGACACCGAGGCCATCGCCCTGCAGCGCCAGGGCGAGCTTGGCATCTGGGCCTCCCTGCTCGGGCAGGAGGCCGCCCAGGTCGGGTCTGGCCGCGCGCTCGGCCCACGGGACATGGCCTTCCCCACCTATCGTGAGCACGGCGTGGCCTGGTGCCGCGGCCTGGACCCGATGAAGCTCCTTGAGCTCTTCCGCGGGGTCAGCCACGGCGGCTGGGATCCCGCGGAACACCGTTTCCATCTGTACACGATCGTGATCGGCAGCCAGACGCTGCATGCCACCGGCTACGCCATGGGCATTCAGCGCGACGGCGCGGTAGGCGAGGACGGCGAGGCCGTCATCGTGTACTTCGGGGACGGCGCGACCAGCCAGGGCGATGTCAGCGAGGCGTTCATCTGGGCGTCGGTGTTCAACGCACCGGTCGTGTTCTTCTGCCAGAACAACCAGTGGGCCATCTCCGAACCGCTGGAACGGCAGAGCCGCATTCCGCTGTACCAGCGGGCACGCGGCTTCGGATTTCCGGGTGTCCGGGTCGACGGCAACGACGTCTTCGCCTGCCTGGCGGTCACCAGGAAGGCCATGCAGGCGGCGCGCGAAGGCCAGGGGCCCACCCTGATCGAGGCGTTTACCTACCGGATGGGCGCCCATACCACGACCGACGACCCGACCAGGTACCGGCTCGCCAGCGAGCTTGAGGCGTGGAAGCTGAAGGACCCCATCGAGCGGGTAAAGGCCTACCTGGTGCGCACCGGCTCCGCGGACCTGGCCTTCTTCGAGGGCGTCGAGTCGGAGGCCGATCAGCTGGGCAGGCGGGTCCGGCGGGCCTGCCTCGAGATGCCAGACCCGCAGCCAATGGCGATCTTCGAGAACGTGTACGCCGAGCCGACCTCGCTGCTGCGGTCCGAGCGCGAACAGTACGCGGCCTACCTTGAGTCGTTCACCGTCGAGGAGGCAGGCCGATGACCAAGCTGACCCTGTCCAAGGCGCTCAACGAGGGCCTGCGCAAGGCGCTGGAGAACGACGCCAAGGTGCTTATCATGGGCGAGGACGTGGGCAAACTGGGCGGTGTTTTCCGGGTCACCGACGGATTGCAGAAGGACTTCGGCGACATGCGCGTCGTGGACACGCCACTCGCGGAGTCCGGCATCGTCGGAACCGCGATCGGGCTGGCCCTGCGCGGGTACCGGCCCGTGTGCGAGATCCAGTTCGACGGCTTCGTGTATCCCGCGTTCGACCAGATCGTCAGCCAGCTGGCCAAGCTGCGGCTGCGCTCGCTCGGCCACGTCAGCATGCCGGTGACCATCCGGATTCCGTGCGGCGGCGGCATCGGGGCGGTCGAGCACCACAGCGAGTCTCCCGAGGCATTGTTCGTGCACACGGCTGGCCTGCGCGTGGTTGCCTGCGGGGATCCCGCGGAGGCGTACGCCATGATTCAGCAGTCGATCGCCTGTGACGACCCAGTGATCTTCTTCGAGCCGAAGCGGCGGTACTGGGACAAGGCGGAGGTGGACATCGCCGGCGGGCTGGCCGCCGCCCTGCCGCTTGAGAAGGCCAGGACAGTGATCGACGGCACCGACGTGACGCTGCTCTGCTACGGCCCGATGGTCCGGACCTGCGCCGAGGCCGCGGTGGCCGCCCGCTCCGACGGACGCTCGATCGAGGTCATCGACCTGCGCTCGCTGTCCCCGCTCGACACGGAAACCATCTTCGCGGCGGTACGGCGGACCGGCCGGTGCGTGGTCGCGCACGAGGCACCGGTCACCGGAGGGCTCGGCGCGGAGGTCGCGGCCCGCGTCACCGAGGAGTGCTTCTACCACCTTGAGTCCCCCGTGCTGCGGGCGTGCGGGTTCTCCACCCCGTACCCGCCATCCCGGCTGGAGGACCACTACCTCCCCGACCTGGACCGGGTGCTGGACGCCGTCGACCGCACGTTCACCTACTGAGGGGGGCGCTGTATGAGCGAGGCTGAGGGCCTTCAGGGGCCCCGGAGGCGAGCGGGGGAGCACAGAGCATGAGTGAGCTGAAGCAGTTCCGGCTCCCTGACGTCGGCGAGGGGCTCACCGAGGCGGACATCGTCACCTGGCGCGTCAAGCCCGGCGACCGGGTGACCATCAACCAGGTGATCGTGGAGATCGAGACGGCCAAGGCGGTCGTCGAACTGCCCTCCCCGTACGAGGGCGTCGTCACCGGCCTGCTCGTGCCGGAAGGTCAGAGCGTGGACGTGGGGACACCCATCATCGAGGTGGACGTGGCCGAGGACGCCGGAACGGCCGAGACCGTGCTGGCCGAGACCGTGCTGGCTGAGACCGTGCCGGCCGGGTCAGGGACGGCCGGCGCGGACGCCGACGCTGTGAGTCCCGGGCCCGTCAACCCGGTGCCCGTGGACCCGGCCGCGATCGCGGCGGCGGGCCCCCATCCGTCACCGGAGGACCTCATCCCCCCGCTTCCCGCCGAGGGCCTCGCCGGACCCGGGGAACGCAGCCCGGCTCCGAAGGAAGAACGCCAGGCGGTGCTGGTCGGCTACGGAGTCAGACTAGGCGCGACGACCCGGCGTCCTCGTAAGGCACCGGCTGCTGGAATACGTTCGGCTGCTGATTCTGCGGGCCACGTCCCGGACGCGGAACCTGTCGCCGGCTGGTCAGCCGATGCCGCGGTCACCTTGGCCAAGCCGCCGGTCCGCAAGCTGGCCAAGGACCTCGGCGTCGACTTGGCGGGGCTGTCCGGGACCGGGCCGGGTGGCTCGATCACCAGGGACGATGTGCAGGCCGCAGCGTACGAGCCCGCAGCGCCGACGGCGCCCCGCACGGCGATCGCCGCGCTGGCCCGTGAGGAGCGGATCGCCATCCGTGGGGTGCGCAAGCACACGGCCGCGGCGGTCCGGGCGAGCGCTTTCACCGCCCCGCACGTCACCGAGTTCCTGCAGGTCGACGTGGACGCGACGATGGGCGCCGTGCAGCGGATCCGGGATCTGCCTGAGTTCGCCGAAATCCGCGTGTCTCCGCTGCTGTTCGTGGCCAAGGCACTGCTCCTCTCGGTGGCGCGGTACCCAATGATCAACTCGACCTGGGACGAGGACGCGCAGGAGATCGTCGTCAAGCACTACGTGAACCTGGGCATCGCGGCCGCCACCGAGCGGGGCCTGATCGTGCCCAACATCAAGGACGCCCACGCGCTGACCCTGCCTGCGCTCGCCCACGCGCTGGCCGACCTGGCCATGACCGCGCGGGCGGGCAAGACGTCCCCGGCCGACCTGGCCGGCGGAACGATCACGATCACCAACGTGGGCGTGTTCGGGGTGGACTCCGGTACCCCCATCATCACCCCGCCCGAAGCGGCGATCCTTGCGTTCGGGCAGGTCAAGGAGGCGCCGTGGGTTGTGGACGGGCAACTCGCGGTCCGCAAGGTGACGACCCTGTCGCTTTCCTTCGACCACCGCATCGTGGACGGGGATCTCGGGTCCGCGGTGCTACGCGACATCGGCGCGATGCTGCACGACCCGCTGCGCATGATCGTCTGGTCCTGAGCACGCCAGTCCCGAGCAGGCCAGTCCCGAGCAGGCCAGTCCCGAGAAGGCAGAGAGTGGAAAGGACACGATGTTCCGGCACGTTGTGCTATTCAGCTGGACGCAGGACGCCACCGAGGCACAGCAACTCGCCATGGCTGACGAGCTGCGCAAACTGCCCGCCGCTGTCGACTCGATCCGGGCTTACGAGGTCGGCCCGGACGCCGGGGTGAATCCGGGGAACTTCGACTTCGCGGTCGTAGCCGAGTTCGACGACGCGGACGGCTACCGGGCCTACCGTGATCATCCGGCACACCGGGAGGTCGTCGAGCAGTACGTGAACCCGATCGTGGCGCGGCGCGCGGGCGTCCAGTTCGAGATCTGACAGAGGCGCGGCTGGCCGCTGGTTACGCTGGCAGGTGCACGATCACCGCCGAGTAGGGGGCAATGGACAGCTTGCATACCCCGGCGCTACAGATTATGTGGGTGGCCGCGCCCGGGACGAAGGTACCCGACGACGACACGGCCGCGCCCTGAATCTTGATCCCGGTTGTGGCCGCCAGCGAGCCGCCGGTCAAGTGCAGCACGCTCGCGGTCCCTGAGACGCCTGCCGCCTTAAGCGTGAGCGCGCTGGTGGTGGCGCCCAGGTTCTCGACGACGACGCTGGTCTTGCCGCCGGATGTCACGGCGTGCGCGGCGATGTTCGTCGTCGTGCTGACGGTGGTCCCCAGCATCTGCCCGGAGCCGAGCAGGTGGGTGAACAGCAGGCCGTAGTAGAGCGGCGCCGCCACATATTGGTTGGTCCCGGTCTTACAGATCGGCGTGTACGGCTGGCAGGTCGTGCTGAGCGACCCGTGGAAGTAGATTCCCGTCGCGCCCTTCTCTGCCGCCAGGAGCGCCCAGTCCACCGCCCACAGGGCGGCCGCGTACGTGTTGCTGACGCCTGGCAGCCCACTGCACGAATACGAGTTGGTCTCGCCGAGGATGAACGGCTTGCCTGCTGCGGCCACCGCCGAAACGATCGAGTTCAGTTGCAGGCCCTCGTAGTAGGCCGTGGTCCTGGACAGCAGCTTGGGGGCGCCGCCGGGCGTCGGTGTCTTGCCGCACAGCGACATCGGGTAGTACTGCTCGGCGATCGTGCCGACCGGCAGCTTGCCTGCCTTCACCGCCGCAGCATATGAAGGCAGCCAGGACACGTGGAAGGTGTTTGGCCCGCTCAGCGCCGCGCCGGGCGCGCCCGCCCGGACGGCCGCGAGGCAGGACGCCGCGTCAGTCAGGTAGTTGGCCTCCGTGTACCCGGCCGGGCGCAGGCCATGCGCCACGTAGTCTTCCGGCTCGTTGCCACAGGCGAAGGCGGAGAGATGACTGCCCAGCTTGGCGGCAACCGTTTTCGCGTCGCTCGCTACCTTGCTCGCGTTGAAGTAGCCAAGGTTCTCGCTGTAGTTCACCTTCCAGCCGGTTTCGGACACGAGCGTCGCAAGGCTGGCCAGGTTGCCCGCCGTAATGCCGTGATATGAGGAGGTGTCCACGGACTTGCCGCCGAATCGCAGAACCCCGTAGCCGAGGTTCTTCAGCAGCGCCGGGTACTCGCCAGTGGTGCTGAAGATGTTGCTCAGGTCCGTTTGGCTGCTCTCGAACGAGAACCCGAGGTAGTAACTGGCGGGAACGGATCGCAGCTTCGTGGTCGTGACGGCCACCGTGACCGGGGTGGCGGCGACGAGGGGACCCGACACCGCCGACACTGGGGGGCCGGTCTGCGTACCCCCGGAAGGAGGAAGGATCATGGCGTTCGCCGGCCCGGCGGCAAGCGCCGCGACGGTCGTGAAGCACGCTGCCGCGAGACTGAGCCGACGGCCGATATGAGTGCGCAATGACGCTGTCCCCTCTGACGAGCCGCAGCCCTTAGTCCCATCTCAGGGCAAAGTCATACCATAGGCGGCGCAAACCCACGGCAGGGATCGGACAGCTGATAAGGCCTTGTGATGACCGTGACGCCCGGGCGCCGGGGCCTGCCGAGCCGCGGGTGAGCGGCGGGGCGTGGTGATCAGAACGCCTCTTCGGGAAGCTCCATCAGGTCGAGCGTGGTGTCCTCGGCAATCTGGCGTTCCACCGACAGCCTGGGCAGCACGGTCTGGGCGAAGAACAGCGCCGTGGCGATCTTGCCCTGGTAGAAGGCCGTGTCGCGGCCACCCGCCGGGGAGGCTTCGTCGAGAGCCGTGAGGGCGACCTCAGCTTGGCGGGCGAGGAGCCAGCCGATGATGAGATCACCGAGGGCCATCAGCAGCCGGGTGGTGTTCAGGCCGGCCCGGTACACCTCATCCGGCTGTTCCAGCGAGGAAGCTGCGAAGCCGGCCATGGCCGCCACGATGCCCTCGACGTCGCTCACTGCCGTGGCCAGGGCGGCGCGCTCGGTCTTGAGCCGGCCATTGCCGGCGTCGCCGGTGGCGAAGTCCCTGATCTCGCCGATCAGGGCCTGGATTGCCTGGCCTTCGTCGCGAAGGATCTTGCGAAAGAACAGGTCGATCCCCTGGATCGCCGTGGTGCCCTCGTAGAGGCTGTCGATCTTCGCGTCCCTGACGTACTGCTCGATCGGGAAATCCTGGATGAAGCCCGAGCCCCCGAATGTCTGCAAGGACAGGGTCAGGAGTTCGTATGCCCGTTCCGAGCCAACGCCCTTAACGACCGGCAGCAGCAGGTCATTGATCCGGGCCGCCATGTCGTCGACCCGGCCCTGCGCGGCCGCGACCTGTAGCGCGTCCTGGTAGGAGGCGGTGTAGAGGACGAGCGCGCGCATGCCCTCCGCGTAGGCCTTCTGCATCATGAGCATCCGGCGGACGTCGGGGTGGTGAATGATGGTGACCCGCGGCGCCGTCTTGTCGGCCATCCGCGTCAGGTCGGCGCTCTGCACCCGGGTCCTCGCGTAGTCGAGGGCGTTCAGGTAGCCCGTGGAGAGCGTGGCGATGGCCTTGGTGCCAACCATCATCCGGGCGTTCTCAATGATCATGAACATCTGCTTGATGCCCTCATGCACGCCCCCGACCAGTGAGCCCACCGCCGGGCGGTCCCCGCCGAAGGTGAGCTCGCAGGTGGTCGAGGCCTTCAGGCCCATCTTGTGCTCGACCCCGGTGACCTGGACGCCGTTCCGCTCGCCGGGCTCACCGTCCTCGCCGACCAGGTACTTCGGCACGAGGAACATGGACAGGCCCTTGGTGCCCGGCCCAGCACCCTGCGGGCGGGCGAGCACCAGGTGGAAGATGTTCTCGGCCATGTCATGCTCGGCACTGGTAATGAACCGCTTCACGCCCTCGATGTGCCAGCTGCCGTCGGGCTGCTGGATCGCCTTGGTCCTGGCGGCGCCCACGTCCGAGCCAGCTTCCGGCTCGGTGAGCACCATGGTCGCGGTCCACTTGCGCTCGATGGCCTGCTCGGCGAAGCGCTTTTGCTCCGGGGTGCCGAGGCGCCACAAGACCTGCGCGAACGATGGGCCACCCGAGTACATCCAGACGGCCGGGTTGGCGCCAAGGATCAACTCGGCCACGGCCCAGGCCAGCGTGCGGGGAGCGCCGGTCCCGCCCAGCTCGGGCGGCAGGTCGAGGCGGTACCACTCCGCATCCATGAACGCGGCGAAGGACTTCTTGAAGCCCTCGGGCATGCGCACGGATCCGGTGGCCGGGTCGAAGACCGGCGGATCCCGGTCGGCATCGGCGAACGACTCCGCGATCGGGCCGGTGGCCAGCCTGTTCACCTCGTCGAGGATGCCACGCGCGGTCTGCTCATCCACGTCGGGATAAGGCTCGGACCCCAGCAGGTCCTGCCGCTTCAGCACCTCGAAGAGATTGAACTCGATATCGCGGAGGTTGCTCTTGTAATGACCCATAGTGGCCCCCGGTGTTTCCAGCACGTTGCTACCGACCAGTAACATCGATAGTACCTGGAAGCGGTCCAGAAGGCTAGGCGAGGCATCTAGCGGGCGAACCGGCCTGCCGGGGCAAAGCCGACGGACCGGGCCCGGCCGCCGCGGACCAGGTGTTCACTTCAGGATGTTGACGGCCCGCGCGATCACCAGCGCGCCCACGGCCAGCGAGACGGCCGACTGGGCGAGCATGGTGAGCTTCGCCCAGCGAGCCATCGGCATGACGTCGGTGGGACTGAACGCGGTCGCGTTCGTGAACGACATGTACAGATAGTCCACGAACAGCGGCTCCCAGTCCGAGGGTGTCAGCTCCTGCACGGTCATCTGCGGGAACAGCAGGTCCGGGTGCTGGAATGTGCCGTGGGCACGATGCACTGGTCCGCCGCGGTCGAACTCCCAATACCACATCGCGAACACGATCACGTTGGTGGCCCACACCGAGGCCCCCGTCGCCAGCAGCGGCGCTGCGGTGCCACCGGCCGTGCCGTCCAGGATGGCCCGGATGAGCAGCACCGCGGAGGTTACGTTCGCGAGCGTGATCAGGAAGATCAGCACGATGCTGGCCAGCCGCACGAGCCGTGACCGCCGCTCGATCCGCACCGGGTTGGCCACGATCAGGCCGACAAGCAGCGTCCCCTCCAGGGCGGGAATGGTGGCCCGCGGGAGGAACCGCAGCTGGTCAGGCAGGAGGGTCTGCAGCACGATGGCCGCGACGACGCACAGGGTCACCGGCCACCGCGTCTCACCCCGCGTCCGGCGCCGCCAGGCCGGCAGGATGTACTGGGCGCCGTGCATGGCGGAGTGCTCCGCCTTGTTCAGCAGGCCGTACCAGACCCGGCCTCGTGACAATTGCGGCCCGCTCACCGGCCGGGGCTGGCCTGGCTCTGTTCCAATCGGCGACTCTGGTTGCCCTGGCGCCCCTGCCGACGCCGGCTCCCCTGGCAAACCTGGTTCCCCCGTTGACCCTGGCTCCTTCATCTGCTCATTCTCGTGGCTGCCTGCCGTCCGCGACCTGTGGACCGCGGGACGGCGGTGGGCATTTCCGTCAAACCGAATCTCGTTCTAGGGTGGTCGCCATCAGCACAGATCACTGCCGACGAGGTGAATCATGGCGCTTGGCCTGAGCCGGGAACACCTGGACCTAGCGGAAGCCGTCCGGGGGTGGGCGAGTCGCCACTCCCCCAACGAGGTTGTCCGAGCCGGCAGCGCCGATGGGCCCGGCGCGGCATCGGCCGTCTACAGCAGCACGCTCCGGCCGCGCCTCGCCGAGCAGGGCCTGCTTGGCCTGCACGTCCCGGAAAGTCAGGGGGGCCAGGGATACGGGATGACCGAGCTAGCCGTCGCGCTGGAAGAACTCGGCCGCGCCCTGGTCCCCGGTGGCTTCCTGCCCACCGTGCTGGCCAGCGCCGTGCTCCTCGCGGGGGACGGGCCGCAGAAGCTGATCACCGGCCTTACCGACGGATCCGCCGCTGGCGCGGTTTCGCTAGCTGCCGGGATGGCTGGCCGGGCCGGCCCACACGGTGGCCTGATCCTCGACGGCACGTCGTCCCCCGTGCTCGGCGCCTCGCTGGCTGACCTCGTGATCATGCCGGCCCAGACCGATCACGGCGAGGTCTGGGTGGCCGTGGACGCAGCCGACCTCGAGATCACCGCGCTGGACAGCCTTGATCTGAGCCGGCCGTCGGCCCAGGTCCACGCGGACCATGTCCTGGTGGCAGCCGACCGGATCGTGGCGGGCCTCGGCGCCGCGACCGCGACAACCCTGGCTGCGACGCTGTTCGGCGCGGAAGCATGCGGGATCGCGGACTGGGCTGTGCACACGGCCGCGGAGTACGCGAAGATCCGGCATCAGTTCGGCCGGCCGATCGGCCAGTTCCAGGCGGTCAAGCACCGGTGTGCCTGGATGCTCACCGTGGCGGAACAGGCGGCCGCGACGGTCTGGGACGCCGCCCGGGCCTACCAGGACACAGCGGACGGCGACACGGGCCGGGAAGCCGAATTTGCCGCCGCGGTGGCAGCGGTGGTGGCCATCGACGCGGCCGTCAGTTGCACGCACGAGTGCATTCAGGTGCTGGGTGGCATCGGCTATACCTGGGAACACGACGCCCACCTCTACTACCGCCGGGCGCTGTCGCTGCGGGCGCTACTCGGCCCGTCCGGCGAGTGGGCGCACCGGGTGGCGGGCCTGGCCCTGGATGGCGTCAGCCGGCCACTCCAGGTCGACCTGCCCGCCGCGGCCGAGCAGTTGCGCGCCCAGGTCCGGGACGAACTGGCCGCCATCGCCGCACTGGAACCCTCGGCACGCACCGAGCGACTCGCCGGAGGCGGCTGGGTGACCCCCCATCTGCCCCGGCCGTGGGGCCGGGGGGCTGAGCCGCTCGAGCAGATCATCATCGGCCAGGAAATGAAGGCGGCCCGGCTGCGCGGCCCGGCGCTGTTCATCGGGGCCTGGGTGGTTCCTGCCCTCGTCCAGCACGGGACGCCAGCCCAGCAGGAGCGGTTCCTGCCGCCAACCCTGCGCGGCGAGATCATCTGGTGCCAGCTGTTCAGCGAACCCGGGGCCGGTTCCGACCTGGCCGGGCTGTCCACCCGCGCGGAGCGGGTGAACGGGGATAGTGAAGGGGGAATGGGGAGGCGGGCGGGGGGTG
>Ga0070706_100001601_pt1 | contig 23588 bp, 21 predicted proteins | sample KBSK5501metaG_FD_65476 | JGI IMG/M metagenome (GOLD analysis project Ga0070706, IMG submission 65476) | Corn, switchgrass and miscanthus rhizosphere microbial communities from Kellogg Biological Station, Michigan, USA - KBS K5-50-1 metaG | ecosystem: Host-associated > Plants > Roots >... | reverse complement strand
CCCGCAGAATCCTTTTCGCCGATCCAGACGGCATCGACGAGCACGTCCGGACGGACCACCGCCATTGCATCGATGGCCCGCTGGATGGCCATCGCCACCCTGCCGATGGTGTAGGTGAGCCCGATGTCGACGGTCAGCAAATGGGCTGGACGCTTCCGCGGAGCCGCGAGCCAGCGCCGCGCAAACGCTTCGATTGCGAGCAGCGGCTCGGCCGCGCGCAGCAGCCTAAGTGCTTGTGCGGTCGGGTAGAGCCCGACGTTGATGCGGCGGAACAGAGTGGTACCGATTTCCTCTTCGAGCGACTTCAAAGCCGTGCTGAGCGTCGACAAGGCGATGTCGTGCGCCCTGGCCGCGCGGGCCAGCGTTTCGCACCGGCAGGCGGTGACGAAATAGGCGAGGGTCCGCAGTTCGATCATTGGGGGCCGCGGGCTGGCACCGCAGGATAGCTCCGAGATCAACGGGCGTCACGCCGCACTTCGGTTTTACCTATATCCTGCTTCGAGCCTCTGGCGCGTGCACGGTGTGGAGGCGGCCGATAGGATCGAATTGGGCAAACCATTCCAGGATGGTTCGTCCCCGAAGCTGGAGCGTTTCAGGGTATAGTCCGATGCATGGCTACCCTGGCGGCAGGCAAGGACGGCATGAGCCGAACGGCTGAGATTTCCCGACAATCCATGCGGGCTTTTGTGGGCGCGCTCGAACAGGCGGGAGAGCTAGCCTCGATTGCACAGCCGGTGGCCCTCGACTACGAGCTTGCCGCGTGCCTGGCCGAGGCCGACGGCGGACCGGCGCTGCGGTTCACCGCGGTGCGCGGGCACAAAATGCCGGTCGTGGGCAATCTGCTCAATTCGCGGACGCGCATCGCTTCCTGTCTCTATCTAGGCCTCGGCGACGATGAGTTGACGATCGCGGGCTCGCTGCTCGGTGAGCCGCTTGAGGTCGCGCGATGCGTTCAGTCCGATCTGCTCGTGCCCGCGCATTGCGAGTGCGTGCTTGAAGGCACGCTTGATGCCGCTGAGTCCGTGGAGGAGGGGCCGGTCAGCGAGTTCCACGGCATGTACGAGACCTATGGCGTCGGCATGGTTGCCACGTTCACGCATCTAACGCGGCGGCATGACGCGTTCTTTCAAGTCATCATGCCCGGCTATCACCGCGAGCATTGCCTGCTCGGCGGCGTCTCGATCGCGGCCGGTCTCGCGCGGGTGGTACGCATCAGCGTACCGACGGTGCGGCAAGTTGCGGTCGGCATGGGCGGCGCCGGCCGGCTTCATGCGGTGGTCTCGCTCAACGAGCCACGTGCGGGCGAAGCGCGCAAGACGATGTTCGCGGTGTGGGCGGCAGTTAACCTGATCAAGCAGGTTGTAGTCGTCGACGACGATGTCGATCCGTGGGATGCTGTTGCCGTCGAATGGGCGATCGCCACGCGGTCGAAGCCAGATCGCGACTTTGTCATCGTTCCCGGCGTGCGGGCGGATCGCTCCGAGCCGCTCGAACAGGATGGCATGATCACCAAGCTCGGCATCGATGCCACTTGCCGCGCGAGCGACCGGCCAGATTGGCGGCGCGCACGTCCGCCCGAACCGGCGGTCAAAAAGGCGCAGGAATTGCTTCGCACTCAAAGGGTCCGGCGAGGACCAGACGAATCTGATCACAGCCTCACTGATGGAGAGAGCAATGCTATATGACAGGTTGAGAGTAGCTCTGCGCCCCGCCCATCTCATGATGGGCGCAGCGGCCGTGGCGTTCACAATCACTTCTGCGCATCCGACGCAGGCCGACATTAAAGTCGGCTTCCAAGCGCCGCTGACCGGCTTCGCCGCGACCGATGGCAAGTCGGCCAAGATTGCCGCAGAGATGGCGATCGACGATATCAACGCGGCCGGCGGCGTGCTTGGCCAGAAGTTGCAGCTGATTACCTATGACGATCAGGCCAAGTCCGATCAGGCGATCTTTACCGCCAACAAGCTGATCGGCGAGGACGGGGTGAAGCTCGTCGTGAACGGTAGCTATTCGGCTTCCGGCCGCGCGGCGGCGCCGGTATTCCAGAAGGCAGGCGTGGTGATGATCGCCGCCTACGGCGTGCACCCCGATATCACCACGGCGGGGGATTACGTGTTCCGCCTCGTCCATCTCGGACCGCCGCAGGGACGCGCCACCGCGCTGTTCATCGGCAAGATGCTTGGCCTGAAGAAGGTGTCCGCCATCACCATGGACAACGATTACGGTCAGGCAACCATGGATGGCTTTCTCGAGGCCGCGCCCAAATATGGCATCGAGGTGATCAACAAGTACAGTTATTCCCTCAAAGACCGCCAGTTCGGCTCGATCGTCGCCAGTGTCAAGCGCGACAATCCGGACGGCATTTACGCGACCGGCTACTTCTTCACCGGCGGCCCGCTGGTGTCGCAGTTGCGCGCCGCCGGCATCAAGGCGCCAATCATCGGCTCGCAGGCGTTCGACTCCGAGAAGTTCATCGAGATCGCTGGCCCGGCGGCGGAAGGCACTTACATCGTCGATAGCTTCGACCGCAATCGCAAGGACGAAGCGTTGCAGCACTTCTTCACCGAGTTCCAGAAGCGCGCCGGCTATGCCCCCGAAGGTGTGGCCGCGGTCACCTACTCGGCGGTGAAGCTGATGGCCGACGGCATCAAGCGCGCCGGCAGCACCGATCCGGTCAAGGTGCGTGATGCGCTTGCGGCAACCAAGAACTTCGCGATGCTCGAGGGCAACCTAAACGGCTTCAACAGCTTGCACGAGATCATCATGCCGATCAGCGTCAACGCGATCAAAGACGGCAAGTTCCAGGCGGCCGCCCAGATCACCGATCTCGATGCCTTCGCCCCGCCCGAGAAGTAGGCAGCCCACACGACGGAGGGCGCTCCAGCGCCCGCTCAGCGGCGTCAAAGGATGGTTTGGTGTACTACATCGATCTCGCCGTAACGGGCGTCAGCTTCGGATGTATGTACGCCATGATGGCGGTGGGGCTGACCCTCGTCTACGGACTGCTGCGCATCCTACATGTGGCCCATGCGGCGGTGTTCGCGCTGGGCGCTTACGTGACCGTAGTGGTGGCCAACGCGACGGGCAGCGTCGACGCAGGCTTTCTCGCCGCCATCTTCATCACTCCACTATTCGGTATGGCGATCTACCGGATGCTCTACGAACCGCTGCTGAGCTACCGCCCGGATGTGCCCATGATCGCCTCGGTGGGGCTGTTGGTGCTGATGCAAGACGCCTTCCGTATCGTATTCGGCGAGCAAGGCGTCACGTTTCGTAACAACACCTACGGCTTCACGACATTCGATGTGTTCGGAGTCACGGTGAACGCCGTGCAGATCGCCATCGTGGTTTCCGCCGTCATCATCTTCCTGGGGCTTCATCTTTTCACCACCCAGACACGGATCGGGGTTGGCTGGCGTGCCACGGTTTCGCAGCCGAAGATCGCCGCCAGCTTCGGCATCGATTCCATCAAGGTCAGATATCTCAATTTCGCGATCGGCTCGGCGCTGGCGGCGGTCGCTGGCGGACTGGTGGCGCTGCTCAACAATTTCGTCGATCCCGTGATCGGCTATGTCGTGAGCTACAAGGCGCTCGCCATCATCGTGCTCGGTGGGCTTGGCAGCGTGCGGGGGACGCTGATCGCGAGCCTGGTGCTTGGACTCGTGGAGTCCTATGGCACGATCTTCATCGGAAGGTGGCTTGACCGCGACGCGATCGCGTTCCTCGCCCTCATCGCGCTGCTGATGATCAGGCCGCAAGGCTTTGTCGGGACGCGCGCGACATGAGCGCCTACGAAATCAGCCTGCTCTCGGTGATCGGCATCAATGTGATTCTTGCCGTCAGTCTCAACATGATCAGCGGCTTCTGCGGCCAGATCAGTCTCGGCCATGGCGCCTTCTATGGGGCCGGCGCCTATGCGGCTGCGCTCGCCATGATTGGCACCGGCAACATTCTGCTCGCGCTCATATCGGCGATCGTGGTCGGCAGCCTGCTCGGTATCGTGGTCGGCTTCGCATCGCTGCGGGTGCGCAGCGACTTTCTCGCCGTGACCACGATCGGCGTGAATTTCCTGTTCACAGGCTTCGTGCGCAAGCAGGGCTGGCTCGGCGGTGAGATGGGTATCAGCGGCATTCCAGGATCGGGACTGGGCGCCGACGGCAATATGGTGATGATCCTGCTGTTCGCGGCCGCGACCATTGCGCTGAGTCTCTACATTGGCCGATCGTGGATGGGCTTCGCGTTTCGTGCCGTGGGCGAGGACGAGGACACGGCCGCCACACTCGGCATCAATGCTGCCGCCTACAAGCTGGCGGCGTTCGGCATCGGCACTGCGCTCGCCGGGCTCGCCGGCGGGCTCTACACCTTCTTCACGCAGTTCATCACCGCCGATGCCTTCGACTTCATCCTGTCGGTGATGCTGATGGCAATGGTGGTGATCGGTGGGATCGGATCCACCTGGGGCGTCGTGGTGGCCGCCATCGGCCTGACGCTGTTGCCGGAGGCGATCCGCTTCGTCAACGATTATCGGCTATTGGTCTTCGGCGGGCTTCTGGTCCTGGTCATTCGGCTCGCACCCGGCGGCTTCGCCGCGCTCGCGAGAGCCGTTGCCACAAGGATGTCGCGCGCATGACCGCCGCGCTTAAACTCGAGGACATCGCCATTCGTTTCGGCGGTGTACACGCGGTCGACGGCGTCACATTTTCCGTGGATTCGGACGATTTCGTCGGCCTGATCGGGCCGAACGGGGCGGGAAAGACCACGCTAATCCGCATCGTCGCGGGCGTGCTGCGCGCGAACCGCGGCCGCATTGTGCTGGCGGGCCACGACGTCACCAATGACTCCACGGCGTCCCGCGTTCGAAAAGGGCTAGCGCTGACTCACCAGATCGTCCGGCCTTTCCGCGAGATGTCGGTGCTCGACAATGTCGTGCTGGCCGCCGGTTATCGCCGCACTTCCAGTCCGCTGCGGGCCGCGCTGCATATCGACCGCCGGCTCGAAAGCGAGCGTGCCGCCGGGATTCTGGCCCAAGTGGGCTTGGCCGGCACCGAAGGGAAGCTTGCCGGCGCGCTGCCCCTCGGCCAAATGAAGCGTCTGGAGGTGGCGCGCGCGCTCGCTGTCGATCCACGGGTCATCCTACTCGACGAGCCTCTGGCGGGCCTGAACCAGGCTGAAGCGGCCAAGCAAGTCGAGACCATTGCGGCGGTCAATGCACGGGGCATTACCGTCGTGCTGGTCGAACACAATCTCGAAGAGGTGATGCGCAGCTGCCGCCGGCTGATCGTTCTGAACAACGGCCGCGTGATTGGCGATGGTACGCCGCGCGCGGTGATGTCGGATCCGCTCGTGCATGACGCCTATGTTGGAAGCGGTGTGAGCGCGCATGTTGAAAATTGAACATCTCAACTGCGGCTATGGCTCCGTGCACGCGGTGCATGACGTCAGCTTCGACGTGCCGGCCGGCTCGGTCTTTGCGCTGCTCGGCCCCAATGGTGCCGGCAAGACGTCCACCATCATGGCCATCATGGGCCATGTCGACATTCACGGCGGCCGTATCTTGCTGGAGGACGCCGACATCACTTACCGTCCCGCCGTCGAGCGGGTCAGCCTTGGCATCTCGCTGGTGCCGGAAGGGCGCCAGTTGTTTTCCGATCTCTCGGTTGACGAGAATCTCACGATCGGCGGATACGCCCGGCCCGCGGCGCGCGCCGCGGCCAAGCGCGATCGGGTCTTCGACTATTTTCCGACCTTGTCCGAGCGTCGCGGCCAGCTTGCCGGCTCGCTGTCCGGCGGCGAGCAGCAGATGCTCGCTATCGGCCGTGCGATCATGGCGGAGCCGCGCCTGCTTCTGGTCGACGAATTGTCGCTCGGGCTGATGCCGAAGATGGTCGATATCTGCCTCGATGTTCTGATGCAGTTGAAGCGCGAGGGCCTGACTATCGTGCTGGTCGAGCAGAACACCGCCCGGGCACTCGAGGTCGCTGATCAGGTTTGTGTCCTGTCGTCCGGTGCGCAAGTGTTTAAGGGCACGTCTGCCGAAGCCAAATCGGCGGGCTCGCTGTTCGCCACCTTTCTCGGCACAATCGAGTGAGATGAACGGTGCTCGAAGGAGTAGGCGAATGGCGCGCAGTCTCACTGCCGATGATATCGAATCCGCGCTGATCGGCGGCCTTTTTCTGTCGGCCGGCGGCAGTGGCAAGCGATCGGCGGCTCGCGCGCGGGCGCTTGGCCGTGTGGCGCTGGACTACAACGGTGTTCGCCTTGTTGGTCTCGACGAACTCAAGCCCGATGATCCTGTTATTACGGCCACGGCTATTGGCGCGCCGGGCGTTCCCAACCCTGCGGTCGTGCCGCGCGATTCCATAGACTCTGCGCGGCGGCTCGTGGCGATGCTCGGGCAGAAGCCGATCGGCGTGATCTGCGGCCACGTGCCAGGCTTCAACGCCTGGCTGGTCGCGGCCGCGCTTGGTCTGGATTACGTCGACGCAGCGTCGAACGGACGCGGTCATCCCACCGTCAAGATGGGAGGCATGGGCCTCGCCTCGCGGCCCGACATTTCCATCATCCAGGTCGCCAGCAGCCGCGGCGGAGCTGCGAATTCGCCCCTGCATTTCGTCGCCGAAGGCGACATCGTGCGCACGTCGAACGTCATGCGCCAGGCCGCGGTGGTCAACGGCGGCCTGATCTACGCCGCGCGCGGTCCGTTGACTGCAGGCTTCATCAAGGAAAACGGTGCCGCCGGCGCCGTCACATTCCAGCTCGAGCTCGGCCGCGCCATGCTGCGTGCCAATGGCACCGATCGTGTGCGAGCGGCTGTCGAATTTCTTGGCGGCGCCCTGCTGCTGCAAGGCGACGTGTCGGCCAACACGGTTACCTATGGTGGCGGCTTCGATCTCGGTCAGATGACGGTGCGTGGCGCGAAGGGCGAGGCGGTGCTCGGCATCTATAATGAATACATGACCGCCGACATCGATGGCCAGCGCGTTGCCACATTTCCCGACATGATCGGAACGCTGGATCCTCGGACCGGCGAGCCGGTGGCGATCTCGGAATTGCCTCGCGGCAGCCAAGTCGCGGTCATCATCGCTCACCGCTCCAAATTTCCGGTCGGCAAGGGAGCGCTCGATCCGGCTGTGTTTCCCGAGGTCGAGAAGGCCATGGGCGTCGACCTGCGCTCGTATCTCTGATCGAGGAGGCTTGAGCATGGCTGTTCCGATTCGTCGCGGCAGGGAGGTCAAGGCTGGGCGCGGCGCCACGCTGCGCTGCAAGGGCTGGCGCCAGGAGGCGATCTTGCGGCTCTTGGAGAACAACCTTGAAAATGCCGAAGACCCCGACAACCTTGTGATCTACATGTCGATCGCCCGCGCGGCACGCGATTGGAATAGCTTCGACCGGATAGTCTCCACGCTCTCTACCATGCGCGAGGATCAGACTTTCGTCGTGCAGTCCGGCAAGCCGATCGGCGTATTCCCCGGGCAGTCGACTACTCCACTCGTCATCATGGCGAACGGCAACATCGTCGGCGAATGGAGCAACGAGGAGAACCGGCGCAAGCTCGACGACAAGGGCCTCACCATCATGCCCGGAATGACGGCCGGCGCCTGGCAATACATCGGCAGTCAGGGAATTCTGCAGGGCACCTACGAAACCTTCATGGCGGTCGCACGGTCGCATTTCGGCGGCACACTCGCTGGGCGCCTCCTGCTGACCGCGGGCTGCGGCGGCATGGGCGGCGCCCAGCCGCTTGCCGGCAAGCTTGCGGGCGCATCGACCCTCGTGGTCGAGGTCGATCAGCCGCGCATCGACCGGCGCATCGCCAGCGGCTACTGCGACCACTCCACCGACAATCTCGAAGAAGCGATCAGGCTTTGGCAGGCCGCGCGCAACCAACGCCGGCCGCTGGCGCTCGCCTTGCGCGCAAACGCAGCCGCTGTGCTGCCCGCAATCGCCGAGCGCGGGATCGTACCTGACATCGTGACGGACCAGACCTTCCCCGATCCGCTCAAGGGGTACGTGCCGGCCGAGCTTTCATTTGAAGAGGCGCACGCCATGCGTAAGAGCGATCCGCAGCAGCTGATCGCATTGGCGCGCCGCTCGATTGCAGCCCACGTTCGCGTGATGCTGGGTTTTCTTGATCGCGGCTCGATTGCTTTCGAGTATGGCAACGAGCTCCGTGCCGAGGCGAAGGCGGCCGGCGTCGAGGACGCTTTCAAGATGCGCTCCTTCGTTGACCTCTATATCCGTCCGTTGTTCTGCCAAGGCATCGGGCCGTTCCGCTGGATCGCGGTGTCCGGCGATCCGCAGGACGTCTACACCATCGACGACATGATCCTGCGTTCGTTCTCTTCGAACCACCCGATCGTGTCGTGGATCGAGAAGGCGCGAGACCACGTCAAATTCATGGGATTGCCAGCGAGGATCGGTTGGCTCGGCTATGGCGAGCGCAGCCGGCTCGCTTTGATGGTCAACGAAGCGGTGGCCGAGGGCAAAATATCGGGTCCCATCGCCTTTACGCGCGATCATCTCGATTCCGGCTCGGCGGCGATGCCGCACCGTGAGACCGAGAACATGCGCGACGGGTCTGACGCTATCGCCGACTGGCCGCTGCTCAATGCACTCTTGAATTGCGCATCGGGTGCAGACCTCGTGGCGATTCACGGTCTCGGCAGCAGGGGCGTGAGTGCCGGCGTCACCGTGATCGCAGACGGCAATTCCGCGACCGCGGCGAGGCTCCAGCGCGTCCTCGATGGCGATCCGGGCATCGGTGTGCTGCGTCACGCCGACGCCGGTTACGATCTCGCGATCGAGCAGGCTGCGCGCACCGGGCTGTCGGCGACGGTGCCTGCGGCGGGAAGCTGATTGGTCTACGCTCCAAGGCTCGGCAGCTTGAGCTTGTGATCCCGGGCGCAAGCGATGGCTTCGTCGTAGCCCGCATCGGCGTGACGCATCACGCCACTCGCCGGGTCGTTCCACAGCACCCGCTCCAGCCGCCGCGCCGCATCCGGCGTGCCGTCGGCGACGATGACCATGCCGGCATGCTGCGAATAACCGATGCCGACGCCGCCGCCATGATGCAGCGAAACCCAGGTCGCCCCGGATGCGCAGTTGAGGAGAGCATTGAGCAGCGGCCAGTCCGACACTGTGTCGGAGCCGTCCTTCATCGCCTCAGTCTCACGGTTCGGGCTTGCTACCGAGCCCGAGTCGAGATGATCGCGGCCGATCACGATTGGCGCCTTGAGTTCGCCGTTCGCCACCATCTCATTGAAGGCAAGGCCGACGCGGTGGCGATCGCCAAGACCGACCCAGCAGATCCGCGCCGGCAACCCCTGGAATTTGATCCGCGCCCGGGCCATGTCGAGCCAGTTATGAAGGTGCTTGTCGCGCGGCATCAATTCCTTGACCTTCTGGTCGGTCCTGTAAATGTCCTCCGGATCGCCGGAGAGAGCCGCCCATCTGAATGGGCCGACGCCGCGGCAGAATAACGGGCGAATGTAGGCTGGAACGAAACCGGGAAAATCGAACGCGTCGGTGACGCCCATCTCCAGCGCCATCTGCCGGATGTTGTTTCCATAATCGAGCGTCGGCACGCCGCGGCGCCAGAAGTCGAGCATGGCACGCACATGCACAGCCATGGATTGCTTCGCCGCCCTCTCGACGCCCTTCGGATCGCGCGCCCGCCGCTCCTCCCATTCGGCGAGCGTCCAGCCGGCCGGCAGATATCCGTTGAGGGGATCGTGTGCCGAGGTCTGATCGGTGAGGGCGTCCGGCGCAATGTTGCGGCGCGCGAGATCAGGAACGATCTCCGCAGCGTTGCCAAGCAGGCCTACGGACATCGGCTTCTTGTCGGCGCACGAGCGCTCGATCATCGCCAGCGCCTCGTCGAGCGAGTTAGCTTTGCCGTCGAGGTAGCCGGTGCGCAGGCGCATCTCGATCCGGCTCGGCTGGCACTCGATCGCAAGCAGGGAGGCGCCAGCCATGGTAGCGGCCAGCGGCTGCGCACCCCCCATGCCGCCGAGTCCGGCGGTGAGTATCCAGCGGCCGGCGAGGTTGCCGCTGTAGTGCCGGCGGCCGACCTCGGCGAAGGTTTCGTAGGTGCCCTGCACGATGCCTTGGGAGCCGATGTAGATCCATGAGCCCGCCGTCATCTGGCCGTACATCATCAGGCCCTTGCGATCGAGCTCGTGAAATTTCTCCCAGGTAGCCCAGTGCGGCACCAGATTGGAATTGGCGATCAGCACGCGCGGCGCGTCGCGATGGGTGCGGAACACACCGACCGGCTTGCCGGACTGCACCAGCAGGGTCTCGTCGGCTTCCAGTTCGCGCAGCGAGGCCGCGATGCGGTCGAAGCTCTCCCAGTCGCGCGCGGCACGGCCGATGCCGCCATAGACCACGAGTTCGTGCGGCTTCTCGGCCACCTCCGCATCGAGGTTGTTCATCAGCATGCGCAGCGGCGCTTCGGTTAGCCAGCTCTTGGCGCTGAGGTCGCTGCCGCGCGGCGCGCTAATCGAACGACTGTTGTCGAGACGCTTTGACATTTTGTCCTTCTTCAGCTGAGAGGCCATGCCATACATCGTGACGGGCGAGCGGAAGCGACGCGAGCGCTGCTGCGCATTCGGCCGGAACCCTCACGCCGGTCTGCGGGAACACCGTAACCGATGCCTCACTGCGGTTCGCCGCGAGCCAAGGCTTCGTCATGCGTCTGTCGCCTCCATGCCAGGCAAGCTCACGCCGACCGCGCTGGCGAGCTCACCGGAGCGCACGAGATCGGCAGCGGCGGCGATATCGGGAGCGAGATAGCGGTCGTGGTCGAGCATCGGCACGCGTTGGCGCAGCCGCGCACGCACACGCTCGAGCGGGGCGCTCGAAGCCATCGGCGCGTGGAAGTCGCAGCCTTGCGCCGCTGCAAGCGACTCGATCGCCACCACATTCATGGCGTTCTCCACCATCGCGGCGAGGCGCCGCGCGCCGTGCGCCGCCATCGACACGTGATCCTCCTGGTTGGCGGAGGTTGGGATCGAATCAACGCTAGCCGGATAGGCGCGCTGCTTGTTCTCCGCGACCAGTGCCGCTGCAGTCACCTGCGCGACCATGAATCCAGAATTGAGGCCTGGCCTCGGCGTGAGGAAAGCCGGCAGCCCTGACAGCGTCGAATCGATAAGCATCGCGATGCGCCGCTCGGCAAGCGAGCCGATTTCACACACAGCCATCGCCAAGACGTCGGCGGCGAACGCCACCGGCTCGCCGTGGAAATTACCGCCGGACAATGCTTCGCCGGTCTCCGCGAAAATGAGCGGATTGTCGGAAACACCGTTTGCTTCCGTCACCAGCGTCGCTGTTGCTTGCCGGGCGAGGTCGAGAACGGCGCCCATGACCTGCGGCTGGCAGCGCAGGCAATAGGGGTCCTGCACGCGGTCGTCGTTGACGAGGTGCGAGGCGCGTATCGAGCTGCCCGCCATCAGCGTGCGCAATGCTGCTGCGACATCCATCTCGCCGCGATGGCCGCGCAGCTCGTGAATGCGCGCATCGAACGGCGTGTCGGAGCCCTTGGCCGCGTCGGTCGACAGCGCGCCGGTGACGAGCGCCGCCCGGAATACGCATTCAATGGCCAACAGGCTCGCCAATGTTTCCGCCGTCGAAAACTGGGTGCCGTTCAGCAGCGCGAGGCCTTCCTTCGGTCTAAGGACGATTGGCGCGAGTCCGGCCCGCGCGAGCGCGGCCTGGGCCGGCATGATCTCTCCGGCAAGCTGCGCTTCGCCGATGCCCAGCATCGCCGCAGTCATGTGCGCGAGCGGGGCGAGATCGCCGGAGGCCCCGACCGAGCCCTGGCTCGGTATCACCGGGGTCACCTCGCGCTCGAGCATAGCTTCGAGCATGCCGATTGTGGTCTGCCGCACGCCTGAGGCCCCACGACCCAGACTCGCGAGCTTCAACGCCATCATCAGCCGCACGGTCGCCGGTCGCATCGGCTCGCCCACGCCAGCCGCGTGCGATAGCACGATGTTGCGCTGAAGCGTGGCGAGTTCGCCGAACGCGATGTGCGCGCTCGCAAGCTTCCCAAAGCCTGTGTTGATGCCGTAGACCGGCTCACCCCGGGCGATGATGGCGTCAACCGCTCGTGCGCCGGCATCGACTGCAGGCATCGCAGCGGGATCGAGCCGGACGGCAGCGCCATTGGCGACGGCGCGCCAGTCGGCGAGTGTAGCGCGTCCTGGCGTCAGGGTGATTGCGGCTGTCATCCGCCTCTCCACACCCGCGCATGCAAAGGATTGAACCCGATACGGTAGACTAACTCGGCCGGTCGCTCGATATCCCATATGGCAAGGTCGCACCACTTGCCCGGCTCGAGCGTGCCGATCTCGCCCAGCCGGCCGAGCGCGCGCGCCGCTTCCCGGGTGACGCCCGCGACGACCTCGTCCACAGTGAGCCGGAACAGCGTCGCGGCCATGTTCATGACCACAAGCAGAGAGGTAATTGGTGAGGTGCCTGGATTGCAGTCGGTCGCGATCGCCACCGGCACACGCTGGCCGCGCAATTCATCGACCGGCGGCACCTGTTTTTCCCTCAGGACGTAGAACGCGCCGGGAAGCAGCACGGCGACCGTGCCGCTGCGCGCCATCGCCGCGACGCCGTCTTTGTCGGTGTATTCGAGATGATCGGCCGACAGCGCGTCGTGCTCGGCCGCGAGTTTTGCACCGTGCAGGTTGGAGAGCTGATCGGCATGAAGCTTCACCGGAAGTCCAGCCTCCTGCGCGGCAGCAAACACGCGTGCGGTCTGTTGGGGCGAAAACGCAATATTCTCACAGAAGGCGTCAACTCCGTCGGCCAGCCGCTCGCGCGCGATAGCGGGAATCATCGAACAGACCTCGTCGATATATTGCTCCTTGTCACCGTTCGCTTCCGGCGGCAGGGCGTGTGCACCGAGAAAGCTGGTGACCACATCGACCTGCCGCTCCTGCGCCAGCCGGCGCGCGGCCCGCAACATCCGCATCTCGGTTTTCGAATCGAGGCCATAGCCCGACTTGATCTCGATGGTCGTGATGCCTTCTGCGAGCAGGCGATCAAGCCGAGGCAGGCTTGCACGCACGAGATCATCCTCGCTGGCCGCACGTGTCGCCTTCACCGTCGAGACGATGCCACCGCCCGCCCGCGCAATGTCTTCATATGAGGCGCCGGCAAGGCGCAGTTCGAACTCGTGCGCCCGCTCCCCGGCATAGACTAGGTGAGTGTGGCAATCGACCAGCCCCGGCATGACCCAGCGGCCGTCGAGAGCGACGCGATGCCTCGCGTCCCAGCCGGTTGGAAGGTCGGCCGCCGGGCCAGCAAAGGCGATCCGCCCGTCCTTGGCCGCGACGGCGCCACGCTCAACGATACCGAGCCCCGGCCGGCTGGCCGCAAGCGTCGCAAGACGCGCATCGAGCCAAATCTTGTCGAACCGCATGGAGTCATCACCAAGTCGAGGAGGTCAGTCAAATTTCTATACTTATTGGCGCAAGGCCGCCTATTGTCGAGCAATATCGGGCCGCGGCAAATGCTGGCTAGAGCGGAGAACGGGATTTGCGACGCGAGTTCTTTTTTGATCACGCTCTGCTGCCATCCGGCTGGGCGAGCGACGTTCGGATCGCCGTCGCCGACGGCACTGTCTCCGCGGTCGCCGAAGGTGCGACCCGCGCCGGCGCTAATCACATCGCCGGCATCGCCGTTCCCGGTCTTCCCAACCTCCATTGTCACGCCTTCCAGCGCGGCATGGCCGGGCTCGCCGAACGCCGCGGTCCAACCAGCGATACGTTCTGGAGCTGGCGCGAGGTCATGTACCACTTCCTTGGAGTTCTAAACCCGGATGATGTCGAGGCCATCGCGGCATTCGCCTATATGGAAATGTTGGAGGCGGGCTTCACGTGTGTGGGAGAATTCCACTACCTCCATCATGACGTGGACGGTCGGCCATTCGCAGATCTCGGAGAAATGGCTGTAAGAATTGCGGCCGCGGTTAGACAGACCGGCATCTGTTTGACGTTGCTGCCGTCCCTCTATGCCTATGGCGGATTTGGCGGGGCGGAACCTGGGAGCGGACAGAGGCGCTTCCTGAATGATGCGGAGAGATTCTCCCGCCTAGTCGAGCGCAGCCGTGCGATCGTGGCCGAGTTACCGCATGGCCGAGTCGGGATCGCGCCGCATTCCTTGCGCGCGGTAACGCCGCACGCTTTGCGCGCCGTCGTCGCCTTGCAGCCGGACGGCCCAATTCACATTCATGCCGCCGAACAGGTGAGAGAAGTCGAAGAATGCATCGCAAGCCTGGGCTCACCACCGGTGGAATGGCTGCTGGATAACTTCGCCGTGGATCGACGGTGGTGCCTCATACACTGTACGCACATGACCTCGGATGAGACACATCGGCTTGCCGCATCGGGCGCCGTGGCAGGCCTCTGTCCAACAACCGAAGCCAATCTCGGCGATGGCATCTTCCGCGCCTCGGTCTATCTGGCAGATGGCGGCATCTGTGGTGTTGGCACCGATTCCAACATCCAGATCGATGCGGCGGAAGAATTGCGCCAGCTCGAATACAGCCAGCGTCTGCACCATCGGTCGCGAAATGTCCTCGCCCGATACGAGGGTGAATCGACCGGCCATCGCCTCTATACAGTGGCGCTCGCGGGCGGGGCCCAGGCCCTTTCGCAATCGGTCGGAGCGATCGAGCCCAACCGGCGGGCCGACATCGTGATTCTCGACGCCAATCATCCCGATCTTGCGGTTGGCTCGGGGCATTGGCTCGACTCGTTCTTGTTCGTGGGAGGGAGGCGTCTGATCGGCAGTGTGATTGCTGGTGGAGAAATCGTGGTCGAGGGTGGCCGCCATCGGCAACATGACGCGATTTCGGCTGCGTATCGCCGAACGATTGCGCGACTAGTGGGAGCATGATCGGAGACCAGAATCAGCGCATGAAAAGGCTCGAATGGCACCAGCCACCAGTTGTGTGCATGGCCGCAATCAACCGAGCAGGAGAACATCGTCAGCGAGTTCTTCTCCCTGATCACGACGAAAGAGGTAGAGAAGATCGGTCACGGTCATGGCTGCTCGTTGCTCTCCGTCGACGTCGAAAACGATTTTGCCGCGGTGAAACATGACCGTCCGATCGCCGAATTGAAGCGCCTGTGCCATCGAATGGGTAACCATCACCGTGGTCAGCGACAGCTGGCGCACTATTTCCTGGGTCAGTTCCATAACAAACTCGCCGGTCCTTGGATCGAGGGCGGCCGTGTGCTCATCGAGCAAAAGCACGTGCGTTTCGCCGGCGGTTGACATCAGCAGACTGATCGCTTGCCGCTGCCCACCTGAAAGCAGACCCACTTTGTCGTCGAGGCGGTTCTCCAATCCAAGCTTCAGCATCTTCAACCGCTCACCCACCCGACTGCGAAGCGAGTGATCTATGGCGAACCGAAAACCGCGAGGATTCGTGCGTCCGTAGGCGATGGCAAAGTTTTCCAGGATGGTCATATCCTCGCACGTGCCCATTTTTGGATCCTGAAAGACGCGAGAAATGAGGCGCGCCCGCGAATGGATAGGCCAATCCGCGATGTCGTCTCCATCGATCAAAATGCGGCCTCGGTCGGGCCGCACGCCTCCTGCAATCACATTCAATGCGGTCGACTTACCGGCCCCGTTCGAGCCGATCACCGTGAGAAGCTGCCCGGAGGGCACCGCTAGGTCGATGCCCCGCAGCGCCCGTGCTTCGAGTGGCGTACCTCGAGCAAACGTCACATGGACGTCTTCGAGCGTAATCATCGTGCCGGCTTCCGAGTGAGAAACCTGCCGATGCCGCCTCCCGAGCGGCTTATGAGGGTGAGCGCAACAAGAACCGCGGTCACGACCTGAAGGTCAGAGGCCTGCAGCCCGAGAAAATCGGCGTTGAGGGCCAACGCTACGGCGAATCGGTATAGCATTGCGCCAGCGAGGCATGCCGTTGTGGCCTGCATGATCGTTCTTGCGGGGAATATCGCCATGCCGACGATGACGGACGCAAGCCCGATAATGACGACGCCGATGCCCATATAGGCATCGGCGGCGCCGAAGAGCTGCGCGAACAATGCGCCGGCAAAGGCCGTCAGCGCATTGGCGAGCCCAATTCCGAGGAGCTTCATTCTTCCGACATTGATTCCATTCGCTGCCGCCATGGCCGGATTGGCTCCGGCCGCTCGAATTGCCGTGCCAACCCCCGTCGCAAGGAAAAAGTCGAGAGTAAGCTTGAGCAAGACAACAACGCATCCGAGGAAGATCGGGTTGACGATGTATGAGGGGATGCCGTGCACCTCCAACAGGGTGAACACCGTCGGCGCGCCGAGCAGAGGCTTATTCGGTCCGCCCATAATGCGCAGGTTGATGGAATAGAGCGCGATAGAAACTAGAATGCCGGCGAGGATATGAAGTATGTTGTATCGGACATTGAGAAACGCCGTAATGAGGCCAGCCAAAAATCCGGCGAGAGCCCCCGCTCCAGTCGCCGGCCAGGGGTTCCAGCCGAAATTGACAATCATTACTGCCGTGACGGCGGCGCCCAGCGGGAAACTGCCTTCAACGGTCAGGTCGGGAAAATCAAGCACGCGGAAGCTGAGGAAGGCTCCAAGCGCGACAATTCCGAAGATGAAACTGATCTCGACCGTTCCCAGAAATTCATAAAGTGTCATGGCGCCGGATCGCTCTCTCGTGCAAAGCCGTCTTGAGCGCGTCGACGATAGTCCGCCAAGCCCAAGCCCGAGCAGCGCCTCCGAGTTACGCTATTCAACGACTTTGGTGGCGCGCGCAAGGACGGTTTGCGGGATAGCAACGCCCATTGCCGAAGCGGATCGCTTGTTCACGTACACATCCAAATTCTGCAGCTTCTGATAGGCAATGATTGCATCGATATCGCCTGGCTTTTTTCCATTGAGCACTTCCGCGACCATGTGGCCGGCGAGCCGCCCGACCTCGGTGTAGTTCAGGCCGACAGACGCAATGCCGCCCCGCTCCACCCCGCGTGTTTCGCCGGTGAAGATCGGCGTTTTGGTCTCTTCGCCAATCTTTACGATCGCCTCGATCGAAGCTACGACGGTGGTATCGTTGGGAATGAAGATGGCGTCGACTTTACCGACGAGCTTGCGCGCAGCTGGAATGACTTCATTGGCAGTCGGCGCCGGTGACTCGACGACCTCGATGCCGAGAGGCTTGCCGTGTTCGTTGATCCATTCGAGCGTCGCCTTCGAACTATCGAGGCTAGGATTGTAAATGAAGCCGAGCTTCTTCAGGTTCGGCAAAATCTCGCGAATTAACCGAAGTTGCTGGGCGATAGGCGGTGCGTCGGACACGCCGGTGACGTTGCCTCCAGGCTTATCATATTTGCTGATGACTTTGGCCTTAACGGGGTCGATCACGGTCGCAAACACTATAGGAATGTCTTTGGTCACCGCGACTATTGCTTGGGTGGTCGGGGTCGTGATCGCGACAATGACATCGGGCACCTCGCCGACGAACTTGCGGGCAATCTGCTGCTGGGTCGGCATGTTGCCGTTTGCAGTTTGGTACTCGACCGACAAATTTTTTCCGTCGCTGAAGCCTCGTTCGGATAGACCGGCAAGGACGCCGTCCTTTGTCTGAAGGAGCTGGGGAGCCTCGATGATCATTGAGATTGCGATTTTTTTGTTGTCCGCGGCATGGACGGCACTGCACGTTGCGAGGATCAGGCCGAGAATTGGCGTCATTCGGATCAGCCGGTGCATATTTCCCTCCTTGGACGCAATCGCGCTCTTGCCACGATGTGGGCAATTGTTCCACAATTGGAGCAAATGGCGAGCCTGCCTGTCAACGCTCAGCGAACCCGTTCTTTACCTGGTCCCAAAGCCCCGGCTGGTGTCGGACTCCTGCTGAAAGTCTTCCAGATCTTGGACCTGTTCTCGGACCAGCATCCCGCCTGGACGCAGGCCGAGCTAGCGCGCTCAACCGGCCTTCCACGCTCGACTCTGAGCCGCCTGGTGCGATTTTTGTGCGGTCGCAATTATCTGTTCGAGCAGCGTGGCCGATATACGCTCGGCTTCGGCGCAATCGATCTCGGCCGTCGGGCGCAACTTCAATTCAACCTTGTCGATTTATGCTCCGATCTGCTCGAGGAGCTCGCGCAGGCCACCGCTGAAACCGTCATTCTCACCGGCTATGACGATGTGCGAGCGAGCGTGGTCTGTCTTGCGCAAATTCCCAGCCGCCGGGGCGGACTGCGCGTTTTCGAGAATATCGGCACCGCATATCCGCTCCATTCGGGCGCAACCGCAAAGGCGGTCCTCGCTTTTCTGCCGGAGGACCAATTGAACACCGTCCTCGCCGGCGACATTACGCCTCTCAATCCGGCATCGAAGACCAGCCGCGAAGCCCTGAAAAGGCATCTCGCGGAGATCAGGCAGAGCGGCTACGCGGTCACACGGGAGGAAACTTATCCCGGCGTGGCTGGCGTGGCCGTTCCGATTCTCACAGCGCGGCGTCAACCGCTCGGTTCGATTGCGGTCGCAGCACCGTTACATCGAATGCGACACCGTGAAGTTGCCGACCATGCACGGCGGCTGCTCAAGCTTGGCAGCCGCGTCGTGGGACGGTTGGGCGGGTCATTGTGAGCGCAGATGGGCGAACGAATTCGGCCCGGCGTGCCACCGCAATGCGCGGTTGGTTGTCGGTTGCGCCAGGTCTTGCACAAATTGAACTAAGCGAATTGCCTCGTCCAACTGCCGGTCCTGGAACAGCCTTGGTGCGGGTTCAAGCCGCGGCGCTCAACTTCTCCGATCTCTTGATGATCGATGACCATTACCAGGTTCGCCCGCCACGGCCCTTCGTTCCCGGCCAGGAGATCGCGGGCATGGTCATTTCCGCTACCGAGAGTTCAGGCCTCGCCGAAGGCGACCGGATCGCGAGTAAGGTCGAATGGGGCGGGTTTGCCGAATATGCGGTCGTGCGGGGTGACATGGCGATGCGCCTTCCCGGAGGGATGTCCGTCTCCCACGCCGCGGCATTGCCTGTGGTCTATACGACGGCGTTAGTCGCGATGACCGAATCAACCGTGATCGTATCCGGCGAAACGGTGCTTGTGCTTGCGGCCGCCGGTGGAGTTGGACTTGCGACGGTGGAAATCGCAAAACATCTGGGCGCACGCGTCATCGCCGCGGCGGGAGGAGCCCGAAAATGCGCGATCGCTCGCGCCCACGGTGCAGATGAGACAGTCGATTATCGCGATAACGGGTGGGGTGACCGAGTCAAGGCGCTGAGCAACGGTCGCGGCGTCAACGTGATCGTTGATCCGGTCGGAGGGGAGGTCACCAAACAAGCGCTTCGGCTGCTGGATTGGGGCGGCCGGTTGCTCATTGTGGGCTTCAGTTCGGGACAAATTTCCCAAATCCCCGCCAACCGTTTGTTGCTGCGCCGCGCCTCGGCCATTGGCGTATACTGGAATCACGATCGCGATGGGTCGATGCTCGCGAGGATTGCGCGAAAGATATTCGACCTGTCAGCCGCCGGCGTCATTCGCCCTCATATCGGTGCGACCTTTGCATTCGAGGATCTGCCGATCGCCCTCGCCGCGCTTAGAGCGCGTGAAACCACGGGCAAGTCTATTCTCAGGATTTCGGAGGAGACGACATGATCAGTCCGCCGGCCCATCTCCTCACTGGTGTTCGAGTGCTTGATCTTACGCGCGTAATGTCTGGCCCATTCTGCACGGCCATGCTTGCGGATTTGGGAGCTGACGTCACGAAGATCGAGATGCCGGGTTTCGGTGAGGAGAGCCGTCATTTTGCGCCTCATGTGAGCGGCGAAAGTACTTATTTCGCTCTGCTTAATCGAGGGAAACGCAGTATCACGGTCAATCTCAAATCATCAGAAGGCCTTGGGATTATTCGCGGTCTTGCGCAGCGGACGGACGTGTTGGTGGAGAACTTTCGGCCAGGCGTGATGGAGCGGCTCGGCCTTGGTCGAAACATTTTGCGAGAACTCAATCCACGCCTCATCTACGCTTCCATATCAGGATTCGGTCAAGAAGGACCATTTAGGGATTGGCCGGCATTCGATCTCGTCATCCAGGCAATGAGCGGGTTGATGAGTCTCACCGGCGAGTCCGACGGAAGGGCCATCGCGGTGGGCGAGAGCATTGCCGATGTGGCAACCGGCATGTTCGCGGCATGGGGTATCGCGGCCGCGTTGTACGGCCGCGAGCGAACCGGCCAGGGTCGCTATCTCGAAGTAGCGATGCTCGACTCCGTATTTAGCATGCTGCTCACGAGCCTTGCGCGGCGGCTATTCACGGATCGCACTCCAGGCCGCGTCGGCAACCGGCATCCGGAAACCTATCCTGTCGACAGCTTTCCCACACGTGACGGCGATATAGTTTTGGTGGGTTTTTCTGATCACGTGTTTCGGCAGCTCATGCAATGCGTCGGAAGGCCGGAGCTCGCGGACGATTTGCGCTTCTGCACTAATCGCAGTCGGAACGATCACGAAGCCGAGTTGAGAGAGGTGATCGAATCCTGGACGAGGGGTCTAACGCAGGCCGAAGCCCTCGATCGGCTGCGCGTCGCTGATGTCCCCGCGGCACCGGTGTGGACCCTTGACCATCTTCTGGCGAGTGGTCATTTGCGCGCGCGCGGCATGCTGCAAGAAGGCACCAATGCGGTGCTCGGCAAGATCCCTCTTGTGCCACAGCCCGTCCAATTCTCCGAGTCCTCTCATCCAGCGACGATGCGAGTTCCAGTACTGGGCGAGGATACTGATGCGGTGTTGCGCACCGAACTCGGCTTGAACGAGAGCAACATAGCCGAGCTGCGCGCAGCAAAGGCGATCTAGCCATGGGAACTATCGATCGATGAATGTTGCAAAGAACGAACGTGAGATTCACGCGCCGCGCGGACGCGCACTGAATGCGCAAAGCTGGTCCACCGAGGCGCCGCTGCGCCTGCTGATGAACAATCTCGATCCCGATGTCGCTGAGCGCCCACAGGAACTGGTAGTGTATGGTGGGATTGGCCGCGCTGCGCGGAATTGGGATTGCTTCGACCGAATCGTCGCGACTCTTACGAAGCTGCGCGAGGATCAGACATTGCTGGTTCAATCCGGCAAGCCTGTAGGCGTCTTTCCAACGCATCCTGGCGCGCCACGGGTCATCATCGCGAATGGCAATCTCGTCCCGAACTGGTCGACGTGGGAGCATTTCAACGAGCTCGATCGTAAAGGGCTCATGATGTACGGCCAGATGACCGCTGGCTCGTGGATCTATATCGGGTCGCAAGGGATCGTTCAGGGCACGTACGAGACATTTTCGGAGATTGGTCGTCGTCACTTCGCCGGATCGCTTGCGGGACGTTGGTTTCTTAGTGGCGGACTTGGCGGCATGGGCGGCGCCCAGCCGCTGGCGGCGACGATGGCGGGCGCGTCAATTCTCGTCGTCGAATGTCAGCCGAGTCGCATCGAGTTCCGCAAGCGCACTGGCTACCTCGACCGCAGCACTGCCAGCCTTGATGAGGCCCTTGCGATAGTTGAAGCTGCAAATAAGAACCGCCAGCCTGTCTCGGTTGGGCTTATCGGAAATGCTGCCGAAGTTTATGAGCAAATTCTCGATCGAGGCGTGCTCCCCGACGTAGTGACGGACCAGACCTCTGCCCACGATCCGGTCAACGGCTATTTGCCGCTCGGATGGAGCGTCGAGGAATGGATAGAGCGTCGGCAACGCGACCCGCGCGGTACGGCTGAAGCAGCGAAGCGCGCTATGGCGCAACAGGTTCGCGCCATTTTGGCGTTCAAAGAAAGGGGTGCGGTCGCTCTCGATTACGGCAACAACATCAGGGCAATGGCGAAGGAAGTAGGCGTGGATGATGCCTTCGCCTATCCCGGATTCGTCGAGGCGTACGTGCGGCCTCTATTCTGCGTTGGCAAAGGACCTTTCCGGTGGGTGGCGCTTTCCGGGGATCCTGACGATATCTATCGCACCGATCAAAAGGTGCGCGAGCTGATACCCGACGATCCCTTCCTGCACAATTGGTTGGACAAGGCGCGCGCCCATATTCGATTTCAAGGACTGCCATCCCGCATTTGTTGGCTTGGATTAGAGCAGCGGCACCGAATCGGGTTGGCTTTCAACAAGATGGTATCGCGCGGCGACGTCTCGGCTCCCATCGTGATTGGCCGAGACCATATGGACTCGGGGTCGGTGGCGTCACCTACCCGAGAGACCGAGGCTATGATCGACGGATCGGATGCGGTTTCCGATTGGCCTATCCTAAACGCACTGCTGAACGCGGCGTGTGGAGCGACTTGGGTTTCCTTCCATCATGGCGGCGGCGTTGGCATTGGATACTCCCAGCACGCCGGAATCGCATTGGTGGCCGATGGCACGCCCGAAGCTGGAGAAAAGATCGGGCGTGTGCTCTGGAATGATCCTGCCACCGGCGTAATGCGTCATGCCGATGCAGGTTATGAATTAGCTTTGGAATGCGCCAAGCGAAATGGCCTTTGGCTCCCCATGCAGGAAGGCTTGCAGCAGGCGTAATGGCCGACCTTCGGCACCGGCGAGCCCCGGCGACGGTGCGAGGTCGGGTGTACCGTCACGGACAGCACGCCATTGTATGGATCATCGCCGATAGGCCTTGTGCCGACAGCCGAGAATGTGAATCGGCGTGGCCTAAGACCCACCGTCGGCGTGCAATGCGGACCCAGCGTGCCGGCTCATACGCCATTCATCGACAACTTGAAAATGCCTATGCGGGTGGGTCCACGTTGGACGCCGATGTGGGTCAATGTTCGAGGCCGATTTACAGTACGCGCGATCTACTGCCATCCGCTCGGCAAGCTCCCGCCTGAGATAGGCCAGTCGTAACGGCATGCAGGAAGGAAGGGCGTCATGCAAAATGAAGATGCGAAACAACGGGTAAGGACAATCCGCTCCAGAGTTCGGGAAGAGCGCGAGCTAATATCCAAATTGAATAGAACCGTCGCCGACTCGAATCTGAAGCGGCTGCTCCGACCGGCATCGCATTTGCTGGACGACATTGAGAGTTTCTTTCTTAACGCCAAAATCCTGCAAGAGGAGCGAACCCCTGCTGCTTTGGCCAAGTGGCTTCGTGAAGCTGAGAGAGTGCTTCAACCTGCGGCACAGCAGCGGAAATCCTTCGAGTTAATTATAAAAAAGTTTGGCCCGAATGCTCGGCTCATTTCCGAATAGCGCCTAATATTTGAATATGGGTGGTTCCTGCGAGCGGCCCGTTTTTACAACAGCCAGCTTTTGCGCGAGACGACAAAAAAAGTTTCTAGAATTTTGCGTAATTCAGTGGAAGCGCCCCGCGCGGTTCGCGCTCCCAAAAGCCTCAAATGGACGGGACTTCGGCATGTCCCGCAGGCAGCTCATGAAAAACTACACCGATGGATGACGAAAATGACGTGCTTTGCTTAAAACTCATCAATGGGAAGCGCACCTATGTCCATCGGCGATATTGGAATCTAATTTCCAACCTAGTTCAATCCAATCGTTGTCCCTACCGCAAACCCAAAACGGCTAACCGGCCGCCGCGAATCGGCTGATACTCGCTCCCGATGAGCGA
>Ga0070706_100001600_pt1 | contig 23590 bp, 20 predicted proteins | sample KBSK5501metaG_FD_65476 | JGI IMG/M metagenome (GOLD analysis project Ga0070706, IMG submission 65476) | Corn, switchgrass and miscanthus rhizosphere microbial communities from Kellogg Biological Station, Michigan, USA - KBS K5-50-1 metaG | ecosystem: Host-associated > Plants > Roots >... | reverse complement strand
CGGTTACGCACAAGCGTGTACTACCCGGTAACACGTTCCTTACCGCTGTCCGGAGTTCGCCGGAACCGCCTACGCGCCGATGGTTCGAAGCCCTATGGTCACGAACGTATGCCTCTGGGCCGCTCAGCAGAGCCGAGCGCCAGAGAAGCCGCTGATCATTTGGCAGGCGCCCCTGAACCTGGCCCAGCCGTGTCCCTCAAGCGACCCGGAAGGTCAGGGATCCGCGAAGATGTCACGCCACCCCGGTCGGCACGTCAAAACCGCGTCGGGTTACGACGCCCGCCACGCCAGGCCCGGTATGCCGGGCCCGGCCGCGCTCATCGGCACCGCCGCCAAGGCGGTCCCGGCCTCGCTGGTGGCCAGCGCGGCCGGCTCGGCGCTCGCCCTGTCGGGCACCGCTGCCGTCGCCACCGCCGTACCGCCCGGCCTGATCAGCAGCGGCGCCGCGGGCCTCGTCGCGGTAAAGACCGCCATCCCGCGCGTCGTGGTGACCCGGGTCCACCATCCGGGCAAACGCTCGTCCTACACCGTGATCCACGGCGACACCCTTTCGGGCATCAGCGCCCGGTTCTGCCACACCCCGGCGGACTACCTGTCGCTGGCCGGCGCCTCCGGCATCACCAACCCGGACGTGATCTACCCCGGGGAGCACATCAAGCTCGACTGCCACGCGGCGCCCGCCCAGGTCCCCCCGGCCCCCGTGAGCCCGGCTCCCAGCAGGGCCGCCGGTCGGCACGCCGGCGCACGGGCCGATTCCGATTCCCGCCCGCCCTCTCGTCCCGCCCGGCACCGCGCCCCCGGGCGGCACGCCCGCACGCACCCGGCCCGCGGCGGCGGCTTCAGCACCGCGGGCATGGCGGCGTTCGAGTCCTGCGTGATCTCCCGCGAGTCCGGCGGCAACCCGCACGCGGTGAACCCCGCCAGCGGCGCCGGGGGCCTGTTCCAGTTCCTGCCCTCCACCTGGGCCGGCCTGGGCTTCGCCGGCGACTACCCGGGGGGTGCGCAGACCGCACCAGTCGGCGTGCAGGAGGCCGCGTTCGCCAAGCTGTTCGCCGAGGCCGGCGCCTCCCCGTGGCGGCCCTACGACGGCTGCTGACCGGCGGCGCCGGGCCGGGCCGGGGCCCCCGGGCGCCCGGATTGGCCGGCGAGGCCGGCGTCCGCGGTCTCGGCCAGGCCGACCGTCCGGCCCGGCACGAACGGGCGCCCTGTCACTTGGCACTGATCAGGGTGCCCAGGTCGGCGCCCTCACAGATGTGCCGCATCACGCCGACCGCGGCGACGTCGAAGATATGCATCGTCAGGGCCTGCTCGCTGGCGAGGACGAACGCGGCCGTATCCATCACCTGCACCCGGGCGGCCAGGGCCTCGTCGTAGGTGAGCCGCGCGTACCGGGTGGCGGCCGGGTTGACCTTCGGGTCGCTGTCGTAGACGCCGTCCACACCGTGCTTGGCCACCAGCAGCGCATCGGCGTCAAGCTCCAGCGCCCGCTGCACCGCCGGATAGTCGGTCGTCACGTACGGCTGGCCGATACCGCCGGCCAGCAGGACGATGAGCCCCCGGTCCAGGTGCCGCAGCGCACGGAGCCTGATGAACGGCTCGGCGACCGTCTCCATGGGGATCGCCGTCATGACCCGCACGTCGATGGCGGTGCTGGCGGTGAGCACACCGCGGAGCATCAGGGCGTTCATCACCGTGCCGAGCATCCCGATGTTGTCCGCCTCGGCGCGGCTGATCCCCCAGCCCTCGGCCATCCGGCCGCGGAAGTAGTTGCCACCGCCCACGACGACCGCGATCTGGACGCCGAGGTCGCGCACGGCGAGGATCTCCCGCGCGACGTGGGCCAGGCTCGCCGGGTCCACGCCGCGCCCGGCCGGCCCGGCGAGCGCCTCCCCGCTGAGCTTGACGACGACCCTGCGGTACCGCGGCACGGCAGGTCAGGGCACCACGGGGGCGGGGAAGTCGCGGGCGGCGTGGGCGGCCGTGGCGTGCGTGAGCCTGGCCACCTGGCCGTCGGCGACGAGGCGGCGGTAACCGTCCTGCCAGTCCGGCAGGTCCGCGCCGGGCTGTTCCCAGTCGATGAAGGTCGCCTCGTCGCACCACTCGTCGATGCGGTTCATCGTGCCCAGGTGCGGTTCGGCGCCAACGAAGCTGTCCATCGCGGCGCGCCTCTGCCACGCGGTTCTGGTCCAGTAGGCATTGTTCGCGTCGGCGAGCACATCCGCGCTGAGGTTCCCCTCGGTGGCCTGCGCCTGCTCCACCACCGCGACCGCGCTCGCGAAGAACTCATCGAAGAACGCAGGATCCCTGAGCCGGAGCCTGGTGACCACGATGACCGGCATCGCTACCTCCCTGGCCCGGCGCGCCGCGCACGGGCTAGCCCTGGTGGGCACCAGCTTGCCATATCGCCCGCAACCGGCCGGGGAGCGCGTAACACCCGTCAGGTACTGTCGGGCAGCGAGGCCGGGCGGGAGGGGGACACGAGCCCGGGGACATCTTCGCCCGTAACGCCGGCCTGCGCGTCGAGCAGTATCAATCCTGACTCCCACCGCGCGGGCGGCCCCGCGCAAACCTGGCCAGCGCACCTGAGCGCTACCTGGCGTGCGCTGCCTCGCGCAGGGTTTCCAGGGCCGGCGGCGCGGGTGCCGCACGGAGCAGGCCCGGGCCCGGGGCTGGTCAGTGCCGGGGCCAGGAGAAGCCGTCGCCCACCTCGGCCGCGAGGACCAAGTAGGCGTCGGCCGTCGCGTGGCCGAGCCGGGCCAGGTCCACCTCCGCGCCCTCTTCGAGGTACGCATCGTAGGGCACCCGCACCACCGCCCGGCAGCGCGCGGCGAAGTGCTGCTCCAGGCGGGTGAGGTCCACCGCGCTCTTGCTCCGGGGGCGGACCGCCGACAGCACCACGACCGCGCCGCGGACAAGGTCGCCGTAGCGGTGCGCGGCCAGCCAGTCGAGGGTCGCGCTGGCGCCGCGGGCCCCGTCCACCGACGGGGAGCTGACCAGCACGATCTGGTCGGCCAGCCGGAGCACCCCGGCCATGGCCGAGTGCAGCAGGCCGGTGCCGCAGTCGGTGATGCTGACCGAGTAGTAGTGCTCCAGCACCCGCGCGACGTCCTCGTAGTCCCGGCCGCTGAACGCCACCGACACCGTGGGATCCCGGTCCGAGGCCAGCACTTCGAGCCCGCTGACCGCCTGCGTGGTGTAGGCGCGCACGTCGGCGTACCGCTGGATCTGATCTTCCTCGTTGAGCAGGTCACGGACCGTGGCGGCGGTTTCCAGCCGGAGCTTGTCGCACAGGGTGCCACGGTCGGGGTTGGCGTCCACGGCGATCACCCGGTCGCCGCGCAGGGACGCCAGCGTGGAACCAAGGCCGACGGTCGTGGTCGTCTTGCCCACGCCGCCCTTGAGGCTCAGCACCGCGACCCGGTGATGACCGCCCGCGACCCGGGTGCGGGCCCGCTGCACGAGGTCCTGGCGACGGCGGTCGGCGGCGGACTGCGGGGCCCGGACCAGGCCACCGGTGATCTGGTACAGCGCGCGGCGCCAGCCGGACGGCGGCGCGGCGTGCCGCCCGCGGAGCAGCAGGTCCGCGGTCAGGCTGTCCGCGGATTCGGCCTGCCACTCCGGCCGTTGCCCGCGCTCCGGCCGTTCCCCGTGCCCCGGCCGTTCCCCGTGCCCCGGCCGTTCCCGGTGCCCCGGCCGTTCCCCGTGCCCCGGCCGTTCCCCATGGTCCGGCGCTGCGTGGGCGTCCGGCGGGACGACCCCATAGGCCGCGTACCCGCCGGGCCCTGCACGGGCGCTTCCCGCCGGGTGCGCGCCGCTGGCCATGGGCCCGCGCCACGCCGGCTGCGCGCCGGCCGCCTCGCCGCCGCTGGCCGGGAGCGTGTCCCCGGCATGATGCCCGTCCCGGCCCGGCCACGAACCGTAGGGGAAGCCCTGGCCGGGTACGCCCCCGTCGTCCGCCGCGTCGCCGTCGGCCGTACCGGGCCCCGGCGCTAGGCGGGACTGGTCTTGGCCATAGGACCAATCGGGGTCGTAGGACTGGGCCCACCCCTCCCCGGCCACCACGCCGTAGCCGCCGGTCCAGCCGTAGTTCTCCCCGGTCTCGTAGGTCTCCCAGGGACCGAACCCGGCCCCCGCGGCCCGCGCCTCGTCGCCCTGCGGCCCGGTATCATCCCAGCCGCCACCGGGCCCGCCCCACTCGTCGCCAGGCCCATCCCCGTCGTCGCTGGGCCCGTCCCCATCGTCGCCGGGCCCGCTCCACCCGTCGCTGGGCCTATCCGCGTCGTCGCTGGGCCTATCCGCGTCGTCGCCGGGCCTATCCGCGTCGTCGCTGGGCCTGCCCCACTCGGATTCGGGGCCCGGTCGCTCGCCCTCGGGCTCGCGCTCGCCACCTGCCGCGTCACCCTGACCACCGGCTGCCTCATCCCAGCCACCAGCGGCCTCACCCCCGCCACCACCCGGTGGTGGCGCACCGGGCACGGGGCCACCGGGCGGCAAAGAACCTAACGGCCGGAACCCGCCGTACCCGGGTTCCGGCGCGGGCCGGGCGGGCGCAGCCCGCTCGGCTTCGGCGGACCGCTGGCCGAACGACGGCGGCAGGCCGGACGCCGGCCAGTGAGGCGCACCCTGCTGCGGGGGCTGGCCGGGCCGCGGGTGCTGGCCGGCGGGTTCCCCGGCACCCGGCTGCGCTCCGGCGGCGTCGTGCCCGGGCGCACCGGGCGCAGGCTCTGGTTCCGGCTCGTCCTGGTCCTCCCCGGACAGGACCATGTCCGCCCAGACCGAACCGGGCCGGGCAGGCCCGGACTCGACAGGCTGGTCCTGTTCGTTGTTGTCCAAGGCCGCTCACCCCGGCTCTCATCCGTAAGAGAATCAACCTGCCTGGCGGTGCCCGGTTACTGCCTCACGCCGAGCCTAGGTCACCATTTTGTGAATGGCATACCCCAGTTATGCCCTGTTTCTGGAGCTGCCCGTGCGCGCTGTCGTCATCACCACCCCCGGCGGTCCCGAGGTACTCCGGCTGGAGGACGTACCGGGCCCGGTCCCCGGCGAGGGCGAAGTGCTTGTCGAGGTCGCGGCGGCCGGGGTGAACCCGGCGGATGTCATGCAGCGGGAGGGCTTCTACCCGCCGCCACCCGGCGCTTCCGCCTATCCCGGGCTGGAGTGCTCCGGCCGGATCGCTGCGGTCGGGCCTGGCGTGTCCGGCTGGCGGGAGGGGGACAGCGTCTGCGCGCTGATGGCCGGCGGCGGCTACGCGGAACTGGTCGCCGTGCCCGCTGGGCAGTTGCTGCCCATCCCCGACGGGGTGAGCGTGACCGACGCGGCCGCGCTGCCGGAGGTGGCGTGCACGGTCAACGCGAGCGTCTTCGGCCAGGCCAGGCTGGCGCCCGGCGAGGTGCTGCTTGTTCATGGCGGTGCGGGCGGGATCGGCAGCATGGCCATCCAGCTCGCCAAGGCGCGCGGCGCGATCGTCGCCTGCACCGCGGGCACCCCGGAGAAGCTGGAGCGGTGCCTCGAACTCGGCGCGGACCTGGCGATCTCCTACCGCGGCGACGACTTCGTCACGGCGGTCAAGGACTTCACCGGGGGCCGCGGCGCCGACGTGATCCTCGACATCATCGGCGCCCCGTACCTGGCGCGGAACATAGACGCGCTGGCCACCAGCGGCCGCCTGCTGCAGATCTCGACGCGCGAAGGGGGGACCGCGGAGATCAACCTCGGCGTGCTGATGCTCAAGCGGATCAGTATCTTCGCCTCGACCCTCCGGGCCCGCCCGGTCGCGGACAAGACGGTGATCGTCGCCGACGTCCGGGAGCAGGTGTGGCCGCTGGTCGCCGCCGGGCAGGTGGCGCCCGTGATCGAGCGCAAGCTGCCGCTTGCCGAGGCGGCGCAGGCGCACCGGATCATCGAGGACGGCAGCCACGTGGGCAAGATCCTGCTCCTCACCTGAGCTGGCCCGCCGATGGCGGCGATCGCAATCACAAAGCGCTCCCGAAACCGCTACCTCACCTGGAATGAATGTGGTGATTGGCACTCCACCCACAATCTTTTGTGGGTGGAGTGCCAGCAACCACAAACGCCGCCCGATGCCCGCCATCCCTGCAGTCACAGCAACATCAGTAGGCGCAATCCCCGGCCAGTCGGCGCTGTGATCATGGGAGTACAGCCGGGGTGAGTCACAACGGCATGATCATCATTGGTGATTGCGGGCGGGAGGCGCGGACCCGCGGCGATTACGGTCCTCCGAAGGGGCAGACTAGGAGCCATGACGCAGCAGAGTGGCAGCGAGCCGAGCGACCGGAACGGAATCCCCTCGGGCAGGGTCGTCGTCGTCGGGCCGGACGGTATCGCGATCGGCGGCGAAGACTCCGACCAGGAGCGGGAGCGCCCCCTTGCCGACATGGTCGAGCAGCCCGCCAAGGTCATGCGGATCGGCAGCATGATCCGGCAGCTTCTCGAGGAGGTCCGCGCCTCCCCCCTCGACGAGAAGAGCCGGGTGCGGCTGCGAGAGATTCACGAGCGGTCGGTGAAGGAACTCGAGTCGGGCCTGGCCCCGGAGCTGTCCGAGGAACTCGAACGGCTGTCCCTGCCGTTCACCGAGGACGACGCGCCCAGCGAAGCTGAACTCCGCGTCGCGCAGGCCCAGCTCGTCGGCTGGCTGGAAGGCCTGTTCCACGGCATCCAGACCACGCTGTTCGCCCAGCAGATGGCCGCACGGGCGCAACTGGAGCAGATGCGCCGCGCCCTGCCCTCCGGCGTCCTCCCGCAGGCCGGCAACGAGGGACTGCAGCCGCCACAAGGGTCCGGCCCCTACCTGTAACGGCGCCGTGCGCGCTCCCGGAGTGCGGGTCACACCCGGCCGTACCTGAGCCGGCCGAGCCAGGCCGCCGCCTGCGCGAACTCGGTGTCGGAGGTACCGGGGCGGACCTGCGCGCGGCCGCCGTCGTGGCGCGGGTAGCTGCCGAGAAACCTGACGTCGGCGCACACCCGGCGCAGCCCCATCAGGGCCTCACCGACCCGGGCGTCGTCCAGGTGCCCCTCGCAGTCGATGGAGAAGCAGTACTTGCCGAGCCCGTCGCCGGTGGGCCGGGACTCGATCCGGGTCAGGTTGATGCCGCGCACCGCGAACTCGGTGAGCAGTTCCATCAGCGCGCCGGGGTGGTCCTCGCGCAGGAACGCCACCAGGGAGGTCCGGTCGGCGCCGGTCGCGGCGGGCACCGGCCCCGGCGGGCCGACCACCACGAACCGGGTGACCGCGCCGGCCACGTCGCTGACCTCGGCCGCCAGCACGGCCAGGCCGTACCGCTCGGCCGCGAACGCACCCGCCAGCGCCGCGTCGATCGTGCCTTCGGCGGCCTGCCGCGCGGCCTCGGCGTTGGACGAGGCGGGCAGCCACTCGGCGCCCGGCAGGTTCGCCGCCAGCCACCGCCGGCACTGCGCCTGCGCCTGCGGGTGCCCGCCAACGGTCTTGACGTCGCCGGGCGCCGTGCCCGGCCGGGCCAGCAGGGCGAACGTCACCGGGAGCAGCAGTTCGGCGCAGATGGCGATGTCCGGGCCGGTGGCGAGTTCGTCGAGGGTGGCGGTCACCGCGCCCTCCACCGAGTTCTCGATCGGCACGATCGCGCGATCCGCCTCCCCGCCGCGCACCGCGTCCAGTGTCGCCTGGATCGTCGCGCACGGCATCGCCGCCGCGACGGCCGCGGGGTCGAAGGCCGCCAGTGCCGCCTCGGTGAACGTGCCCTCCGGCCCCAGATAGGCGTATCGGTCTGCCATGGCCCACTATCTTGCCAGCTAGCAACCCGTGGGTCCGCCTGACCTGGGCCGCCCCGGAGCGCCGGGCGGACGCCAGCGGCCCGGGTGCCGTGCGCGTACGCCACTGATCACGGTCCAATACGCTCGTTGCCCCGCCACCGGAGTGCCACTACGAGCAGCACGGCCAGGGCGAGCAGGAGCAGACCGACCACCGGCGGCGCGGCCGCGCCTGTCAGCGGCCCGGACGTCAGGAACGCTCTGGTCGGATCCTGCCCGGCCGGCGCCTGCCCCAGCCGGCCGCAAGTGCCCAGGGCACCGGGTCCCGGGCCGCAAGCGCGCGGGCGACGTCGGCGAACTGGCGGGCGCGGTGCACCTGCGCGGCCCAGTCGTTCCCAGTGGCCCGGTGCGCGAGTGGCACCTCGACCTCGGCCACCCGCATCCCAGCCCGGAGCAGGTCGATGGTGAGAGCGGTCTCCACGCCGAAGCCGGCCGCGAGCGGCCTGGCGGCCTCGAAGGCGGCCCGGGTCAGGCAGCGCTGCCCGTTGAGGGGCTGGGCGGGCCGCCAGCCCGTGGCCCGCTCGATGCCCGCGCCGGACAGCCCGACGACCAGGCCGAGCCCGCCCTGGCGGACCCGCTGCGTGAAGACCGCGATCGTCATGTCGGCCTCGCCGGCGCGGACCGGTTCGGCCAGCGGCCCCGCTTCGGCCGCGGTCTCGCCGAGGTCCGCGTCCAGGAAGAGCAGATGACGGGCGCGCGCGCCGGGCGGGACGTCGGTCGCTTCGAGCATCCGGACGGCCTCGGCCCCGGTTTCCATCGCGGCCCCCTTGCCCCGGCCCCGGTGGTGCCGCAGCACCGTGGCCCCGGCGCGGCTGGCCAGCCGGCCGGTGTCGTCGGTGGACCCGTCGTCGACCACGATGACGTGGTCAACCCCGGGAAGACCGGCGGCGCCGGCGACCGTGGCCTGGATGCGGTCGGACTCGTTCCTGGCTGGGATGACGACTGCGACGTCACCGATCGGCGGCATGCCGCAGATACTAGAACGCCCCCGCGCGGGGGCGCCGGGCCACGCGCGATCGGGGAGCTACTGGCCGGTGACCGCGGGGAGATCGTCGTGGATGGTGAACACGGACTCCAGCCCGGTCACCTCCAGGATCTTGCGGACCGACGGGCGCGGCGCGGCCAGCGCCAGGTCGCCGCCCCGCTCGGTGGCCAGGCGCTGCGCTGCCAGCAGCACGTTCATGCCGGTGGAGTCGCAGAATTCGACCGCGGACATGTCCACGACGATGTGCGACGTCTTGCCGGCCGCGAGGGCAGACGTCAGTTCGCCCTGCAGCTTCGGCGCCGTATAAAGGTCGATCTCGCCCGCGAGGGCGAGGACAACGTGATCACCCTGGGACCGGCTTGACACCCTCAACTCCACGTGCCGCACCCTACAGGTCCCAGCGGCCCACGACCATAGGCTCCGCTCAGGAGTGGCCCAGGACACCCCGTGTGCCGGGCGGCTTGCCCCGGATCACCCCGGACTGTGCCGCCGCCGGGCGGGACCGGCGGCCGCGGTCAGCGCGCCCGGACGGCCGTCCGGGGCAGATCCGCCGTGCGGGCGGCGCCCGGCTCCAGCGGAACCGGCGTGTCCAGCGAAACCGGCACCTCCAGCGGAACCGGCGTGTCCAGCGAAACCGGTACCTCCAGCGGAACCGGCGTGTCCAGCGGGCCCGGCGTGTCCAGGGGAGCGCCCGGCTTCGACGGCCCGGCCCCCGGCGCGGCGGCCATCGCCTCGTCCAGCCCGGTGGCCTGCCCGGAGACCAGGGTCAGCGCCGGGGCGGCGGCCCGGGCAGGCTCCACCACGCGGTCCCGGTAGACCGCGCAGGACAGGGCGCGCGGGCCGCCCCTCGCCCAGCCGAGTTCGCTGCCCGGGATCCTGATCACCTCGACGCCGGACGCCTCAAGCCGGGCGTTCGTTTCCACATTGCGCTCGTAACACAGCATCAGCCGCGGGCCGAGGGCCAGCGCGTTGCCACCGTCGTCCCACTGCCGCTGGGCTGCGGCGGACGGCTCCACCCCGGTGCCGATCACGGTGAGCGCCTCGACGCCCATCGCCTGGGCCACCGATTCGAGGAACGGCGCCGGCCGGGACAGCCGCAGTTCGCCGTCGGCGCGGGTGATGACGCGCGCCTGCAGGACGTAACCGAGCGCCGGGAACATCAGCACCGTGTCCCGGTCGATCACCGTGCAGACGGTGTCCAGCCGGGTGCCCTCTGGAAGCTGGTGCAGCGGCACGGCCAGCACGGTGCTGGCCAGGCCCGCCTCGAACAGGCGGCTGGCCAGGCGCTCCACGCCGGCGGCCGTGGTCCGCTCGCCGATCCCGGCGGCGACCACCCCGGGCCCGAGCAGGAGCAGGTCGCCCACGTCGAGCGGCTCCTGCTCCGGGCCGTACAGGCAGGCCACCCCGGCGAACCGCGGGTGGTGCCGGTACAGGCTCCTGATCAGCGCCGCCTCACGCCGCCGGGGCTCGGCCGCGCTGGCCATCGCGACCGCGGGGCCGATCCACAGATGCGAGTCGCGCAAGAACATCAGGTTGGGCAGCGGCGGGATGACGAAGTCATGCCGGTCCATCAGCCCGAAGACGACGCCGCGGCCGGGACGGAACGCCTCCGCGGACAGCCCCGCCACCAGCACGTGCGCCAGGTCCTCGGGGTCCAGGCCCGCCAGGTGGCTGCCCAGGTCGGCGCGGAGCCGCTCGCCGAGTTCCGGCGCGCCAAGCACGGCGACGATCGCCTCGGTCCGGGCGGTGGGGTACTCCATCACGTCCTGCAGCAGTTCCATGACGTAGAGCACCTCGACGCCGTGGTCGCGCAGGCATTGCGCGGCGATGTCGTGCTCCTGCTGGGCCCGGGCCACCCAGGGCTGGCCGGGGAAGCTGAGCCGGTCCCTGGTGCGCGGGGTGACGCGCAGCAATTCGGCGCCGGGACGGTGAGCCAGCACCGTCCGGAGGCGCCCGATCTCGCTGTCGACGCCATGCGTATGGCCCACAACAATCCCCCGTTTCGGTGCCGGGGCCCGTGGCCGGGCATCCCGTCGCAGGGAGTATCACCGTTTGCCCGCGGATTACGCCTCGGGCACGCCCTATGGATCGGTCGGCCTGCTGCGCGGCGTCGTGGACCTAAGAACCGCGCCCTAAACCGGCCGCCTGAGCGTGGCCGTTGGCCCTCCCCGGCTCGTGGCGCGGCGACGCGGGCAAGCTGGCCCAGACCGTCACGCCCGCGGTGGAGGCTTGGACGCCCCAGGTGCTGGCAAGGCACTCCACGATGGCCAGCCCGCGCCCGCCCAGCGAGGAGGGTGAGGGGTGCCCGGCGTGGGGGTGGGTGGGGCCGCCGCCGTCGCGGACGGATACGGTGAGTGACTCATCGCAGAGGGCCCACGAAACCTGGACCATGGCGCCGGGAAGCGGCCTGGCGTGCCGGATGGCGTTGCTCAGCAACTCGCTCAAGACGAGCGCCGCATCGCCGATCGTCGCGGTGAGCAGGCCTGCTTCCCGCAGGTCAGCGGAGAGTTGCCAGCGGGCCGTGGCGACGCTGGACGGCGCCCACGGGAGCAGGACGACGCTCGATGGACTCACCTCCCGTTGCCCGTCCCGCGGATTGCCTGATAGTGCCGGACATGCCCCGATCATTCGCCCCGGAAACGCACACCTGTCCCTCAAGCATCACAGTGCGCAATCGCATTGAGATTCTGTAACACTACGGAGTTTTCTGAATTCGTTGAGTTACGAAGAGTCTCGTTTTGCCGGGTCCGGCACGGGGATGCGGTTAGCATGGGTTGGCCGTGGCGCCCTCGGGGCCGGGGGATTCGCCGGGATGCCAGGGCCGGACGCGCGTGGCCCGAGATGGGCACTGGCCGGAAGACAGCTGGACGAGGTGACGTGATGGGACGGGCCGGCCCCGATCGGTCTGGCCACCCAGCGGCGGCAACGGCGGGGACACTGGACTCCGTTGGGCAGGCTGCTGAGGCGGAGGGACAGACCGAGGGGCAGGCGGGCAGCGGCCCGGCCGGGCAGGCCGGGGCGCGGACGTCCCAGGCCCGCGTGCGGGTGCCACCTCCGCGGGAGCCCGTGACCGGGCCCGGGCGGGTCCGTTCCGCGTTCCGCGGTCCCGTGGCCCGGCATGCCGGCATCCTGCTCTGCTTCATCGCGGCCGGGGTGCTGGTGACCCTCCCGCTGGCGGCCAACCTGGCCGGCCGGGTACCGGCCTCCCGGGACCCGGCCAGCTACGTCTGGGACTTCTGGTGGGTCGCGCACCAGGTCACCCACCTGGGCAACCCGTGGTTCACCCCGCTGATGGCGGCGCCGGTCGGGGTCCAGCTCGGGTTCCACACGGTGATGCCGCTGCCCGGCCTGCTGTTCACCCCCGTCACCCTCGCCTTCGGCCCGGCCTTCTCCTACAACCTGTGGACCGTGATCCTGCCCGGGTTGCTTGGTTATGCGGCGTACCGGGCGGCCCGGCTGTGGCTGCGCTCGGCCACCGGCGCGGTCGGGGCCGGGATGTTCTTCGGCCTGTCCAGCATGCTCACTCAGCAGGACTGGTACCACCTGAACATCGCGCTCGGGGCGCTGTTCCTGCCGCTGGCGCTGGAGGCGTCGGTGCGGCTGCGCCGCAAGCCCGGCCGGCGGCAGGCGGTCATCCTGGGGCTGGTCATGGGCGTCGCGGTGCTCACCGACCAGGAGTCCGCGGTGCTCGCGGCGATCGTGGTCGCGCTCGTGCTGCTGCCCTGGCTGCTGCGGCGCCCCGGGTGGGCGCGGCTGTGGCCGGTGCTGCTGGCCGGCGTGACGGGCACCGTGCTGGCCACCCCGCAGATCGTCGCCATGCTCGGTGAGATCGTGGCCTCGCACGGCGGCCTGTCGATCCCCCTGCCGAAGCTGGCCGTGTCGTACAAGCAGTACGGCATCGGTCTGCCCGGGATGTTCACCCCGACCCCGCGCGTGACCACCTTCGGGCTCGACGGCCTGGCCAGCCCGTTCCTGCACGGCCGGGACAACGAGGGCATGCCGATGTTCGGCACCACGCTGACCGTGCTCGCGCTGCTCGGCCTCGTCGCGAGCTGGCGGCGCCGGTCCGCGTGGCTGCTGGCCGCGCTGTGGATCGGGTGCGCGGCGCTCGCCCTCGGCACCTCGCTGTGGATCGGCAAGCACCAGTACCTGCCGCTGGCCTCGGTGTGGAACGGGGTGCGGGTGTCCAACCTGATGCCCTACACCTGGTTCGTCCGGCTGCCGGGGCTGTCCAGCTTCCGTGAGGCCGACCGGCTGGCGATCCTGGGGCTGCTGCCCGCCGCGCTGCTCGCCGGGGCGGCGGTCGAGTGGTGCCGCTATCACGCGAAGCCACTGCTCGCCGTGGTGGCCGTCGGCGCCGTCCTCGAGTCCGGCTACGCCGGCTACAGCGGGGATGTCCCGAAGGTGAGCACGATCCCGGTCAGCTACCCGGGCGTGGACCGCGGCATCCTGCGCGACCACACCGGCTCGATCGTGCTCGACCTGCCGTTCGGGCTGCGCGGCGGCATCCCGGTGGACGGGGTGCCGTTCTTCCCCCAGGCGCTGGTGATGGCCACCGAGGACGGCCACCCGCGGTCGATCGCCTACACCTCCCGGGTGCCACGGCCGACCATCGACGCGATCAACGCGCACCCGTTCTACGCGGCGCTGATCGACGCTGAGCACGAGGTCGCACGGGTGTGCCCGTGGCGGGTGCCCGGACAGCAGGGGTCGCTGAACCTGTGCGATCACCCGTACGGGGTGGTGCCGCCAGGCCCCCAGGTCGCGGTGAACAAGGTCTCGGACTACCTCACCCCGGCGCGGCTGGCCGCCGCCCGGAGGGACGCGGCCACGATGAACATCGGCTGGGCCGTGGTGTGGAAGCGCAACGGCAGCGTCAGCAGGTTCCTGCTCACGTTCCTGCACAACACCGGGTTCAACTTCGCCTACCTGCACCAGATCCACGACCAGGACACCGTGCTGGTCTATAAGCGGGCATAGACCCCCAAGAAGTGCAAGCCCCTTACGCTTGCGGGGCCCCGGGCAGCGGTTGGGGTTGTCGTGAGTGTGACAACAAGGCCCCAAGAGGGGCGTGGTTGTCACACCGACGACAAAGGGGTGGCCTGGGGCCAGCCGGCGCCGGCGGCGGCACGGATCGCGACCGGTTGCGGGCGGGTGGTGCGGATCGGGGCAACGGAGCGGTCGGCCAATGCGGGCGGTCAGGCCTGGCCGTTGGCGGGCGGCGAGGCGGCCAGCAGGCCCTCGGCGGCGAGGGCACGTAGCACGCCGCGCAGGCCCAGGGCCAGGGCGGACCGTTCTTCCGGGGTGAGGGTGGCCAGGATGCGTGCCTGACGGGACTGCCATGCGCCCATGAGGCGGTCGGCGACGGCCCGGCCCTGCGGTGTGAGGTAGAGCCGGACGAACCGGTGGTTCTGCTCGTCCCGGCCGCGGCGGATCCAGCCCTTGCTCTCCAGGCCGGCTGCCAGCCTGCTCACCGTGCTCTTCTCCAGGCCGAGCAGGGCGGCGAGCTGGCCCTGGGCGATGCCGTGCGCGGCGAGCAGTTCGGTCAGCGCGCGGGCCTCCGAGGCCGACACGGCGGGCGCCCCGCCAGGCGCCGTGCCGTCCGGCGCGATGCCGCCCGGCGCAGCGTTGCCCGGCGCTGTGTCGGTCGGCGCGATGCCGCCCGGTGTGGCCCCGCCCGGTGTGGCCCCGCCCGGTGTGGCCCTGTCCGGCGCGGTGCCGCCGACCGTGGCCCTGTCGGGCGTGGCCCCGCCCGGACCGGCACCGGCTCGTACGGCCGGCGCAGCGCCGGGCGCGTTGTCGTTGCCGGCGGGCCGGGAGCCGGGCGGGACGGCACCTGGGCTCAGCACGCGCAGCAGCAGCCCGAGGAGCTGGTCCAGTTCCGCGCCGCCCAACACGGGATCCATAGGGACAGTTGTACCCCACAACTCAGCGCGTGGTACGTTCGGCACGTGAGAGTTGCGTCATACAACTACGGATTCGGCCGGCGGACCCGACCGCAGACCATAAGCTCACCGCTGTGACCAACCGAGGACGCCTGAGCGCGCCCGGCGAACTGACCGGGCCGGACAGCCGGAGCGTGCCCGGCGAGCTGACCGGGCCAGGCAGCCTGGGCGGCCCCGGCGGCCCGCCGGACAACGGAGGCCCGGCCGGCCGGGGCTCCGCCGGTGCGGCCGTCCTCGCCGCCGAGCCGGCCGAGGTGTACCTGGCCGGTGACGCGATCCCGGCCGGGGAGCTGCTGAGCGACTACGCCAGGCGGCACAACCTCGAACCGGCCTCGGCCCGGCCGCCCGTGCTGAAGTACCTGCGCATGCTGTGGCAGCGGCGGCAGTTCATCACCGGATTCGCCACCGCGAGCAACATGGCGATGTACAGCGAGGCGCGGCTTGGCCAGCTCTGGCAGGTGCTCACCCCGCTGCTCAACGCGGGCGTGTACTTCCTGATCTTCGGCGTGCTGCTCGGCATCAACCGGGGCGTGCCGGGCTACATCCCGTTCCTGGTCACCGGCATCTTCGTGTTCAACTTCACGCAGCGCGCCTGCATCACATCGTCGACGGTGATGCGGCAGAACCTGCCGCTGATCAGGGCGCTGCCGTTCCCGCGCGGCTGCCTGCCGCTCGGCTACGTGGTCATCGAACTGCAGCAGTTGCTGCTGTCGTTCGCCGTGCTGTTCGTGATCATCCTTAGCTACGGCGAGCCGATCACGGGGTACTGGCTGCTGATCTTCCCGATCCTGGCGCTGCAGACCCTGTTCAACGTCGGGTGCGCGTTCATCCTGGCGCGGTGGGGTTCCGGCTTCGACGACGTCAGCCAGTTGCTGCCGTTCATCATCCGGACCTGGATGTACGCCTCCGGCGTCATCTTCAGCATCCAGACCACGCTCGCGCTGATCCCGGGCAAGGTTCTCTACAACCACCCGAGCCTCGCGTACCTGCTGCAGGTCAACCCGGCGGCCGTCTACATCACGCTGATCAGGAACGCCCTGCTCACCGATCAGCGGACCAGCATGCCGGGCTACCACCAATACAACGCGCTGCGGTGCGCGATGTACGGCGACCCGGCGAAGTACCACATCTCCTCGGCCGTGTTCAGCAGCAAGGTCATCTACTTCAGTTCGTACTGCCACCCGGTGGTCAGCGTTCCGGCGCTGTGGTGGTACGCGGCCGGCTGGGCCGTGCTGACGGCGGTCGCCGGGTTCTTCTTCTTCTGGTGGGCGGAGACGAGGTACGGCCGTGGCTGAGCCCATGGTCGTCGTCGACGACCTGCACGTGGTGTACCGGGTGTACGGCTCTGGCTCGGACAAGGGCACCGCGGCGACCGCGCTGCTGCGCATGGTGAAGCGCCAGCAGCGGCCGTCGATCCGCGAGGTGCACGCGATCCGGGGCATGTCGTTCGTCGCCTACCGGGGCGACGCGGTCGGGGTGATCGGGCGCAACGGGTCGGGCAAGTCCACCCTGCTGCGCGCCATCGCCGGGCTGCTGCCGGCCGAGCAGGGCATGGTCTTCACGCTCGGGCACGCGGCGCTGCTCGGTGTGAACGCCGCCCTGCTGGAGAACCTCACCGGGGAGAAAAACGTAATCCTCGGCTGCCTGGCGATGGGGATGAGCCCGCAGACGGTCAAGGAGCGGTACCAGTCGATCGTGGACTTCTCCGGCGTCGGCGACTTCATCAACCTGGCGATGAAGACCTACTCCACCGGCATGGGGTCCCGGCTGCGGTTCGCCATCGCGTCCGCCAAGAGCCAGGACATCCTGCTGGTGGACGAGGCGCTGGCCACCGGCGACGCGGAGTTCCGGGTCAAGAGCCACCGGCGCATCGACGAGCTGAGGGCGCAGGCCGGCACGGTGTTCCTGGTCGCGCACAACCTGGGCGAGATCGAGGAGACCTGCAACAAGGTCATCTGGCTGGAGAAGGGCCGGATCGTCCAGGCCGGGGAGAACGTCCCGGAGATCATCGACGCCTACCTCGCCGCGACCGGCGGCGAGCCCCGCGTCCGCGAGCCCAAGTGACCCGCTGACCGCCCCGCGCGCCGGCCCGCGCCGGGGCCGCCGCGCCCGATCGCCGGATCGTGGCCCGCACACCCGGGAGCCGGGAGAACCTCTAGCCGAGACTGCGCCTCAGTTGCAGGCTCATCCTGGTTCCTTTGCCTGGACGGGAACTCGCCGCGACCTCGCCGTCCTGAGCGCGGGCGAGTTGCCGCACGATGTACAAGCCCAGGCCGATGCCGCCGAACCGGCGCCGGTCCCCGGTCTCGCCCTGGACGAACCGCTCGAAGATCCGCTCGTGGTCGCCGGGGGCGATGCCGATGCCCTCGTCGTCCACGGTGACCTCGATCCAGTCCCCGGCCGGGCGGGCGGTCACGGTGATGGTGCCGCCGTTCGGGGAGTACTTGAACGCGTTCTCCAGCAACTGGCCGACCATGATGTCGGTGGCCATCGCGTCGCCGTGCGCCTGGGGCAGGCTGGCGGGGATCTGGGCGACCAGCGTGTGCTTGTCCGACAGGGACAAGAACGCGGCCACCGTCCCGCGCAGCAGCGCCGCGAGGTCGAACGGGCCGTTCCGCACGGTGAGCTGGTCCGCGCCGGCGCGGGCGCCGAGCAGCAGTTGCTCCACCAGCTGGCTCAGCGAGCCAGCCCGCTCGGCGATCGTCTGCACGGCGCTGCGCCTCTCGGCATCGGTCAGCTTGTCCCAGCGCTGGGCCAGCGTGCTGGCGAACCCCTGCACCACCGTGATCGGGGTGCGCAGCTCGTGGCTGGTGGTGGCCAGGAACAGGTCCTTGGCCTCTTCGAGTTCCTTGGCGGCGGTCACGTCGCGGAAGTCCACGACCCGCTCGTCCTTGCCGTTCAGCTCGTTGCACAGCACGTCGAGCCAGCGGCCGGTCGGCATCCGGTGGGTGACCCGGGGCGCGCCCGGCTCGGGCACCGGGAACGGCGGCGGCTTGCCGATCACCTCGTCCGCGGACATCCCGGTCAGCAGGGCCGCCGCCGGGTTCCACTGCTGGATCAGCCCGGCACCGTCGAGCACGGCGATGCCGTCGGCGCTGGCGTCGATGACCGCGCGCTCGTGGGCGCGCTGCCGGACCAGTTCCTCGAACGCGGTCGCGTTGGTAAGCGCGACCCCCGCGTGCCCGGCGAGCAGTTCCAGCAGTTCCAGCTCCACGTGCCCGACCTTGCGCCCGCTGTACAGGGCGTACAGCGCGCCGTAGGGGCGGTCCCCGACGTGCGACAGGGCCAGCGCGATCGTGTGCAGCCCGGGCAGCGCGGACCAGATCAGGTCGGCGAACTCGCCGGACGCCCCGGTCGCCATCATCACGTTCCGGCCGGACCGCATGAGCTGGCCGACCATGCTGGTAGGCAGGTCGGAGGTGCGCCCGCGGAGCCTGGAGGGCAGGCCCTCCAGGCTGACCAGGCGCACCCGGTCGTCCTCGATCAGTACGAAACCGCCCGCGTCGGCGCCGGTCAGGTCGCACAGGCTGGCGGCGATCCGGTCCAGCACGGCCTCCAGATCGCGCTGGGCGTTCATGTCCGCGACCACGTCACCGAGCTTGCGGACCACGCGGGCCCGCTCGGCCACGTGATGCCGGGCGGCGGCGTCCTCACCGGTGCGGTGGCACACGTTCACCCAGCCGATGACCTCGCCGGAGCGGTCCCGCAGCGCGCTGGCGTCGATCCGCAGATCCAGCAGCTTGCCGTCCTTGCGGGCGCGGCGGGTGACGTAGGAGATCTGCCCCCCGGAGCGGACCCGTTCCAGGGCGGCGTTGTGCTCGGCCTTGAGTTCCTCGGGGATCAGCGCCGGCTCGGTGCCGAGGACCTCACCGGCGCTCCAGCCGAACATCCGCTCGGCCGCCGGGTTCCACAGCAGCACGGCCCGCTCGGCGCTGAAGGCCACGATGGCATCGGCGGCGCACTCGATCACCGCACGCGCTGTCGCGTCGACGCGGTCCTGCCCCGCTACCACCGTTTCGGATCGCACCCTTGCATCGTGCCATCGCCCGCGCGATCTAGCCGGCAAATCCCAAGGTGGCACCCCATCGAGGGCCACCCGAAGCCGGCTCAGCGGCGCCCTTCGCTGATCAGATCACGGTCCACAGTATTCTCGTGATTGCCGGTATGGATTTCATTAAATTGCCCGGGCTGGTCTAGGCGAAGGCCGGCGGCATGCGATCCTGGGAGACGGACGAGAGGGAGCGCAGTGAAGTACCTGACTGTCCAGGAAGTCTCCTGCAGCGACCCGGCCGCCTTCGGGGTTCGCCTCGATCCGGGCGCGGGCTGCTGATCGTGCGCGAACTCACCACCCGGTGGGCCGGGACGAGGGTGAAGCCGGGCGGACCGTGTGGTTTGAGATCGACTGGTGAACGGGCCGGCTAGCTGACGGTCCAGGAGAACGAGACCGAACCGGACAGCCCCTTGCCGTTGTCGGCCCGCACGGTCACCCGGTAGGCCCCCGCGATGCTGGGCGTGCCGGTGATCAGCCCGCCGACGCTGATGGATGTCCCCGGCGGCAGGCCGGTGGCCGAGAACGTCAGGGTCTGCCCGGCCACCGGGTCGGCGGGCAGCACTTGCACGTGGACGGCGCTGGCGGTGGTGCCGGTCTGGGAGCCCGGGTCGAGCAGCGGGATCCGGGCTGGGTTGAGCTGGTCGAGGTCGGTGCTGCCGGCGGACTGGATGCCGCTCACGGTGCCGGTGCTGCTGTACTGCCAGAAGGCCCAGTTGACCCAGCCGGCCGGCAGGACCGGGCTGGACTTGGAGGTGTAGTCCGGCACCCACAGCGGCAACTGCCGGAAGTTTGCCGCGCCCCCGGTGCAGGTCAGCCACCACGACGGCGGGGCGTAGATGATCGGCTCCTGGCCCGTCTTGGCCCGGATCTCGCCGTCGAACCGGGTGATCCAGCCGACCATCGCGGCCTGGGTCAGCCCGTAGCATTCGGTGCCGTAGGGGTTGTACTCGATGTCCAGTTCGATCGTGGGCGGCGCTCCGCCCGCCTTGGCCAGGTAGGCCAGCAGGTAGTCCGCCTGTACGACGGGGCTGGCGCTGCTCCCGTTGCCGTTCGGGATGGCGAAGGCGTAGGCCATGACCGACAGCCCCGCGGTCTTCGCGTTCGCGAGGTCGCGGAGCGCGTAGGGGTTCTTGTAGTAGGCGCCCTCGGTGGCCTTGACCGCCGCGAACTGGATGCCAGCCGCCGCGACCTTGGTCCAGGTGATGGCCGCGCCGCCCGGGTGCTGGAACGAGGCGACGTCCACGCCCTGCAGGGCGCCGGGGATCGGATCGGCAGGGCGCGCGCGTGCGCCGCCCGCGAGCTGGCGGAGCACCTGCGGCGAATGGGTGGCCCCGGTGTTGTACCGGTCCGGCCGCTGCCCGGGCCCCCCCGTCGCGCCCGCGGCGCCATGGACGCCCGCCGCCGCGGGCAGCGCCACGAGCGCGGTCACGAAGAGCCCGGCGGCTCCCGCAGTGCTCCTTGCCGCCCGCCGGAACGCCACCGCCTGCATCCGTGCTCCCCTCGCGTCGGGTTTGCCGCGGTGGCGACCATATAACGAGGGGCGCGGCGAAACCGGATGAACCGGGAAACAGTGACGGTACGGGCACACCTGGGTACGGGGCGCCGACGGGCCGGGCGGCCCGGGCACCGCGCCGGCTGAGCGCCGCGGCGGCCGGCCCGGCGTGGCTACTTCAGCAGCCGGGACATCCGGCGGTCGGCCAGCGGTTTGCCGCCGGTCTGGCAGGTCGGACAGTACTGGAGCGAGGAGTCGGCGAACGACACCTCCCGCACCGTGTCCCCGCAGACCGGGCACAGCTCCCCGGCGCGGCCGTGCACCCGCAGGCCGGACTTCTTCTCCGCCTTGAGGTCGGCGGCGGCCAGGCCCTCGCTGCGCTGGACAGCCTCGCGCAGGGACTTCGTCATGGCCGCGTAGAGGGCGGCGACCTCGTCCGGGGTGAAGCTGGACGCCAGCTTGAACGGCGACATCCTGGCCGCGTGCAGCACCTCGTCGGAGTAGGCGTTGCCGACGCCCGCGATGATCTTCTGGTCCCGCAGCACCCCCTTGATCTGGGTCCGGCGGCCCTTGAGCAGGCCCGCCAGCACGTCCGCGGTGAAATCGTCGGCCAGCGGGTCCGGGCCCAGCGAGGCCACGCCCGGCACCTGCTGCGGGTCGGTGACCAGGTAGACCGCGAGCCGCTTCTTGGTGCCGGCCTCGGTCAGGTCGAAGCCGGAGCCGTCGGTGAACCGGAGCCGGAAGCCGAGCGGGCTCTTGCCGGGCTTCGGGCGCTGCTCCGGCAGGTCTTCCTTCCAGCGCAGCCAGCCGGCCCGGGCGAGGTGCATCACCAGGTGCAGCGGCTCCGGCCCGCTGATCAGGTCGAGGAACTTGCCGTACCGCGCGGTGCCGGTGACCTTTTGACCGGAAAGCGCGTTCAGGTCCGGCTGGTAGGTCTTGAGCACCGAGATGGCCGTGCTCGTGGCCCAGTCGATCTCCGCGCCCGTCGCCCGTTCCCGCAGGAAGACGGCGAGAGACTCGACTTCTGGCAGCTCCGGCACAGTATCGATTCTGCCCTCCGCCGCCGGGTGGCCGGGACCGCGGCGGCACGATGATCCCAGGTGAGCCATTTAGTTGTTAGGCGGAAACTTACTTATAATTTCTTTTGCTTCCGCTTGACGTTGCGGGAGCGCCCCCGGAAGCGGACCATGGACCCTACAAGGACGAGAGGCCATGGACCAAGCAGAGTCTTCGCCCCACGGTGGTCAACCGGATCGCCGGCAGCGGCGGGTGCATCGCAACGAACCGCTGCGCCGTCCGGGCACGGACGCGAAACTGGACCACCCTGTCGTGGTGGGCTATGACGGTTCGCCGTCCAGCCGCAACGCGCTGGCCTACGCTGCCGGGGTGTCCCGGCGGCTGTCCCGCCCCCTGGTGATCGTCCACGTCACCCCCGGCGTCTACTGCGAGCCGCTGACAGGCCAGGTCATCGGGGCGCCACGGGCGCGGGCGGAGACCGAGAGCTGGGTGCTCAGCGAGCTTGCCGAGGCGTGCGACTGCGGCGGCATGGACGTCCGGGTGGTCATGCGGCACGGAAACGCGGCGCGGGAACTGTCGGCCGCAGCCCAGGAACTTAGCGCGGATGCGCTGGTGATAGGTGCGCCCCGGCAGCGGTGGCACCACGTGGCCGGGTCCGTGCCCGGGTGGCTCGCGCGCCACGCGTGCTGCCCGGTGATCGTGGTGCCCTGACCACGGGGTTGCCGCAGGTAAGACTGTGCTATCCGAGCCCCCGTTGGGCTGCGGCGGGACAGAGAGAACCCAGGAATCTGGAAGCTCCGTTGACCCGGTGAAGAGGAATCTGGCACTTCCGGTGACCCGCGGAAGCTGTAGGGGGGGTGATCACCGACGTGGGGGTTCCGGGGGGCGCCCCCGGGATATACCGCGGCCAACGGGGAAGGTGCCCCAAAGGCCATCGACCAAGGCGCGCCGACTCGTGGGCGAGGAGGGATTTGAACCCTCACGTCCTCGCGGACACACGGACCTGAACCGTGCGCGTCTGCCGTTCCGCCACCCGCCCCGGGCAACGAGTCAGGTTAGCACGTCCGCGCGCGGACCCTCACCGCCGATACCATCGGATGCGAACAGGGGAAGGAGGTACCCGTGGGAGTGCTGCAGCGCTTCGAGCGAAGGCTCGAGGGGATGGTAGAGGGTGCCTTCGCGCGGGCGTTCAAATCCGAAGTCGAACCGGTGGAGATCGCCAGTGCGGTTCAGCGCGAGATGGACGACCGCGCGGCGATCGTCGCTCAGGGCCGGACGCTGGTGCCCAACGATTTCGTCGTGGAGTTGTCCGGCACCGACCACGAGCGCCTGGAGGTCTACGCCGACAATCTCGGGATCGAGCTGGCCACCCTGGCCCGGGAGCACGCCAAGGAGCAGGGGTACTCCTTTGTCGGCCCGGTGCGGATGCGCTTCGAGGGCGTGCCCGACCTGACCACCGGCACGTTCCGCATCAGGTCGGGGGTCATCCGTGGCACCACGGTGGAAGGCGGCGAGATCCGCCGGCCAGCCAGCGACCTGCCGCGCCCGCCCGGTGCGTTCGCCGGCCGGCCCCGGCTGCTGGTGTCCGGCCCGGACCCCGGCGGTGACGCACACACGCAGCGCACGTTCGAGCTGACCTCACCGGTGACGATGCTCGGCCGTGGAACCGACTGCGACCTGCGCCTCGTTGACCCTGGTGTGTCCCGTCATCACGCTGAGCTGCGTGTCGAAGACGACGAAGTGGTATTGGTGGACCTGGGCTCCACCAATGGCACGTTCGTGAACGGCGAGCCGGTGCGGCGCGTGGCGCTCACCGACGGTACGCGGGTCACTCTCGGCCGGACCACCCTGGTGTTCCGCCGGGACGCCGCATACTGATTCCCAGGCGGGACAGTTACTGAAAGGCAGAAGCGGGCTCGGCCACCCGAGGACACATGACCCGATGAGTAACCTCACCCTCTTGCTGATCAGGCTCGCCTTCCTGGCGGTCCTGTGGTTGTTTGTCATTGCGGCGGTGGGTGTGGTGCGCACGGACCTGTTCGGTACGGCGCGGGCGGGCCGCCAGCGGCGGCGCCAGCGAAAGCCGCCGCAGCCCCGGGCGGCACGCCCGGCACGGACCGGGCGCGCCGCCCGGGGCACGCCGCAGCGGCTGCTGGTGACGGCCGGTGGGCTGGCCGGTACGTCGATCGGGCTGACCGACCAGCAAATCACCATTGGCCGGGCAAATGACGCCACGCTGGTGCTGAACGACGACTACGCTTCGACGCGACACGCCAGGCTGTTCCCGCAGGACGGTC
>Ga0070706_100001597_pt1 | contig 23627 bp, 21 predicted proteins | sample KBSK5501metaG_FD_65476 | JGI IMG/M metagenome (GOLD analysis project Ga0070706, IMG submission 65476) | Corn, switchgrass and miscanthus rhizosphere microbial communities from Kellogg Biological Station, Michigan, USA - KBS K5-50-1 metaG | ecosystem: Host-associated > Plants > Roots >... | reverse complement strand
CCCCATTTTCTTGATGATGGTTTCGGCATCGGGTAAGCGTTCCGCGAGTTGCGTGCGGATCGGTTTCCCCACCTGTACCTCTATGTGTGCAACCGCGTGTAAAGCATCTTCCTGCCTGGGATGTTGCCATAACGTCCTGGCGATGAGTCCGAGATCTGATGTTTTAGTATAGGCACCTTCCAAAACTTTGCGCTGCTTTGTATCGTGAAATTTTGCCGTTGCCAACGCGTCCATCAGGGTCGCGTCGCCAATGCCCAACCGCAAATTTCCCACTGCAATTCTCACGATATATTTTGCAGACTCACTGTCAACTTGCTTGAGCAAACCAACGAGCAGCGCAATGCGTTTTTCGACAGCACCCTTCCCTGCTGTCTGCGCAATGGTTTGCAAACCATGAAACACATCGTCTACACCTAAGACGTTCGAAACCATTCCTGCTTCTTTACTGACCTGCTCTGCAACCAGTCCCATATCACCAAGTGCGGAATACAGCGTGAAAACGTGCTCCGCAGTGGTGTGATAGGCGATGGCAATGGACCTGGCCACGGTTTTCTCTGCCATCCCGATCTCGAGCGGTTCAAAAAAAGGCGCCACCCTTCCTTGAACCAGGTAGCAGACTTTTGCTATTGCATCTGGACGTTCGATCGAGCGAAACAGCTCCGCTAAGATCGCAACCAAAGCCAGCCGGGAGCTGGTTTTTTCCAGTTTTTCGAAGGAGTGCGCAAGGCGTGCAAATTCCAAAGTGTGTTCCTCTTACTTACCAGCGAGTTGCTTCATGGTCTGGTGTCGTCCATCTGAGGTGCATCTGTTTCCAAAAAGCCTCAAACTTCCTTCGACTTCAGGTGCGTATTGGCAACTGGCACATCCGATATGTAGTAATAGTATAGCGTACAAAATACTGCCATGACATCATCACGGACACAGAACTCCATGGTGAGAAATCAAACTCATTGACTTGATGTTGTATCGGCACATTACTCTCTTGGGCGATCCTGTGCAAACAGTATTGCCCTGGTCTCTATCTCTTATTTCGTCCAAACATTCATCATTGACAGAGCCAATGATAAAATATACCATGTGAACAATGCAATCTTGCTTGATAGAGCCATATCAAGACGGTGAGAACAGTGCAAATGGCAACAGCAAGAAAAGGAGTGAAGAGTACACCATATGAAAGCCTCCTCTGAAACGTGGCAACTAGGAAGCCAGGCAGTCCAGGTCTCGCACCTCGAGAAACGCTACTGGCCGGATGTGGAGTTCACCAAAGGCGATATGCTGCACTATTACCAACAGATCGCTTCTGTCGCGCTCCCCTATTTCAAAGACCGTCCGGTCACGCTGCGTGTGTTCCCCCAAGGGGTGGATGGAGTCTCTTACTACTTGCGCGACTGTCCTGACGCAGCTCCCGATTGGCTCAGGAGAGTCAAGTATCATCCTAAGACGGCCACTCACCTGATTCCTTTGCCTCTGATCGACAACGCAGCCGGCCTGATCTGGTTCGCCAACCAGGGGGCCATCGAATTCCACCTCTGGAGTTCACATGTTCCGGACCTCACTAAGCCCGACCAGGCCATTTTTGATCTGGATCCTGGCGATACGACATCTTTCCATGACGTTCGGGAGGCAGCACTGCGACTCCATGACAAGCTCGAGCAAGCAGGAGTCAGGGGATATCCGAAGACCAGTGGTGGACGCGGGCTGCATATCTACGTGCCCTTAGCAGCCGGGTATACCTTCGAGCGCGTCCGCAGCTGGGTCAAAGCGGTCGGACAGCAGCTCGCTACTACTTATCCGAAGCTGATTGCCCTCGCTCATGGTCCGACGCATCAGGGAGGTCGTGTGACGATTGACGCTGCACAGAACAGCGTAGGTCGCAACACTGCAGCTCCCTACACCCTGCGTGCCCGCACTCCTCACCCCACGGTCTCCACGCCGCTCACCTGGGAAGAACTGGAGGAAGGCAACATGCACCCCGCTGACCTGACTCCCCGGGTTGTCCTCGAGCGCGTCGAGCAACTGGGCGATCTCTTCGCACCAGTACTCCATACGGATCAGCACATCGCATAGCTTTTCAGCTTATCTAAGGGCACGGGAAAGAAGAACTGTCAGTATATCATCGACCCATTCCCAATGAGCAGGAGCCAGGTGTAAAATATGAATCCTGAGGCATTTAAAAAGAGGCGGAATTTTCCTGAAGAGCCAGAACTAGAAGGGGAGGTCAAGAGTATGCAAGACGCTCTCGTCTTTGTGGTGCAAAAGCACCAGGCTTCCCGCCTCCATTACGATTTCCGGCTGGAACTCGATGGCGTCTTGAAAAGCTGGGCAGTGCCCAAAGGCCCATCGCTGAACCCACACGTGAAACGACTGGCGATCATGGTGGAAGATCACCCCTTGGAGTATCGAACCTTCGAAGGGGTGATTGCAAAGGGTGAGTATGGAGCGGGAGAAGTTATCGTCTGGGATCAGGGAGGATACACACCCCTCACGGGCAAAACCAGAGACGCCATGCAGGAGCAGGTAAGAGAGCAACTAAACCAGGGAGTTCTCCATTTTCTACTGCTCGGAGAAAAATTGCGCGGGGAATTCGCACTCATCCGGCAGCAACGGCTGGGAGAGAAGGCCTGGTTACTGATCAAAAAACGGGATCAATATGCCTCCGATGCAGATGTCGCTCTGCAAGATAGATCAGTCATCACTGGAAAACGGCTAGGAGAAGCCAGCTAGATCTGTTTGACGGGAATCCGTCTGTTTTCAGTCGCTTGTGAGAGCTGTTGCCCAGGGTGGAGTAGCCGAATAGCTCAACTACGATCTGTCTAGTGGTCGTGAGTGTAGAGCGACTTCTTCGAGCTTTGCGCCCGCCTGCCAGCATTCAAGATCGCACGGATCGCTTCTGCGGAGAGGGGTTCATCAGTGAACTGGCGCACAGCGCGTTTCGTGCGGATCAGTTCGTAGACGGTCATACGTGTGTACCACCTGGGTTGATGGGAGACAATGATCAAAGCAGAAGCGCATTCCGCTTCAAGTGAACGACCCTTTCATTGTATCTTGGTGCTCTCTCCTTAGAGCATGTTTCTATGGCAGCACCATCCCCATCTGTGCAAGTATCTCCTCCAGGGCATTTGGTGAGAAATCGGTCGTGATCATCGACCCGGCAACCGAGATCGTCACATATACGCAAAAAAAGCACGATGTTACCCTGGTGGCAATGGCAACGCATGGTTTGAGTGGGGGACATCGCTGGCTTCTCGGCAGTGTCGCGAGCAAAGTGCTCCACGAGCTGCCAACATCGCTGCTCCTCTTCCACCCGCTTGGAAAAGCGCACAGGCCGGCAGGTCCTGTCTCCTACCAGACCATTCTTGTCCCATTCGATGGCACACGGGTGGCGGAGCGGGCCCTGGATGAAGCCAAAAGCATTGCATCGCACCTGAAAGCGACGTTGCTTCTCCTTTCTGTGATGCCAGTCTCCCAGGAGAGCGCTGCTTACGGTTACCTTGAGCGGGAAGCGGAGGTATTACGCGAGCAAGGGCTGCAGGTAGCGATATGGGAGAGCGACGAGCATCCAGTTGAGGAGATTCCACAAATCGGCATTGGCCTCCAGCATCATGCAGGACTGGTCGTCATGATCGCTCGTGGGCACGATGACAGGCAACGACACCTGATGAGAAGCATAAGCGAGAAGTTCTTGCAATACTCCGAGGTGCCGGTTCTCCTGACACAGGTGCAAGAGTACTTTTAGTCAAGAGGGAGTAGAATAGAATGAACAATGACAATGATACATGTGCCAGGTTGCATCATCTACATGCACACCTGGTCCACGAAATAAATCTGCTGAGAGAAGCCGTCAATGAAGAGGAACGCGAAGGTGTCGTTAATCCCATTGAAACGATTAGCGTTATCGAGAGCCTTCAGAAGGCACTCCACCTGCACGCTTCACCTCCGTGCTAGGCGCGTTGAAAGTGATTGTCCCGCACGAGTCGCGCGAGAAGCTCTTCTCACGGGAATGAGCATAGAGCAGCGCATACCTACAACCACGTAGGCATGCAGATCAGCCTCTATTGAGAGTGATTGATCCAGCATTGGTCTTCAGCGTCAACGTCGCCTGGGGTGCGGTACCTACATCCCCGTTCACTGTAGCACCGGAAGTGGAATGGTTCACGGTCACCTGGAAGCTTGTATTGATCGAGCCAACGTCAGTTGTGGCGTTCAAGTGGAAGCTGTCGGTACCCGGCAGTGTCATCTCGATTGAGCCGGCATTGGTTTCGAAGTCATACGTTCCAATTGTGCCGATGGTGCCAGTGAAGTTGATGCTGCCTGCGTTCGTCCTGAACGTCGAACTTCCGGTCAACGAAGCCTGGGTTGCCCCGATGCTGCCAGCATTGCTCACCAAAGACATTTTCCCACTAACGCCGTTCACATTAACGCTGCCGGCATTGGTGGTTATTTGCATGTCGGTGGCAGGTGGAACAGTGATCGTGAAATCAACACTTGTTGCATTGAAGAAGTTGAACGTTCCTGAGCTATTGGCTGTCACGTTTACCGTGTTACCGTTCTGGCTATAATTGATCTGTACGCTATTGAGGTTTCCTCCAAAATTGGCGTACTTTTTGGCCTGGACAACAATGCGATTGGCGCTTCCTCTATTGACATTAACAGAGCCTGCATTGCTGGTGAGTATGAGCGCTGGACTCTCACTGACTGCAAATGTATGTGCTGGCTCTGTAGCGCTATTTCTAAAGGTCCCTCCGATACCTAGACCAAATCCTAGAAGCGTTACAACAAGAGCTGAACCTGCACAGAGGAACAGGATGATAATGAGTGCAATTAAACAGCCTAACCACGGGCTTCTGCGCCTGCGTGGAGCTACCGCTGGCCCTGCATAATATCCTTGTGGTGGAGGGTACCCTTGCTGAGGTACATATCCCTGTTGCGGTGCAGGGTATCCTTGTGGCGGTGGGTACCCCTGTGGTGGATATCCTAGAGGAGGCGTCTGCGGCGCTGCAAAGTCGGATTGTGGCTGCTCATATGTATCTCCTTCATAAGTACCTGGTTATCCAGGAAAGTGACATGCGCCACAAAGAGCATACCTACTCACTCTCACGGGAACATCACAGCGCATCAAGAACTATCGAAACTCAACTCGAATACATATCTATTCTACCACTCAATCATTAAAATTGTACGGAGAGCACAAATTTACGTTTGCGGCGCGAAGACGTGCGCCTGAAAAGTTACCTGCTGATTTCTTGCAATACTTGTGATTTTTATGTATCCTATTCTCAGTACAGTTCTCTCCTAACGGGTTATCGTTTTCAAATCAATTCACGTCATCTGTAGCATTGAGCGTATACTTGCACATGTGCTAGGAAGCCACACAAAGAAAGGAAACCATCCCATGTCAACAGAAGAGAATAAGGCTCTTGCCCGGCGTATTATCGAAGAGGCTTGGAACCAGGGAAACCTGGCAGCAGTGGACGAGTTGATGTCCCCTGACTATGCCGGTCACCACTCTCTTGTTCCCAAGCAACCACCGAGCCGCGAGCTCTACAAGCAGTTCATCGTCAGAACCCGCACCGCCTTCCCCGACATGCACGCCACGATTGAGGACCAGGTCGCCGAAGGAGACCTGGTCGTGACACGTTGGTCGGTTCAAGGCACCCACGGAGGGATGTTTCGGGGCCACAGCCCAACCGGCAAGCGCATGACCGTGACAGGGATTACCATCGAGCGCTTCGTCAATGGCAAGTCGGTGGAAGGGTGGATGGAGATGGATACCCTGGACCAGATGCAACAGCTCGGCGTGATGCCCCAGCCAGGACAGCCCAGCTAGGAACCCTGACTCGAATTCATACTTGATACTTGAACAGAAGATAAGGTATCCTCTTTTGTAGTGAACAGATACTTCTTCTCCAACCAAATAATAACTCAACAGCCAGCGCATCCATACGCATCCCGTCTCCATCCGCTACTGGCGGTTGAATGCGCTCGCTGTGCTCGACGCACCACCCGGCTTCTACAATGACGATCCAGCGCAGCCTCGCTAGATACCTCTGCCATTGAATATGAGACAGCCCGCAGAGCGGCACGAATGCCGCTCTGCGGGCTGTCTGAAAACCCGTCCCATAATCAACGTCTCAACAGATTATTGGATTCAAACCGGTAAAGCTGCATGCTTTTTCCGTCCCATTCCCCATACACCATAATGATAAAAGACGCGTATCATCCAGATAGCGATTCCGACCTGAATGAGAGCAATGCCCATGCGATAAAGGCTGTACCAGACAGGGTAAGGATCAGGAATGACGCCAGTAAGCTGTAATATCGTTGCTGGAACCTCGAGGATTGAAAAACTGTTGGCAATAAGAAGAAGCCAGAACAACCAGCGCCAATGGAGGAGCACGCCAATAATCAAAACTGTGATAAAAATCAGTAGGGCAACAAGAAACAGCGTTGCTGGCAAGGGATATCGATTGGCCGTAGTCGGTTCGAGCATGAGCACTTTCGTGTAAATGGTTGGGTCGGCAAAATACACTACCAACGCACTAAGAGCAGCCAGCACGAAAAATGCGATGAGAACTGTTGCTAATCTCTGAACTGTCAGCTTTTGATGAAGGTCATTCATTTAGGGTCTCCTCTCCAGGTTTCAAGCCATCGAATAGCAAGGTGGTAAGCACTCCTGGAAGTTCCTCCCAGCGCGCGGTGATCTCCTCGTCACCGAGTAACTGGATCATCAGAAGGCCAAAGAGCATTCCGGCGATTGCACGTACTGTCAAAGGCACGTCGACCTGGCGGAGTCGCCCTTCCTTGCTCTGCATATCGAAGTAGTGTTCAGCAATGTTGAAGGTGGGCGCAAGCACTTGCTGGTAGTAGAGTTCGCGTAATTCCGCATTAGCTAGCATCTCCGGTAAAACTGCCTGAAAGACTTCAGCATTTGGCCACAGCAGGGACATGCGCTGGCGTAAATAGGCTGTGAAGAAAGAGCGAACATCCTGCTCGCCCTCCAGCGCGAAATGCTGCTCGCGTTCAGTCGATTCGTTCAGGCGATTGAGAATGCCCAGCAGCACGTCTGTTTTGCTAGGGAAGTAAGTGTAAATTGTGCCATCTGCGATACCTGCCACGCGGGCGATATCTTTTATCGTTGCGCGATGAAAGCCTTTTTCGGCAAAGACCTTCGTGGCAGCGTCAAGGATCTGATTGCGCCGGGCTGTTATTAACAGTTCCTGAATTGGATCATGGGTGTCTTTCATTGGCCGTAATCCTTCATAGAGCATATGCTATGTCTGATTTTGTTAATGAATATTAATTCATTCAAATGAATTAATATTCATTATTATAGCTTGATGTAAGAGATTTGTCAACCCGAATAGTCTGATATCTACTCATAAATAAGGAGTGCAGAGGGGGCATAGTCCCTCTGCTGGGGTTCGGGGCCGCGCATCCGGGGGATGCACAAGCGCGTCCCGAAAACTCCTTTTCCCCTGTTTTGCCACCACAGGCGGTGAGTTATGAGTGGACGTATGAGAAAGCTCAGGGCAATTTTAAGAATCCATTGTTCTTGCGTCTACTAATACAGAAACAATCATTCACTTCATGAATGAGAGTTCGCTGAATTGTTTGATTTCTTCTGAGTCAAGGGGAGAGACTATGTTACCAGAAGGACAACAACTCAGCCACTACCGGCTTCTCCGCTTGCTCAAAAGCGGAGGCATGGGTGAGGTCTATCTTGCAGTAGATACACTCCTTCACCGGCAGGTGGCCATTAAAGTTATTGATACCGATGCTCTTCGCTATGCCGGGACCGATGCTGCTAAAGACGCTGCTCGTCTATTCTTACGCGAGGCTCAGGCTATTGCGCAGCTCGATCATTCGAACATACTTCCTCTCTACGATTCAGGTGAGCAAAGTGTCAATGGAATTGCGCTGATGTATATGGTAATGCCTTATCGTCAAGCAGGCTCATTGGCAGATTGGAAGCGAGCGCACTTTGGAGAACAAGTGCTGCCACTGGCGGCTGTTGAGCTAATCGTGCGCCAGGCTGCGCTTGCTTTACAACATGCTCATGACCGGCAGATTATTCACCAGGATGTCAAACCCTCCAACTTTCTCGTTCATGGTGACGAAGAGCATCCAAGCAGGTTACATCTGCAACTTGCCGATTTTGGCATTGCCAAATTTATGAAGATGACCAGTGAAAGTCAGGTTATTCGTGGCACTCCGACTTATATGGCCCCAGAGCAGTGGGTTGGGCATCCTGTCCCCGCAACTGACCAGTACGCGCTCGCAGCCATGGCCTATGAATTGCTCACTGGACGTCCTCCTTTCGTGGGCAATGGATACCAACAAATGTGGCATCAACATTGTTATGTACAGCCGAGTCCGCCGAGTTTGATCAATCCTTCCCTGCCCCAGGAACTTGATGCCGTATTTCTTCGAGCGCTAGAGAAAAACCCTCAAAGACGCTATAGTTCTGTCTCAGACTTTGCGCATGCATTTCTACGGACGGTGCTCAACAGTGGTAACGTACATCAAACCTTGACAATATCCGCTCTAGAAGCTCAGACTGGAACCAATCGGCTGCTCCCTCTACCAGGAGGAAGGCAGGTGATGGTGCCTATACCCCCAGGTGTGAATCATGGCCAGGTTATTCGCCTGGAGAGCTTTGGCAGACCTACTACCTATAACAATCCAGTTGGGGCACTCATTGTAACAATCTTGATAGCTACTGTACTTGCAGGAGAAGCTGTCTCGCCGACAACCCCAACTTTTCAACATACGGTTCCTGTTTCCAGGTCTCTTGCCAGGAATGAGGTCGGGCCCACGCTTCCTCCTGTACCTCTTAAAAAGCGTCACACCGGAGGCAAAGCAATACTGGCGATTGCGTTTTTATTGGTTCTTCTACCTGGAATGATAAGCTTTTATGCTGTAAAAAATGCGAGTGGTAGTCCGCCTACGCCTACACCTAATCCAAATCTCGTTTATCCTTATCCTACTTACATAAATGGGCCGAAAGGATCATTTGCCCTCTATGACTCCTTGAAAGACGAGAACAAAAATCTTGGCTGGATTCTACCACCAGGAACATGCTATTTCACTGGCGGAGCCTTACATGTGAAGATTACAAGAGATTCTACATTACTGGCTCATTTTCATAATTGCATGACCAGTAAGCCTCTCTTCACAAACTTTGCCTACGAGGTGAAAATGATGTTTAACACAAGTAGCCCTGATGACTGTGGCGGTGTCTCATTTCGTAATGATGTAGCAACCGAAGTCTATTTATACTACTTCTACATCTGTCAAGATGGGCAATACGGCGTCATTCGCTATATGGACAATAACGATCCTACTAAGAACCTAAAACTAGAAGATAGTTCATTTCAGCCGATCATTCAAGGTTCTGGTCAAACTTATATTATTGCGGTTGTGGCACAAGGGTTCAATTTTGATTTGTATGTGAATCATCAACATATATCAAGTGTTCAAGATCTAGATCCTAATAATGGCTACAGTTCTGGCACAATCGGGGTTCTCGTAAGGTCTTTAGGGACAGGTACGACTGAAGTAATGTTTAACGATGCGACGGTGTGGACATTTTGAGCTTACTGTGATTGTAATATGAATCGTGCTCTACGTGAATGGATTTTTGGGGTATACTTTGTTGTGCGTTGAGTAACAATGGTATGAAGGATATCCTGATTGCACCCTGAAAAGTCCTGGAGGAGACGAGTATGGTAACAACTCCGGCAGTAGAAAAACTGGCAAAGCAGAAGCTCGAAGCATTTGAGCGAATTCAACCCGAATTTGAGGCAAGTTTTTATTTTGTCCAGGAGGTGCATGGGCAGCGGCGCTTTTCTACTTTTCCCGTGATGGAAACAGTACACTACCTTCACGCGCTCTGGACCTGTGAATGTAAGGATCACTTGCTGAGTATTTACAAGAATATCGAGCGTTATGAGGGTCGTTATTGCCTGCATCTCTTACGGCTTTGGCAAGAGGGAGAGACCGCTGATGTCATAGCGTTCCTGCATGGAAAATTGGATGGATTTCCATTTGTAGAACTTACACAACAGATCATGGAAGCCAAAGCCGCGCGCACTGTAGATGATGGTCTGGTGAGACGTTTATTACATGGTCGCCTTACTTTGCTCAACAGGAGTATGAATCTGATGCAGGCATTAGATGCTATCTTTGCCTTATCAGAGGATGACTTGAAAAATGAGGTGTGGGATGCCTGTGCGCAGTATGGACATGTTCCCAGCCAAATTGAGCTACAACTGGCCGAAATGGAAGATCCTCTCTACTCTTACGTACCTCATAGATTACTGGCACAACGAAATATGCTGGTGATGAATAAGCTGGGTATGAAAGTTATGACACTGCCAACTGATCGCCCTGGGGAGCGTACATGGAGAGTTACGGTACCTACGGAATCTATGCCTTCGTTTGCTGTGCATATGATAGAGGGGTACCAGGAACTGATGTCGCCTTCACACAATAATGTCCAGAGGGTTCGCTTTGTTGATCGCCCTGAAATAGATAGGGATGGTTTCAGGGTGTAATTGTCAAACTTTGCTTGCGATATCTGTACATAAGAAAGACCCACTGCGGTACCGATGCGTGTAACGTCGGGAGACCATGCCAGGGAAAAAAGAGGAACATCGTGCAGATACTAAATAGCATTGGTCAAGCACTATTCACGTCTTTCAGTATGTTTTGGGAAATCCTCTGGCCGTTAATTCTGGGCTTTACCCTCTCAGCGATTGTGCAGGCCGTAGTATCTCATAATGCAATGGCAAAAACGCTTGGATGCGACGGTCCAAAATGCCTGACATTTGCCACGCTCTACGGCATTGCCTCTAGCTCGTGCTCCTATGCAGCCGTTGCCCTTGCTCGATCCATCTTTCTAAAGGGTGCGAGTTTTGTCTCTTCAATGGCCTTTGAACTGGCCTCCACTAATCTTGTGATAGAACTTGGGATTATCTTATTTGTGATCCTGGGATGGCAATTCACAGCAGCAGAGTATTTTGGCGGCATCGTAATGGTGATCTTTATTGGCCTGATTTTCCGTTTGACCCTGACTCCAAGACTTGTACAGATGGCAAAAGCGAATGCTGAAAAAGGGCTGATAGGCAGAATGGAAGGGCACGCTGCTATGGATATGAGCGTATCGGGTGGCTCATTTTTCACAAGGCTGTTGAGCGGAAAGGGATTTACTGCTGTCAGCAACTTATTCGTGATGGATTGGGCTTCGGTCTGGGTAGATATTGTGCTTGGTCTGCTCATTGCCGGTGCCCTAGCAGCTTGGGTTCCAGACTCATTCTGGAATGCGTTTTTCTTCACCAACAATCCAACTATCGCAAAAATTATAGGGCCTCTTGTCGGCCCATTAGTCGCGATAGTGAGTTTTGTCTGCTCTATTGGCAATGTTCCATTAGCGGCAGTTCTTTGGAAAGGTGGGATAAGCTTTGGCGGAGTGGTCAGTTTTATCTTTGCGGACCTGATCATCTTGCCTATTCTCGACATCTACCGCAAGTACTACGGTTGGAAAGTCATGGGCTACATTCTACTGACGTTCTACGTGACAATGGCCGCTGCTGGCTATGTCGTCGAGTTTCTTTTTGGCGCGCTTGGCATTATTCCAACCAATCGCGATGTAGTTGCAATTACAGAGGGTGTGTCCTGGAACTACACTACTATCCTCAATATCATTTTTCTCATTCTGGCTGCGGTACTTGTCATCCGATTTATTCGCACAGGTGGCTTCCCCATGCTGCGGATGATGAACAAACCTGAGCATGATATGGCTCATCATGAGATGAGTTAAGCTCACTCCTGATATCATTTCTGGAAGAGGTAAAAAAGGGCATCTATCTCCGCTTATGCTACAATTGATTCAATACACTATAGAAAGTAAGCTCATGCCCAACCAGCAAACCAGCAAGAACAACATACTTCGTTTGTCGCTGCCCATCCCTCCTGGTATCAACGAGCAGTATGCGACGGTCAATGGACATCGTGTGATTACAGCGGTAGCCAGGCGTTTCAAGCAGGAGGTTAAGAAGAAGCTAGCGACGCTGGAGCGTGAAGGTGTACTAAATAAGGAACTTCGTGATCACTTGCGCCAGGGTTATCTTGCGCTATTACTTGAATTCTATTTTGAAACGCCTCTCAAACGCGATCTAGATGGAGGCCTGAAGATTGCCCAGGATGCCCTCTGCGAAGGACTGGGTTTGAATGATAACCGGGTGGTGAGTATTCACTTGCTCAAATATATTGATCCATTACATCCTCATCTGGATGTAGAGTTAGAGGCGCTTGATGATTGGCGCTTTGACGAGGAGTACACGCTCCTAATAGTTGCGGACTAATGTGTATTTATGAGTATTGCCTGATCTAATGTATGAGCTAAAAAATACCGCCCAAAATGGGCGCTATGTGGGCGCTATTCAAGCAGATTAAGAAAAATAGAAAAATAGGAGAATATTATGCTGATCGGTTTACGCGCTCTCTAATGAGAGCCTTTGCAGCAACTGGGGAAGCATCTTCCCATGCTCAGCGATCAAAGTTGGAACATCGTGTGGCAATGGTGCCCAGAAGAACTCGAAGATGATGGGCACCTGCTTCGGTTCATCGGAGGAGTCACGCTCTTCATGTCGCCAGGTAGCAGGAGGATTTCCTATGCAACGGAGATGGTAGAAGTAGCGATGGTGGATTTCGTCACGCCCAAAATCAGACATATCTCGCTCTTGCTCACCGAGGAAAGAATCGATAATGAGATCTGACAACCCCGTTTCTTCAAATGCCTCTCTCAAAACGGCTTCTTCGGGACGTTCATTCACTTTGATGGTTCCCGCCGGAACCTGAATTCCCGCTTCGGGAACAAAGGGATGACTGAATTCGAGCAAACGATGACGATGTGTAATGTAGGCAAAGACCTTATATTTTACCTTCGTCGCTCTGTGCATCTTAGTGCTCCAGTTTTGATTCATAGTTACCGTAGCTTTGGCGTATGCGATACCATATTGGTAGAATAGCCACGATCAAAGGCACCAACAGTAAACTCAACCAATCCCATGCTGTATTGATTCATCACTGCTGCTGCTGTGGCGTATAATATACCATATTGGCAGAACTGCCACAGTTACCGGTATCAGCAGCAGAGTCAACCAATCCCAAAGTGTATCGTGTCCCTTGAATCCTGTCCAGGTCCAATTGAAGGCGTAGCTTCCTATGAACAATACCGCTAAGATCACTACGCTTGCCAATAACACCCAATTCAGATTTGCCAACCAAATGCGCTGTCGTCCTTCCTCAGCTGTAAACCATATCGGCACAGCAGCAAGCGAAATCGGAATAAGCAGCAATTGCAACCAGTCCCAAACAGTATCATTGGCTTTAAATCCCGTCCAGGTCCAGTTGAAAGCATAGGTTCCTATTTCTAACACCACTAAGATCACCACAGTTGCCACAAGCACCCTCTTCCACGTCCACCATTTTACCTCACGAATCACCAATGATTTATCATCACGAGACGTGTTAGAAACTCTTTGATCCATTGTGTTCTCCTTCATTCGGATAAAACGATGCAAGGAAATAAACAAAACCTGCTCAAAGTATACCTAATTTTACGTAATCTGCAATTATTCGTATTCCATTTCCATTTTCCTTATTTGAATAGATGTGTTTGGCTTTGCTATTTCTTGATGACCTCGCTCAAATCCCGACCGAGATCTTTGAGCAGCACAATGGCCGCATTCCGTCCAGGGCCGCCAGTGACAGAGCCGCCTGGATGAGTGGTGGCGCCGGTCTGATAAAGGCCTGGAATTGGCATACGGTGCTGGGCGTAGCCTGGAACTGGTCGCAACGTTTCCGACTGGGAAGGACCAAGATCTCCACCGTGGCAACTCCCATGCCAGTTATGAGAGTTGTAACGTTCAAGGTCGAGGGGGCTGCGGATTTCGGTAGCCAGAATTTTGTCGTTAGTCAGATTAGGTGCATAGCGCCGTAGTTCCTCAAGGTTGTCGGCGGCCACTTCCTCCTTGATCTCATCCCACTTCTCGGGTCCCTCGCGCAGCGAGTAGGGATATGTGCTGATCACTTTGACCATATGTTTGCCCTCAGGGGTTCGCGAGGAATCTTCCACGGATGGAGTCAACACCAGCAGCACTGGCTGTTCTCTCGTAATGATGCCATGATAGAAGTCGTTTTCAATACGCAGTTGACGCTCGGGAGTTTGAGCTACCCCGGCACCGACAACAGCTTGTGTACCCCCGTCGACCGTGAACTCAGGTGGCTCGGTAGTCGCATAATGAGCTACGAACATCGAACGCCCTGCCTTGTAGGTTTCAACACCATACAGAAAACTGTCTCCCCAGGCCTCAGCAGGGGCCATATCCACCAGGTGTTTGATGTGAATGGTAGAGAGGACGGCATTCCGCGCGCGGAACTGTTCACCAGACTGGGTCTTGACGCCTACGCACCGACCGCCCTCAAGAATCAAGCTGCTGACTGGCTTGTTGGTCAGTATTTGACCTTCATGAGCCTCGATGATACGGCCCAGCGCTATAGGCAGGCAGCCGGATCCGCCTTTAGGAATAGCCCAACCGTTACTCTGGCGACCCGACACGAACGAGTAGGCAAGTAGCCCCGTACCGGGTCGCTCTGCTGGCTGCAATGTTCCCTCTGCAAACCACATCATCCAGGATTTGACATGCCAATCTTCAAAAGAGGAGTCAATGATGTCCCATGCTGAGAGCGCCTGTCGACGTAACCAGATCATTGCCTGAGGGTGTGAAGTTAATTGCTCCGTGGCCGATGTCCATCCGGCGGGTGTGTAGCGAACTTTGCTGAAGAAAGGCGCCACAGCTCGCCATTCGGAGATCATTGCAAGGTACGTGTCTGCGTCATGGCGAGAGAATTTGGAGATCTCCTCGCATGTGCGGTCGAGATCGATCCATTGTGTGATGTATGACCCATCTGAGAATACCACATGTGAGGCGGGGTCGGCCTGGATGTATTTTAACCCGTACTCAGCCAGTGGCAGTTCCTGATTGCGCCAGATGGGACTTTCCATGAAGATGGAATGGGTCGTCGAGCAGGTGTCATGCAGGAATCCAGGGAGAGTCAACTCCTCTGTCATGGTGTTGCCGCCAATTACAGGTCGAGCTTCGAGTACCAGGCAAGAAAGTCCTGCCCTGGCAAGATAAGCGGCTGCAACCAGGCTGTTGTGTCCCGCGCCGGCGACAACGATATCAAATTGGTCAGTCATTTTTGTCTCCTATCGGTGGATTCAACTAGAAAATACTATATACTACTGCCTGGATTGATATTTGTGGGGTCAGCAAAGGAAGTAAGTTGTTTGTAGTCCATCTAATGTAAATTGCGATAAGCTGCAGCAAAGCCTACTAGAGCTAACAATTAAACTTGCTTGCTTCTATCTTATACCAAATTTCGTGCCTTAGCAAAGATTTAGTGTATGATAGATACAGGTTCTACCGCGCATTGCGCTAGGAATAACATCCTTGAGTCAGCGGCTACTCAAAAAGGGGAGAAAAGAGGTATTTCGACATGGACATAGATACAATAGTACGTGAAGAACTGCGAGCACACCTTCAAGGTGGCAATGCCCATATGACATTCGATGAGGCTGTAGCGAATTTTCCTCGCGAACAGATGAATACGAAGCCGCCAAATGTTCCCTATACACCGTGGCAACTACTTGAACATATACGCATGGCACAATGGGATATACTTGAATTTATCAGAAATCCACAGTATGTCTCGCCTCTATGGCCCGAGGGCTTTTGGCCTGCGGAAAGCGTACAAGCCGATGAAGTTGCATGGGAAAAAACACTGGCGTCCTTTCGAGCGGATCTGCAGAGTTTGCTGGAGATGGTAGCTGATCCAAAAGCGAATCTAAATGAGCCAATTCCGCATGGGAACGGCCAGAATATTCTTCGCGAAATCCTTGTCGTGTCTGATCATAATGCATATCACATCAGTGAGTTTGCAACTTACAGACAGGTGATGGCGACATGGTAGGATCAGCATAATAGCAGTCACTTCCTAGAGAATCGGATCCAACTGACCCGAAGTTGGCTCCGCTCAGCAGAACCACGATTCGGTCAGGTGAGGTAACACTTTTCGGGTTCCATACCCCTTAATCGCGCATGAGACACACATATCCTGGCCATAAGCAGCGAGAGCCAATGCCTTGATGTGGAAAAAAGTCTCGATGGGATCTGCCTGTACATTCTGGGCTTTCTCTACAACCGTGCTCACTGCTTGATGCAAATCATCCATACGTGGATCGGGATGTGTCCAGCGATACGTATAAGCGGCAGCGTCAAGCTCTCCAAGCCATTCCAGAGTATTGGGAGCGCCGAGCAAGGCTGAGCCTGGAGGAATGAGTAAGCGAATCGAGAAATGCACAGGGTCAACGTGCTCGATGAGCTTGTTTTCTTCAAAAAAGGTCAGTAATGCAATGTAACTTTCAAGCGTTTCCCACGGAGAGAAAGGCATCAGAGAGGGGCGTAACGGAATGCCTACCTGTGCCATCAAGTCAAATACTTCTGCAACCTGTGCGCTGGTGTGCCCTTTGTCCAGGTGGAGAAGCACATCATCATTGATAGACTCAACAGCGGAGACTATGAAGGCGCATCCCAGGTCTCGAAGTTCAGGCAGCAGGTGGCGATGCTTGAGCAAATGCTCGATCTTGATTGTTGCATCGAAAGTGATGGTGGGGAACTCAGTATGGAGAGAACGTGTTATGCGCATGGCATGCGTAGGGCCATTGAAGAAGTCGGGATCACCGAAAGTGATGTGACGCACGTCCTGTGCTACCTGCGCGCGGATATCTGCAAGCACGATCTCGGCTGGTATGGCGAAGAAACGTCCCTGGTAGATTGGCGTAACAGGGCAATGGAGGCAGGTATGCTTACAGCCACGCGTTGTTTCGGTATACCCTGCAAGCAACTGTTCGCCGTTTAACTCCAGGCGAGCATAACGATCAGGTGGCGGAAGTTGCTGGCGTTCTGGTATCACGAAAGGAGTGCGCTGAATCCAGGGGTTGCTGCTTTGCTGGCGCGTGCTGACACCGGGAATAGACGAGGCTTTACCGCTTTCCAGGCATGTGATCAGGTTAAGTAGGGGGATCTCATATTCGCCTCCGATTATTGAATCGACACAATCTTGAAGCAAATAATCCGCGTTGAGCGAGGCGTAGAGTCCATAAAAGCTGATGTGTGAAGCCGGGTTTAGCGAACGCACGCGCTTTGCAAGCTGTTGTCCTAAACGAAGGGCGGTGTGCATTGGTACAGAAACACCAACAAATCGAGCTTGTTTAATTGTTTCATCGGTCAGTGTCTCTACAGCTGTATCTACTGACACAGGAAAATATCCTGCCTGCCAGAGCATGGTTTGTAAGGAGGCAAGATGAAATGGTTGGTGGCCCAGTTCATAACATGAAATGAGCAGTATGTCGCCTGAGGATCTCATTTTTTACGAGCAGGCCCGCCTCCACCTTTGGAGCTTTGCCCAGCTCCCACGTCAACCTCCTCCGGCGTCCAGCCCTCTGGCATCTTTGCATCCTGGCCGAAGAAGAACTCCTCCATCTGCTCGCGTAAAATCTTACGTGCTTCAGGGTCAGCCATGTTCAGCCCATAGTGATTTATGATGAGTGTACTCTGTTCGGGCCACATTTCCCAGGCCTGTTGCGAGATGTTCTCATAGATACGCTGACCCAGGGCGCCGGGGAAAGGAGGCTTCTCCAATCCTGGAAGCTCGCGGCCTAATTTGACACACATAACCATTCGTGGCATGATGAAAACTCCTGGTCGAAGGTACGATATAGTCTAAAATGAATACTACAAGATACAAGGTCTCATGTCAAACTCGGCACAAACCGCACTTCCTCCGCGTATTCTGTTTTTTGGTATGCATGGCAGATTTTCGTATCCGCCTTTGCGTGCTTTGTTAGAAGCTGGCATCCAGGTGTGTGCGGTCGTTATTCCGGCAGAGCAGAGTTTTGGGGTAAACCTGCCTGCCATTCAGAAGCGAGAACAACCGCAATCCTCTCGTTCGATGTTACCAATGTTACATTCCTCTATTCATACCTCCATTTTAGAAATAGCATGGGAGCGAGGGCTACCCGTTTGGGAGGTACGACAACTGTCCGACCCAGAAACTATCAAGGTGTTTGCAGCTTATCAACCTGATATGATCTGTGTCGCTTGCTTCTCGATACGAATCCCGCAAATCGTCTTGAATATTCCACCTCTTGGCTGTCTCAATGTACATCCTGCGTTACTACCGGCCAATCGCGGGCCAGAGCCTTTATTCTGGACGTTTCGTGAAGGAAATCAACAAACAGGGGTTACTATACACTTGATGGATAAGGGTATGGATAGCGGTGCAATTGTAGTTCAGGAAGTCATAGAAATTCCAGATGGTATCAGCTACGCCGAGCTAGAATCCCAGTGTGCCGAACTCGGAGGAAAGTTGCTGGCACGAAGCGTATGGGATCTTTATAACGGTGTTACTAAACCCGTTGCGCAAGATGAAACTAAAAGTAGCTATTATTCCTTTCCTTCTGACGATGATTTTGTGGTCCCAGTAGCAGAATGGGACGCCCGTCGTGTTTACAACTTTATTTGTGGGGTAGCATCATGGGGAACACCGATTGCATTACGTGTTGGAAATGAAATTGTTCATGTTACAAAAGCAATTTCTTATAGCCATGAAGATATAGATAGTAATGATGGCGAAGTGTATAGTAGGCATGACGATGAGTTTTGGGTAATATGCAAGCAGGGGAGTGTGCTGGTTATGTGAACGATAATGTAGGATGGCGAGGTTATGATCGATTTTTCGCAGCATTCTCTGGTTGAGACTGAGTGGTTAAAACTTACTCTAGTCCTTCTTGATCGCGGCGTGTGAGATCTTGACGTCGATGGTGCACTCATTTTCAGTCTCCGATTCATCAATAAGAGTAGTCATTCATGAACTGACCTCCTTCTACCTGATTTTTCAGGTGCCCACCTCGGACTTCGGCCTGAAGCGTAGCGCTGACCATACCTCGTCGATGGATACTTGCGTAACAGGTCTCCATCCACTGTTAGGAAAGACCTTCCAGAGAATGTCGCGGTTAATATCGGTGGGAACCTTCGAACTTTGTTTTGGATATGAAACCCAGAGCAAACCTCCAGGTTTTACAAGCTGGATGGCTATAGGTATATCTTTCTCAACCTCGGCTCTGTTGCGTACAAACTGAAGTACCACATCAAAATTACCAGCAAGTGCTGGAGTCGTAAGGAGTTCAACATCTGCCGGCAGCAGGGCTCCGATTTGTTCGGAGTATCCCTCGGGAGCATTCAACAGGATTATGCGCTGCTTCGGTTTAATACCGAGTTTCTTGATCAAAGATGTATCGGCCATGCACTGACTCCTCGTTGCTTCGATGAACTTCCCTATTAGAATGCGGATATTTTAGGTGATTGTGCCCTCTGCGCTGGGTACTCTTTGTATTCTACATTACCATGTACGGTTTCAGGTTTTTATTCTTTCGCCTCTCTGTACCGTGCTAGACGAACACGCCCCTCTATGATATCATCGATGAAGTTATGAACAAATACTCTGGGAAGAACGGGCTACACTGTGTATCTTAAACGTTTGGAGATGATGGGCTTTAAGAGCTTTGCGGTGCGGACGATGTTTGAGTTCAGCACGGGCGTAACGGCTGTAGTGGGACCGAACGGTGCAGGAAAATCAAATGTTGCTGATGCAGTACGCTGGGTGCTGGGTGAACAGAGCATGCGGCAGTTACGCGGCAAGAAAAGCGAAGACATTATTTTCTCTGGTGGGCTTGGCAAGGCTTCACTTGGTTTGGCTGAGGTCTCACTTACCATCGATAATACTACAGGCTGGGTTCCTTCGGAATATAGCGAGATCACTGTTACGAGGCGCAGTTACCGTTCCGGTGAAAATGAATACCTCATCAACAAACAGAAAGTACGCCTCAAAGATGTTGTGTTATTGCTGGCCCAGGCTCGTATCGGACATGACTCCTATACCGTCGTCGGACAGGGCTTGATCGATGCTGCACTAAGTTTGCGTGCAGAGGAGCGACGTGGACTCTTTGAAGATGCCGCAGGTATTCGTCCTTTCCAGGTACAGCGTACGGACGCCGAAAACCGGCTGCGACAGACAGAACAAAACCTCGATCGCTTGCGTGATATTGGGAGTGAAATCGAACCTCGTCTGGAGCCCCTTGCAGAACAGGCGCGTCGCGCAATTGAGTCCCGGCAATTAAACGGCGAATTGCAAGAGGTTTTGCTCACCTGGTATGCTCTGCAATGGCGCCGCCTGCTAACTAACCGGGAATGTGCAGAGATTGCGGAACAAGAACAGGCGCAACATGTTCGGCAGATGGAGCAGGCCCTCCAGGATGCCGATCAGCAGAGGGAAATCCTGGGAATCAAACGGCAACATGCTCAAACCAGCATTGTCGAAGCGCGTGAAAATTCTAATGAAGCGTACGAAGTCGTGCAGCGTATTGAACGTGACCTGGCGGTCAACCAGGAACGCACCACAGGTTTAGAACGTCAGAAGACTGAACAGCAGCAAGAAGAGCGACGGCTGCGTGAACGACTGATCGCTGCCCATCAACAGGTAATTGACCTGGAAGAACAATGCGATCTTGCAGATGAAGCTATAGATACAGATGCTGCATCACTGGCAGTTCAGGAAACTCAGGTCGCGAAGGCTCAAAAGGAATATGAGTTTGATGAGCGGCGCATGCGCAATGCGCAGAGTGATCTTATCCAGATTCAGGCTCGCCTGGGAGCCAGCCAGACAGACCTTGGTCGGCAACAGAAACACCTGGGGGAGCGTAATCGTACCCTGGCGGCCAGGCGAGATACCATCTCCCAGACTCAGCAGTCTATCCGCACTTTAGAGTCACACCTGGTTGAAGAACGTGCACAACTCGATGGCGCACGCAGAGAAGAGCAACACATCACACAACGCAGACAGGTTATTGTACGTACCATTGCAGATGCCCAACAAGAGATAGAGCGTCTCAAGACAGCCCTGGCTGAAGCAGAGAGGCTTCGTCGTAGTGTTTCGGATCGGCTCAATATGCTGAAAAACTGGCGTTCGAGTCTAAGTGGGTATAGCGATGGTGTACGTGCACTTCTGCGTGCCCCTGCGGGCAAAGTCAGCGGTATCATTGGTCCTCTACCTCAACTCGGAATTGCTCCTGTCGGTTTGGAGATTGCTCTGGAGGCTGCGCTTGGTCCCTATTTGCAAAGTATAGTAGTGCAGGCATTTGAAGATGCTCGAACATGCCTGGATTACCTGAATGCATCGAAGGCGGGAAAAGCGATGATCGTATGGCTGGATAAAGCTCATAGTCAGGCGGAGATGAATGACAATGATGATAAACAAATTCGTGCAGAGGTAGACATACTCAATCACGTACTGGTGAATACGCCCTCCATGAAAGAGCATATTCATGGATTGGCATGGAGTTGTATACAGTGTGAACCGCGTTACCTGCCTCTCTTCCGCAGGATACTGAGAGGGACAGTCATTGTACACGACCTGGGTAGTGCTCAAATACTTCTCAATACACTCTTATCATTACCAGGTAATCCCGGACATCCACCTATAGAGAAATTTGTAACACGCAATAATGGTGAAGTGCTACATATCGATGGATGGCTGACTGGAGGAAGTGGCAAGGATGACAGTCAACAGGGATTGCTTGCCTATGAGCGCGAACTACGTGAATTGCCCCAGCAGCTCGAGGAGCATACAGCTCTCATCGATAAGTTGAATGCCGATATAAGTGAAGTACTGCGTAGCCAGGAATCCCGGCGCGTAGAGCAGAATATTGTCGATAAAGAACTACAGAAAAATGCAACCTGCATCAACGATCTGAACAAAACGGTAAGTAACACGCAGCGAGAACTGGAACGTTTGCAAACAGAGTTACAACTGGCGAGCTCAGTTGAGCAGCAGTTATCGGCTGAACTTTCAGGGTTGGAGCAGGAAGTGCAAGCGGCGCTGGAACGCGTGCGTGCGCATGAGAAGTCACAGAGTGAGGTAGCAGGACTGGTTGAAGAACTACAACGGGAAGTAGAGGAGCGCACTCTCGTTTATCGCCGACAGCAGGACGATTTGAGCAAAGCGCGCACTGCGCTGGCAGTCAAACGACAAGAGGCGAAATCGCTTCGCCAACAGTTGCAATCACAACAGTCACAGGTACAAGACCTGAAATTGCAGATAGAGCAATACAGAAGTCGATTGAAAGAATCCGAGGAGCGGCATCAGTCGTTGCAGGAACTGGTCGTGTCGCAGCGAACTGAGCTTGAGCAGGCTCGCAGGCACACGCAAACGTTAGCGGAAAAGTTGCGCGAGGCTGAGGAACAGGCGAGTGAGATCGGTGGTCAGATAACCACGCTTGAATACGAGATACTGCAATTGCGCCATACGATGGCTGATTTAGAAGTTAGCTATCGTCGCTGCCTGCTGGAGAGCCAGAAAGCGCAGGATGCTGTTGATGCATTATTGGAGCAGTTACAGGAAGAAATGGGAGTCACGGAGCCTGGAGAACTGGTTCGATATGCGACAAATGGCTATGAAGTTAAAGAAGCTTCTGATTTGACGCCAGATGAAAATGAAGCCACATTTTCTGCGAATGAGGTTGAGAAGCTTTCGGAGGAAGAAGAGACATATCTGCGAAAGCTCCGCAGGCGAGTTGACAACCTGCGTAATCGCCTCAAAGCCATTGGAGGCAGCGATCCAGATGCGCCAAGACAGTATGAAGAAACGCGTACACGATATGAGTTCCTCTGCACTCAAATTGCCGATATGGACGGGGCCGCGATGCAGTTAAGTTTGATCATTAGCCAGCTTGATGTCACCATGGCCAGGCAATTCGAAGCCACCTTCCAGGCTGTAAATGCTCGTTTTAGCGAACATTTCACTACGCTTTTTGATGGCGGTCATGCACGTCTTGAACTGGTCGCTGCAAGAGATGAAGAGAATGGTGCACATGCCTCGGGTATGCCTGCAGGTGTAGATGTGATTGTACAGCCCCCAGGCAAGAAGGTGCAGGATTTGTCGCTGCTTTCCGGAGGGGAGCGCGCATTGGTCTCGGCAGCGCTACTCTTTGCCCTGCTGGAGATTAATCCGCCGCCTTTTTGCCTGCTCGACGAGGTAGATGCGGCCCTGGACGAATCCAACCTGGTACGCTTTTGCGAAATTCTGAAGCGCCTTGCTCAACGCACACAGATTATCGTAATTACTCATAATCGTGTGACGATGATAGAAGCCCAGGTAATCTACGGAGTCTCGATGGGTGGTGATAGCGTCTCGCGAGTGATCTCGTTGAAACTTGAGGAGGCTCCGGTAGCGGGAGATAGATAAAACAATGCTGGTAATGAGGCAAAGCTCCCTGCGGTGATCACCGTAGGGAGCTTTGCCTTAGTGCTTGTACTCAAACTGCAGGCATGATATTCTGATTCACATGGAACAGATTACTCGGGTCATACTTCGCTTTGATCTGTGCCAGCCGGGCGTAGTTGTCGCGGTACGCCGCTTTCACAGTGTCCGCACCCTCATCCATC
>Ga0070706_100001590_pt1 | contig 23682 bp, 24 predicted proteins | sample KBSK5501metaG_FD_65476 | JGI IMG/M metagenome (GOLD analysis project Ga0070706, IMG submission 65476) | Corn, switchgrass and miscanthus rhizosphere microbial communities from Kellogg Biological Station, Michigan, USA - KBS K5-50-1 metaG | ecosystem: Host-associated > Plants > Roots >... | reverse complement strand
GATCGAGGGCACCGAACGGTTCATCCATCAGAAGCAGTGGAGGATCAGCAGCGAGAGCGCGGGCCACCCCTACACGCTGACGTTGACCACCGGACAATTCAAGCGGATAACGGTCACCAAATCTCTCCGGATTCAGACCGACCAATGAAAGCAGCTCACGCACGCGTTCGCGAATAAGGGTCGCGTCCCATCCCTCGAGGCTGGGAACGAGCGCTACGTTTTCTTCAACGGTGAAATGTGGAAACAATCCCGCTTCCTGAATCACGTATCCAGTGCGCCGCCGCAAACGGATCGCGTCCCACTGGGTTGTGGTTTTTCCTTCTACTAAAACCTCACCCGATGTTGGCGCCAGCAGCCGATTGACCAACTTCAGCGTCGTCGTCTTTCCGCAGCCTGATTCGCCCAACAGCACCATCGTTTCGCCGCGTCTGATGCTGAGACTCAAACGATCAATAATCGCCGGACTGCCGTTTACCGCGAAGCTCACTTCGCGAAATTCGACCAGGGGCTCGTGATTGTCTTCAGTCTGCGGCGCCATCATTCTTAGCGAAGTTGTCTAACTGAGAAGGTCGAGCATGGCGAGTCTATCAAAAAAGCCGAGTAGCCTGTATGGTCAAGATCAAAGCGCCAAAGGCGCCCGATGTAATGGCCTGGCGCAACGCGCCAGGTTCAAGGCAAAGCACAAGTCGCTAAGCGCTGAAGGCGCGAAATTGCAATAACCGTGACCGCTATGTTCCGCGCCTTCAGCGCTTGCTAATCTAACTCGCCTCCAGAGCATTTCGCGACGTTCACGCTTGGTGTTAAAGTTCCCGCCAAGCAACACTATCTTATGCATCAGATCGAGCACATTCATGCCCGCGAGATTCTCGACTCGCGCGGCAATCCTACAGTCGAAGCCGAAGTAACTTTGGTTGGCGGCGTAACAGGGCGCGCGGCTGTCCCTTCGGGCGCCTCGACCGGCCAGCACGAAGCAGTTGAGTTGCGCGACGGTGACGCTAAACGTTATGGCGGGAAGGGTGTTTTGAAAGCCGTGCGCAACGTCAACGACGCCATCGCGAGCCAACTGAAGGGCATGGACGCGCTCGATCAGGCTGCGATTGATCGAGCGCTAATTGACCTTGATGGCACGCCGACAAAATCAAGGCTCGGAGCCAACGCGATTCTCGCTGTCTCGCTCGCCACCGCGCGTGCTGCTGCGAACCATCAGAAGGTCCCGCTTTATCGATATCTTGGCGGTACAGCCGCCCGTACGCTGCCAGTACCGATGATGAACATCGTCAACGGGGGCGCGCATGCCGACAACAATGTCGACTTTCAGGAGTTCATGATTGTTCCGGTGGGCGCGGAAAAGTTCAGCGCAGCCTTGCGCATGGGCGCAGAAATTTTTCACACGCTGAAGTCGGTCTTGAAAGAGAAAGGCTACGCAACCAGCGTCGGTGATGAAGGCGGATTCGCGCCAAACTTGAAATCAAACGAAGAAGCAATTGGGACGATTCTGGAAGCGATTGCGCAGGCGGGGTATCAAGCCAGCAAAGATGTTTTGCTTGCACTGGATCCCGCAGCCAGCGAGTTTTACGACGGCAACTTCTACGTATTCAAGAAATCCAACGGCCGCAAACTATCAAGCGATCAGATAGTCTCTTTCTGGAAAAACTGGTCTGATATGTATCCGATTGTCTCCATCGAAGACGGCATGGCTGAGAACGATTGGGATGGCTGGAAGGCTTTGACAGACGATCTGGGCCGACGCGTACAACTCGTTGGTGACGATCTGTTCGTCACGAATACAAAGTTTCTGCGCAAGGGTATCGAGCGCGGTGTTGCAAATTCGATCCTGATCAAAGTCAATCAGATCGGCACGCTGACCGAAACATTGGAGTGCATCGAGCTGGCGAAGACGAACGGCCGCACCGTAGTCATCTCGCATCGTTCAGGGGAAACGGAAGATGCCTTCATCGCCGATCTCGCCGTGGCCACCAACGCGGGCCAAATCAAAACCGGCTCGCTTTCGCGCAGCGATCGCATCGCAAAGTACAATCAGCTTCTCCGCATTGAAGAGGAACTGGGAGATAAGGCTGTTTATCCGGGACGCAAGGCGTTTTCTCAGATTGCGCACTAACACCGAATCGTCGCGAAAGAATATGGACAGTTGGAATCAGAATGGGTACACGATCGGCACCGATCCCTCGCTCCTGAACATTGAGTTGATTCACGACTTTCTCTCGAACACTTCTTACTGGGCCACGGGTCGAAGCCTGGAAGTCGTTAAGCGATCGATCGAGAATTCTCTCAGCTTCGGAATTTACAAAGGGCGTGAGCAAGTCGGATTCGCGCGCATCGTTACTGACTATGCTATGCGACGTTCGCATGGGTAAGTTAAAGAGAGCTTCAGGATCACCATTTGAATAAGCAACGCGGCCCACTGGCACTGATTATCATCGACGGCTGGGGTTACTCGGCGACCCGCGAAGGCAACGCGATCGCATTGGCGTCGAAACCTTTCTACGACGAGCTCAGTGAGAAGTATCCCCGCACGCTGCTCGCTGCTCACGGAACGCGCGTCGGTCTCCCTGATGGCGTGATGGGGAATTCAGAGGTCGGCCATCTGAACATGGGCGCTGGTCGCGTGATTCGCATGGACGTTTCGCGCATCGATCACGACATAGCAACCGGCGAATTCTTCCAGAACGAAGTGCTCGCGAATGCGATGGATGGTGCGAAGTCTCGCGGCAAACAACTGCACTTGATGGGCTTGATATCCGACGGCCAGGTGCATTCGTCGCAGGAGCATCTCTACGCGCTGTTACGGATGGCGAAACAGCGCGGAGTGGAACGCGTCTTCGTTCATTGCTTTCTCGATGGACGTGATACGCCGCCGTCGTCGGCTGCGGATTACGTTGCCGCATTGCAGAGAAAGATTGAAGAGATTGGTTGCGGGCAAATTGCGACAGTCATCGGACGGTATTACGCGATGGATCGCGATAAGCGCTGGGAAAGAATCCAGCGCGCGTACGATTTGTTGGTCAATGCTGTCGGGAGGCGTGCGAAGAATCCAGTGGAAGCAATTAGGGAGTCTTATCAGCGCGGCGTGACTGACGAATTTGTCGAGCCCATAGTGATTCAGAAGCCCGACCGTGAGGGAGGGCTCAATCCGGGCGAGCCGGTAGCCACCATCCAGGATGGCGATGTCCTAATCTTTTTCAACTTTCGTCCTGACCGAGCGCGGCAGCTGACGCGCGCCCTGGCGATCGCCGGCTTTGATCAGTTCCCGATTCCTAACCGGCCGGCAATTGACTTCGTGTGCTTCTCGGTTTACGACGTGACGTTTCCTTTGGCTATCGCATTTCCGCCACCGAAACATCAGAACATTCTCGCGGACGTTTTCGCACGCTTCAGTCTCGAAAACTTTCGTCTCGCGGAAACCGAGAAGTATGCTCACGTCACTTATTTCTTCAACGGCGGGACGGAAAAAGAGTTTCCCTGCGAGCAGCGCCTGCTGGTGCCTTCGCCAAAGATTGCCACCTACGATCTTGAACCCGAGATGTCCGCCTTCAAGATCACGACCAACGTCTTGCGCTTCATTGAGGCAGGCGAAACGGACGTCTTTATCGTTAACTTCGCGAACGCCGACATGGTCGGGCACACCGGCAAGCTCGACAAAACGATCGAAGCCTGCCAGTGCGTCGATACGTGCCTCGGCTGGATCACAACGGCCGTGCGATCAGCCAGCGGCACGACTTTAATTACGGCCGATCATGGCAACGCGGAAATGATGATCGATCTAAAGACCGGCCAACCGCATACTGCCCACACAACTAACCCAGTTCCCTTTCATCTAATTGACGAAGAAGCGCGCGGCATCAAGTTGCGGGAAGGTGGGGCGTTGGAAGATGTCGCGCCGACCATGCTGGCTCTGCTGGGAATTGAAAAGCCCGTGGAAATGACCGGGCGCGATCTGCGGGAGGGATAGAGAAGCATTCTTTTTCCTCTCCCTTTAGGAGAGGGTTAGGGTTGAGGGATTAAGTTCCGACGTGTCAGTCCCCTCTCCCCAGCCCTCTCCCAAAAGGGAGAGGGCGCCAACGGAAGATGTTCGCTGCGACTGATTTGATCAGAGACTTGGATCTTGGCGACGAATACGCATTGGGCAATTATACAGACTTGACTTGTCCTGGATCTGCGCGCTTTCGAAATTGCGCTGGACGATTAGTAGTTCGCAGCCAAAGAGGGTCAAACCGGAAGTTTCTTGGATGTTTCAGGCTTCCTCAGTGTAACTACACTCGACCGCTACGCTGAAAAGATTTTGGTCCTGAGAATCTTACCGACCCGGCCCGTCTAGCCTAATACAATCTTCAGTGCATCCTTGAGCGCGAGAGTGTCATGCTCTTCGAGATGTCCTAGTTTTCGGATGACCAAACGTTTCTCAATCGTGGTGACGATTGGCTTGATGGTGGAAGCCTTAAGTAGACCAGCTATCTGCCATCCAGCAACCACAACCTCACCAATTCTCGGACAACCCGACATGTGGCTGGTGATGGCCATCAAAACAATGTCGGGCCGCGCGTCGTTATATTGATTAGAACTAACAACTACGGCAGGACGCTTCTTTGTGGTTGTCTGATCGGTGAAAGGAAATGGAACGAGGACTACGTCACCGAAGCTATAACTTGTCGTATTTGGCATCGTCGGGGTTGTCCCAAACCTTTGCGAAGGCAGGCTCAGAGATTCTCGATGCGGCCTGGACCAAAAGCTGATCATCGCGGTGCGCAAGGAAGTCCACGAAGTCTACTACCTCCGCGATCTTGTCCGGGGAGAGTCTCTTAATCTTCTCGATCAGCTCTTGCTCTTGCATGGCTCTTAATGACCGTCTGATTCAGAATAGTTAGCCTGAGTATAGACTAACAGTGCATGCCTCTCAATGTCTTATGATCGAACAACGCAAAAGTGCTCCAGAATCAATTCGGAAACTTCGGACCTCTCAAGCTGCCATGATAAAATCCTCCAACCGGCGTGTCTGACACTTTTGCACAGATTGCTTCGAGTCTTGCGGCAAGCGCTGCCGGTTTTCACTTTCGCGGCTGGGTACTCGGCACAAGTGGAAACCTCAGCGCTGTCGTGAACCGCGAGCCGTTGCGTCTGGCAATGACCCCAAGCGGCGTCGATAAAGGCGCCCTGCTGGCTGAGCAAATTCTAATGATTGACGAGCAGGCCCGCGTCGTTAGTGAGCACGGTGCAAGACCCTCAGACGAAAGCCCTCTACATATCCGGATCGTAAGAGAACGGGGCGCGGGCGCGGTCCTCCACACTCATTCAGTCTGGAGCACCCTGCTTTCCGATCTTCACGCCGACGATGGTGGTCTGGCAATCGAAGGGTACGAGATGCTCAAAGGACTCGAAGGTGTAAAGACGCATGAGCACCACGAGTGGTTGCCGATTCTCGAAAATTCTCAAGATATGTTGGCTCTGGCCGACAGCGTCGCTGACACTCTCAGGCAGCATCAGGATGCGCACGGCTTCTTACTCCGACGCCACGGGCTCTATGCCTGGGGAAATGATCTGGCGCAGGCAAAACGGCATGTCGAGATTCTTGAGTTCCTGCTTGAGGCCGTGGGCCGGGCACGCTTTATGAGCAGAAGTCTGTAAATTGCGGAGTTTGACGATGGCTTTGGTGCGTATTTTCGATGAAGACCGAACGTTGACCGATAACCAGGCGATTACTGCGTACCTGACAACGTGTGGCATAGATTATGAACAGTGGCTACCGAGTCATTCCGTCGCCGAAGATGCACCAGCGGAAGAAATCCTTCAGGCGTATGCGAAAGAGATCGAACAATTGAAAGTTCGCGGTGGCTACGTGACGGCTGACGTGATTGATGTGGGCCCCGAAACGCCTGGGCTCGACGCGATGTTGGCGAAATTCAATCGTGAACACTGGCATGACGAGGATGAAGTACGGTTCGTGATCGCGGGTCACGGACTATTTCATATCCATCCTGAGGGAGAATCTGTAATTGCCATTGAGCTTGAAGCCGGCGATCTGATTCGTGTTCCGCGCGGCACCTGGCATTGGTTCAACCTCTGCGCGGATCGCCGGATTCGAGCAATCCGTTTGTTTCAGGATATCGCCGGTTGGACACCACACTACACCGATAGCGGAACGGACAAGAATTTTCTGCCCGTATGTTTCGGCCCTACGCATCTTCCGCACATCTCTCACGCCGAATTGTGACTTGGCGCCCAGAGGTCGAAAGCGCGTCATGACATCAAGTCTCAGGACCGCAGGCATTCGCGGCATCTTACTCGACATCGAAGGCACGACCACACCCATTGCGTTTGTTCATGACGTGCTGTTTCCTTACGCGCGTTCTCGGATAAGAAACTATCTTGCAACGCACTTTGATTCGGCTGAGACGCTTGTCGATCTAGCGAGATTGCGCGATGAATACTCCTTCGATATACAGCAGGGATTGAAGCCGCCGGCGCTGGTAAATGGACCTCGGGACGCTGAGATCGATTCGATCGCTTCGTACGTGCAATGGTTGATTGATCGCGATCGCAAATCTACGGGCCTGAAATGGTTACAAGGCAAGATCTGGAGGCAGGGTTACCTTGATGGGACGTTGAGGGCGCCGCTCTTTGCAGATGTCTTGCCGGCACTGAAGCGTTGGCGCCGTGCGGGATTGAAAATCGGCATCTTTTCTTCGGGCAGCTCTTTAGCGCAGAAACTTCTCTTTACACACACGGAAGCCGGTGACGTTACGAAGTTCATCGATGATTACTTTGATACCACAGACGGATCGAAGACAGCGATTGAAAGTTACCGACAAATCGCCTCGGCGCTTCGCCTGGCGCCACGAGAAGTCCTGTTCATCTCAGATGTAGTCGCGGAACTGGATGCCGCCAGTGCAGCCGGTATGCAGACCCTTCTCTGCGTTCGTCCCGGCAATCATCCCCAATCACTCGCCGAGCGCTATCAGATCGTACAGAGCTTTAACGACATCCCGGAAATGAAAAAGCCCTAGCTCCTGCGATCACGGGCTTTCCGCTGGCGGAAATTCCAGGGGTTTTGGCTTCTCGTTTATCCGCTCAGCCTTACAAAAGTCGGCGACAACCTCGACAAATTTTTCAGGGTACTCAGTTGGAGGCAAGTGTCCACAGTTTCGAAAGATGATCAACTGCCCGTTTGGAATCGCGTCGCGCAGTCGGAAACCTTCGCTAAGCGGAATGTGCGTGTCGTCTTCACCCCAGACGATCATCGTCGGTTGACGGATGAGATGCAGGTCGCGCGAGATGCGATTCGCGTTCCAGCGACGCACGGTGCGAATCATCGCCCGATGCGTGTTCGCAGTCACCAGCAGATGATGGCGGGCTTCCAGCATGCGTTCGTCGAGCGTCGTTCCAGTTCGCTGGTACATCTGCTCCATGCGTTTGCGCAGCACCCAGCGCGAGCCCAAAAACAAAGGCGTCGCAATGTCCCCAATGAGTGGCAGCCGAGAGATCCGCAACAACAACTTTTTCTTGGGCTCGTCGCTGCTTACCGCGCCAATCAGGACAAGACGACTAACACGCTCGGGATAATCGAGTGCCATCGTGGCGGCAATCGCTCCGCCGTAGGAAGCGCCGAGAATCGTTGCTTCTTCCAGCCCGAGCCGATCCATCAAGCTCAGCACCGCGTGCGCCTGGGCATCAATCGTGTACCGGCCATCATCTGGCTTGTCTGAATAACCATAGCCGGGCAGATCGATTGCGACGACGCGAAAGCCTGCCTGCGCTAAAGGCAAAAAAACCTGGCTCCAAATCAGCGTGGACGAGATGAAGCCGTGAATCAGAACCAGAGGCGGCGCGTTCTCATCTCCCGCTTCCTGATAATGAATTCGCACGCCGCCGACGGTAGTGAACCATGAATGTTCCGGGTGGTAGATGAAGTTAAGGCTGTCGCGCCAACTTACATCGGGCGGGCGCGTGAAAAGTTTCGTGGCCACCGCGCCGGCGACGACTCCCGCTGCTCCAGCAAGCAAGTAACGCTTCTTCATGACGATGGAATCTTAACGTGCAGGGCTCGTGGATGAAAGCTCGCGTGTTTACGGCTCTGCCGTCTGGCGTGCGGAAGGCCTTTGGCCTTCCGGTTAGCTTTTAACCTAAGTTGTGGGGCTGTGCCCCCAGTTGTGCTCGATGCGCCGAATCTCGGGCGTAGCCCGAAAACAGACTGGGCGACCCGGAAAGTCGAAGACTTTCCGCACATCAGGCGGCGAAGCCGCAAACCGTTCCTCGAAGGGATTACTCATTTAAGATTACGACGCTCGGGTGCAGGATGCGTCGACTGTGATCGTAGACTCCTACGGCGATCAACTGACCGTTAGCATCGCTCATGCGCACCGGCTGCGAGCCCGACAATTGTTTGGTTACCTCGCCGTCGATTTGCATATCAATGCCGTGGAGGGTGCAGCGCACCTCGTCGGCGCTTAGTTGAACCAGGGGAAGATCGCAGAGTGCAGCGTTAGGTGGAATAAGAGCTTGAGCAATCGAACCTGATTGCGCCAGCTCGTTCAACTGGTCCAGAGTAACCGCGTTCTCGATCTTGAGTCGACCGGCGCGTGTGCGCCGCAATGAAGCCAAGTGAGCACCCATGCCCAGGAGTTCGCCGAGCGCTTCGGCCAGCGAACGCACGTACGTTCCCGCGGAGCATACGACGAGCACTGTCAGATCCAAAGTTCCATCATCGTTTTGCTTGAGCACCGCGCCATCGTGCACTACCGCTTCGAAGCTATGGACGGTGACGCGAACGGCTCGCCGTTCGACCTCTTCGCCACGTCGAGCAAACTCATAAAGTTTTCTTCCGGCTATTTTCTTCGCTGAATACATCGGCGGCGTCTGCTCAATCTCGCCACGAAGCGAAGCAAGCGCGCTTTCAATATCCTCTCTGTGAATTCTCCGTGCCTTCCGTGTCTCCATGGTGACATTCTTTTCGGCATCGTCTAAACGCTTGCCCGTCACATCACCCGTATCAGTCCCGTAACCCAGCCGAATTACAGCCTGGTATTTTTTTTCCGCGCGGCTCAGGAATTGCGCCAGGCGTGTCGCTCGCCCAACCAGCATCACCAGCACACCCGTCGCAAAAGGATCGAGCGTGCCGGTATGCCCAACGCGACGTTCACCAATAATCTTTCGCACGCGCGCAACGACATCGTGCGAAGTCACGCCGGCGGGTTTATCGATGACGAAGATCCCATCCACGGGAATCATTTTAGATTTTTGGCTTGCGATTGTCTCCGTGAATCTCTGTGTTCCTCCGTGTCTCCGTGGTAAATTAACCGCCGAAATCACCACGGAGACAGGGAGGGCACAAGAGACGCAGCGAAGACGACAACCCGCTGACGAGAAGGAAACCAGGACCCATCTTGATCCTGACAAGGCACGCGATCGTGTGTTTCAGCGCGCCATCAAACTGCTTGCCGCGAAACCACGCTCAGTTGCCGAACTGCGCGAGCGTCTGCTGGAGGGACCAGGCGCAACCAAAACCGCCGTCGAATCAGTAATCGGGCGTCTCAGCGAATACGGCTATCTTGACGACGCGCGGTTCGCACACAGTTACGCATCGCTGCGAGTGCAGCAGCGACCACTCGGAAGACAACGGCTGCAACGCGATTTATGGCTGAAGAAGGTTGACAAGAAGACCGCAGACGAAGCGCTCGATCTGGTTTTCGAAATGACGCCGGAAGAAGAGATGATCGATCGCGCGATTGCCAAGCGTCTGCGTCTGCGCGGCCGCCCCAAGAATCGGGCTGAAGCGAAAAAGCTTTTCGATCATCTGCTGCGCCAGGGATTTGCGTTTGAGTTGGTGAGCGAGAGAGTCAGGGCGATTTCGAAAAGCGAGATCGAAGAGACAGGGCAGTAACCCGGCCGTCAGCTCAACTAGTTTTCGATCCAGACCACGGGCACGGGAAAAAGCAGCTCGCCATTGGTCCCTGCGGGCCCGGCAGATTTGGGGAAGAACGGCACGATTTCTCCGGTTTCCGTATCGACCAATAACAACGATGCGGGAACATCTCCTACGATCATTAACCTGGCAGAAGAATTGATCAACATTTTGGCGGCCACTGAAAAAGTTTGGCCCAGGTGCGCTCCTCTTTGTCGTTGCCAGTTGATTGGATTAAGCGAGAATAACTCACTGCTGGTCCCCGTGCTCTCCTCAACAAAGAACGGCACACAACTCTTTGCCGCGAAGCCAACGAATCGGCAACCGGAACACTGGGCCGGAGAAGGATTGAGAGTTTCAAGATGGTCCAGACTCTTAGCGATCAGAATAGGTTGGTCTTGATCGTGAGGGCACACTAACGCAACAGTCCCGACCTGACAGACGCTTTCAATGGACCACTTCCGGTCAGTGTCAACCAGCTTCACGGGATCACTCAGAATAGCCAGCGTCGTAGTGTTCGGTTTAAGCACCTCGCCGCCTTTCTTTTCTTTGGGGAACGCTCCCAGGAATCGATCGAAGATAAAGCGGTCGGGTGCGATCCACTGTGAGCAACCGGAAGTGCCAGCCGCTTTTTCAAGGACCGAGGCCTGACCCGGAAAACTGACGGTGCCGTAGTTCGCCGTAAGGTCTTCCCAGATCAGTTTCGTTTTGCCATCCAGGTCTGAAACATAGAGCTTCGTCCGCGCTCCCGCTTCGCTGATCGCGCCTTTCTCCTTCTCGGATGATTTCTGCTTATAGCTGAAACGATTGCTGTCAGGTGACCACGCGAGACAGTAGTTCTCCCCTCTGGCTAATGGTTTGACAGCGCCGGTGCGAAGATCACGCAGTAGGATTCCGTCTTTGGTCGTGTACAAGAGCCGCGTTCGATCGGGACTTGCCGCAGCTTCGAACACACCACTGGTCACAACGGAATAGTTGTAGGTCGAGTTAGCTCCTGTGGTCAGTTCAACTAGATTCGCTCCGTTCGTGTTTTCCCCAGCCAACAGCAGCAAACGGCCGCTGAACTTGGGACCGACCGAGGCGGCCTTGCGAGTGCACGCGCCAATCAGGGCGCAGGAAATTATGACCATGCCGAAGGTCTGGACTCGTTTGGTTGGCACCTGTGCTCCAATCCTCAGTCAACACGATCCGACTAGTATTGCTAATAAGAAACTGGGCAGTGACAACTTGATCAATAACTCAAGATGGGCTCGATACTCAACCAGCCGCGGAGCGGCGGCAGATAGTAGCCCCGGGTGAGCGAGCGCAGGAAGCGAGCGTAACCCGGGGTCATGTTCCGTAAAAGAATCATCAGCCCGCTTTAGCGGGCGACACAAAACAACCACCAGATTCTGCCAAGTTGAGTCTATGATCCGCTCGCTACAGCTCGCGCTTCTGTAAGAGCCCAATCCAACGATTCGTTTGAGTGGAAAAGAATCAGATTTTTCGAGCCGCCGCTGCGCATGCTAAACTCCGATTGACTATGAAGGGTTCCGAAATTCGCGAAGAGTTTTTGCAGTATTTCGAGCGGCACGGCCATACCCGTGCGCGCTCAAGTCCACTTCTGCCTGCCAACGATCCCACTCTGCTTTTCACCAATGCCGGCATGAATCAGTTTAAGGACGTCTTTCTCGGAGTCGAGAAGCGCGATTATGTGCGGGCCTGCTCTTCGCAGAAGTGCGTCCGCGCCGGCGGCAAGCACAACGACCTCGATGAGGTGGGAAAGACCGCGCGGCATCAGACTTTTTTCGAGATGCTGGGGAATTTTTCCTTCGGCGATTACTTCAAAGAAGACGCGATCAAGTTCGCCTGGGACTTGCTGGTCAACGAATTCAAGCTCGATCCGGCGCGCATGTGGTTCACCGTCTTCGGTGGTGATGACGAAGTTGCAGCCGACGAAGATGCCGAAAAGTTCTGGGAAAAAGTAGGCGTGCCGAAAGAAAGGATCTTGCGTTTTGGACGTAAGGATAATTTCTGGCAGATGGGAGAGACGGGACCGTGCGGCCCTTGCAGCGAGATTCATTACTACATGGGCGACGATCCGCGCGACGCCGAAAACTGCGCTGCGAACGTCAACGGCCCGACCGACATCATCACAGAGCTTTGGAATCTTGTCTTCATGCAATTCGATCGGGCGGCAGTTTTGAAGCTCGTCCCAACTGATCCTGAAGCGTTCGAAATTGAGAAGTACGTTCTTACGCCTCTGCCCGCGCCTTCAGTCGACACTGGCATGGGCCTAGAGCGACTGACTGCCGTGCTGCAAGGGGTGAAGTCGAACTACGAAACAGATTTCTTCCGGCCGATTATTGATTTCATTGCTAAGATCTCAGGCCGAAAGTATCAAGCAGAAACGCAGGAAGGCTTTGCCATGCGCGTGATTGCGGATCACGCGCGCGCCACGGCTTTCTCAATCACTGACGGAATTCTGCCAGCTAATGAAGGGCGTAATTACGTCCTGCGTAAGATCATGCGGCGCGCAATCTATCAGGGGCGGCATGCACTCGGTTTCGATGAACTGTTCTTTCACAAGGTCACAGACTTTGTCGTCGATCTGATGCACGAAGCTTATCCAGAACTCGAGGCGTCGCGCAATTTCATCGAGCGAATGGTGAAGCTGGAAGAAGAACGCTTCGGATCGACGTTAACTGTTGGTTTGCAAAGACTCGATGAGCTCTTCTCCAAGACTAAGGATCGCGGGACACCCGCGTATGTCGATCTCGCTCGACTGTACGACACCTTCGGCACACCACGCGACTTGATTCGCGTGAGTCTGGAAGAGCGTGGATTGAAGATTGAGGAAGAGGAATTCATTGATGCCTTCGATAGCGCTCTGAGAGAGATTCAACAATCCGGGGCCAGACACGAAGCGGTTGCGCAAGCGAGAACTAAACCTATCTACACGCAAGTTGCAGACCGAGCAGGCAAGAATGAATTCGCTGGCTACGAGGGCACGCGGCTTGAAGATGCTCGCGTCGTTGCGCTGATCAAAAGTGAGCAGGTGCAGCAGTTACAGATCGGTGACGAAGGCGAAGTCATCTTGGATCGCACGCCGTTCTATGCCGAATCTGGTGGACAGGTTGGCGACGTAGGCACGCTCGCTATTGGCAGTACGCACGTCACGGTTAACGACACGTTCTCTCCGGCGAGCGGGTTGATCGTTCACAGAGTGAGGGTTGATCACGGAACACTGAGAGTTGGCGACGTTGTTGTAGCGCAAGTCGATGTTGAAAAACGCGACGCCACGCGGCGCAATCACACCGCGACGCATCTGGTTCATGCGGCGTTGCGCGAAGTACTGGGCGGGCATGTGAAGCAGGCGGGATCAGTCGTGGCGCCAAGTTATCTGCGTTTCGATTTCACGCACTATCAACCGATGACTGAAGACGAGATCAAGGAAGTCGAGCGGTTGGTCAACGAACAAATCCTGCGCAACGTAAAAGTCGAAACCGACATCATGCCGGTCGAAGACGCCATTCGCACGGGCGCAATGGCCCTGTTTGGCGAAAAGTATTCCGGCATGATGCGCGTTCTGACGGTTCCGGGTTTTTCCAAAGAACTGTGCGGCGGCACGCACGTGCGCGCGACCGGCGATATTGGCGTCTTCAAGATTACCAGCGACGAATCGATCGCTTCCGGTGTGCGGCGCATTCGCGCCGTCACTGGTCTGGATGCTTATCAACGCTTTCGCGAAGACGAAGAAATCATCGAAGAAGTAACAAGCAATCTGAGAACTTCGCGCGCGGAATTGCCGAATGTGATAGGCCGTCTTCAGGATGAACTCAAGAAGGCGCGGCGGGAAGCTGAAGAACTGCGTTTGAAGATCGCCAGCGGCGCCGTCGGCACAGCGGCATCGAATGGGGACGAAGCTCGTGAAGTTGCCGGCGTGCGTGTAGTGGCTCGCGAGGCCAGCGGTCTCGATGCCGCAGGCATGCGCCAACTCTCAGATACTCTGCTCGCGCGAATCAAATCAGGTGTGGTCGTGCTGGGTCGCACCAATGACGGCAAGGCTTCCTTAATCGTGCGCACGTCTGACGACCTCACAAAGAAAGTCCCTGCCGGACAAGTCATTAAAGAACTCGCACCAATCATCGGCGGCCGGGGCGGCGGCAAAGCCGACATGGCCGAAGGCGGTGGTAACAAGGCAGAAAAACTCAACGAAGCGCTTCAAGCGAGTTATGGCGTGATTGAGAGATTGCTCGCGTCCTAATCTCGACTGACAAGTCGACGAGGCGAGTAGACTGATTTACGGCTGCGCCCAAGTCCGGGGCATAGCCCATAAGAAACCTTCGAAGCTCTTGCGGAAGGTCAGAGACCTTCCGCACATCAGGAGGCGGCAAAGCCGCTCTGCTCACTGCTCGCTGCTTACATCCGGCGTCCTCACGTGTTCGGGACGAAATCCGATTCCAATCAACCGGGCGGGAATGCGCCGCAGGACGGGCCAACGGTTGAAGAGTTTCAGCGGCCACGGCAAAGACAATTGTTGATTACTGCCCAGCACTCGTCCAATAACCTGGTTCTGCAGAAACACCTGCATTGCCTGCGTCATGCGCGTGGGGAAATCGCGGCGTAGTTGCACTCTTTGTAGATCGACCATCGTCGCTGTGCCGCGCGACAGCCGATCTGCGAGGATGTTCGCCGCCGCGACTGCATCCTGGATTGCGAGATTGATTCCCACTCCGCCAATTGGCGACATTGCATGGGCCGCGTCGCCGATGCACAGCAGCCCGGGTCGATACCACTTCTGCAAGCGGTCAACCAGGACCGTCAAAAGCTTGATCGGCTCCCAATCTTTCAACTCATCGACTCGGTCGCGCAAGAAGGGCGTCACCGATACGATGTCGTCGCGGAAGGCTGCGAGCCCCCTTTGCTTGATGTGGTCAAAATCGCCTTTGCGAATCAAATAAGCGCACTGCCAGTAATCGCTGCGATTAAGCATCACCATCATTTTCCCTTTGACGATGCGGCCGAGAGTTTGCTCGCCATCCTCCGGACGCCGAGAGAGCCGAAACCACAACACATCCATGGGTGCGCCGAATTCATCGACCTTCAATCCAGCCTTGTCGCGCACGATCGAATGGCGCCCATCGGCGCCGACGATTAAGTCGGCGCGAATTTCTAAAGGCCCATCGTGTGTCTTCACACTTACGCCAACTACACGTCCTTCTTCTTCGAGTAAATCGATCACTTCGGCCTGCATCCTTAGTTGGAAAGTTGGATAGCGTTTAGCACGCTCGGCGATGAAATCGAGAAAATCCCACTGCGGCATGAAAGCGAGAAAACGGCATTGCGTGGGAAGATGCGAGAAGTCCGCTAGCTTGACGAAGTCCTGCCCTATCTGCCCGCCAATCTCGCGCACTTCTTGATGCGGGCGCTTGAGAAAGTCTTCAAGGATCCCCAGCTCATGCATCACCTCGAGCGTGGAAGGATGAATCGTGTCGCCGCGAAAGTCGCGCAGAAAATCCGCGTGCTTCTCCAGCACAACCACCGGAACGCCGGCGCGCGCCAGCAGAAAGCCCAACATCATTCCCGCAGGGCCACCACCGGCGATGCAGCAACGGACGTCTATCTTTGGCGAGCTATCCACAGGCACAAAACTCCAAACGGCATCACGATCAGCGCTTCACGTAATGATGACGCTCCAGACCAGGTGTATCCGAACACTTCGAAGCGAAACGGAGACACCAGGCGATAGATATGGAGGCCGCCAATTAAGAGGTGGAAGCAGCCGGACAATAGCGCTGCCGACCGCCGCAATTGAAAGCGACTGATCGCCGCGAGACTGATTGCGATAAAGAACGAATACACCACCAACGAGAGGACGCTGTCGAACCGGGAGAACTCCCAACTTCCAACCACGAAGTTGCTTTCAGTCTCGAGGCGATAATAGTGGCAGGACCAGTGCGGCATCCACGAACAGGCTGCGAGACCGAAGAACAACCTAAGCCACGACTCGCGAATGCTAGCGTGCATCTCGTCGCGCCAGAAAATAATCCACCGAAAATCGATCGTCCTCTCGCGGGAGCAGCAAGATGAGCAGCAGTAATGCCAGCCGCGGGATCACGTGGGTGTGAAATTCGTAAAGTGGCTCTTTCAAAAGATGTCCGAAGGTAACGATGGCCAGCACGAATCCCAGCGCAACTAGCGCCTCGCGAACCCGCAGACCGAGAATTACCATTGCGCCGGCAATCAGCTCGACAAAAGGGATAACGACACCCACGGTCCAGAGCGACCACACCGGCAGGAAGGTATCCGCAAATGGTAGAAAATATTTCCGCGCATGCTGTAGCGGTCCGAGTTGGAAGACCTTCCAAAAGCCGGCCATGAAAAATATCAGCCCGAGTACGAGCCGCGCGAACAAGAGTGCCCAGCTCGGCTCCATGCGATAATTTCGCTGCATCTGATCGCTCATCTCGGTGAGTGTCCAACCAAATGTTTTCGTGGCGATTGGCCGGTTGATGCCCGTAGGCTATCAAATTCCCGGCTTCCCGTGTATTATTTGGCGCGCTTTTCAATTTCTTTTCTAATCGGTTCAGATTTTTTATTAGCTGAACTCTGGAGGAGCAGCAATGCTAAGAAGAACTCTCCTGGTTTTCTCGATCCTGTGCGCCGCCCTCTTGCTCGGATGTTATAAGTCAGCGACAACGAACAACAGCAACTCGATGGCGACGAATACCGGTAGGACTGCAACCAGCACTCCTGCTGCAGCCACTGCGAGTGCAGAAAAGATTGGCGTGCCTGAATGCGATGACTTTATCGTCAAGTACGACGCATGCGTTTCCAGTAAAGTCCCTGAAGCTTCTCGCGCACAATACAAGAATGCAGTAGCGCAATGGCGCGCGTCGTGGAAGAAGCTGGCTGAGAATCCGGCAACCAAAGGAACGCTCGCCGCGGCGTGTAAACAGGCCGCTCAGCAGCAGGCTGCGGCTCTGAAGTCGTACGGCTGCACTTGGTGATCGATCTCGTTGCTCAACCAAAGAGCATTACGCAAAGAGCATTACGAAAGTCTTAACAGCTTCATTGCAGTACCGCTTGCGGTAGCGAGCCAGGCGCTTGAAGGTAGAGTTTGTTCTACCGACAACGACGACCCGGTCGCTACTGCTCCCGATTGTGTACCGTCCGCCTCTCGTCCTACTTGCCTTCCCGAACGATCCCTCTGTTATAATCTCGCGCCATGAAGACACAATTGGTTCGCTCTGTCGCCGCTACGGTCCTCATTCTTTTTTCCGTCCAAACTTTTTGGGCCACTTGCGGAGGTGGCGGAGGCGGCGGAGGCGGCGGCATGTCCGGCGGTGGAGGCGGCGGCTCGAGCCCAACCGTCTATAACGTGCCTTGGAAGATTTTCAGGGTCAAAGAGGCGCCAACCCAGGGACTGGTTCTTTATTGGTTCCCCGCGTCGAACGATGAACTGAAAAGATCGAGTCTGCGCGAATCGCGCACGCTCTCGTTGTACGCGACGCAGTGCGTGGCGATGGAACTGGCGGACTTTCAGATACCGAACGCGCAGAAACTCATCGGCGAGTCCAAGCTTCCGGTCGCCGTGTTGGCTACACCAGACGGCACGCCGGTCAACAAGGTAGAGAACAAAGACGGAAAGCTCAAGGTCACCGATGTGGAAAAGCTGGTGGAGAGCGAAGTCAAGCAGCGCGAGAGCTCGGTTGACAGCCAAATGAAAGACGCTGCCGGCAAAGTCAAAGCCGGCGACAACGATGGAGCAATCAAGATCTATCGTGCCGTGCTAGATCAGAAATGTCTGTTTCCGAAAAAAGCGAAAGATGCCGCAAAGGAATTGAAGAAGCTGGGCGTCGCCGATATCGCGAGTATTCCCGCAGCACCCGTTTACGACCGGCGTCAGAACGCGCTTATCGAACGAACGATGCGTCGCGGCTTGATGGCTGAAATGAACGCTCGGTACGTCACCGCTGGGAAACTGTACCAGCGCGCGCATCTGATGGACCCGGCCGATCCAACTCCTCTGCGCTACCTCGGTGAGAATTACCGTCATAGTATCGGCGACTGGGACAAAGCGCGCACGACGTTCGAAGCAATCCTCAACATGCCGGCGGATCCGCTGTCGCGCGCGGTCGCGTTGCACGGCCTGGGCAAGATGACGATTCACGAAGGCGAATTTAAAAAAGGGCTGGCTCTGATGGAACAGTCAGTCGCAGAGTTTCCGCTCGCGCTCGCTTATCGGAACTTGGCGGTGTATTGGAATTCCGAAGGCAATCCGCTTAAAGGCAATGAGTACACGCAACAAGCCCTGGCTCTTGATCCGAAAGATCCCTACAACCTCGTCTTTGCGGCTGTCTTCATGGCTGCAAATGGACATAAGGACGAAGCTCTGAAGATCGCTCGCGCTAACATGGACCTTCTGCCTGCTTCGTACAACCTCGCGGCAATCTTTGCGCAGAATGGCCAGCGCGATAAGGCGCTGGCAATGTTGCAGCGTCACTTCTTCCAGTACGAGCGCTATCAGTCAGTGCGCGCGAAAGAGATGATGGAAGCGCGCGTCGATGCCGTCTTCGATTCGCTTCGCTCGGACCAGGCTTTCATCGCGCTCACTCGCGGCGCCGACGGAAAACTGCCGATGCCGATGAAAGGCATGCCCGCGTCTGCGACTCCGAACCGTTAACACATTGGCAGTGACGGTTCGCTAGGGAATCGGTAACTTTCCAGTTCTCAGAGTCGACGACGGACAGAGTTTCTCAGCTACGCACTCTTCACACAACGGCCGGCGAGCTTTGCAGACGCGGCGGCCGTGAAAGATGAGCAAGTGCGCAAAGTCGATCCAGTCTTTGCGCGGCACAATCTCCATTAAGTCCCGTTCGATCTTTCCCGCGCCCTGGTTTCTAGTGAATCGCAGCCGCTGGGATACGCGGCTGACGTGCGTGTCGACAACGATGCCTTCAGCAATGCCATACGCAACGCCGAGCACGACGTTGGCAGTCTTGCGCGCGACGCCGGGAAGCTTAAGCAATTCCTCCATGGTTTTCGGCACCTCGCCGCCAAATTCTTCGACCAGCATCTTGCAGGCGCCCTGGATCGATTTCGTCTTGTTGCGAAAGAAGCCAGTGGTACGAATGTCCTGTTGTAACTCGGTCGCCGGAACTTTCAGATAATCTTCGGGCTTGCGGTATTTGCGAAACAGATCGGCGGTGACGATGTTGACGCGCTCGTCGGTGCACTGCGCAGACAAGATCGTGGCGACTAAAAGTTCAAACGCGTTCGAATGATTCAGGGCGCAGTGTGCGTCGGGGTGGGCGCGCTTGAGAAGGCGAATGATCTTTTCAGCGCGTTCTTTGCGCTGGGATTTGCTCTCTCTCATAACTAAAACAAATTACGCCCTTACTAACGCGCGGGCTAATGCCCCGTTGATGACTACTTCAATCTGCCGGTCAGCATCAGCGCCAGCATTTTCCAGTCACCCATGAATGACCAGAGTGGGTGCGTGAAGGTAGCCGGTCGGTTTTTCTCAACGAAGAAATGCGCTATCCAGGCGAAGGCGTATCCCGGCACCAGTGCCAGAGGAAACAGCCACCATTTGTCGATTGCGATCAGAGCGATTGCCAAACCCAGCGCTGTGAGCGTGCCGATGCAATGCAGCAAACGCGTCGCCGGTTTGCTGTGTTCGCCAAGGTAATGGGGCCAGAAGTCGGTAAACGAGTTGAACCGTCGCTGATTCATGTCGAAATTTCGCGGCGGCCATTCTAACAGAATAGTCCAAGTGTGCGAGGCGTAGCCTCGCGATCAAGAGCGAAAGAACCGCACGACGTAAGGCAGAGCCTTACCGCACATCGGGCGGCAGAGCCGCGACTTTTGTTCCGGGACATGGCAACACTTGACGGTCGGAAACAGCACAGGCAAGATCAATCGCTATGTTCTGCAGTTCAATTCTTTGTCGCAAGTTTCGGAATCAACTCTGGCGGCGAGCTTCATTGCTCGTTGTCGCATCTTTATTGTTTTCTTTTTTACCCTCTCGGTTAGGGGCCCAGAGCTTCGAACGTGAATTAGGGGCATCCGGCAAGTCTCTCTTGACGATCAAGAATCGCAATGGCCGCGTCTCGGTAATCGCGTCGGACAGCGAGAAGTCCAAAGTAACTTTGCAGGCCACCTCGGCGGGCGCGGCGGTCGAACGCAAAGACGTTAACGTTTCCGGCAACGAGATAAGCGTGCGCGAACGCAGCCAGGCGGATCGCATCGATCTCACGGTGCATGTTCCGGCTCGCGCACGTGTGAAGATCGAAAGTGAAACCGGAATGGTTGATGTGATCGGCAACGTTGAGATGGCCGATGTGTTGACCAATACCGGAACGATTCACGCCGACGTGCCGCTCGACGCGCTCAAGTTCAAGTTCCTTTGGCAATCGAGCCATCCGCGTTTTCTTAGCGACGTCGAACTACCGCGGGTCAAGGAGGGGCGCGCCGGCACGTTTTCAATCTCGGGTTCGTTAGGTCCAAACAAGAAGAAGAATAGGCACAAGCAGATCCAGCCAGAAAAAGACAGCGCATCGACTGACTCCGTCGATGAAAAAAGCTCGGCAAACGAACCCGCGCAGCTTACTAACGCGTCGACTGATACTTCCGTTGACTCGACTAAAGAACCCGAACAGCATGGACGCGTACAGTTGAATTTCACAACGCAGCGCGGCGTTATCCTGCTGAACGTCGATCCGAGCATGGCGCCCAATGATCTGCGGGAAAGGCCGCTCACCGAAGCGGCGCGGGCGATTGTTCGCGCCGGTGACGGGCCGCTGATGGACGCGATTCGCAAAGTCAGCCCACGCATGTTCGGTGATTACGCCAAGACGCTGCCACCACCGCGTAACGAGCCTGCTCTGGTGAATCTGCGCCCGCCAGGAGAAATCGCGACGGCGGTCGCGCCGCATTTGATGCGCCTTAATGCGAGCGTGACCGACCGTAATGGACGTGCAATTGCCGGCATGCGCTCATCGGACTTCGTCGTTTACGAAGATGGCAATGAAAGAAAGATCGTTAATGTGACGCCGACGACTGAACCTTTCAACCTGGTATTGTTGCTTGACGTTTCCGGCAGTGTGGAAGAGCGGATCGATTTCATCCGCAAGGCCGCGCGCGATTTCCTGAACACCACCAGCCCGCAGGATCGCATTTCGATTATTAGCTTTCGCGACGACATCCAGGTGATTTCAGGCTTCTCGACCGATCGTAGTCTGCTTTCAAAGAAGCTCGACGACATTGACGCAGGCGGCGCCACGGCGCTCTTCGACGCGATTGCTTACACTTTGGTCGACACCTTGAAGCCGCTGCGAGGCGAGCGAACGGCGATCGTGATTCTTTCGGATGGAGATGACAACAAGTCATTCGTTCCATTTCCAGCGATTCTGGAAGCGACGATCGAATCGGGCGCGCTAATTTATCCGCTGTACCTGCCTTCAGGCTTGATTCCCGAATCCAGCGTTCCAAGACCGGTGATAACGGCCGATCCGATGCGCACGCGCTACCTAACCATTACGACGCGCGCAGCTGAGGAGGGAGAAAAACTTGCTATCCTCTCCGGTGGGATGTTTTATTCGATTAAGCGCCTGGAAGATTTGCAGAAGGCTTACGACGATGTCGTGGCGCAACTCCGTACTGCTTACACGGTCACTTATGCCTCAAACGCAGACGGCACTGGACACCGCAGGATTCGCGTGCGGACGAATCGTGAAGGCGCGTCGGTGAGATTGAGCCCCGTGGTTGCCGCCTCGCGCTGAGAGAGACTCGTCAAGTTTCGCGCACTTCGTGATATAAATCAGCTTCAATTCACCTCAAGGAGAATGACACGATGAAGATAAACAAAATGGCCATTGTTTTCTGTTTGTTGGCAGTCGTAGCCGTAACGGCCGCTGCCCAGTCGCCAGTGAATGCTTCGATGGCTGGCGCGACGGCCGGCCAGGAAAAGAAATCGCTCTACGCGAGGCTGGGCGGGTACGACGCGATCGCCGCAGTGGTGGATGATTTCATTGGCCGGCTGGCGACAGATCCGCGCTTCTCGAGGTTCTTTGCTGGATTCAGCACCGATTCAAAGAAACGACTCCGCCAGCACATTCTCGATCAATTCTGCGTGGCCGCCGGCGGGCCCTGCGTTTACCTGGGTCGCGACATGAAGACCACGCATGCAGGATTGGGAATTACTGAAGCCGATTGGGATGCCGCCGCTAAGCACCTGGTCGCGGCGCTCGACAAGTACAAAGTGCCAAAGGCCGAAAAAGATGAACTGCTGGCATTCGTCGTCAGTCAGAAAAAAGATATTGTCGAGAAGTGAGGCTTGGGCGGACCTAGGTGTCGAGAGAAGTGTAGGGGCGCACCTGCGTGTGCGCCCTTTGATCTGGTTGGGCGGACATATAAGTCCGCCCCTACAATCTTCCGCTACTTCCAATAGAGTAAGCGCCAGTAAGAAACGGATTCGTTAACCGCTCCTGGCCGATTGTGGTGACAGGGCCGTGGCCAGAATAGACTTCCACGTCGTCGCCAAGCGGCAGAATTTTGTTGATGAGCGAGTCCATCAACTGCTCGGTTGACCCGCCGGGCAGGTCAGTCCTGCCTATTGAGCCTGCGAACAGACAATCACCTACGAAAACCTTTCTTTCATTCGGCTCAAACAGCACGACGTGTCCTGGCGTGTGGCCCGGGCAATGAATCACCTTGAAACTTAGCTCGCCAACTTTATAAATCTGTCCGTCGCTCCAATGCTCATCGGCTTTTGGCGGCTGCTCGTAATCAAAGCCGTACGCGGCCCACTGCGAACGTGGAATGCCAATCCATGCCGGTTGTTCCGGCAAGGCGTCGTAAATGAATTCGTCGGCGGGGTGAATGATGATCTTCGCTTCCGGCTTCAATTTCTTGAGCGCCGCGACGCCACCCACGTGATCCATGTGCGCGTGCGTGCAGGCAATCGCCTGCAACCCAAACCCGTGTTTGTCGATAGTTCGGACGATGTCGTCTGAACTGTCACCGGGATCGATGCAGATTGCGCGCCCAGTCTGCTCGCAACCGACAATGCGCGTGTGTTGCTCAAAGGCGGTGACGGTGATCTCTTCAATGATCATTTTTGAAGGAACCCTGGCAATCGCGCCCCGAAGGGGCATCAGAAAGTAGCCAGGGGCCAGCGAAGCGCCGCCCCTGGATCGGATTGAAAAGAATTTCGTGCGCCCTGAAAGGGCGCATAGAAATCCAATGAGACATGGCCGGACTTCTGCGCACCCCTTCAGGGTGCGCATACTCCATTGATCCGGTGACCAGGGGTGGCGCGCTAACGCGCTTACCCCTGGCTACTTTATTTGACCCCTTTGGGGTCCGTGTTCAACTTGACGGTAGCCGTAAGAAGGCGCTTGCTCACGCGTTAACCGTCCATAAAAGTTTCAAGAAACTCACTCAGCTAGACACCAACAGCTAGATTGTTCACGAGGGCCTCAATGGGAACGCGTGTTCCTGCAAAAACTCTGTGCCACTCATGATCTTAATAGATAGACGCATCCGCTCGTCTTGTTCCCGCATCCAAAGGAGTATAATTCCTCGGAGGAATTTCCGCATTAACTGATATGCCACTTAGTGCTACAGCAACTTCGCTCGCCGAAGTTTTGGACGAGATGACCGCCGAAGGCGCGCCGGAATTGACCGAGCATCTGCCTGACGAGGCGCTGCGCTGTTTTGCCTGCGGACATCGCTGCCTGATCAAGGAAGGCAAGCGCGGCATTTGCAAAGTTCGCTTTAAC
>Ga0070706_100001589_pt1 | contig 23687 bp, 22 predicted proteins | sample KBSK5501metaG_FD_65476 | JGI IMG/M metagenome (GOLD analysis project Ga0070706, IMG submission 65476) | Corn, switchgrass and miscanthus rhizosphere microbial communities from Kellogg Biological Station, Michigan, USA - KBS K5-50-1 metaG | ecosystem: Host-associated > Plants > Roots >... | reverse complement strand
GGCCCTTGGCCATCGACATCGGCAGGTACGGGATGCCGGTCTTCTCGACCAGCGCGCGGATGTCGGCATCGGCCTGCGCGTACGCCGCGCCCTTGCCGAGCAGGATCAGCGGCTTCTTCGCGCCGCGCAGCAGGTCGAGCGCGCGCTTGACCGAATCGGGCGCCGGAATCTGCCGCGGCGCCGGGTCGACCACCTTGATCAGCGACTTGCGGCCGGCCTCGGCGTCCATCGTCTGCGCGAAGAGCTTGGCCGGCAGGTCGAGGTACACCCCACCGGGGCGGCCCGACACCGCGGCGCGGATCGCCCGTGCAATGCCGACGCCGATGTCCTCGGCATGCAGCACGCGGTATGCCGCCTTGCACAGCGGCTTGGCGATCGCGAGCTGGTCCATCTCTTCGTAGTCGCCCTGCTGCAGGTCGACGATCTCGCGCTCCGACGAGCCGCTGATCAGGATCATCGGGAAGCAGTTGGTCGTCGCGTTCGCGAGCGCGGTCAGGCCGTTCAGGAAGCCCGGCGCCGACACCGTCAGGCAGATGCCGGGCTTGCCGGTCAGGAAGCCGGCCGCGGCCGCGGCGTTGCCGGCGTGCTGCTCGTGGCGGAACGAGATGACGCGCAGCCCTTCGGCTTGCGCCATCCGGCACAGGTCGGTGACGGGGATGCCGGGCAGGCCGAAGATGGTGTCGATGTCGTTGAGCTTCAGCGCATCGATGACCAGGTGAAAGCCGTCGGTCAGTTGTTGGGCTTGTGCGGCTTCCTGGGCCTTGTCCTGCGCGCTGACGTGCGCCGGAGTGTTCAGAACAGCGGACATACCTGTCTCTCCTCTAGATGTACCCGGGACTATGGATTCGACCCCCGGTCCGGGCCGATGACCGCGGTCAAGTTTCATGAAAATCGGCCGCGCAAACCAGCTCAGCCAGCTCAGCCGGCGCTGCTGGAACGCTCCATCACCGAACGCCGCATCGGCCGCAGCACGAACCAGGCGAGCAGCGCCGCGACCGCGTTCATCACGCTGGCGACGATGAAGACCGCATGCCAGCTGCCGGTGGCCGTCGCCAGCACGCTGGACAGCGGCACCAGCAGCGAGGCCGTGCCCTTGGCCGTGTACAGCAGGCCCGCATTCGAGGCCGCGTACTTCGAGCCGAAGGTGTCGGCGCAGGTCGACGGGAACAGGCTGTAGATCTCGCCCCAGGCGAAGAACACGATGCCGGTCAGGACCACGAACGCCACCGGGTGCTGGCCGAAGGTGTACAGCGCCAGGATGCCGACCGCTTCGAGTGCGAACGCGATGAACATCGTCGGTTCGCGGCCGATCTGGTCCGACACCCAGCCGAAGAACGGCCGCGTCAGCCCGTTGAGCACCCGGTCGATCGCCAGCGCGAAGGTCAGCGCGGGCAGCACCAGGCCCATGATGTCGACCGGGATGTCGCCGATCTTGAAGTCCTTGGCGATCGGGCCGAGCTGCGCGGTCGCCATCAGGCCGCCGGCGGCGACCATCACGAACATCAGGTACATGACCCAGAACACCGGCTGGCGCAGCACCTCGCCCGGCGCGAAGTCGCGCTTGGTCTGTTGCACGTTGATGGTCGAGATGCCGGCCATCTTCTTCGTCTCGGGCGCCCGCGTCAGGAACAGCGCGACCAGGAACACGATCAGGCCCTGGCCGAGCCCGAAGTACAGGAACGCCGCCTCGTAGCCGTTGGACTTGATGAACGCCGAGATCGGCACGATGGTCAGCGCCGAGCCGGCGCCGAAGCCGGCCGCGGTGAGCCCGGCCGCGAGGCCGCGCCGATCGGGGAACCACTTCAACGCATTGCCCACGCAGGTGCCGTAGACCGCGCCGGCGCCGATGCCGCCGATCGCCGCGGCGACGTACAGCATCGGCAGCGTGTCGGCAAAGGAGTTCAGCACCCAGCCGAGCGCGCACAGCACGCCGCCGACCAGCACGACCGGACGCGGCCCGAAGCGGTCGACCAGATAACCCTCGATCGGCACGAGCCAGGTCTCGGTGAGCACGAAAATCGTGAACGCGACCTGGATCGCGGCGCGGCTCCAGCCGTGCTTGTCGGCAATCGGGTTGACGAACAGGGTCCAGCCGTACTGCAGGTTGGCGATCATCGCCATGCAGACGATGCCCATCACGAGCTGGCCCCATCGATACATGGAGCTCGAGGAAGTCGCGGCGACGGCGCTGGACCCGGCGCTGGCGGCGATGGATTGATTCATTGAAAGTCTCCTGGCCTGATGTGAGTCTGTTTCCGGCCTGGCCGACGTTGCCCTGCCGGGGACTGAGAGCTGGCGCTTGAGCAGATGAGTTCGCGCGTCAGGCGGAATGGGATCTCGAGCTCCACAGCGCTGCACCAAATCCGGCGGCACACGGTCCGCAAACAAGGGCTCACGGGGGGAGTGCGAGCAGTGTCCGAGCGCCGACCCCCGTCGCTCTTGACCGCGGTCATGGACTAGGGCAATTACCTAGTGCAGCCGATGCCGCGGGAGCGGCCATGGGCGTCCTCCTCGGAGGACGCCCATGGCCGCGCGGCGCTCGCGATCACGCCGGGCACTATCATTTCGTGATGACCTCCGTCGAGAGCCATCGCGCCCGCAACATCGTCCACGTTCAGCTCGGGCAGAACGTCGTGCTGAAGGAAATGACCGATACCGAGCGCGACGCGCTGGAGCGGCACCTCGACATCGTCGACTGCGCCAAGGGCGACTACCTGCTGCACCAGGGCGTGCACGACATGGAGCAGTACTTCGTGCTGGACGGCATCCTGAAGCGCGTGGTGTCGAACGCCGAGGCCAAGGAGATGATCCTGCGCTTCGCCGGCGAGCGCGACATCGAGACCAGCTACGCCGCCTGGCGCCTGAACACGCCGACGCCGTACAGCATCGTCTGCGTGACCAAGGCGCGGGTCGCGCGGCTGCCGATGGAGCAGTGGGTCGAGTTCATGGACGCACACCCGCACTTCAAGGCACGCTTCGAGTACGAGGTGATGAAGCTGATGAGCGAGGTGATGGCGCACACGATCACGCTGCACCTGCTGGACGCGCCGGGCCGCGTGCAGCGCTTCTTCCGCAAGCACGCGGAACTCGCCGACCGCATCCCGAAGAAGGAGCTCGCGTCGTACCTGAACCTGGCGGCCGAGACGCTGAGCCGGCTCAAGCAGCAGGGGAAGATCTAGATCCAGCTCGAAGGCAGCGGGCCCGGCGCCGGGCCGCTCTCAAGCGGGCCCGCACCCCCGCGGGGGTGGCTGCGGTACCCCGCAGCCGGGGGCTCAATATTTCGCGGCGGCGAAGAGGCGGGAGCCGGCCATCACGCGGAGCTGGTTGTCGACGCCCGCGACGCCCGCGACGCCTGCCGCCACGACCGCCGCCGCGTCCTTCTCCCGCGCATCGACGACGATGCCGCGCAGCGCCAGGCGGCCGGCATCGCTCTCGATCGTGATGTCGACGCCGCTGGTGCGCGGGTCGGCGCGCAATGCGGACCGCACGCGGGCCTGCAGCGCCATGTTCTGCAGCAGCGCGGTCGACGCCGGCGTCTCGGCGAACTCGGGCCGCGCGGCCAGCGCCTTGATCTGCTGCACGCAGCTGTCGACCGAGAGCCGCTCGGTGTTCAGCACCAGGTCGTAGAGCAGCGGGTCGCCCCAGGTCACGCCGAACTGTTCGTGCATGCGTGCCGCGTGGGCCTGGTCGCTGCGCCGGATCTCGGCCTCGGCCGACCCGGCGTCGTCGGTGTCCAGGCTCTTCATCAGCCACTCGACGCGCTGCTTCAGCGGCCGCGTGATGCGCACGCAGACGACATGCGGCACCGCGTGCAGCAGGCAGGTCGCACCCCAGCCGCGCAGCACGACATTGCCGCGCGCGGCCCTCTCGAGCACTTCCTCGGCCGTGTAGACCGCCATGCTCGCGCGGTCGGCCCGCAGGCGCTCGATCGTGCCGGCATTGCCCTCGCGCAGCCGGTTGATCAGGCTGCGCGGCACCTGCATCTTCTGGGCGACCTGCTCGGCCACCTCGTGGCGCAGGGTCGCGAGACCGAGCTCGCTCGCGAGCTGCTCGGCAACGTCTTTCGCGAGCGACCCCATCTCCTGGGTCAGGGCAATGACAGGCATGTGCAGCTCTCCTGGACTCGTACCCTCAATCGACCGGCTGCTGCGCCGCCAGCGGGTTGGCCTTCGGCGGCCGGATCACATGCAGCGCCTTGGCGATCAGCGGCCAGCACAGCAGCAGCAGCGCGAGCGTCGTGATCGTGCCGACCAGCGGGTTCGCCCACATGATCGACACCTCGCCCTGCGACACCAGCATCGCCTGGCGGAACGAGTCCTCGGCCTTGTCGCCGAGCACCAGCGCGAGCACCAGCGGCGCGAGCGGGTAGTCGAGCTTCTTGAATACGTAGCCGATCAGGCCGAAACCCAGCATGAACCAGATGTCGAGCATCGCGTTGTGCACGGTGTAGGCCCCGATCGCGCAGATCACGACGATCACCGGCGCGATGATCGAGAACGGAATGCGCAGGATGGACGCGAACAGCGGCACGGTGGACAGCACGACGATCAGCCCGGCCAGGTTGCCGAGATACATGCTCGCGATCAGGCCCCAGACGAAGTCCTTCTGCTCGACGAACAAGAGCGGCCCGGGCTGCAGGCCCCAGATCAGCAGGCCGCCGAGCAGCACCGCGGCGGTCGGCGAGCCGGGGATGCCGAGCGCGAGCATCGGCAGCAACGCGCTGGTGCCGGCGGCATGCGCCGCGGTCTCGGGCGCGATCACGCCTTCGATCTCGCCGGTGCCGAACTTCGCCCCGTTCTTCGACATCTTCTTCGCCAGGCCATAGCTCATGAACGAGGCCGGCGTCGCGCCGCCCGGCGTGATGCCCATCCAGATGCCGACCAGCGAGCTGCGCACCGAGGTCACCCAGTAGCGCGGCAGCTCCTTCCAGGTCTCCCAGACGACCTTCGCGTTGATGCGCGCCGACTTGCCCTGGAAGTTCAGGCCCTCTTCCATCGACAGCAGGATCTCGCCGATGCCGAACAGGCCGATCACCGCGATCAGGAAGTCGAAGCCGCGCATCAGCTCGCTCTGGCCGAAGGTCAGGCGCAGTTGCCCGGTCACGGTGTCCATGCCGACGGCGGCCAGCGCGAAGCCCAGCGCCATCGCGATCAGGATCTTGAACGGCGAGCCCTTGCCCATGCCGACGAAGCTGCAGAACGTGAGCAGGTAGACCGAGAAGAACTCCGGCGCCCCGAACTTCAGCGCGAACTTCGCGACCAGCGGCGCGAGGAAGGTGATCATCACGACCGCGACGAACGCACCGACGAACGACGAGGTGAACGCCGCCGTCAGTGCCTGCCCGGCCCTGCCCTTCTGCGCGAGCGGGTAGCCGTCGAACGTGGTCGCGACCGACCACGGCTCGCCCGGGATGTTGAACAGCACCGAGGTGATCGCGCCGCCGAACAGCGCGCCCCAGTAGATGCACGACAGCATCACGATCGCCGAGGTCGGCGACATCGAGAACGTCAGCGGCAGCAGGATCGCGACGCCATTGGCGCCGCCCAGCCCGGGCAGCACGCCGATCAGCACGCCCAGCGTGATCCCGACGAACATCAGCGCCACGTTGGTCGGCGTCAGCACGACGCTGAAGCCCTGCATCAATGCACTCAGCTCATCCATCGGATCTGTCCTCTTCGTCGCCCGCGGCGCCGCTCAATACCCGAGAAAGCGCAACGGCTCGAACGTGCCCTTGTAGAGCGGCACCTTGAACCAGACTTCGAACATCGCGAAGAACACCGCGTTGACGAGCACCGCGATCAGCACGCTCTTCCACACCGCGTACTTGCCCAGCAGGATCATGAACAGCGCGATGTAGATCGCCGAGGCGACGTACAGCCCGAGGAACACGATGCCCAGCACGTACAGCAGCGCCGGGCCGAACACCGACAGCACGCGCACGAGCTGAAGGCGGTTGACGAACGCCTCGGTGTCGCGCGACTTGCCGAACAGCGCCTGCGCCAGGATGCCGAGGCTCGAAATGCAGACGATCAGGCCGATGTAGAAGGGGAAGTAGCCGGCGCCGGGGCCGTCGCTGGTCCAGCCCGCGCCGAGGCGGCGCGCCTCGATCACGACGACCACGCCGACGGCCAGCAGGATCGCCGCGACCACCGCATCGACGGTGCAGTTGCGAGCCAGCACCGGGCCGCCGTCTTCTTCGGGGGTCTGGGGATGGTCTGACATGAGCTCCTCCAACAACGAGGTGGGAAACGAGGCCGAACACGAACCACCGCGGCACGCAACGGCCTGCGCGCCGCCGGTCTTGCCATCCGCCCGGACGCCCGATGACGCGCGCCCGGGCGGCCCTGCGTGGTTCTTCTGATTACTTGGCGGTGGCCAGGAAGCCGGCCTCGGCCATCAGCTGCTTGTGCGCGGCCTCGGCGCCCTCGAGCCACTTGCGGAAGTCGGCGCCGGTCATCGTGGTCGTGTTGAAGGCGCCCTTTTCCATGTACTCCTTCCAGTCCGGCGTCGCGCGGACCTTGTTGAGCAGGTCGACATAGAACGCGACCTGCTCGGGCGTCACGCCCGGCGCCATGAAGATGCCGCGCAGCATCGTGTAGTCGGTGGGCACGCCGGCTTCCTTGCAGGTCGGGATGTCGTTCCACGACTGCTTGTCGGTGACCTTCTCCTTGTACGGCATGCGGGCGTGGTCGAACACGCACAGCGGCCGCAGCGAGCCGGCGCGCCACTGCGCGACCGCCTCGATCGGGTTGTTCACCGTCGCATCGATGTGCTTGCCGACGAGCTGCACCGCGACCTCGCCGCCGCCCTTGAACGGCACGTAGATGAACTTCGTGCCGGTCGCCTTCTCGAGGCCGACCGTGATGATCTGGTCTTCCTGCTTCGAGCCGGTGCCGCCCATCTTGAATTTGTTCGGGCCGCCGGCCTTCACCGCGCTGACGAACTCGGCGGCGGTCTTGTACGGCGTCTCGGCGTTGACCCAAAGCACGAACTGGTCGAGCGCCAGCATCGAGACCGGCGTCATGTCCTTCCAGTTGAACGGCACGCCGGTGGCCATCGGCGTCGTGAACAGGTTGGACAGCGTGATGATGATCTTGTTGGGGTCGCCCTTCGCTTCCTTGATCGCGAGGAAGCCCTCGGCCCCGGCGCCGCCCGACTTGTTGACGACGACCACCGACTCCTTCATCAGCTTGTGCTTGACGATGATCCCCTGGATCAGCCGCGCCATCTGATCGGCGCCGCCGCCGGTGCCGGCCGGCACGACGAACTCGACCGGCTTGGTCGGCTCCCAGGCTGCGGCCGCCGGCAGCGCCGCGGCGAGTGTCAACGCGAGGCTGGTCAGGCCGCCTCTCAAGCCGCCTCTGATTCCAAACGATGCACGCATGGTCGTCTCCGGTTGCGCTCGCCGACTGTATCCGCGGCGTTTCACGATTTCCGATCATCGGATTCCCGGACGCGCAAAAGAAATGACCGCGATCAATTTCGTGCACCAGCCCCACCCATGCTTACCCGTATGCCTATGGCGCATACGCGATCACTTGATCGAATGAGGGTAAACCCGGATAATCGATTCCAGTTCAGCGGTTCTGTTTGCAACTCTCCCAGGAAAGCATCATGTCCAACACTACTTACCCGTCCGCGGCCTTCAAGCCTGTCGCTCCCGCCACCCTCGAATTGCTGCGCTCGTTGTTCAAGGCGACGCCGCTGTACATCTTCATGACGGCGCTGAAGGCCACGCCCTCGGCAAAGCGCTGAGCGCTGCGAAGGCTCCCCCGACAAAGCCGGCATCCGCCGGCTTTGTCGTTTCTGGCGGACCGAGGCGGCGCATGCCGGAGAATCCCGCGACCCAGCGCCGGAGACCTCGCTTGCATCACCCTCGCCGCCTCATCTCCCTACGCCTCTGGCCGACCGTCGGGCTCGCCCTGACCCTGCTGCTCGGCGCCTGCGCCGGGCCTGCACCGCAGCCGGCCGATCCGACGGCGCCGCCGCAGGTGGTCGCACCGAACGCCAACCTGCTCACGCAAGGCATCCCGCCGATCCCCGCTCAGATCGCTGCCGACACCGCGAAGTACACCGACTTCCGAGCGCATGCCTTCGTCGCCTGGCATCCGACGAAGCGCGAGATGCTGGTGTCGCACCGGCCGCCCGGCGGCAGCACGGCGCAGCTGTTTCGCGTCGCCGGGCCGATGAGCCCGCCCGAGCAACTGACAGACGACCGCGACCCGGTGCGCCGCGCGAGCTACGAGCCGCGCGACGGCCGCTACATCGTGTTCGCCCGCAGCAGCGGCGGCGACGAGGCGAACCAGCTGTATCGCCTGGACCTGCCGGGCCGGCAGACGACGCTGCTGACCGATCCGAGCGAACGCCACAGCCTGGAAACGTGGCTGCATCACAGCGGCCGGCTCCTCGAACTCGCGCTGCCGCTGGACCGCACGGCGCAAGGCGGCACGCGCGAACGCATCACGCAGACGCTGTACCTCGTCGACCCGCTGCAGCCCCAGGCGCGCCGCAAGCTCGCCGAGCTGCCGGGCGGCGGCTGGGGCGCCGACGTCGTGTCGTGGGACGACCGGCGCATCGCGCTGAACCGCTACCTCTCGGCCGGCGAATCGCAGATCTGGCTGCTCGACATCGCGAGCGGCGCGCTCATGCAGGCTGTGCCGGAGCCGGGCAGTGCGGCGAAGGCGACGCACCAGGCGATCGCGTTCACGCACGACGGCACCGGGCTGTACGTGCTGACCAACCGCGGCGGCGAGTTCAACGAGGTCCTGTTGTTCCGATTCGCCGATCGGACGTGGCTGCCCGCCACGCAACAGGCAATTCCGTGGGACATCGACGGCGGCGACGTCAGCGCCGACGGCCGTTTGATCGCGCTGCAGGCCAACGCCGACGGGCGAGGCGAGCTGCGCCTGGTCGACACGACCACGCGCCGCGCGCTGCCGACGCCGGCAACACTGCCCGACGGCAGCCTCCTTGCGCCGACCTTCCATCTGCAGCTCGGCGAGATTGCGTTCGGGGTCAACAGCGCGAAGGGCCCGGGGCAGGTCTACACGCTCGATCCGGCCAGCGGCAAGGTCGAGGCCTGGACTCGCCCGGCCAGCGCGCCCGGCGTCGACACGAGCACGTTCCCCGAATCGCGCATCGTGCGCTGGCGCAGCTTCGACGGCCGCACGATCTCGGGCATCCTGCACTCGCCGCCGGCGCGCTTCACCGGCAGGCGGCCGGTGCTGGTGCTGATTCACGGCGGGCCCGAAGGCCAGGCCAAGGTCGGCTTCCTCGGCCGCTACAACTACCTCGTGCAGGAGCTCGGCATCGCGGTGATCCAGCCCAACGTCCGCGGGTCGACCGGCTACGGCAAGACCTTCGTTTCGCTGGACAACGGCATCAAGCGCGAAGACTCGGTGCGCGACATCGGCGCGCTGTTCGACTGGATCGCGCAGCAGCCCGACCTGGCCGCCTCGCGCATCGCGGTCTCGGGCGGCAGCTACGGCGGGTACATGAGCCTCGCCGTCGCGACGCACTATGCCGAGCGCATCGCCGGCGCGATCGACGTGGTCGGCATCTCGAACTTCCTGACATTCCTGAAGAACACCGAGAGCTACCGCCGCGACCTGCGCCGCGTCGAATACGGCGACGAGCGCGACCCGGCAATGCGCGAGTTTCTCGAACGCATCTCGCCGCTGAGCAACGCGGCGAAGATCACGAAGCCGCTGTTCGTCGTGCAGGGCCGCAACGACCCGCGCGTGCCGTACACCGAGGCCGAGCAGATCGTCGCGAAGGTGCGCGGCAACGGCACGCCGGTCTGGTACCTGCGCGCCGAGAACGAAGGCCACGGCTTCGCGCGCAAGGAAAACGCCGACTTCGAGTTCTACGCGACCGTCATGTTCCTGCGGCGCACGTTGCTCGGCGAAGGCCTCTGATCAGCGACGCGCCCCACCTGCGTTCGCGCCGAGCCTGTCGAAGCGCCGCGCGCCACGAGGGCTTCGACAAGCTCAGCCCGAACGGTGCTGCTACACAGACGGCCCCTGGAAGCCGCCGGCGCGCAGCGTGATCACCAGCGTGTCGCGGTGCCCGCCGGCCGCGGCATCCAGCGGCTGGATCGGCGTGGTCTCGTGGATCATCCGCGCATCGTCGAGCAGCAGCGTGGTCCACGGTTCGGTCATCGTGAAGCGCTGGCCGGCCGGGCCGTCGGCGTCGAACACGCGGGTCTCGCCGCCCTTGATGCCGGCACGGTCGACCAGCGTGACCGAGACGATGTCGACCCCGTCGCGGTGCGCCCCCTCGGGCGTCGGCCGGCCGATGCCGTCGGTCGTGTCGATGCGGAACTGGTGCGCTTCGACGAACCACGGCTGCGCGCCGCGAAGCGCCGAGGCCTGCGCCGCCAGCAGCCGCAGCAGCGCGGTCCATGCCGGCGACTCGACCACGCTCGCGGCGATGGGCTCGAACCAGCGCTCGAGCCCGCCGTGCAGCGCGTTGTATTCGACCGGCTGCCAGTGCGCGCGGTGCGCGACCAGCCGCACCGCCGCAGCGTCGACGATGAAGCACGAGTGGCGCCGACGCCGGTAGTGACCGCCGTCGCGCAGATAGGTGTCGGGCGGCAGGTCGTTCCACGTGCCGCGCAGCGCATCGAGCGCGCGCGCGGCCTCGCCGAGCAGGTCGCGCAGCCCGGCCGCGCCGAGCGTGGCGTGGCCGCGCTCGCGCAGCGCGGCGTGCAATTCGTTCGGCGCGATCAACGGCGGGGGAAGCAGCTTGGAAGGCAACGCGATGTCTCCGTCATTCTCGAAGGTCGATCGAACGTCAGGCGCGCGGCGCCGACACATGCACGAGCGTATCGCCGACACCGACGACCTGCCCCGCGCGAATCTTGCAAGTCTTGCGCAGTTCTTCGCGCCCGTCGACCTGCACGAGGCCCTCGGCCACCATCAGCTTCGCGATGCCGCCGCTGGACGCCAGCGCCGTGGCCTTCAGCAGTGCATCGAGCGTGATGTACTCGCCGCGCAGCTCGAAGTCGATGGCCTTCAAATCGATGGCCTTCATGCCGCAGCGTGCGCCAGAGCGAACTCGCGCGCGAGCAGTTCGTACGAGCGGCGCCGCACCTTCGGTTCGTGCGCCCAGGTATTGATGACGATCTCGTCGAGCTCGAGCTCGTCGGCAAGCGCGCGCAGTTGCGCGGCGACCTCGGCGCCGCTGCCGACGAACGCCTTCTGGCGCATCGCCTCGACGGTCGGCCATTCATCGGCCGTGAAGCCGCGCGCGGCGATCGCCTGCGGCGACTGCAGCGGACCCAGCACGCCGCGCATGCGGTCGACGCGCCAGCGCTCGCGGCCGAGCGCGTGGTGCAGCGCCTCGTCGCGGGTGTCCGCCGCGAGCGCCCAGACGCAGACCGTGGCCTGCGGCTTCGGGTGCCGTTCACTGGGCCGGTAGAGCTGCCGGTACAGCGCGAGCGCCTCCTCGGTGCCCTGCCCGTCGACGAAGAAGTAGGCGTAGGCATACGGCAGCCCGAAGTGCGCGGCCAGCTGCGCGCCGTAGTTCGAGCTGCCCAGCACCCAGATCTGCGGCGCGTGCGGCCCGCGCGGCAGCGCGGCGATGCCCTGGTGCGACGGCAGCGAGGTCCAGGCCTGCAGGTCGCGCACCTGCTCGGGAAAGTTCTCGGCAGCCATCTGCGCGTTCGGGTTCAGCGCGCGGGCGGTGCGCATGTCGCCGCCGGGCGCGCGGCCGACGCCGAGGTCGATGCGGCCCGGCGCCAGCGCTTCCAGCACACGGAACTGCTCGGCGACCTTGAGCGCGCTGTAGTGCGGCAACATCACGCCGGCGCTGCCCAGGCGGATGCGCGTCGTGCGTGCCGCGATCGCGGCCAGCAGGATCTCCGGCGCGCTGCCGACGATGGTCGGCAGCGCATGGTGCTCGCTGACCCAGAAGCGCGCATAGCCGAGCGTCTCGCAATGCTGCGCGAGTGCGAGGGTGTCGCGGATCGCCGCGTCTTCGCTGCTGCCCTCGACCGAGACCGACTGGTCGAGCACCGACAGGATCAGATGGGTGGACGCCATGGCCGGTGCTCAGCCGTGCGGATGGGTCGGGTCGACCCAACGCACGTCCTGCGGCTTCTCGGCCGGCTCGATGTCGAGGTTGACTGCGACCGCTTCGCCGTCGCTGCGCACGAGCACGCACTCGAGCACCTCGGTCGGGCTCGCGTTGATCTCCTGGTGCGGCACGAACGGCGGCACGTAGATGAAGTCGCCGGGCCCGGCCTCGGCGGTGAACTCGAGCCGCTCGCCCCAGCGCATGCGGGCGCGGCCCTTCACGACGTAGATCACGCTTTCGAGCGGCCCGTGGTGATGCGCGCCGGTCTTCGCGTTCGCGTGGATATGCACGGTGCCGGCCCACAGTTTGCGCGCACCGACACGCGCGAAGTTGATTGCGGCCTTGCGGTCCATGCCGGGCGTCTGCGCGGTGTTCGGATCGAGTCGGTCGCCGGGCACGACACGCACGCCGTCATGTTTCCAGCGGCTCGGCCCCATCGCGTCGGTCGCCGGCGAATCGGAAGTTGCCATCGGGAGTCGGGTCCAGTGTTGGTTCACGTGAATTCTGCGACGCCATCGACCCTGGCGGCGTGGGGGTTCGCGCAACACACGCCCGGTGACAAGGCCTTTTTCGTGTACATTCGCCCGCACAGTTATACGCAAGACATTGGTTGTTCGTGATTCTTCCAGCTGAGCTAGCGCGGTTCTCGCGCCGGGCATCGTTCGAAATCCCCCTGATCGTTTCTTGAGTGTCGCTGCATGCGCCGCATGTGCTGCGCATTTCTTCTCATCTATATTGGATTTCTGAAATGACGACCCAAACCGGTACCGTGAAATGGTTCAACGAAAGCAAGGGCTACGGCTTCATCGCTCAAGACGCGGGCGGCGCTGACCTGTTCGCGCACTTCCGCGACATCCAGGGCTCGGGCTTCAAGACCCTGGTCGAAAACCAGCGTGTCGAGTTCGAAGTGAAGCAGGGCCAGAAGGGCCTGCAAGCCGCGAACATCAAGCCGCTCTGAGCCTCCAAGCTCTCTGCCGAAAAGCCGCAGCACCTGCTGCGGCTTTTTCTTTGGGCGCTCCACTCCACCGTCGTCGCCTCGGCGACATCGCCACGCCGCGCGCGGCCCAAGAATGCTGCGTTCACTTCGAGGAGACGACACCATGACGACGACCACGCTCGCCGCCCTGAGCAACCGCCAGATCCGCCTCGCGGCGCGCCCGAACGGCCTGCCGACACGCGCCGACTGGGAGTTCACGACCGAGCCGGTCGCCGAGCCGGCCGACGGCGGCGTGCTCGTCAAGACGCTCGCGCTCTCGCTGGACCCGGCGATGCGCGGCTGGATGAACGAAGGCAAGAGCTACATCCCGCCGGTGGGCATCGGCGAGGTGATGCGCGCCGGCGGCATCGGCCGCGTGGTGGTCTCGAGGAACCCGGCGTTCGCGGCCGGCGACATCGTCAGCTGCACGCCGGGCGTGCAGGCCTACAGCCTGGTCGCCGCCGATCAGGTCAAGCGCAGCGGCCTGTTCAAGATCGACCTGCGCCTGGGCTCGGCGACCCAGTGGCTCAACGTGCTGGGCATGCCCGGCATGACGGCGTATTTCGGGCTGATGGACGTGGGCCAGCCGAAGGAAGGCGACACCGTCGTCGTCTCGGGCGCGGCCGGCGCGGTCGGGCAGACCGTGGGGCAGCTCGCGAAGGTCAAGGGCTGCCGCGTCGTCGGCATCGCCGGTGGGCCGGCCAAGTGCGAGTGGGTCGTCAAGGAGCTGGGCTTCGACGCCTGCGTCGACTACAAGGCCGGCAACCTGAAGGACGCACTGCGCGAAGCGTGCACCAAAGGCGTCGACATCTATTTCGACAACGTCGGCGGCGAGATCCTCGACACCGTGCTGACCCGGCTCGCGCGCAAGGCGCGCATCGTGATCTGCGGCGCGATCAGCCAGTACAACAACATGACGGCGATGCAGGGGCCGAAGAACTACATGTCGCTGCTCGTGAATCGCGCGCGCATGGAGGGCATGGTCGTGTTCGACTACACCGATCGCTTCCCGGTCGCCGTGAAGGAGCTTGCCGGTTACCTGAAGGACGGCAGGATCAAGAGCAAGGAAGACGTCGTCAGCGGCGGGCTCGACGCGTTTCCCGAGACGCTGCTGAAGCTCTTCAACGGCGAGAACTTCGGCAAGCTGGTGCTCGAGGTCGCGAAGGATTGATCTTCTTCAGACCGCGACGAGCCCACGCCCCTTGAGCATCGCCGTGACCGTCGGCTCGCGCCCGCGGAACGCGCGGTACGCCTGCGTCGGCTCGATCGAGTTGCCCGACGAGTAGATGAAGCGCCGCAGCCGCTGTGCGACCGCCGCGTCGAACGGGCTGCCGGCCTCGACGAACGCGTCATAGCCGTCGGCATCGAGCACCTCGGCCCACAGGTACACGTAATAGCCGGCCGCGTAGGACGAGCTCGAGAACAGGTGCTGGAAGTGCGCGAGCCGGTGGTTCATGCCGACATCGGCCGGCGCGCCGATGCGCGCGAGCTCGGCGCACTCGAACTCGACGACGTCCGGCGCCTCGCGATCGGTCAGCGCGTGCACCGCCATGTCGACCAGCGCCGAGGCGGTGTAGCGCACCGTCTCGAAGCCCTGGTTGAACAGCCGCGCGGTCTGCAGCTTCTCGATCAGCGCATCGGGAATCGGCTCGCCGGTCTGGTAGTGGCGCGCGTGGCGCTTGAGCACCTCGGGCTCGGCGAGCCAATGTTCGAAGAGCTGCGACGGCAGCTCGACGAAGTCGTTCAGCACCGCGGTGCCGGCGAGGCGCTCGTAGGTCACGTTCGACAGCAGGCCGTGCAGGCCGTGGCCGAACTCGTGAAACAGCGTGCTCGCGTCGTCGAAGCTGAGCAGCGTCGGCTGGCCCGGCGCGCCCTTCGCGAAGTTGTTGTTGTTCAGCACGACCGGCACCCGGCCCGCGCCGGCGTTGCGCGACTGGTTGCGCAGCGTGCTCATCCACGCGCCGCTGCGCTTGGTCGCGCGCGCGTGGTTGTCGTGCAGGAAGATGCCGATCAGCGCGCCGTCTTCGGCGCTGCCCTGATAGACCTCGTAGACCTTCACGTCCGGGTGATACGCCGGGATCTGCGGCTTCTCGACGAAGACCAGCCCGAACAACCGGTTCGCGCAGTCGAACGCCGCCTCGACCATGCGATCGAGCGCGAAGTACGGCTTCACGGTCGCCTCGTCGAGCTCGTAGCGCACCTGCCGCACCTTCTCGGCGTAGTAGCGCCAGTCCCAGGCCTCGAGCGCCGCGGTCTCGCCGCGCGACAGCGCGAGCGCCTGCAGCGCGGCACGCTCCTCGGCGGCGCGCGCCTTGGCCGGCTCCCAGACCTGCTCGAGCAGGCGGGTCACGGCCGATTGCGTGCCGGCCATCGTGTCGGCCAGCGCGTAGTCGGCATAGCTCGGGTAGCCGTGCAGCCGCGCCTGTTCGTTGCGCAGCGTCAGGATCTCGCGCGCGACCGGGCGGTTGTCGTGCTCGCCGGCGTGCTCGCCGCGGCTGACCCACGCGCGGTACGCCTGCTCGCGCAGGTCGCGGCGCTCCGAGAAGGTCAGGAACGGCACGATGTGCGAGCGCGACAGCGTGATCACCATCGCATCGGCACCCGACGCATCCGCGACACCGCGCTCGCTCGCCGCCTGGCGCGCCGCGGCGCGCACGAAGTCGGGCAGCCCGGCAGCGTCGGCCTCGTCGCGCAGCACGAGTTGGAACGACGACTCGTCAGCCAGCACGTTCTGGCCGAAGCGCGTCGTCAGCTCGGCCAGGCGCTGCATGATCTGCGCGTAGCGTTGCTGCTCGGCCGGACCGAGCTTCGCGCCGGCGCGCACGAAGTCGAAGTGGAAGCGCTCGAGCGCACGGCGCTGCTCGGGCGTGAGATCGAGCTCGTCGCGCCGCGCGTGCAGCGCGCCGATCCGCTCGAACACCGCGCGGTGCATCGAGACCGCGCTGAAGTGCGCCGCGAGCCGCGGCGCCATGCGGCGCTGCACCGCCTGCAGGGCCGGCGAGGTCTCGCTCGACGCGAGGTTGTGGAACAGCTCGCTGACCCGGTCGAGCAGCCGGCCGCTGCGGTCCAGCGCGGCGATCGTGTTGTCGAAGCTCGGCGGCTCGGGGTTGCCGCCGATCGTGTCGACTTCGGCGCGGTGCTGCTTCAGCGCCTCGTCGAACGCGGGCTCGAAGTGCTCGGCGCGAACCTGCGCGAAAGGCGGCAGCTCGTGCGGGGTGTTCCAGGGCTGCAGCAGCGGGTTGTTCATCGCAGTGCTCCTCGGCGCTCTTCTTCTACTTGCCTTTGCGGATGGCGATCTCGTCGTCTTCGAAATAGCGCCGGTTGCTGCAGTTCTTCGTGAACCCTTCGCGGTCGGTGTTGAAGCTCTGGACCCGGGCGTTGAACTGCGTCACCTGCTCCTGGTACTCGTCGATCATCTTGTCGCGCGCGGCGGCCTGCTCGTTGTAGGCGCTGACCGCATCGGGGCTCGTGCGGTCCAGCGTTTCGAGCTGCGTCTTCAATGTGTCGCCGCGCTTGCCGATCTCGGCCTTGTCGGCGTTCAGCTTGTCCTGCTGCACCTGCATCTCGGTGTCCTGCTGCTTGATCTTGGCTTGCTGGTTGATGCAGTCGCGCAGCTGCGCGCGGGTCAGGAAGGCGCCGCTGCCCTTGCCGCCGCCGAAGGTGCCTTCCTTGCCGGCCGCGAGGCCCGCGGTCGCGGCCGACGCCGACAGCGCCGCGACCAGCAGCGCGCGAATCAGGATCTGGGTGTGCATGGGGGAGAACGAAGAGCGAGAAATACACGTACGAGACCGTACGAGCGACAAGGCCCGCATCATGCCATCACCGACGCCACCCACGATGTGGTCACCGGCTCTCGCATCGTGACGAATTCTTCCGCCGCGGTCGGGTGGATGCCGATCGTCGTATCGAACTGCGCCTTGGTGGCGCCGGCCTTCAGCGCGACGCCGAAGCCCTGCACGATCTCGCCGGCGTCGGCGCCGACCATGTGAAGACCGACGACGCGGTCGCTCGCCGCGTCGACCACGAGTTTCATCAGCGTGCGTTCGTGACGGCCCGACAAGGTGTGTTTCAGCGCCTTGAATTCGCTGCGGAAGATGCGCACGTCGCCATGACGCTCGCGCGCCTCGTGTTCGGTCAGGCCGACGCTGCCGATGCTCGGGTCGGTGAAGACGGCGGTCGGAATCAGCCCGTAGTCGACGCTGCGCGTGCCGTCGCCGAACAACCGGTCGACGAGCGCCATCGCCTCGGCCAGCGCGACCGGCGTGAGCTGCACCCGGTCGATCACGTCGCCGAGCGCATGGATCGTCGGCACGCTGCTGCGGTAGTGCGCGTCGACGACGACAGCACCGTTGGGCGACAGCGCGACGCCGAGCTCGCCCAGGCCCAGCCCCTCGGTGTTCGGGCGCCGCCCGGTCGCGTAGAGGATGGTGTCGGCCGCCAGCGTGCTGCCGTCGGCCAGCATCGCGCGCAGCGCGCCGCCGGCACGTTCGATCGCCGTCAGATCGGCGCGCGTGCGCAGCGCAACGCCCTGCCTGCCCATCTCGGCCGCGACGAAGTGGCGGATGTCGTCGTCGAAGCCGCGCAGCACCTGCTCGCCGCGGTAGAGCTGCGTCACCTGCGCGCCGAGCCCGGCGAAGATCGAGGCGAATTCGCAGGCGATGTAGCCGCCGCCGACCACGACCAGGCGCTTCGGAAACACCGGCAGGTCGAACATCGCGTCGGACGTGACCGCGAGCTCGTGCCCCGGCAGCACCGGCACGGACGGCCGCGCGCCGGTCGCGACGAGCACGTGTCGGGCCTCGAACTCGCGACCGTCCACCTCGACTCGGTCGTGGGCGCGCAACGTGGCGCGGCCGCGCAGGATCGTCACGCCCGCGCCGTTCAGCAGATCGGCATAGATGCCGTTGAGCCGCGCGATCTCGCGTGCGCGGTTCGCCTTCAGCGTCGCCCAGTCGAAGCGCGGCGCGTCGGCGATGGCCCAACCGAAGCCGCGCGATTCCTCGAACGCATCGGCATAGTGCGCCGCGTAGCTGTACAGCTTCTTCGGGATGCAGCCCAGGTTCACGCAGGTGCCGCCGAGCGGCGCTGCCTCGGCCACCGCGACGCGCGCACCGCGCTGCGCCGCCATGCGCGCCGCGCGCACGCCGCCGCTGCCGGCGCCGATGACGAAGAGGTCGAACGAATCGGAGGACATGGCACGAGGCTCCCTGGCAACGGCGGTAGTCGTCTTGGTCGGGTCACTGTACGCGGCCTGACACGGATGCGCCGGCGAGGGGTCGTGTCGCGGTTTGTTCTAATCGCCGCTTTCCGACCGCCGTTTGCGCGGCCCACCCCATGGCACTCAAGGCCACGATCCACAAAGCCACCCTGCAGATCGCCGACATGGACCGGCAGGTCTACGTCGACCACGCGGTGACGATCGCACGCCACCCGTCGGAGACCGACGAGCGCATGATGGTGCGCCTGCTCGCGCTCGCGCTGAACCTGCCGGCCGACGACATGCGCGGCACGCTCGAGCTCGCGAAGGACCTGTGGGACGTCGACGAGCCGGCGCTGTGGCAGCAGGACCTGACCGGCCAGATCGTGCAGTGGATCGACGTCGGACAGCCCGACGAGCGCCGCGTGCTGCGTGCGAGCGGCCGTGCCGAGCGCGTGGTGGTCTACAGCCATGCCGCGAGCACGCCGATCTGGTGGAAGGGCATCGCCACGAAGATCACGCGTGCGGCCAACATCGCGGTCTGGCAGATCGACGCCGAGCAGAGCCAGGCGCTCGCCGCGTTCGCGCAGCGCAGCATGCAGCTGCAGCTCAGCGTGCAGGACGGCAGCGCGTGGCTCTCCGACAGCGAGCGCTCGATCGAGATCACGCCGCAGCGCCTGAACCCCGTCTGAGAGCGGCGCGATGCACGGTTTCACCAGCCATCGCACAATCGACGAACCGCGAACGCAAGCGCAAGAAGAAGCGCAAGACGATGCCCCCGACACCCCTCACGCCGCTGGCGATCGAGCACCGGCCGCAGCAACACTGCTTCCAGAGCATCGTCGAAGGGCTGCGCTGCGTGCTCGACTACCGGCTCGACGGCTCGGTGCTGACGATCGCGTACACCGGCGTGCCGCCGCCGCTCGAGGGCCGCGGCATCGCGGCGCAGCTCACGCAGGCCGCGCTCGACCATGCACGCACGCACGGCCTCACGATCAACCCGGTGTGCTCATATGCGCGGGCCTACATGCGGCGCCGGCCCGAGACGCTGGACCTGCTCGCTTGAGCCGCCACGATACCGGCGCTGTTCTCCCCGCCTGCTCCGCCCCTCGAATGCAGCCCTCACGAATCCGCCGGCGCGACCTGCTCGCCCTCGCGCCGCTCGCCCTTGCCATGCCATCCGCCATGTCGCAACCTTCGTCTTCTTCCGATCTCGTTCCCGATTCGGTCGCCCCGGCCGCTTCAGACCCCTTCCTCTGGCTCGAAGACGTGCAGGGCGAGCGTGCGCTGGCCTGGGTCCGCGAGCAGAACGCGCGCTCGCAGAAGCTGCTGCAGGCGCGCCCCGAGTACGCGCCGACGCGCGAGCGGCTGCTGAAGATCCTCAACGCGAAGGACCGCATTCCGCAGATCACGCGCCGCGGCGAGCATGTCTACAACCTCTGGCAGGACGAGGCGAACAAGCGCGGCCTGTGGCGGCGCACGACGCTGGCCGAGTACCGCAAGCCGCAGCCGGCCTGGGAGACGGTGCTCGACCTCGACGCGCTCGCCGCCGCCGAGGGTGAGATCTGGGTCTGGGGCGGCGCGCATGCCTACGCGGCCGACCCGTCGCGCTGCCTCGTGTTCCTGTCGCGCGGCGGCGCCGATGCGCAGGTCGTGCGCGAGTTCGACACCCGCGCGAAGGCCTTCGTGAAGGACGGCTTCACGCTGCCCGAAGCGAAGACGCGCGTCGACTGGGCCGACCGCGACACGCTGCTGATCGCGACCGACTTCGGCCCCGGCTCGATGAGCAGCGCGGGCTACCCGCTCGTCTTCAAGCGCTGGAAACGCGGCACGCCGCTGGCCGACGCCGTCACGGTGTTCGAGGCCAAGCCCAGCGACGTCGGCGCCTGGGTCTCGGTGGACCACACGCCGGGGCACGAGCGCACGGTCTACTCGCGCTGGATCGACTTCTTCCACCAGCAGTATCAGATCGTGCAGGGCGGTGCGCTCGTCGCGATCGATGTGCCGCTGGATGCGCAGATCTCGTTCTGGAACCACGCCGGGCAGCGCGCCGACACGCTGCTGATCGAGCTGCGCAGCGACCTCGCCGTCGGCACGCAGCGCTTTCGCGCCGGCTCACTGCTCGCCGCCGACGCAGCAGCGTACCTGAAGGGCGAGCGCGCGCTGACGCCGCTGTTCGAGCCGACCGCGACGCGCTCGCTCGCCGGCTCGACGCCGACCCGCGAGCACCTCGTGCTGAACGTGCTCGACAACGTCGCGAGCCGTGTCGAAGAGTGGCACCGCAGCCTGGCCGACGATGGCGCGGTTCGTTTCGAAAAGCGCAGCGTCACCGCGCCGTTCCCCGGCACGCTGCAGGCCACGAGCCTGGCCGACCCGATGCTGCGCGACGACGCGCTGGCCGACCGCTACCTGCTTCAGCACACCGGCTTCCTGACGCCGGCAACGCTGTCGCTCGCACGCGCCGGCAGCGATGCACGCGAACCGCTCAAGGCGCTGCCGGCGATGTTCGATGCGGGCGGCATGCGCGTCGATCAGTTCTTCGCCACGAGCCGGGACGGCACGCGGGTGCCGTACTTCGTCGTCTGGCCGAAGGGCGTGAGCTCGGCGCTGCCGGCCGACGGCAGCACGCCGACGCTGCTGTACGGCTACGGCGGCTTCGAGGTCTCGATGCAGCCGTGGTACTCGGCGACCTACGGCAGCGCCTGGCTCGAACGCGGCGGCGTGCTGGTGGTCGCGAACATCCGCGGCGGCGGCGAGTTCGGCCCCGAGTGGCACAAGGCGGCGATCCGCGAGCGCAAGCAGCGCAGCTACGACGACTTCATCGCCGTCGCCGAAGACCTGGTCGCGCGCAAGATCACCGACGCCCGGCACCTGGGCATCGAAGGCGGCAGCAACGGCGGGCTGCTGATGGGTGCGATGCTGACGCAGCGCCCCGAGCTGTTCGGCGCGGTCGTCTGCCAGGTGCCGCTGCTGGACATGAAGCGCTATCACAAGCTGCTCGCCGGCGCCTCGTGGATGGCCGAGTACGGCGACCCGGACAAGCCCGAGGACTGGGCCTTCATCTCGACGTACAGCCCCTACCAGAACCTGAAGCCGAACACGAAGTACCCGCGCGTGCTGTTCACGACCTCGACCCGCGACGACCGCGTCCACCCCGGCCACGCCCGCAAGATGGCCGCGCGCATGCTCGCGCTCGGCTGCGACGTGCTGTACTACGAGAACATCGAAGGCGGCCACGGCGGCGCCGCCGACAACGAGCAGCGGGCGCACATGCAGGCGCTGGAAATGAGCTACCTGTGGCAGCAGCTCGGCCACTGACGAACGCCTCGTTGCCATGACCGCCTCCTCGCCGCTGGACCCGGACGCCGCTGCCGTACTCGACTACTGGTTCGCCGCCCCCGGCTCGCCCGAAGACGGCACCTTCCGCGAGCTTTGGTTCCGCAAGAGCGATGCGACCGATCGCGAGATCGGCGCGCGCTTCGGCGCGCTGATCGAGCGCGCGCTGCGCGGCGAGCTCGCCGAATGGGACGCGCATGCCGACGGCGCGCTCGCGCAGATCCTGCTGCTCGACCAGTTCACGCGCAACGCGTTGCGCGACACGCCGCGTGCCTTCGCCGGCGATGCGCGCGCGCTCGCCGCTGCCAGCGCGATGGTCGGGCGGCGCCTGGACGAAGCGCTGCCGCCGGTTCGGCGCAGCTTCGTCTACATGCCGTTCGAGCACGCCGAAACGATCGCCGCGCAGGACGAGGCGGTGCGCCTGTTCACGCGGCTCGCCGCGGCGGCGCCGGAGCTCGAGCACATGCTCGGCTACGCGCAGCGGCACCGCGAGGTGATCCGGCGCTTCGGCCGCTTCCCGCATCGCAACGCGATCCTCGGGCGGCGCGACACCGCCGAGGAGGCCGCCTTCCTGCAGGAACCCGGGTCACGCTTCTAGGGTCGCCGCGACCGTCGTTCCCTTCCCCTTCTCCTTCATTCCCTTCTCGTTCATTCCCTCCCTTCCACGTCAGGAGCCTCTTTCGAATGATGTCGTCGCATCACCGCCCCGCCCTCTCGATCGCCGCTGTCAGCGTGGCGTCCGCGCTGTTCGCCGCGCCAGCGTTCGTCTCGGCGCAGAGCCGCACGCCGGTGCCGGTCGCGCCCGACATCGACGCGGCCTACACGAAGCTGACCGCTGCGCCGCAGGTTCGCAAGGTGCTCGACGACATCAAGGCCGACGATGGACGCACCCAGCGCGAGCTGCGCCTGATGACGGAGATCGAAGCGCCGCCGTTCAAGGAAAGGGATCGCGCCGAATACGTCGTCTCGCGCATGAAGGCGCTCGGCCTCGAGGCCGCGATCGACGGCGAAGGCAACGTCGTCGGCCTGCGCAAGGGCAGCGGCGGCGGGCCGACGCTGCTGGTCTCGGCGCACCTGGACACCGTGTTCCCGCCCGGCACCGACGTCAAGGTCAAGGAGAAGGACGGCAAGTGGTACGCGCCAGGCATCGCCGACGACACGCGCGGCCTCGCGGTGCTGCTCGCCTGGCTCAAGGCGCTGAACGAGAACAAGGTGCAGACGGTGGGCGACCTGCTGTTCGTCGCGAACGTCGGCGAAGAAGGCCTGGGCGACCTGCGCGGCATGAAGGTGGTCTTCAGGAACCACCCCGACATCGATGGCATGGTCGGCCTCGAGCCCAGCCCGGTCAATTCGATCACGACGATCGGCACTGCGAGCCACCGCTACGAGGTGCGCTTCACCGGCCCGGGCGGGCACAGCTTCGAGGCATTCGGCACCGCGAGCGCGATCCACGCGATGGGCCGGGCCATCGCGAAGATCGGCGAGATCACGACGCCAAGCGAGCCCAAGACGACGTTCACGGTCGGCACGGTCGGCGGCGGCACCTCGGTCAACACGATCGCCGGCGACGCGCGCATGGCGATCGACATCCGCTCCAACGGCATGACCGAGCTGCTCGCCGCCGAGAAGAAGATCCTCGCGACGCTGGACGAGGCGGTCGCCGAGGAGAACAAGCGCTGGGGCGCAGCCGACGCCGCGAAGAAGGTCAGCGTCACGACCAAGGTGATCGGCGACCGGCCGGGCGGCGAGACGCCGCCGTCGGCGCGCATCGTGCAGGCCGCCGTGCGCGTCATCGCCGGCGCCGGCAAGGGCCCGGCCGCGCTGAGCGGATCCAGCACCGACGCGAACGTGCCGATGTCGCTCGGCATCCCGGCGATCATCCTCGGCGGCGGTGGCGAATCGAGCGGCTGGCACACGCGCGACGAGTGGTACAACCCGGCCAACGCGTGGCAAGGCGCGCAGATTTCGCTCGTGACCGTGCTCGGCCTCGTCGGCGTGAAGGGCGTGGTCGAACCGGTGCTCGAGAAGCGCAAGGCGAAGCCTTAGGGGGCGCTTCGCCGAACCCGTCAGTCGACCAGCCGGCCGTTCTTCAGCTTCAGC
>Ga0070706_100001587_pt1 | contig 23699 bp, 26 predicted proteins | sample KBSK5501metaG_FD_65476 | JGI IMG/M metagenome (GOLD analysis project Ga0070706, IMG submission 65476) | Corn, switchgrass and miscanthus rhizosphere microbial communities from Kellogg Biological Station, Michigan, USA - KBS K5-50-1 metaG | ecosystem: Host-associated > Plants > Roots >... | reverse complement strand
ATCCGAAGCATGAAGAACTCGTCTTCGAGCTCCTCGGGCTCCGCGCTGGCGGTCGCGCCGGCGGGAACGCCGTGGCGCCGCTGCGTGTACAAACCCCACCAGCGGAAACGCGAGCGCAGGTCGGCCTTGTCGATCGAGCTGAACCCGTTCTTGGCGTACACCGTCTCGATGCGCGCGCGCACGTTGAGGCCGTCGTCGTCCTTCTTCGTGCGTTCCGCCGGGTTGAGCGGCTCGCGATAGCCCAGCGCCCACTGGCCCTGTCCGCGCTTGTCTTGACGCGCGCGCGGAGCCCCGCGCTCGCGCCTCGGTGTGGGTGTTGGTGTTACGTCCGCTGTGCCTTCACCCACGCGAGCTCCTCTTGGAAGTGCTCCGAGGGCGACTGGTGATGGAGGCCGCATTCCTTGTCTTCCGCCGGCTCCCACCACCAGCGCCCCGCGCGATCGTCCTCACCCGGCTGGATCGGTCGCGTGCACGGCGCGCAGCCGACCGAGGTGTACCCCTGGTCGTACAGCGCCGAATACGGAACATTGTTGCCCTTGATGTAGTCCCAGACCTGATCCTTCGACCAGTCGGCGATCGGGTTGAGCTTCAGCACGTCGCCGTGCGCATGATCCACCTCGACCTTGACGATGTCAGAGCGCGTGACGTTCTGTCCAGCACGCAGGCCCGTCACCCACGCGTCGAGGTTCGAGAGGGCGCGCTCGAGCGGGATCACCTTGCGGACGTGACAGCACAGCAGCCTGAGTGACTTTTCGTTGTAGAAGAGGTTGAGTCCGTGCTTGCGCGTCATCGCCTCGACGTCCGACGCGTCGGGGAACATCACTTCGATGTTGATGTCGTAACGACCTCGTACCTGGTCGATGAGGTTGTACGTCTCTTGCGGGAGGCGTCCGGTGTCGAGCGTGAAGACTCGAACGTCCTTGTTGATGCGGTGGGCGAGGTCGATGACGACCATGTCCTCGGGAAGGAAGGCGGCAGAGATCGCCATCCGTGGGTGGAACTCCTCGAGGCCCCATCCAAGGACCTCCTCCGCGGTCGCCCCGTTGAGCTTTTCGAGCTGGTGAGTTGCGATAGCCATCGAGCCGTTCTCCTTCCGATTCCCATCGATCTTCGCTCGCCCCGAGGAGCGAAAACCCCCGTTACGCCCAAACAGCACTCAGCCCAGGCAGCGGGTGGTTTCCACCATTAAAACAATGAAAACCCTAAGAATCAAACGGCCTGGTCAGGGCGCTCTAAGGCTGGGGTGGCCCAAATGCTTTGTTGAGCCAGCTAGGAGGCGTGAACCCGAATAAGAGCAGGGGCGCAGAAGCGAGGGCGATGTATTGAACGGTCTGGGTCAGGTCTCGCGCCGTCTGCGAGGGGATCTTCCCAAAGAGGAGCCGCGGCAGGAGGCCGATCGCGACGAACAACAGGAAGAAACCACCGGCGATCGTCACCATGCGGAAGCGGGCTAAGCCTTTCACGCGGAATGCATTGATGATGAACGCCACCCACAAGATGCCGAACACCAGCGCGAAATAGATCAAGACCCCTCCGACGTAGGCTCGGCACGGGAGTGGGTCGTGCGGCCCGCGCACGCATGCGAGTGCAGCAGGCGGCTTGAACTTGAACGTCGGCCGCTCGAAAACGGCAAACAGGATCCCCGCGATCGTGGCAACCCGGAAGAGCTCACGAATGATCCGATGGAACGGAATGAAGTCGCCGAGGAAGACGAGGAATCCGTAGATCGCAAGGTAGATCAGGGCCGTCGAGAGGATGCTCAGGCCAATCGGCGGGATCTGACCCTTGAGGCTGTCGTAAAGGGTCCCGCTTATCGCGCTTACAAGGGAAGAGAGACCGAACAGGCCCGTTGCCCACGCCAGATGGGCAGACGTCTTGTCGCGTCGGCGGAGCCATGCGGTGACCGACCGCGCCCCCAAGACCAGGAACAAGGCGGCCTGGATGTAACTGGTGACCAGCTGCGTCGTCCTCACGGCAGTTTCCTACTTCCTCTCAAAAAAATCTTGGAAGCGCTTGGACGCTAGCTGCTCTTCCGGAGCTACCCCTGTTTCCCGTTTCCCCAACCATGCGAGTAACCGAGACCATAATCCTCGCCGGTTGGGCTGGGACTTGTCGTCACCGGTTGAAGAACTCACGGAATTTTTCCTCGGTTCGAACCGGCGATCCGGTCATGACGCCTGCCATTCCCGTGAACTTGCCTTTCACCGAGGCGCCCTTCTCGCCTATCTCGAACTCCACCAAGCTCTTGACGTGGTCGCTCTCACGCATCTTCACGACGGTGAGCGCCCGTCTGATCTCGGATTCGAGTTCGGTATAGCGGAGAAGGAGGACGTTGTCGACGACGAAAGAAAGGCCGCGAGCAAGTTCGAATGCCGGGCCGAAGAACGCCGCCGTTTCGCTGGTCACAACCACGGTGACTCCGCGCGTGCGCAAACCGGCCATAAGAGCCCAAAGGTAGTCCGGGAAGCGAGAAGCTCCGTGAGCCGCGTGCTCGAGCTCCCCCATGCTGTCGATCACGAGCCTGCGCACGCCGCCGTCGGCGAGCTCCGTTATCTGCGCCGCGACTTTGTCCAAGGAAAGCTCGACCGGCTCGAAATGTCGCAGTTCCAGCTCGCCCGTCTCGACCGCTTTCTTGAAATCCCAGCCGAACGATTGCGCCTTGGAAAGCAGCTGTCCCCCCGACTCTTGGAGGGAGACGTATACGCACTTTTCGCCGCGACGGAGCCCTTCACCGATGAAGTGAAGTCCAAGAACCGTCTTGCCTCCTCCCGAAGGCCCGGCCACAAGTGTGACGCTCGTTTCAGGCAGGCCACCGCCGATCATCTCATCCAACCCGAAGACACCAGTCGTGACGCGGCCGTCGCCGACCGGCATGGTCCCGATGACGTTGACCTCCTGACGCGCGTAAACCGCGAATCCCCTCGGCTCGATGGTGAACGTGTGCGTTCCCGATAGGTAGTCGGAGCCGCGCAGCTTCAGGATGCGGAGCAGCCGCTGATCCAGGACACCTTCCGATTCATTCGTGAGATAGACGATCGCGTCGGCTACGGCGAACTCCGGCGCTGTGGCGACGTCGCGCAGCGAGTACTCACCGACGAAGATCAAAACCGAGTTCGTGTGTGCGATCCTGCTTGCAAGGTCGTAGACGATCTGGCGGAAATGCTCGGGCTGATCCATCGCCTCATGGAGCGCCTTCGTGCTGTCGATCACAACGACAGACGGCGAGACGTCGAAGCTGTGCCGAACGACTTCCGCCACCGCACTCGCAAGGTCACCTTCTTGGGCAAGCGTTGAGAGGTGGTTGAGCTCGACGGTCACCCCGAGCTTCGCCCGATCGAAGAAGTCGAAGCCTTCTAGGTGACGCACCATCTTGGAATGCGGCTCAGAAAGCGTCGTGTAGTAGATCGAGCGGTTCTCAGCCGTTCCGTTGGAGAAGCAGATCTGCTGCGCGAGAATCGTCTTGCCGGTCCCCGGAGCGCCGGCGATCACCACCAGCGATCCGGTTGGCACACCACCGCCGAGGATCCGGTCGAGCTGCGCGTTTCCCGTCTGAAGACGCTCCATCACGAGGCTCCTGCGAGCGACTCTACGCGCTCGACGATCTCCGAGTTCGAGAATGGTTTCCGCATGATCACATCGGCCCCGACGGCTCCGTTGGGGTTCGCGGTAAGCATAAGGACTGGGATGGAGGCAGTCTTCGGGTCCGCCTTGAGGTTCTCGAGGAACTCGCGTCCGTCCATGACCGGCATCATGAGATCGGTCACGATGACGTCGGGGCGTTGCTGCTCCAGAGCCTCCAGTGCGGCTTGGCCGTGGGGGGCTTCGATCACCCGGTGACCGGCGCGCTCGAAGATGACCCTGAGCAGGAAAAGAACGTCGGGCTCGTCGTCGACCGTCAGGATCAAAGCCATCAAGGGGCCATCCTAAGAAGGAATGTCGAGCAGCCCGCAAAAGCCGGGCAATCCTCCGCGAACCGGGCGCCCGCATCGACCGCACGGACGCACAGAGTGCAGGCAGGGTAACGGCCGCACTCCCGCTCGAGGGGCGGGCTGCTCCTGGCGTCCATCATCAACTCAGGCTCCGCGGCACGCCGAAGATGCAGGTACCTCGGGCGCGTTGTTGGGTTCCTTCTGTTTCGTTATGAGACCGCGCCGAAGGAAACTTGAAAATGGGCTGGGTGGACCAGGTCTGGTGGTGCAATCGTCCCGGAACGGCACATCCATGCGTGACACATGACACGTGTGGCAACACCTTCGGCGCCTCGGCCTGCGACGTTGTTATTTGGCGTCCCCGCGGCCGATCTGAGTCTGCGTGACCGGCGTCGGTCCGATACGACCGGACAAGCGCCACGCGCGCGCACCACGCAGAGCGGTCGCCCCGCGCCCGGTGGCCTCGGCGCGCGCAGCGAGCACCCACGACGATCGGCCTGCCGCCGCGGCTGCTTTCGCGCGCGCATCGAGCCACAAGCGCGTGATCGCGGAACGGACGGCTTCTTCTTCTTGAGGCGTCGGCGAGCCGGCGCGCACGTGAACGTCGGGCGGCTCCATCAGAGCGGGATGTTCCCGTGCTTGCGCGGAGCAAGCGACTCACGCTTGGTCAGCAGCATCTCGAGCGCGTTGATGAGGCGCGGCCGCGTCTCGCGCGGGTCGATGACATCGTCGACGTACCCGCGCTCCGCAGCGACGTAGGGGTTCGCGAACTTCTCGGTGTAGTCGGCGATCAGCTCGGCGCGCTTGCCTTTCTTGTCTTCCGCCTTGTCGAGCTCTTTGCGAGACACGATGTTGACCGCTCCCTCTGCGCCCATGACGGCGATCTCGGCCGTCGGCCACGCGTACGCGACGTCGGCACGGATCGACTTGGAGTTCATGACGACGTACGCGCCCCCGTATGCCTTGCGCGTGATCACCTGGATGCGAGGCACCGTCGCTTCGCTGAACGCGAACAGCAGCTTCGCGCCTCGCCGGATGATGCCGCCCCATTCCTGGTTCGTTCCGGGAAGGAAGCCGGGGACGTCGACGAAGACGACGAGTGGGATGTTGAAGGCATCGCAGAAACGAACGAAGCGCGCGGCCTTCTCGGAGGAGTGGATGTCGAGGACTCCTGCCAGATGCATCGGCTGGTTCGCGACGATGCCGACCGCGTGACCGTTCAGGCGTGCGAACCCGGTGAGGATGTTCTGTGCGTAGTGAGGAAAGACCTCGAAGAAGTCACCGTCGTCGAAGACATGCTTGATGACATCGTGCATGTCGTAGGCCTTGTTGGGCTCGTCCGGCATGAGATCGACGAGCTCTTGGGCCTGCCGGTCCGGCGGATCCGCCGTCGCGAACGAAGGCGGGTCCTCCATATTGTTCTGCGGGAGGAATGACATGAGGTACCGGACCATCTGGAGACAGTGCTGCTCGTCTTCGGCGACGAAGTGTGCGATGCCGGACTTCGACGCGTGCGCCATCGCGCCGCCGAGGTCCTCGAACGTCACTTCCTCGCCGGTGACGGTCTTGATCACATCGGGTCCCGTGATGAACATGTGTGACGTGTCCTTCACCATGAAGATGAAGTCGGTCATCGCAGGCGAGTAAACAGCCCCGCCCGCGCACGGCCCCATGATCACGCTGATCTGCGGGATCACACCGGACGAACGCACGTTGCGGTCGAAGATGTAGCCGTAGCTGGCGAGGGAAACGACGCCCTCTTGGATGCGCGCGCCTCCGGAGTCGTTGAGCCCGATCACGGGCGCACCAGTCGTCGCAGCGAGGTCCATGATCTTGCAGACCTTCTCGCTCATGACTTCACCGAGTGATCCGCCGAAGACCATGAAGTCCTGGCTGAAGACGAAGACCTTGCGTCCGTCGATCGTCCCCCAGCCGGTCACGACGGCGTCCGACAGCGGTCGATGCCGCTCGATGCCGAATCCGTGCGTCCGGTGCCGGGCCATCCGGTCGGTTTCGACGAACGATCCAGGGTCGAGCAGCAAGTCGATACGCTCGCGGGCCGTGAGCTTGCCACGGTCGTGCTGTTTCTTCACCGCTTCGGCCGAAGCCGCATGCGTGGCATGGTCCTTGCGTTTGATCAGGTCTTCGATCTTGTCTTCGACGGTAGCGCCGGGCGCGCGCGCAGCATCAACGGCGGGCGCCTCTTGGACGACCTCGTCGGCAGGTTTCTTCTTCGTCGCCAAAGCGCGCGCATCCTAACAAGCCGGGCCCCGCCGGACGCCGTGGCGCGCCCGCCGAGCAGCCCTCTCTCGCCGCTATGCTTCCGGCCCGATGACTGAAGCGGCGATCGACGTTCAAGGCCTCACCAAGTCGTACGGCTCAGTGGAAGCGGTTCGTGGCGTCGACGTCACGATCGCGACCGGCGAAGTCTTCGCCCTGCTCGGCCCGAACGGCGCCGGGAAGACGACCATCGTTGAGATCCTCGAGGGTCACCGGCAGCGGGACGGGGGCACGGTGTCGGTGCTCGGCTTCGACCCCGCGCGCGGCGACAGGGCGATGAAGGAGCGCATCGGGGTCGTGCTCCAATCGACGGGCATCGAACAGTTCCTCACCGTTGCAGAAGTACTCGAGATGTATCGCGGGTACTACCCGTCGCCGAGGCCGCTCGCAGAATTGATCGACGTCGTCGGCCTTTCCGAGAAACGAGACGAGCGCGTGAAGAAGCTCTCCGGTGGGCAGCAGCGCCGGCTCGACGTTGCGATCGGCCTCGCCGGCGATCCCGAGCTTCTGTTCCTCGACGAGCCGACGACAGGCTTCGACCCGGGCGCGCGCAGGCGTATGTGGGACACGGTCAAGAACCTCGTTTCCCTTGGCAAGACCATCTTCCTCACGACGCACTACATGGACGAAGCGCAGGAGCTTGCCGACCGAGTGGCCGTGATCTCGGCGGGGCAGATCGTGGCGGAGGGACCGCCCGAGACACTCGCCGGCCGAGAGATGTCGCACACGATCGTGCGTTTCCGTTTGCCCGAGGGCGCGCCGGCCCTTCCGCGATCACTCAAGATCGCGGAGACGGCGCGCGACGGCCACGTCGAGATCGAGGCCGCCGACCCGATCAAAGTGCTACACGATCTCACGGGATGGGCCCTCGAGAAGAAGGTGCCGCTCGATGAGCTCGAGGTCGCACGGCCGACGCTTGAGGACGTCTACCTCAAGCTCACCGGCCCGGAAGCGGAAGGACAAGAGTGAACGACCTCGCGCTTGCGGCCCGGCAGGTCAAGTACGAGAACCGCACGTTCTGGCGCAACCCCGCCTCGGCGTTCTTCACGTTCGTCTTCCCGCTGATGTTCATGGTCATCTTCAACCTGATCTTTGGGAACTCGAAGTACTCGCCGTTCGGAGCAAATGGAACGGTGTCTGAGTTCTACACCCCGGCGATCATGGCTTTCGCCGTCATCACGGCGTGTTACACGAACATCGCGATGGGAGTTGTGTTCGCACGGGAAGAAGGGATCCTGAAGCGCTTGCGCGGTACGCCGCTTCCATCCTGGGTGTATCTGGTCGCTCGGATAGCCGTTTCGGTGATGGTCGGGACGCTGCTCGTCATCATCATCGCCGTCTTCGGGCACGTCTTCTATCACGTGCACTTGCCGGGCGCGCGCACGATACCTGCTCTGGTGGTCTCACTCGTGGTGGGCGCGGCCACGTTCTGCGCGATCGGCCTGGCGATCACGGGCTTCGTCCCCAACGTCGACGCCGCGCCTGCGGTCGTCAATGCGACGATCTTTCCTCTCCTTTTCATCTCGGACATCTTCATCCCCATCCAGCACAGCGGAGTGCTGACAACCGTCGCGAGCATCTTTCCGATCAAGCACCTCTCGCACGCAGTCATAACCGCGTACAGCCCACTGACGAAAGGCTCCGGGTTCGAGTGGAAGGATCTCGCCGTCATGGGCGCGTGGGGCGTCGCCGCGATCATCTTCTCGCTGCGTTACTTCCGCTGGGAGCCCAAAGAGCAGAGCTAGCGACTACTGGGAAAGCGGCTCCGCAGCCTCGCCAGTCTCTCGTCCCACTCGGCACCCGTTTCTGCAAGCCACGCAACCGCTTGCCGCATAGGAGCAGGCGTCAGCCGGTAGCGCACCTCTCGACCGTGCGACTCGGAGGACACGAGACCGGCTTCCGAGAGCGTTGCGAGGTGTTTCGCGATCGCCTGACGTGTGACGGGTATCTGCTCGGCAAGTTCCGTCGCCGTCATCTCACCCTCGCTCGCGAGGGACTCGACAACCTGCAATCGTGTGGGATCGCCGAGCGCATTGAACACGGCACCGATCTCGTTCTTCTTCATGCGATCGCTCCTGCCAGCGCGTCGTCCATGCGACGTTCCACGACAAGGATCTCGACGCCCGCATCGATCGGCGACAGCGTGATCTCGACACGCGTCTGGGGCCGCGAGACTGTCTCGCCGCCGTCGACGCGCGCGAAGGGCAGCCACCGGAAGGCGAGATAGCGAGGCGCCTCAACATCCTCGAAGACGGCCGCTCTCGTCGTGCCTCCCCACGAAAACTGCGCGCGCGCGCCGGGTCGTATCTCGCCCACCTCGACGGCATCACAGAACCAGGAGGCGAAGTCGACCACGACCTCCCAGGCCTCACCGGGCCCGGCGACGAGGACGATCCGTTTCTCGACCTTCACGACACCATTGTCGACGCAACCATTCGGTTGCGCAAGCGATCAGAATGTGCAACCATTCAGTTGCACATTCGCCAAGCGAAGGAGCTCCCATGATCGGCCAGATCATCCCTCTGGACCCCGGCGCACGGTGGCCGGACCGCGTCGAGGACGCAGCACTCTCGCTGCTCCTACGGCGTCGCATCGTGTTCCTTCGCGGCGCGATCCAGGACAACGTCGCGCGCGACATCGCCGCGCAGCTGCTCGCGCTGGACGGCATCTCGAACGAGCGCATCATGTTGATGATCGACTCCCCCGGCGGCGACGTTTCAGGGCTATTCACGATCCTGGATGCCATGGGCATGCTCGACGCGAAAGTCGACACGAAATGCGTCGGCATGGCGGCGTCGGCCGCGGCGGTGATCTTGGCCGTCGGAACGGGCGAACGCAGCGCGACGCCGAACGCGCGCATCATGTTGCATCAGCCCCACGGTGGGATCTCCGGCGCATCCGCGAAGGACCTCGAGATCGCCGCGAAGGAATTCCTCTTCCTGAAGGCGAGGCTTGAGGAGATCCTGGCGGAAAGAACGGGTCAGACGATCGATCGGATCAAAGAGGACACCGATCGCGACTTCTGGATGTCTGCATCGGAAGCGCTCGCGTACGGGCTCATCGATCGCGTCGACAAGTAGCTAATACTGGCTGCTCGTCCGTGGTGACGCGTTCATGGTAGCGGCGCGCGCCGACAGCTAATCGACCGGCGCCTCTTCCACGTCGGCCGGGACGTCGCCGCCGGCCACGATGTACACCAAGCCGCCGGCGGCACTCGTGAGAAGCAGTACCACCAAGATCAGCAGCGCGAACGCAAGGGCTTTGCCGTGCACAACGCCGAATGTACCGAGCGCCCACACGTACGCCGTCTCGCGGAAGCCGAGGCCTCCCGGCGACAAGGGAATGATCGTCGCGAGAGAGGTGATCACGACGACACCCGTCATCTGAACGAGAGAGAGCTGAGTGATACCCAGCGCATGGGCGACGCAGACGTTGTACGTCAGTACGAGGATCTGGAACATGACCCCGAACACATAGCCGCGCGCAGCCGCCTGCGGGTGCCGCCCCGCTGCATGGATGGCGCGCACCGCTTCGCGAAGCTTTCCGCCTATCCCGTGTTCCTTGATGACGCGGCCGCGTCCGAGCAGCCGTTCGCCCCACACCAGAAGGATGATCGCCGCGGAGATCATGCCGACCGAGAGCACCGCGGAGATCATCGCGACTTTCAGATGCTTTTGATGGACAACGAGGGTTATCAGGGCACCCAGCAAACCGAGACCGGACAGGCCGAGGAACCCGGCGAAGCGATCGAGGAAGACGCTGGCGAAAGCCGAGGCGATCCCACCGCGCGCGCGCCCGATCCGGACCGCCTTGTACGCGTCTCCACCGATGCCGCTCGGCAAGAACGAATTGAAGAATGTCCCGACGAAATACAGCCGCAGCACTGTCGGGAAGGGGAGGTAGATCTCGAGTGCGTCGAGGTACGCCTTCCACCGCAGCGTGCTGACGACGAGACCTCCGAAGAGTGCGATCGCAGCAGCCACGACCCACTCGATGTGCGCGCTCGTGAGCGTTTGCTTCAGCTGATGCCGATCCGGTGTTCGCCAGATGAGGATGGCGACGACTGCAAGGCCGATCGCGACGCGGATGATGAGTTTGAGGAGTGCGCCCTTGCGGGGCTTCTGAACGTCCTCTGACGCAGCCGCCACTATTCCTGGACCAGCTCGACCAGAACGCCGCCGATGCTCTTCGGATGGATGAACGCGATCGACGCTCCCCGGGAGCCGGGCCGGGGATGCTCGTCGATGACGCGGATGCCTTGGCCTTTCAGCTCTTCAAGAGCTGCATTCACGTCGGCGACGCCGTACCCGATGTGATGCACACCCTCACCGCGACTGTCGATGAACTTGCCGACCGGCGTATCTGGGCCCAGCGGCTTCAATAGTTGTATCCACGACTCGCCCACCTGACCCATCGCTTCTTCGACGCCTTGATCGGTCGCTGTGTGCCGGTACGTGAACGTAACGCCGAACGTTTTCTCGTAGAAGGCGATGGCCGCATCGAGGTCACGGACGGCGATTCCGACGTGGTCGACACGGGTGAACATGGCGCGATTCTACGGGATTCGCATATGGTTCGGAGGGAGGGCGCGACGTGGGAAATCCAGTTGTTTGGTTCGAGTTGTACACGCCCGATGTCGAGCGCGCGAAAGAGTTCTACGGCTTGATGTTCGGCTGGCAGTTCGCGCCGATCGATCGTGATGACACCGGGTACTGGCTCATCTCGACGCAGGAAGGCTCGGTGTCGGGGGGCATCGTCGAGAGCGATGACCCGCCCGGCGAGCAAGGCGTCCTTCTCTACGTTCAGGTCGAAACGCTGGAGGGCGCGATCGAAGGCGCCAAGGTGCTCGGCGCAGTAGTCGAGCAATCGCCCACGCCCATCTCCGAGCAGGCCGGCTCGTACGCGGTGCTGCTCGATCCGACCGGCTGTCGCGTTGGCCTGTGGTCGCCGGAGCTGGTCGGAAACAGGGAATGAGGGCGGCGTCTAGAATGTTCCTAACGTGAACAGGAGGTAAACCCGTGACCGAATCCGTCATCGTCGCAGGCGCGCGCACCCCCATCGGCAAGTTCCAAGGCGCACTTGCAGGCTTCACCGGCATGCAGCTCGGCGGTTTCGCCATCGCCGAAGCGCTGCGGCGAGCCGGCCTTACCGGAGACCAGATCGATTACGTCTTGATGGGCCAAGTTCTTCAGGGTGGACAGGGTCAGATCACCGCGCGCCAGGCTGCAGTCGCCGGCGGGGTTCCGATGAGCATCCCCGCCATCACGATCAACAAAGTGTGCCTCTCCGGCTTGAATGCGGTGCACCTCGCCGATGTGTTGATCAAGGCGGGCGAGATCGAGACCGCGCTCGCCGGTGGGTTCGAGTCGATGTCGAACGCTCCGTACGCGGTACCAAGCGCGCGCACCGGCGCGCGCATGGGCGACGCGAAGATGATCGACCTCATGATCTACGACGGACTCTGGGACGCGTTCGATCACATCCACATGGGTGAGGGGTCGGATCGCGTGAACGTGAAGCTGGGCATCGGGCGCGCGGAGCAGGACGAGTGGTCGGCGCGTTCGCACGAGCGCGCGGCCGACGCGACGAAGGCCGGCAAGCTCGCGGAAGAGATCGTCGCCGTCGACGTTCCGCAGCGCAAGGGCGACCCCGTGCGCGTCGAGGAAGACGAGGGCATCCGGCCCGGAACGACGGCGGAGTCTTTGTCGAAGCTGAAGCCGGCGTTCACGAAGGACGGGACGATAACCGCCGGCAACGCATCGCAGATCTCGGACGCCGGAGCAGCCCTCATCGTGATGCCTGCAGACAAGGCGAAGTCGCTCGGCTTGGAGCCGCTCGCGACGATCGTTGCGCACGGCCAAGTTGCCGGGCCCGACACCGCGCTCCACCTGCAGCCGGCGAACGCAACGAAGAAAGCGGCGCAGAAGGCGGGACTCGATCCGGCAAAGCTCGATCTCTACGAGTTCAACGAGGCGTTCGCTGCTGTGTCTCTCGCGGCGACGAAGGACCTCGGCGTCAGTGAGGACAAGGTCAACGTCAACGGCGGTGCGGTCGCGCTCGGTCACCCCATCGGGATGAGCGGCGCGCGGTTGATACTGACACTGGCTTACGAGCTGAAGCGGCGAGGTGGCGGAGTCGGCGCAGCAGCGCTGTGCGGCGGCGGCGGTCAGGGCGACGCACTGATCATCCGCGTCTAGAGCCGGCGACTAGGCCCATCAACCGGCAGCCCTTTCCCTCAATCGCCGCGCGCGCGCGATACGCTCGCTCGGATGGATAAAGACCTTCTCGAGCGCGCGCGCTGGTTCAGCTGGCGCCGGCAGCGCCTCGACCGCACATGCCGCGGCGTTGAGGACTGTCTCCAGTCCGTCATCGGCGTCTCGAGCGTCAACCCCGCCGGACCCCTCTCGCTTCTCGCGCGCGTCCCCCGGCTGCTCAAGGGCGCCGCCGTCGAGGGAGTCATCGGCACGAAGCGCGCGGTGCGCGTCCCCGCGATGCGCCGGCAGGTCTTCATGGTTCCGACCGAAACCGCACCGGCGATCCTCGCGGCCACGCGCAACGAGAGTCATTACCGGTCTGCGCTCCGGCGCGCCGGTATCGACGACGAGGACTACAAAGACTTCCGGCGCGAGGTTCTCCTCGCCGCGGGATTCCCGAAGACGGTCCAAGAGATCCACGACGCATTGCGCTCTCCACCCGACGATCTGACGCCCGTGTTGAATGCGATGTGCTCGGAGGGCGTGTTGCTGCGCATCAAGTCGCCGAACATCCGCTCGAACGACTTCACGTTCGCAGCGACCAAGGTGTGGGTCGGCAAGGAGATGAAGAACATCTCTCAAGAGCAGGCCCTCGCGTGGCTTGCCGGCGAGTACCTCACTGCGTTCGGCCCGGTGACGTACGACGACTTCGCCTGGTGGAGCGGAGCGAAAACAGAAGACGCAGCAGCTGCCCTGGACGCGCAAGACCCCGCGCATCTCGCGGACGGGCTGCTCATCCATCGGCGTGACGAGCGCGCACTCGACGGCACGCGTCCGCACCTCGGCCGGGTGAGCCTGCTGCCGAAGCTCGACTGCTACACGATGGGGTACGCACCGGCCGGTCGCGCACGCTTCATCCATTCGAGCTTGTTCCCCGTCGCGTACGACGGTATCGGCAACGCGCTTCCGCTCGTGTTGATCGAAGGCGAGGTGCAGGGAACGTGGTCGTTCCGAGGCGCAGGCGATCGCATCACGATCGGCATCCAGCTCTACGAAACGCCGGGGCCGCGCTTACAGGCGGCGATGGAAGATGAAGCGAACCTCGTCGGCGGTTTCCTCGAAGCCTCGAACGTGACGATCGATCAGGAACGCGCGCAGAAACCACCGCGCCGCGCCGTCGTGAAAGCGCCGCCTCGCAAAGCGTTGAAGCGTCCCTCGCAAAAACCCGTTCGTCGAGCAGCCGTCAGAAAGCCGTCGCGGTCCGGATCCAGCCGTCGGGGTACTCCACGGTCTGGACCGCGCCGAACCCGGCGGCCTTGAACGCGACGTCCCAGTCGGTCGCGAGGTAGTCCTTCAGATACGGCTCGGGGAACGGGATGGGCTTGAGGGCGGGCCCACCGACTCGATACGGCTCCATCACCGCGATCTCCCCGCCCTCACGGCACACCCGCCGCATCTCGCGAAGGATCCTGGGCGCGACGTCGGACGGCACCTCATGGAACAGGAGGCTGGCCGTCACCAGATCGAAAGTCGCGTCGGCGAACGGCAGCTTCTCTGCATTGAGACAGCGGACCTCGATCGCTCGATCATCCGCGAGCTTCCGTTCGGCCACCGCGAGCATGTAGGGCGAGATGTCGATCGCGGTGATCTCGGCCTGAGGGAACCGCCGGCGCCAGGCCAGGGTGCTCTCCCCCGTTCCACAGGCGACATCGAGGATGGACCGCGGAGACGACTCGACCTGGTCGCAGAGCATGTCACGCTGCGACTCCTCGGATTCGAAGTACTCGGCGAAGATCTCTTTCACGACGGGGTCCCACGTCGCCGCGGCGATCGGCGTCGAGTAGCCGCCCTCGAGGCCGTGGATCCAGGAGCGCACGTAGTCGGGCATCCGCGGTGGGCTCAGCCGCACGACCGCCTGGTCCCAGTCGATGTCTTGGACGATCTCTTCAGCCTTGACGCGCGCGCCGATACGGCCGGTCGCCTCGTTGGGAACCCACCCTTCTGTCGTCTTGATGGCCACGGCTCCTCCTCCGGCAGATAGTCCATGATGGACTATATACGGAGGGACTGTATAATCCAACTTGGACTATGTCAAGCAAATCGTCCGAGCTGCCCGCCGGGGATCACATCTTCCTGGCGTTCCTGCTGTGGGGTCCCGCATCCGCGTATGACATCAAGAAGACGATGACCGTTTCGGTCAGCAACTTCTGGAGTGCGGCCCACAGCCAGGTCTACCAGCAAGCGACGCGGCTTCTTCGAGAGGGGTACATCAAGGAGCGCGAGGCACCGGGCGCGCGCAGGAAGCGGATCTTGTCGCTCACCCCCAAAGGTCGCAAGGCGGTGAACGAGTGGCTCCGCTCCCCCGCCTCGTTCCCCGAGCTCCGCGACGAGGCGCTGGCGAAGCTCTTCTTCGCTGCGCACGGCGATGTGTCGAAGGTGCGCGCGATGCTGCTCGACCAACGGGACCATCACATCAGCCTGCTTGCGGAGTATGAAGGCATCCGGAAGCTGCTCGAGCTGGCAGACAACCCGGAAGTGCCGTACGAGCTCATGACACTCCGGCTTGGGATCGCCGTCGAGCAGACCTACCTCACATGGCTCGACGATGTGCTCTCACACCTCGGCAAGCCAAAGATGAGAAAGACCACGTTCCGCTAAACACGTCCGCTTGCAATGCGCATGACTTATGACGTAAGAGCAGTGCGTGACACCTGAAGAAAACATCAAAGCCGTCCGGCGAGAGAGCTCGATGCTCGCCGAGGCCGCGCGCAAGAACCTCGCGCCCACCGTTCCATCGTGTCCCGACTGGTCGGTTTCCGATCTCGTCTGGCACGTCGGCGGTATCCACCGCCATCGCATCTGGCTCATCACCGAGCACCCCGATGGGCCGGCCGGTTTCGAGATCGACCGTCCGCACGACGACGAGATCGTCGACTGGTTCGAAGACGGTGCGGAGAAGCTCGCGCGCGTGCTCGAGACGCACGAACCTTCAGAGGAAGTGTGGACCTGGTTCCCGCCGGATCAGACGGTCGGGTTCTGGCAGCGGCGTATGGCGCAAGAAACGGCGGTGCATCGCTGGGACGGCGAGCACGCCGCGGCCGAAACGCACCCGATCGAGCCGGCGCTCGCCGCCGACGGCATCGCCGAGTTCTTCGACACGCTGCTGGTCGTGGAGGTTCAATTCTCCGACGAAGCGCCCAAGGGGAACGGCGAAACCGTCCACGTTCACGCCACCGACGAGCCCGCGGAATGGGTCATCACCTTGGCGCCCGACGGCGCGCGCGCAGAGCAGAAACACGCGAAAGGTGATGCCGGCATCCGGGGATCCGCGTCGGACCTGCTCCTAGCTTTGTGGCGGCGGATCCCGCTGGATCACGTGGAGGTTCTGGGCGACGCAGCGCTCGCTCAGCGTTTCATCGACCTGATGGACCTCAACTAGCCGCTCTTAGTTGGGAAGCGTCGCCAGGCCTTCGCTCGGTGCGCTCACCAAGGCGGCCATGTTCCCTTCGGGGTGGCGGTTCTCGGACATGAGCTGGTGTGCCTCGCTGATGCCCTCGAAGCTGAACACGCGCCCGAGGCACGGGTCGATCTTGCCGGCGACAACAAGGTCGTTGAACGCATACGACTGCTCGTCGTTCGCGAAGTGTGACCCTTGGAAGCGCTTCTGGCGCATCCAGAGATACCGGAGATCGACGACCGCGTTGTAGCCGCTCGTCCCTGCGCAGATGACGACCATGCCGCCGGTGTCGGCCATGAAGATGCTCGTCGGGATCGTCGACTCACCCGGGTGCTCGAACACGATCGCCGGCGAGCGCTTGTCGCCGAGTGCTTCCCAGAACGCCTTCCCGAACTTCTTCGCGCCCTCGAGCCATATGTTGAACGCGTCGGTGTCGGTCCAGTGCGGCAGCATGCCCCAGTGGTCGAAGTTCTTGCGGTTGATCACGCCGACCGCACCGAGCTTCTTGCAGAACTCGATCTTGTCGTCGCTCGAGACGACGGCTACCGGTTCGGCTCCGGCGAGCGCGGCGATCTGGATGGCCATCGACCCGAGTCCGCCCGCGCCGCCCCACACGAGGACGGCGTCGCCGGCGGCAACTTCGTTCGGCGGCCAGCCGTGCAGCATCCGATACGCGGTCGCACCGACGAGCGTCGGCGCAGCAGCCGCCTCCCACGTAAGGTGCGGCGCCTTCGGCATGCATTGGTGCGCCTGCACTTTCGTGAACTGAGCGAACGACCCCCAGTTCGACTCGTAGCCCCAGATCCGGAACGACGGGTCGAACATCGGGTCGCCGTCGTCCGAGACTGCTTCGACGTCCCATTGCCCGCAGTGGATGACGACGTGGTCGCCGACCTTGACGTTCGTGACCTCGGCTCCGGTCGCGTACACGACGCCCGACGCGTCGGATCCGCCGATGTGGAAGTCGGAAGGCTCGCCGAAACGCGCATGCACTTTGGCAACGTCGATCGGGATGCCGCGCGCGGCCCACACGTTGTTGTAGTTGATTCCAGCCGCCATCACGAGGACGAGCGCGTCATACGGGCCGATCTCGGGGACGTCGATCTCTTCGATCTGGAACGCCTTCTCCGGCTCGCCGAAACGCTCGGGGCGGATCACCTGCGCGTACATGCGCGCCGGGATCTCGCCGAGCGGGGGGATCTGGCCGATCTCGTAGATGTTGGCCGCCACCGGTCCTCCCTAGGATGTCGTTGGGCTCAGGATTATCGGCAAGTGCGCGCGGGTCAAACCCGAGTGATATACCGAGGCATGGCCGAGCCGCCCACGAAGGAGTTCGTCGAGAGTCACACGACGATCGTGACCTTGAAGGACGGAACCGCGATGCTCGTCCGGCCCATCCTGCCCGACGACAAAGAGGTACTCGTCGAAGGGTTCGCGCACCTGTCCCCCCAGAGCCGGTTCCGCCGGTTCCTCGGCTACATGGACAAGCTCCGGGCACCATTGCTGCGGTACCTGACTGAGATCGACTACGTCGATCACTTCGCGTGGGTCGGCTTCGATGCCGATAAGCAAACCGGGATCGGCGTCGCACGCTACGTGCGCATGCGCGACGAGCCGACGGCGGCGGAAGCCGCCATCGTCGTGATCGACGAGTATCAAGGCCGCGGCGCCGGCACCCTCTTGCTCCAGCTGCTGGGCGCGACGGCTCTCGCCAAAGGCATCACACACTTCGTCGGCGAGGCGCTCGCGGAGAACCAGCCGATCCGGGAGCTGCTCGAGGGTCTCGGGGCGCGCGTCTACGAGGCCGGGGCCGGTGAGGTTGCGTTCGAGGTCGACCTTCCTTCTAGCGAGCAAAACGTCAAAGAGACGGCGCTCTATCGCGCGCTGCGCGCGGCTGCCGAAGGCCGAGTGGTGCAGGTCCCGCCCGCATCGCACGAAACGAAGGATGCCGCCGTCAAGGTCAAGGGTGATCGAGCGCGCGTGCCGCGTCCAGGATGATCTCGATCGCTTCGTCGATCCGATCGCGATGCGTGCGGTGGCTCACGATGCACGCGCGGATCCAGAAGTCCCCGTTCAACCGGGTGCTCGACAAGAAGACACGCTTCGACGCATTGATCCGTTCGAGCAGCCTCCGGTTGAACTCATCGACGTCGCCGCTCGCCGGCACGTAACGGAACGGCACCACCGTCAGCTCCGGCAGCCACGGAACGTCGAAGCCCGGCGTGGCCTTCAACGCCTCATAGAGAACGCGAGTCAGGTCGAGCTTTTCGTCGAGCGCCGTGCGAAACGCGGCGAGCCCGTGCAGTTTCAGCGGCAGCCACACTCGCAGTCCCCTGAAGTCACGAGAAAGCTCAGGCGAGTAATCGGCGAAGTTCGGGATATCTCCCTCCGGTGCAAGGTCTTGCAGATACTCGCCTTTCGCGCGGTGTGCCTCGCGCAGCTGCTCTCCGTTCCGCACCAGCAGGACGCCGGTGCCGTACGGCAGGAACAGCGCCTTGTGCGGGTCGAGCGTGATCGAGTCTGCACGCGCGATGCCCTCGAAGAGTGCGTGCCCTCTTTCCGTCAAGCCGAAGAACCCGCCGTACGCGGCGTCCGCGTGCAGCCACAGCCCTTCCGTCTCGCACAGGTCCGCGACGTCTGCGATGGGGTCGACCGCTCCCGTGTTGGTCGTTCCGGCGGATGCAACGACACAGAACGGGGAGCGGCCGGCTGCTCGATCTTCTTTGATCATCCGCTCGAGCTCGCCTGCATCCATCCGCAGTTCCGACGTCACGGGAACCGAACGCAACGCGCGCGCGGGAAAGCCAGCGAGGCCCGCCGCCTTCGCGACCGAGGCGTGCGTTTGATCCGTCACGTAGATGCAACCGTCGAGGAAGTTCTCCGGCAGCTTCGCCGTGCGCGCGGTAACCAGTGCCGAGAAGTTGGAGATCGAGCCTCCGCTCGTGAGGATGCCGCGCGCGCCGTCCGGGTACCCGAAGGCGCCGCATAACCACCGGATCACGTCGTTCTCCATGGCTGCGAATACAGGAGCCGGGTTCCAGAGGTTCATGAATCGGTTGACCGACAACGACATGAAGTCGGCGATCGCAGCGGCGAACAGTCCTCCACCGGGGATGAAGGCGAGGTACCCGGGACTAGCAGGGTTGAAGGCTTTCGCTGCGCCGAGGGCTACTTGGTCGACGAGCTCGGGAAACGAGGTCCCCGCCTCGGGCGCTCCGCTTTGGATGCGCGAGATCGCATCCTCGTAACCTTCGAGATCGGAGGCCGGTGCCTCGGGCAGCGCCGAGATGAAGTCGATCACGAAGCTCACGGCCCGGTCGGCGATCGCACGCATCTCGTCGCGGTCTGGTTCGAGCGGGTACGCCATGGACCTGCGGTATACGGGGTGCGCGCGCGCCGGTCAATGCGACCTGCCACGTGCCGGCCGGTACGATTGAGTGAATGACTGAGACCTTCCGTCTTTCCGACGACCTCGAGCTGTTTCGCAAGACGGTTCGCGAGCTTGCCGAGGCGAAGATCGCGCCGCGCGCCGCCGAGATCGACGCCACTGATGAATATCCGCGCGACATGCACGAGCTGCTCGTGCGGAACGACCTCATGGCGATCGGGTATCCCGAGGAATATGGGGGGTCCGGCGGGCCGCTCGAATTCTGTGTCTTCATCGAAGAGATCAGCCGCGTTTCGGCCGGGGTATCGCTGATCCCGTTGGTGAACCGGCTGGGAGCGGTGCCGGTGATGCTGGCCGGCAACGAAGAGCAACGCAAGGAGCTGATCACCGGCGTGGTGCGGGGCGACCGTCAGCTCGCGTACTGCTTGACCGAGCCGGAGTCGGGATCCGACGCCGCCGCGATGCGCTCGCGCGCGGTGCGCGACGGCGACTCGTGGGTGCTGAACGGCCAGAAGCGCTTCATCACCAACGCCGGCGTCGCCGATACGTACACGTACTTCGCCGTGACCGATCCCGACGGCAAGAAGGGCAAGAACATCACCGCGTTCATCGTGCGCGCGGACCGGCCGGGGTTCAGCCTTGGGCGCGAAGAGCACAAGATGGGGATCCGCGGATCACCGACCCGCGAGGTACTGCTCGACAACTACGTTGCCCCCGGCGAAGACGTTCTCGGCGATGTGAACCTTGGATTCACATATGCGATGAGGACCCTGGATTTCTCACGCCCGACGATCGCCGCGCAAGCGCTCGGGATCGCGCAGGGCGCGTTCGACCATGCGCTCGCGTATGCGAAGGAGCGGCAGCAGTTCGGCAAGCCGATCGTTGACTTCCAAGGGATCCAGTTCATGCTCGCCGACATGGCGATGGCGATCGAAGCCTCGCGCATGCTGACGTATAAGGCGGCAACCAAAGTTGTGAACAAAGAATCCGACGTTAGCTACTGGGCTGCGATCGCAAAGGCCTTCGCATCAGATACGGCGATGAAGGTGACGACGGACGCGGTGCAGATCCTCGGTGGCTACGGCTACGTGAAAGAGTTCCCCGTCGAGCGCATGATGCGCGACGCGAAGATCACGCAGATCTACGAAGGTACCAACCAGATCCAGCGCGTCGTCATCGCGCGCGCGCTCGAGCGCGGGAGCGCCGGGCGCTGATCTAGACCGGGGAAGCGGTCGAAAGGACCTCGGCCGGAGCGGGGCCTGCAGCGCGACGCCGGAAACGGTCACGAAGCCTCAACAGGAGCCGAGACATCGTCTCGGGTGGGATGAAGGCGATGTAGGCAGTAAAGATCGCCAGCGAGAAGAAGCCAACCATGATGTTGATCGCGATCAAGAGGTGCATGAGCACGCCGAGGCCCAACACCCACGGACGCGCCTTCCGATTCCAGACCAGCACAGCCAAGGACGCCTCGAGCGCGAGGGTACCGAGCGTCATCAGGTTGGAGAGCAAGAGCGAATGCGTGATGAAAGACGGGGCGTGGAACCGCTGGAGGTCGCCGATCCTCAGTGCGAAGGACACGGCTGTACCGTTGTTCCACGAGGTGCCTTGAACCTTCGCCCATACAGTCGCTGCGTAGGTCACGGTCAGCTGGATCTGGATCAACCGGATGGCCCATGGCGCGCGCGAAGGGAACTCCCAGAAGCGGTCGCGGGAGCGGCGCCATCGATCGAGCGACAAGGCCGCCCCTGTCGGAGCCAACATCAGATAGAAAGCGAGGTTCCTGACCAGCAGGTCGCCCGAGTTGAAGATGAACGGATTCCGTCGCTCGAGAGTTAGGACGCCGAAGAAAACGATCGCGGACGCGATCCGCGAATGGAAGCCGATAATCAGACACAAGGTGCCTACGATCAGGACGATGTAGAGCGCGAGGAGCGCGGTGTTGCTCGAGAAGTTGTTCAGCGGGTCGAACCACCACCGCAGGCTGGGTTGCTTCGGCAAGATCCCCGTTCGAGAAAAGAACGTCCCGAGGTCGGGCGCCAGCGACAGGGTCCAGCCGAGGACGACGATGCCGAATGCGATCCGAACAACGCCGAGTGTCGACGTCGGCTGCGGCTCGAACCAGAACCGATGCCACGCGGCGCCTATCTTTCCCATCAGGACCCTCCCGCCAGGATCGACGGTGTGATCGCCAGGGAGAAGTAGGTGACCTCGTGCCAGGGCCCTCGGATCGGGTGGGTGCCGGGCGCGAACAAGTCGTACCAGTAGCGCGTGAGGACGACCTCTGTCGGATGGCGGTTCGATCGGTCGTACGTTCGCGCCAGCCAGATCGCCAACGGCTCCCACAGCGCCGGCTGATCGTCCGCGCGCGCGTACTCGGACCACTTCTGCCAGTGGTAGGTCCGATACTCGGAGATGAACGGATCACCCGTCGGAACCGACCAGATCTCCTTCGTCCCGTTGTCATAGGAGATCGTCGCGCCCAATCCGAACGTTTGCTGGCGCGGTTCAGGGGCGAAGACGCTCCACGTCTGATCCAGGCCCACGCTGTCGCGCACGGGTTGGACGATGGTGTTCAGCTTCCGCTGGAGATACGACGAGGGGATGTTCGCGGCGATCAACGAGCCAAGGATGAAGATGATGACGCCGCTAATGGCTGCTCGACCTATCGCACTGGATTCAACCTTGTCTTGGACATCCGGAAGCTTCACGGGATCCGCCACTTCACGACGGCGCTGCTCAACAGAACAACGAACAGAGGCTTCGCGCTCTTCGGGATGCTGAACGTAACCCAGCCGCGCGTGCAATGGTTCGGCGCGATGTAGGTGGCCTTGAGGGCCGGCTCCTTGACCGGATCTCGGGAAGGCCATCCGGTTGAATCCGGTGTCTCGACCGCAAAAAGCGATCGGTTCACACCGGTCTGCGACGGCGCTTTCGGTCCTGCGCACGCTTCTACGTCAGCGGCAACGTAGATCATGTCTTGCCCCGGCGCGCGGCCGATCGAGGGAAGGAACGCGTACGCCGTAACTTTGTTGCCGGCCGTCGTTTCGACCGAGCGGCCGAGCGCAACTATCTTCTCTTCGACGGACGCTTTCGGGCTTGGCGAATGGCTGATGAGTGGTGCGTTCGCACCGGGCGTATTGATGCACGCCGCACAGAAGGCCAGGAGGAGCGGAAGCGCGCGCGTCGACAACATCAACACGCGACGCCACCCTCGAAACACGATCACGCGATCTCCGCCCTTCACCCGTCGTGTATAGGTTCCGTACAAACCAGTGTCGCTCCTGCGTCAACAGATGCTCGTGAACGAGAGGGCCCCCGTAATAGGGGGCCCTCTCATGGAACGATGCCACCGTTAGAGCAGTACGCAAACCGCCAGAGAAGGTTCGCTGGAGTCTGGCCTGATCTCGAGAGGCGCCGGATCCGGGCACGGCTCGGTCGGAGCGCTGGTGCCACCGAGCTTGACACAGGCGTGGATGAGCTGGCCAGTGTCTGCGTCCGGAGCTCCGCCCACGTGGAGGAATATCGGCAGACCGTCGAGTTGCGTTCCGCAGACGGCTGTCCCTCCGGTTGTTCCGCCGGTCGTCCCCCCAGTGGAACTACCACTGGTACTCCCGGTAGAGCCTCCGGTTGTGCCATGACCGCATCCAGGCGGAGGCGTCGCACTCGGGTTGGGTGAGTTCGGCGGGCATGCATTGCCCGTCGAGGTCCCCGACCCGTTTCCGGTCGAGCTGCCGGTTCCGTTCCCCGTACCGTTGCCCGTTGTGCGCTGGAGCTTGCACATCAAGCTGTGGATGTTTGGTCCACCGTACGGCGGCGGCTGCCCGTTGTGATGGTCGGCGTCACACGGCGGGTTGCTGGGTGGAGGGTTAGGAGTCCCACCACCACTGCCTTTCCCGGCGCCGAATGCCAAGCCCGGAAGTACGAAGAAGGCAATGACGACCACGACAACCGCGGCGGGGAGGATCTTCGATGCTTTCTTCATTGCGTCACCCCCTTCCGCGCGTGGATTTCGGGCGCGCCGCAAAGCGCGACCAAGTCTCGGAAGGAGGGTGAGGAGCGCGCCTGAGGAGGCCGTGCGCGAGTGAGTGCGACAGGGAGTACCGGCCTCTCGACGAGCTGTTGTACGCCACCAATGGCGCGAGCCAACCTTCAACACTCCCGGCGGCAACAACGCCGCACCCTAGGGTCCTGCGTCCGCGATCCCAGATCTGGGACCAAGGTCCTTCTTCCACCCAGACCGAAGTACCTAAAGTCGCACTTCGCCGCAAAATGGGCGAAGTCCTCTAGAAATATCTTCAAGGGAAAATCAGGAAGGTTGTCAGGAGCCGCCCGGCGCGGACGCGGCCGAGAAAACAGGCCTTCATCAGCGGCAAAGGCTTACACTGACGCGTTCGCCACGAACGGCGGTCCGTGAAGGGAGGTCGAGAGGCGGTGCCTAGTGAACCCACCGA
>Ga0070706_100001586_pt1 | contig 23700 bp, 23 predicted proteins | sample KBSK5501metaG_FD_65476 | JGI IMG/M metagenome (GOLD analysis project Ga0070706, IMG submission 65476) | Corn, switchgrass and miscanthus rhizosphere microbial communities from Kellogg Biological Station, Michigan, USA - KBS K5-50-1 metaG | ecosystem: Host-associated > Plants > Roots >... | reverse complement strand
AACGACTTTATGCATCAACAGTGGCCGATCGCGCGTAAGCAGGGCGCGGTGGTCTCGGACTGCCGTGTCCAGCAGTTGCTTGTCGTTGGCGTCATGACGGTAGCTAACGTCGATTCCCAGCAGACGGAGCTCGCGAACGAGTTTGCCCAAGTGGCCGTCGGCTACAAAAGTCGACACGCCGCGATCCTGGAGCCTTGATTCAGGAAAGAGTCCGGTTGAGATCGGGAAAACGCCAATTGCAACTTCCGATTCCACCTGAAATGCGAAATCGACCGGACGCCCATTACACAGGATCAAATCAACCTCCGGATGCGGCACTCCACACGACTCAATAACATCCTTGACCGAGCTCTTGTGGGACAGCACCCGGCCCACCGCACCGTGCCGTTCCTCTCGTTTAAGGAAGAATGAGAGGTCGCCATGAAACGAAAGCGAAACGCGGAACCGATCGTTCATTAGCTTTGTAGCCAAGAGCCTGAATTTGGCCCTTCCAAATTCTATCTTTGTGATCTTTGCGGCCTTCTGTTTAGTAATTCTCCTGTTTAGGCTCCGTTTTCAGACTAGGATCGAATCGAATGAGCAGCAAATTCCGATTCCATGGCATCTACCTCCTGATCGTCGGCATCATCAGCGTGATGTATAACCCGCACACAGGTGCCCTCGGGTTTAATCCGGATGCGAAATCCGGACTGATCGTGACTGGCTTATTCGCAATCATCTCTTTTGTCTGGGCGTACGTTGATTCCCGCGGTGCCCACCGTGTCGTCACGATTGGCGGCATTATTACCACCTTGCTCCTCTTTGCCGGCACAATTCCGCGCGGATTATCGTCCTGGATCGCTGTAGCCCATGGAGAAGCCTCGAAGTGGTTCGCCGCCACCACAATCACGCTCGTCGTGCTTGGTTCAATTCCGATCTTTGCAGCTCTCTTGCGTTCGTTGAAGCGATAAAAAGCGCCGTCATCGCCGTCATCGCCGGCAACGGAGAGGCGAAGCCAATCGTCGTGGTTTGATCTTTCAGGTCGACGACCCCGCTTTGCGGACTAAGCTCACAAAAGCCAGAAACGTCCGCCCAAATTCCGATGCCGGCGATGGCGGCGTAGACGGCGATGGCGGCGCTAATTTTCAGTTGAAGCCTATAGCATTCGCAGCTAGCGTCGCCTCTCTCTGGAGTTATAGCTCAATTGGTTAGAGCGCTGCCCTGTCACGGCAGAGGTTGCGGGTTCGAGCCCCGTTAACTCCGGATGCTCTTCCCCTTGGGAATCAAGTCTAGAAGCGGGCTTCACGAGGGAAAAGCCTCGATGACATTAAAGAGCGGCAAAAAGTGCCTTCTAGCGGCGTTTTCGGAAAGTCTGCTGTAACTGCTGTACGGCTCGCAGTTAGTTTGATTGACCCGTAGCTACCATAAGTAGCGGCAATTAGCGTTTTATGCTGTATCTATGCTGTATAGAAATTTTCGCGTATTATCGTGCGTATGTTTTACCCAATAGTTTGCAAGCGAATTTGTAAGATCTGCGCTTTGCTCGCGGCAACCTTGATTCTCCCTATACTGGCGTACGCGGGCACGGATGACGGTAAGGGCAACAACGGAAAAAACAACGGTAAGCAGTATGGTCACGACAAGATTCCGGTCGTTCCCGAAGTAAACCCGGTATGGGTGCTGCTGCCGTTTTCAGGTGCGGTGCTACTTTTATCATGGCGACGATTTTCTCGCGCCAAGACATAGTTTGATCTGCACGGTTGCCCGATTCGCCTCTGGCAAAAAGAGCGCACTCGGTTCATCCCTGGTGCTTTGGTAGGCCGATTCACTTCTCGCTCGTAAAATCCATGCCTTTTTAAGGCATTCTCGGCGGGTTTCTGTTGTGGGCGATCGAATTAGCCGAAAAATGATCCCCTAGGGGCAGAGGTTGCGGTTCGAGCCCCGTTAACTCCGTGGACACCGTGTCCGGTGCAAAATCCATTTGCAATTCAGCCGGCCTACGCTACCTATTCCATCCTTCGACTAACCGGGAGGCCCAGCAATGAACATTCTTCAAAAGATCGAGCAAGAACAGCTAAAGGCAGATATCGCCCCGTTCAAAGTCGGTGACACAGTGAAAGTTCACACCCGAGTTGTGGAAGGGGATAAAGAGCGTATTCAGCTCTTTTCCGGAATCGTCATTGCGCGCCGTGGAACCGGATTGAATTCCTCTTTTACCGTTCGCCGGATTTCTTACGGAGAAGGCGTCGAAAGAGTTTTCCCGCTCCACTCACCGCGGATCGCCAAGATTGAAGTCGAGCGTCACGGCAGCGTCCGCCGAGCGAAACTCAATTACCTGCGCGGCAGGAAGGGCAAACAGGCGGTGTCGGTGAAGGACAAGGCGCAGGCGCAAGGATAGGTTTCGGTTTTCAGTTTTTTTAAGGGCTGAGTCTCACTCAACCGGAAACCGAAAACCGACCTGTGCGCCATAGCCTTGGCGGAGGCGGAAAACAGGAGACTGGAAACGCATGTTGCCTCATGGCAACATGCCACATGCCATGCACGCTGAGGTTTGAGCGCCAACTATGGGCGCAAGGCATCCCTTTAGTTGCAGGCATTGACGAAGCTGGTCGAGGACCATTGGCAGGTCCAGTCGTGGCGGCGGCGGTTATTCTCTCCGCCAATTTTTCCCTTCCCGGTCTCAACGACTCCAAAAAGCTTTCCGAAAAGGTTCGAGAGGAATTCTTTGAGAAACTGACCCAAGGACCAACGAAGGTTCTCTATGGAATTGGAATGGCCGATTCGGCTGAGATTGACCGATTCAACATTCTCAAAGCCACTCACCTGGCGATGAAACGGGCCGTCGAAGCGTTACCGGTCCAACCCGATCACCTGCTGATCGATGGCCGCGACGTCCCCCTATTCGACGGACGCCAAACGGCGGTTGTCGATGGTGACGCGCTTTCGCGCAGCATCGCCGCGGCCAGTGTCATAGCAAAGGTCACTCGAGATCGGCTGATGAGCTCCTGGCACACCGAGTATCCAGATTACGACTTCGACCAGAACAAAGGCTACGCCACCGCCGCGCACCTCGAGAAACTCAGGATTCATGGTCCATGCCCGATTCATCGGAGATCATTCGAGCCAGTCGTTCAGCCGACCCTCTTTTAGGTTTCGGATTAGAACCGCAGATTCCACAGATTACGCGAATTATGGATGGTTTGGAACTTGAGAGGCCTCGGCCGAAATCTGTGGAATCTGCGCAATCTGCGGTTTTTCCTCGACTACCAATAGACATCGTCACGAACTTCGAACGCATTACGGATGCAGTTGATTCTTGGAACGGGATTCATGACGACATCGATGATGTCGAATCGGTAGCTGACACGAGGATCATCGAGCATCCGAAGCCATTCTTTAGCACCACGAATAATGCGGTCTTGTTTGGCTAAGGTTACGGCCGCATGGGGTGGTCCGAAAAGATCGGTTGAACGGGTCTTCACTTCTACAAAGACAAGCGTATTTTCCCGGCAGTCCCGGCAGATCAGGTCGATCTCGCCACCGCGTTTCGATCGAAAATTTCGGTATAGGATCCTGAATCCATTCCGCCGGAGATACCTGGCGGCGAGCTTCTCTCCATCCTTACCAACAGAAAGATGAGCAGCGCCAGAAAGCGGAACTGCGAATCCAAATTTCAAACAAAAACGTCTACGCAACATCCTCAACCAACCGCTAAACCTCCCTCCCCTAGAACCATCCAACGGATAAAATAACATTTAAGTAACTAGTGATATTATCCGCCTTACGCAATCGATAACTTCTCACCGCTCACTTCTCACTTCTCACTTCTCACCACTCATCCCCCTCCCCCCTTGACTCCCCCGCCTCCCTCGAACTCTCTTAACAAAGTGTCTCTCGACTATCTCATCGTCGGCCAAGGACTCGCCGGATCCGTGCTTGCCTGCCTCCTTCGAATGCTGGGCAGGAATATTGCGGTGATCGACAATTCGCACCGAACAGCCGCCTCTGTCTCAGCTGCTGGCATTATCAATCCCATCACTGGAAAGCGTTTGACTCGACCTTTCCTGATCGATGAACTTCTTGACGCTGCCTTTTCTATCTATCCCAAGCTGGAACGATTTCTGGCGTGTTCTGTTTTCCAAAAACGCACAGTGCTCCGTCTACTTCAGTCAGCGACGGAAGAGGAACAATGGCGTGAGCGCCTGGCTTCGGGCGAATACAACGCGTATTTAGGAGCAACTGCGCCGGAGCTAAATTCCTTGATCCGGAATCGATTCGGCGCCTTCGAAATTTCAGCCGCTGCTCACCTTGATATTCCCGAATTGCTTCGCGCAACCCGCCAATTGCTCCTTTCGGAAGATCGTCTGATCAGCGAGGAATTCGATTATTCGGACCTTCGTATCATGGACCAGAAGGTGACTTGGAAAGACTTCGTTACAAACTTTGTGATCTTCTGCGAAGGATACCAGCTGAGCCGGAACCCCTTCTTTAACGCCATCAAACTCAACCCGGCAAAAGGAGAACTTCTGGTGCTCCACGCCCCTGCATTCAATGAACCACGCATTCTGCAACATGGAAAATGGCTGTTCCGCACAATCACCGGAGAAATCAAGGCGGGGACAACCTATTCCTGGGATTTATTGAACGAAGAACCAACCCCAGAGGCTCGCGCACAGATCGAAGGCGCGATTCGGGAGTTCATCAAGATCGATTTCAGGGTGATACGCCAGAGCGCCGGCGTGCGTCCGGTCGTTAAAGTCGACAATCGACCAATTGTCGGACAGCATCCGCAGCACCCTCGCCTGGCAATCCTAAACGGCCTGGGATCCAAAGGCGCGCTCCAGGCCCCTTTTGCAGCAAATCAATTGATCGCTTATCTAGAGACTGGGACACCGGTCCATCCTGAGTTCGATGTATGCAGGAAATCCCTTTGGTAGTGTCACAGAAACGGTTGACAGTCGCAGCGCACGATTGGCTTGCGGAAACTCTTTTTGACGGCGCCTTCGCCGTAGACGCGACAGTTGGCAACGGATACGACACTCTATTTCTCGCAAATAGAGTGGGACCAAACGGATTCGTGCTCGGATTCGATATTCAAAAACCGGCGTTAGCCGGTGCGCACGAGCTTCTCCGGTTCGCCGGCCAGGCAAACCGAGTAAAATTAGTTCACGAGTGTCACTCACGCATTGGCAGCTATCTCGATAAAAACGTTCACGGGGCTATGTTCAATCTCGGCTACCTGCCTCGAGGTAGCCATTCACTGGTCACTCGCGCGGAGACGACTGTCTCTGCATTGCAAAGCATACTAACGCGCCTCAACCGTGGCGGTCGTATCACTGTCCTCGCCTACCGCGGCCACCAAGGCGGCCCCGAGGAATATGCCCGCCTGAGAGAGTTCCTTCTCTCTTTATCAATGGCCGAATATACGGTTGACGAACTCGTCGGAATAAGTGATCTGCCGGAGTCTCCGAGATTATTCAGAATCCAAAAAAAATCGAATTCGGAGATTTGACAGGCGTCCAAGGTTATACGAAGGGTCCGTTGAATCTCAATTACTGATGAGGGTTTCACCCGGAGCGAAATCTCCAGGGTGAGCAAAGAGTGAAAGGTGAAACCCTTATGGAATACGAGATTACACGTAAGAAAACTGATGGCACAAAGCGTACATTGACGCTGATGACGGTGGTCAGCGCGATTTTCTGCGCTATTTGTGCAGGGGCCAGGGCGTTCGCAGGGTCTCAAACCCAAGGGTTTTCTGATACGCTCACCAGCATGCTAGGGGTCGGCATCGTCCTCGGGCTGTTCGTAGCGTTGCTCGCCCTTAACACGCGGCTGCAAGTCGCGTCTGACGAAGCCGAGACCGAATAGGCACGGTACACAACGAGATAGGAGGAAATATGGATCTCAACCTGCTAACAATTCTTGCTTTGCAGCAATTCAATCGAAGCCTGAACCATCGCGCTCGGAAACCGATGCCCGAAGTCGCTCTTCCGGAGATCGATTACGCGTTGTTAAGAGTAACGACTCGTCCGCTGCCCGACCGTTCCGAACGGAACGCTTATGCTGAACAAGGCGGCACGGTGACTCCCGCAGGCGTCTGCTGCATGTAGATACCAGGAGACAGAAGATAGAATTCAGGAGTCAGGAGCGCATGGACTAGCGCAATTTCTATTCCTGCTCCTAGCTCCTGTTGCTCGTGCTTGATTTTTACAGCCTGATCTGGGCAGACTGCTGCGCAGGCTCGCCGGCACATCCACCTTCCCCGAAGCTACAAAGGAGGGCGGCTGGGGATCGCGCGGCAACGCCGACAACCATCGCCTGGTTTGCGAATTTTCCGATGCCGGCGATATCGGCGTGTCGGCGATGTCGGCGTTCCATCAGGCATGGGCGATTTCTTTGAACTCAAACAGCATAATACGACGCCGGGCAAAGAAGTCGTCGCAGGGCTGACGACATTCGCGGCAATGGCCTACATCCTCGCAGTTAATCCTGCGATATTGGGTGAGGCCGGAATGGACAAAGGAGCAGTCTTTACCGCCACTGCTCTATCATCAGCCATCACAACTGTTTTGATGGCGTTCCTGACGAACTATCCCATCGCCCTCGCGCCTGGGATGGGACTGAACGCGTTTTTTGCTTATACGATTTGTCTGCAACTCAAGATCACTTGGCAAGCCGCGCTCGGACTGGTGTTTTACAACGGTGTCCTTTTTCTACTTTTGTCGATCTCCGGCCTCCGCAAGCTCATCATCGATTCGATTCCGAATCATCTGAAGATGGCTATCACGTGCGGGATCGGGTTGTTCATTGCTTTCATAGGGTTGAAAAATGGTGGAGTGATCGTTGCCGATCCCGCGACTTTCGTTAAGATTGGAAACTTTTCGCAACCAGGACCGATCCTGACATTGGCCGGGATTCTGTTAACTGCGATCCTGATCGGCCGGCGAGTCCCAGGGGCAATGATTTTGTCGATTCTTGTTTTGAGCGTGGTTGGACTCGCTCTTCCTTCTGGAAAGCCGGATGGATCAACCGTCACTGTGGCACCGCAGGCGCTGATATCCGCGCCTGCATCGCTCGGACCAACTTTTCTCAAGCTCGATCTCGGCTACTTGTGGAGCAATTTTATACAAGCTTTTGTGCTGGTGCTCGCGCTGCTTTTTACAGAGCTATTCGACAACATGGGGACGTTGCTTGGGGTCTGCCGCCGAGCTGGCCTTCTCGACGCGGAGGGCAATTTGCCCAGAATTGGTCGCGCTCTTTCGGCGGATGCTGGTGCGGCAATCATCAGTTCGTTGCTCGGCACTTCCAGCACAACAAGCTACATTGAATCTGCAGCAGGAGTAGAAGCGGGCGGTCGCTCCGGTCTCACCTCGCTGGTGGTTGCTTTCTGTTTCTTGCTCTCGCTGTTCTTCAGCCCAGTGATCCTGGCTGTCCCCGCAGTCGCGACAGCTCCGGCGCTTGTCATCGTTGGCGTCTTCATGATGCAGACTGCAGCAGACCTCGAGTTGCCCGACTTCGTCAAAGCCGTGCCAGCGGTTTTAACGATTCTCTTTATGCCGCTCGCGTTCAGTATCAGCGAAGGGATCGCAGTCGGCATCCTGGTTCACGTCATCTTGTCAGCCGGACTCGGGCGTTGGAAACAGCTCAGTCCGCTTTCTCTGATTCTGGCGGTTCTGTTTCTACTTCACTTTATCTTCCGGCCTTGAGTTAGCAGAATCGAGAGCAAGGTGGTCAACCCCGGAGAGAGACGCCAGCCAGTTACTCCACGACTTGAGCTAGAACTCAGCCAGGCAACGAAAACTTTCTCCCTCTTTCGCCTGAGAAGATTGTCCCTCACAATGCTCTGCGTTCGAGTTGCGAACCCTCGAATCCTTTAATATGATTAACGCAGCGGCGATTTCTTTTAATAGTTTTCGCTCGCTAGTGGAGTTTACTATAGAACGAATACATTCATCAAATTTGGATTTGCAGCGTTTGCTGCAGCAACGCTTTACACCTTACCCAGCCAGGCTGAGACGCCAGACTCTTTTACCAGGCACGGCCTTCCGGTTCCTGGGGCCTACTTCAAGAGCACAGAGAGCCATCAGGCGGCCACGGTCGCGGTAAGCAAAGCAGGTAAGGGTCTCGGACAGCAGAACAGTACTGTCCGGAAGACTGAAAAAAGTGCACTTCAAGCTCATTAGACCGGATAGAACGGCTCTCAGAGAGACTACTGTGACTACCGGCCCAGCTTTAGCCAGTATTTTGCTGGCTAAAGCTGGAGTATCCTTCTTCGACCAAACGCGGTTGGTTTCACTTGCCGGTGGGCAAGCTGGAAACTGCGAAAGAGAGCTCATCGAGTTTGCTCGAAAATGACGCGACCTCCGCGTTCATCGATCGTCACACAGAATCTTGAAAGCAAGCCGTTACCGACCAATCCGTCTTCGCCCGGAAAGATGGCATTCGGGTGAATGCCTGCCGTGATCCCATTGAAACAGTGCTTTCCAATCCATGCTGAAGTGCTGATGTAGCGAATCGCTGGAGTCGCAAGGCCGATCGATGGCTGATTCATTCGCCGCTTTTCTGTCCCCGCAACCACCCACTCCAAAGCCGAATCACACCCGGTATCGAGCCTCATCCACTGCACCGCGGCATCGCTGGCGATTTTTACTGGAACGCAAAATACGCCGTTGCGCTTTTCGATCGGCAAAACAACGCAATTAGCGGTTTCCACATCGGAAGCGTTGAGCAACCAGATTTTGCTCGCTTTGAAATCGATCCGCACCGCGCTCTTGTGGAAGAAATCGACACCCAAAATGCCGTCGACACGCCGATGACAGCGCTCGTTGATCGCACCGAGGTCCATGGCCAAAATCGGATACGACAACGCGACGCTGCCTACTCTGACCTGCAGATCCTTCACGACGTATGCCAGGCTTTGGCCACTTACGCCCTGTACCGATCGCTTAGCATCAAGTTGGGCGCCGCAGGTGCGTGCAACCCTAAGATCAATAACGCTAACGCTGGCCCCTGAATCCAGCAGGAAATTTAATGGTTCTTCATTCCCGGCGCAGTCCACCTTCAGCCAGATTAGGCCATCCTCATACCTGAACGGGAGTTCGCCGGGTCGCCCGGCTTGGGCTGATAGTGGCAGCATTAATGCAGCGACCGCGGCAAGTACCAGAAAGAGCATCTCGTCCACGAGCGAGCAAGATCCGTGCGATGCTCAAAGAGATCTGTTTCCCCCGGAATTCAGGTAGCGGTGGGCACAAGATTGGCCCTTTTGCTGTTCAAAAATGACCAAAGCGGACAACCCAAAACAGCTAACTTCGGCCCGAAAATTGCGGCCTCGGGAAAATTCGTCATAAACGCCCGGCAAAATTCAGGTTTTGAACCACGAGTAATTTCCCGACTGGACCGTTTTTGCCATCCTTCCGTAACTGTTTCACGCTCATTCGGAACCAGCTCGCGCAGAGAAATCTTTGCTACAAACCGCGAGGAATCGCGGTCGGCACCCCGACTGTCGCAGGAAGTCCGGGATTACTGTCACTTGCACATACTCATACTGGGTATATGTATATGTATGAACAGCCAAGTGCAGGAAAAACTGCTCAGTCGAACCAAAAGGATTGCCGGTCAGATCGCTGGCGTTCAGCGGATGATTGAGCAAGACCGGTACTGTGTTGATATATTGCATCAGATCTCAGCCGTCCGGTCGGCCTTGGATGCGCTTGGGGTCGAGCTACTCACCAATCATCTGGAAACCTGTGTCCTTGGGTCAGATAAGGACAGTAAACATTCGGCAGCAAAAGGGATGGAACCAAAGGCGCTGATCGCCGAAGTCCGCAACGTCGTGTCTCGCTTCTTACACTAGCTGAAGAATAATCATTAGCAGGGGGATATTCTATGTTTGAGAACAGCGATCCAGTCTACCGGGAACACAGCAAATGCGATCAGGCGTCCAACGCGCACGATAGTCATCAGCGCCAGACGCATCATTCGGTCAGCTCATTCGATGTCCATATACCTGCCGCCGCGGCTAAACCTTACTATTGTCCGATGTGTACCGGAGTCGAATCGGACACACCAGGCGACTGCCCAAAGTGCGGTATGCGTCTTGAAGAGAGTCCGGCGTACCGCGCGCCAGCCGCCAAAACGATTTACACCTGCCCGATGCATCCGCAAATCGAGCAGGATCACTCCGGCGATTGCCCAATCTGTGGAATGCGCCTTGAGCCTAAGGTCGCCGCATTTGAGGAAGACCAAGAGAATCGCGAGGCCAAATCTCTCGCTGCAAAATTCTGGTTCGGCTTGATACTAACCGCCCCCATACTTTTCCTCTCGCTCGGAAAGATGCTTCCGGGTTTGAGCACAGATTACCTGATGCCGGTCGCGATCAACAGATGGATTCAGCTCGTCCTCGCAACTGTAGTCGTGTTCTGGTGTGGCGGCATCTTCTTCGTTCGTGCCTGGCGCTCGTTGCTCAATCGAAGCTTGAACATGTTTACGTTGATCGGAGTCGGCGTGGGCGCCGCCTTTCTTTACAGCGCGGCCGCCACCCTTCTGCCAAACATCTTCCCGGACTCCTTCAAACACCACGGAGAAATCGAGCTCTATTTTGAATCGGCGGCCGTAATTACCGTGCTGGTATTGCTGGGGCAATGGCTCGAGGCTCGGGCCCGCAGCCAGACCGGTGAGGCGATTCAGTCTTTGCTCGGATTGGCGGCAAAGACCGCCCACCGCCTGACTTCGGCGGGGGACGAGGAAGAGGTTCCAGTTGAAGAGTTACATCCTGGCGAACTTTTGCGCGTGCGCCCGGGTGAAAAGGTGCCGATTGATGGAACGATTACCGAGGGATCAAGCTCGGTGGACGAATCAATGATCACTGGAGAACCGATACCGGTTGATAAAACTGCGGGCGACAAAGTTATCGGCGCGACGCTGAACCAGACCGGCAGTTTCGTGATGCGAGCCGACAAAGTCGGTTTGAACACGGTACTTTCTCAGATTGTGCAGATGGTGGCGGAAGCGCAGCGAAGCCGGGCACCGATTCAAAAAGTCGCCGATCAGGTCTCAGGCTATTTCGTTCCAGCCGTAATAATCATCGCGCTTCTCACCGCGATCACCTGGGCCGTTTTGGGTCCTCCTCCTAAGTTGGCCTTCGCCATAGTAAATGCTGTGGCGGTGCTGATCATTGCTTGTCCATGCGCGCTCGGCCTTGCCACCCCGATGTCTATCATGGTTGGGGTTGGGCGCGGTGCACGGCTCGGCATTCTGGTGAAAAATGCAGAAGCTATCGAAACTGCCGAAAAGGTTACCTATCTCGTGGTGGACAAGACGGGCACATTGACCGCGGGTAAGCCGGAGGTTACCGACGTAGTGCCTTCCGCCGGTTTCGGGGAGGACGACGTGCTTGGCCTGGCCGCAGCGCTCGAGGCCCAGAGCGAGCATCCCCTTGCCAGAGCAGTTGTTTCCGCCGCGAACAAAAAAGGGATACACCAAAGAAAAGCCGAAAAATTTCTCTCGATCACCGGCGCCGGTCTGAAGGGAAAGGTAGACGGAATTGACGTGCTGGTAGGGAAACAGCAATTTTTGCTGGATAACGGCATTACCCGCACAGCCGAATTAACCAATCGCGCTGACAAACTCAGCGGCCAAGCTCGAAGTTTGGTCTGGGTGACGGCCGATAACCGTGCAGTCGGAGTGATTGGAATAGCCGATCCCATCAAGGAGACGACTCCCAGGGCGATTGAGAGCCTCCACGACATGGGAGTCAAGGTAGTAATGGCGACAGGTGATAACCCCCAAACTGCGAAAACGGTCGCTGAGCGATTGCACATTGACGAGGTGCGCGCTGGTTTGAAACCCGAAGACAAGCGACTCCTGGTTAACGATTTGAAAGCAAGAGGCGCAGTGGTCGCCATGGCAGGTGACGGAATTAATGACGCGCCTGCTCTCGCTGCCGCAGATGTAGGTATCGCCATGGGAACAGGGACCGACGTCGCGATCCAGAGTGCCGGTCTGACTCTAGTGAAGGGAGATTTGAATGGCGTGGCAAAGGCCTTACAGCTGAGTAAAGTCGTCATGCGAAATATCCGCCAGAACTTGTTTTTCGCTTTTATCTACAACTTGATCGGCGTCCCGATCGCGGCGGGCATTCTTTACCCTTTCTTTGGACTTTTGTTGAACCCCATGATCGCAGGCGCAGCAATGTCATTTAGCTCAGTATCGGTTGTCGGCAACGCGTTACGACTCCACAACCAGAAACTATGAGACCCGCGCTGCTCTTTTACCAACAAGGAAGCTGAGAGCGGGACGGTTCCTCAAATGGCGATCGGAGATCAGGAGCTCTTTTTATGTTTGGACATCGGGTGCTGCATCTTCATGTGGTCCATGTCCATTCTTTTGTTCTCTTCCTGCGGGCTTGGGACAAAACCTAAGTCGCGCTGCAACTCCTCATTGCCGGCTAAAGCCGCTAGTGTTCCGGGCGGATTATCATACCAGCCGGGATCATCATAGCTTGTGAGGTTCTCGCGGACCTTCAGAATAGTGAACATCCCGCCCATATCGATGTAGTCGTGTTTGCCTGGCGCGCCGAGCATTGGAATACTGTTGCGCGGGACACTCATGCCCATTTCGCCCATGTCAGCCATGCCGGTATCGCCCATTGTCATGTAACCTGGCAACAACTTGCTCGCTCTTTGGTCGACGCTGCCTGAACGCACCCCGATGAGATTCGGTGTGTTATGCCCCATTTGGTTCATTGTGTGGTGACTCATGTGACAGTGCATCGCCCAGTCGCCGGGATTGTCTGCAACAAACTCCACGGCTCGCGTTTGACCGACTGCGATCAGAACTGTACTCCCTGCCTGCTGCGCTACTTCGGGGACTGGGTAGCCGTCCATCTCCGTGACCTTCCAAGAGAACCCATGAAGATGAATCGGATGATGCTCCATCGCACTCAGATTCCCAAATCGGATTCTAATGCGGTCACCATATTTGGCTACTAGCGGGGCCGTCCCTGGAAACACCCGACCATTGAAAGTAAGCACGTTAAAATCAGTCATTTCGGTCGACACTGGCCTCCTGGTGCCCACGTCGATTCTCCATTCGCTCGACATCAAGACAAAGTCTCGGTCCGCTTTCGGTCCAGTAAGGGTTCGCGGATGGATAACAAACATCCCCATCATTCCAAGGCCCATCTGAATCATCTCGTCGGAGTGAGAGTGGTACATGTAGGTTCCATGCTGCCTTAGCTGAAACTCATATTTGTATGTCTCACCGGGCCTGATGTTTTTCTGGCTGAGGCCAGCCACCCCATCCATACCCGACGGTACGAGGAGACCGTGCCAATGAATACTGGTGTTTTCAGGAAGTCTGTTCGTCACATAAATGCGCACACGGTCCCCCTCTACTGCTTCGATGGTTGGGCCATGAACCTGGCCATTGAATCCCCAACAGTAAGCGCGCAGCCCCGGCGCGAATTCGTGATCAACTTCTTCAGCAATCAGGTGAAATACTTTGACGCCTCCAACCATTTTATAAGGGAGCGTCGACCCGTTCGGTGTAATGACGGGAGCATAATCTTTGCCCGGCTCGCCAGGCGGGTATTCCTGGCGGTCTGCAGGCGTGTTCCCGGTGCTGTTCTGAGGATTTTCTGACTGTTGTCCAATCGGATCTGCCGCTTGCACTGAGTGTGCGGCAGGGCCGAGAGCAGTCACCCCAGCAACGACAGCTGCCTTCGAGAAGAACTTACGACGCGATATCATAAACTTGATTGGCTCTGGTTGAGTTTAGGGCTTTAATTCTGACGCTTGGCCAGTGCCTATTCCTGTACCGCGAATGGCTTGGTCATTTGTCTGCCCTTGGATTTGAAACTGGTTTTGATTTTCCTTCTGAGAATTGGCGAGGACGCAGACTACCTCCAACTGCTCGTTCGAGTTCCGCTCGGATAATCCAGTAGTCTCTAACGGCTTCGAGATATTCGCGCTCAGTACGCGCTTCTTCTGCTTTGGTCGAAAAGAGCTCAAAATTTCCAATCTCCATCGCGTTGTAGTTCTTGAGACTTTCGCTCAGGATTAGGCGCTCACCCCGTAAGAGCTCCTCTTGATAAAAACGGGCGATCTCTCTTTTACTTGTTAGCTCGTCCCGCAGCTCCCTGATTTGCGAGCGAACATCAATCGCCAACGCTTCAAACTTATCCCGAGCCTGCCTGTGAGCCGCTTCGCCTCGGGCGATCCGTGCTTGCCCTTGATTGAAGATTGGTAATTCTATAGCGAATGTGGGGCCGGTACGGGTTTGAGCATCGGCTTCTCGTTCGCTGTTAACCCCGAAATCCAAGGCGCCCAGAAGCCGGAAGGATTTTGTTAAGGCTAGATCTTTTGTCTGGCTTCTAACTCGGAGATAATCCGCCTGGAGGTCCAGACGTTGAGAGATGGCCAAACGTTCGAGCCCGCTGATAGGCAGGTCGGAACCAGGCACCTGTGGAAGTTCTCCGGCAATCTGCCATCCTGCATCTTGGCCCCACAATCCAAGCAGGCGATTCAGCTTCTCACGATTCCGCCGGATTTCAGCCTCGGCCATGGCAACATCCAGCCGAGAACGGCTGTAGCTGGCCTGCTGGCGAGCCAGTGCCAAGTCATTGATATTCCCAGCTTCGTGTTGTCGCTGAGCTAGATCTAACGAAGCCGCATTAGCATCTACTATCTGCTTAAACCGCTTCAAGAGCTGCTGAGAAGCTTGCAACGAATAGAAGGCAGCCTTTACTCGCGCGACCAGTTCGAGGGTTTGATCCGCTACGCTCAAAGTTGCAGACTCCAATCGATCTTTGGCCACCCGCTTTTTCAGCGGAATCATGATGATGCTTAAGAAGTCAATCGCCGCACCATAATCAATGTAGGTCCCTGAAGGAGGCTTATCTGGAAACCTTACTGCCAAATCGAACTTCGGATTTGGAATCGTGACGGCTTCGCGAAGGTCAGCAACTGAAAGGCCAATCTCCTCAAAGGTCGCTTGCAGCGATCGATTGTTTAACAGTGCAATCTGAACTGCGATGTCGACAGTCAGTGGCTTGCGAAGAAGCTGACGGACTTGTTGCAAAGCCTGCTCGCGTGCCGCCTGATCCTCTTCCCAGAGAACCGCTTTTCCTGTTCGATTCTGGACAGATTGTTGGACGCCTCGGAAAGCGTCCTCTTTCTCTCGGGCCACCCCGGCCGGCAAAGCGAACGCAAAGATTAAGCTGAAAACGATATATCTAATTGAGGTCATGCTATTGGCTGCTGGGGTTTGCTGTTATTGCGCGTGAGGTCTCGGTCCTAATGCATCCTCATGCCAGGCATTTGATCCATCTGCTGCGGCGGCGGTGGACTCGGCGATGGCTGATCTTGCTGTTTGTTAGCCTGAGCGAGGAGCTGATGAGTCCTCTTTGTAAGATCATCAGCGGCAAGGCTGTTACGCAGCGCGGGTTCGATTGCCTCCGGCGCAGACGGGCTTGCCGGATTATCAGCGTTCAGCGGTGGTTGAGGGGCCATGGCACATCCTGTCAGGATGCTCACAGCAATTAACGTTTTAAAAATTCGATTCATAATTCGTTGGATTGGTAAAGCGCAGTTAACTCAAACTGCGCAAATGAAGCCGGGCATAGAAACTCTCAGCGGGCCCAGCGTGAGAGGCTGTTAGATGACGGTGAGCGCCATGGACCCGAAAGCGATTTCCGGACTAAGAAATTAGCGGCGGGGCGTTCTCCGGTAACGAACGCCTTAGAACGATGTTGATGAAGTATCTGGTTGATGGAGGCCCGGTACCGTCCTCGTTACCGCAGAAAACGCTCCTGCGATCCTGCGGTAGAGCCAGTCGATCAATGGTGAAGAGTTGAATCGCGACTAGGACAGGAAATGGAATGTTAGCTTTGGCTATCTCAAAATTTGAACTCAGAAGGCCCTGGCAACACGCCAACATTCCCGACGCGCCGTCACGGGCACCACCTTGTTCACTGCAATGTCCGGGGCAATGCGATACTAAAGCAGCAAGGTCGGTGGGCCGCTTCAAAAGTCCTAAGGCGCAGTGATTCGTGCCCGTAATCCAGGCAAGAGCAGCCACGATCGCAATCGCCGCACTGAAAGATCTCGCTTTGCCAAACCATGTCATAGACGGTCTTAGAACTGTTCGAACTATCCGATCGCTTTCGCAACCCAAAACCCACTAGCCTGGACACTACTACCGTTCCAATTTAACAGCATCTACGATCCCTACTGTTTCACGTTCACAGGAATCTCGATTTGGTCTATCCCGGCAGAACCTTGCCAGGAAAGCTTTAGCACCCAATCGCCCCCCATCTGTGCTTGGAGCTTGGCGCGATAAACTCCCGGCGTACTTGTTTTGGTCACATCTCCACCGGAATGCATAACCATACCGGTCATGTTCATCGACAGATCGGTCTTCACCTCTCCGACATCTTTAGGCTGGCCATTGGCATCCGCGAACCGGACCAACACGTCGCTTTGGCCACTGCGTAGATCACCGAAAATGCTGATCGTCAATTCACCGACCGTACGGGTAGCAATCGGTTCTCCCTGGATTTGAGCGATACTCTGCGAGCGGGAGCTCCACCAATTCCAGGCCGCAAACCCGCCGGCAAACAATGCCGCTCCAACTAACACTACGATCAAAAAGCGAACTAACCCTCTTCTGCTTTGGCCGGGTTTAATCAGCGGGCGTCTCTCGACCTGCCCATCCGGTGGCAGCTCGCGTTTTCGCCAGATGACATAGATCACCGGGTAGAGCACCAGATTCAGAATAGCCGATGTGATTACACCGCCTATCATCGGTGTCGCGATCCGCTTCATCACATCTGCTCCGGCTTGCAGGGCCGGAGACCACATGATGGGTAGAAGACCGAAGAGTATCGCGCAGACCGTCATTATCTTGGGCCGAATTCGCTGGACGGCGCCTTCTTTCACAGCCGCGTAAAGGTCACCGATGTTGTTCATTCGCCTGGCGAGGCGGTATTTATCCCACGCCTGATCAAGATAAAGCAGCATCACCACACCGGTTTCAGCATCCAAGCCAGCCAGCGCGATGAGCCCGACCCAGACCGCGACGCTCATGTTGTAACCAAGCAGATAAAGTAACCAAAACGCCCCTACCAAAGAGAAAGGGACGGACAACAGAACAATAAATGTTCGAGCCACAGAGCTGGTGTTCATGTAGATGAGCACAAAGATAATGAGCAAGGTGAACGGAATAAGGATCGACAAACGCTTCTCTGCTTCTTGCAGGTATTGAAACTGGCCTGCCCATTGGGTGTAATAACCGGGCGGGAACTTTACATCCTGCTCGATCTTTCGGCTCGCCGCGTTGACATACCCATTGATGTCGCTGCTGGTGATGTCGACGAAGACAAATCCAACTAATTGGCCGTTCTCGGTTCGAACTTCGGGTGCGCCGGTGCGAAAATGGATATCGGCAAGGAGCGAGATCGGTACCTGACTCCCGGTCGGCGTAGCAACTAACACTCGCTTCAATTGGTTGATGTCATCGCGGAAATCGCGCGCATATCGAACGCTGATCGGATAACGTTCCCGGCCCTCGACGGTCGTACCAATCGTGTTCCCGCCGATGGCGGTTTCAACGATCTGGTTAACGTCTTCGATGCGTAGCCCGTAGCGAGCTGCTGCCTGGCGATCTGGCGTAAAGTCAAGGAAGTAACCGCCGGTCGTCCGCTCCGCGAAGGCGCTCCGGGTGTTCGGAAAATTCGATAGTGCTTTCTCGATGGCGATCGCGACGTTCTGAATGCCTTTAAGGTCCGGGCCAAATACTTTGATTCCCAGAATCGAACGAAAGCCTGTCGTTAACATTTCGGTTCGAGTTTGAATCGGCATCCAGAAGATCTGAGCCATTCCGGGCGTCTTGGTTACTTCGTTCATCTGGGCGATCAGTTTTTCCCAGGTCATTCCAGGCCGCCATTGGTCTGGAGGCTTTAGCTGCAGGACTGTCTCGAACATGGACAACGGCGCGGGATCTGTCGGTGTGTCTGCCTCACCGGCTTTACCGAAAACGCTTTCTACCTCGGGGAACTTCCGCAGAATGCGATCCTGGATCTGTAAGATCTTAGTAGCCTCTGTAACTGACATTCCGGGAATAGCGGTCGGCATGTAGAGGAGCGTCCCTTCATTTAACGGAGGCATGAACTCCTTTCCCAGACGACTGAAAGGAATATAAGTCAGGGCGAGGACCAGGAACGCCACCAAAAGCGTCAACCAGCGGAATCGGAGAGCAAAGTCGACGAACGGCTGGTACGCCCAGATTAAGAAACGGTTAATCGGATTCTTGATTTCTGGCGTAATCTTTCCCCGGATGAGCCAAGCCATCAGCACCGGCACGAGGACGATCCCCAGGATCGAGGCAAAAAACATGGAAAATGTCTTGGTGAATGCCAGCGGACGAAACAGACGCCCCTCCTGTGCTCCTAGCGAGAACACCGGGACAAAGCTGACGGTGATCACCAGAAGAGAATAGAACAATGGCCGTCCAACGCTCTTGGCTGCTGACACAATAACGTCGAAACGTTCCCGACCCCGGGCATCGTATCCTTTCTCGTCACGAAAATGTTCCAGCGCTTTGTGCGCGTTTTCGACCATGATAATTGCCGCATCGATCATTGCGCCGATGGCGATGGCGATTCCGCCCAGCGACATGATGTTGGAAGTCTGCCCCAGCCAGAGCATCGGAACGAACGACAGAATGATCGCTATCGGCAGCGTGATAATCGCCACGAGAGCGGAACGGACGTGCCAAAGAAACAGAATCGATACGAAAGCTACGACAACACATTCCTCGAGCAGCTTCTCACGCAGCGTGTCGATCGCATGATGGATAAGATTGCTTCGATCATAGACCGGAACAATTTCGACACCTTCTGGAAGCGCTTTTTTAATCTCCTCAAATTTTTTCTTTATCCCATCGATGACCTTGAGAGCGTTCTCGCCGTAGCGCATCACTACAATTCCGCCGACGGTCTCGCCTTCTCCGTTGAGCTCCGCGACTCCTCGCCGAAGGTCCGGTCCGAGATGCACGTTTGCTACCTGCTTCAAGTATACTGGCGTGCCATTCTGAACCTTTAGGACGATGTTATCGAAGTCTTGCAAGTTCTTGATGTAACCACGGCCTCGTACAAAAAACTCAGTCGTTGATACCTCGAACGTTTTGCCGCCGACATCCTTGTTACTCATCCGGATAGCGTTGACGACATCTCCAATCGGGATGTTGTAGGCACTCAGTTTGTTCGGGTCGAGATCGACCTGGTATTGCTTGACGAAGCCCCCGACCGGCGCCACCTCGGCCACCCCTTCCACCGACTCAAGAGCATAACGGATGTTCCAATCCTGGAGCGAACGCAGCGCGGCCAGATCATGTTTACCGCTTTTGTCGATCAGCGCGTACTCGTATACCCAGCCGACTCCCGTGGCATCCGGCCCAATGACCGGATTGACTCCCTCCGGTAACGATCCTCGAACCGAGTTCAAGTATTCGATCACTCGGGATCTCGCCCAATAAATGTCCGTACCATCTCGAAAAATGACGTAGACGAACGATTTGCCGAACATCGATTCGCCGCGTACAAACTTGACCTTTGGCGCTGCGATAAATTTGGTTGAGATCGGATAAGTAATCTGGTCCTCGACCAGATCGGGTGAACGCCCTTCCCAATCTGTGTAGACAATGACCTGGACGTCGCTCAGGTCAGGAATGGCGTCGAGCGGCGTCTGGTAGAGCGCGTAAATCCCTCCGGCAATCGCGAGCATTACGAACACGACGACGAGAAACGGATTCCGCGCGCTCGCGCCAATGATCCGCTCGATGATGGTTTCAGGGCGGCTGGGCGGTGTTAATGGTTCAGCCATATTCTTTCAATCATCGCGGGAGTGCCGCCGGCTCTTCTCCTTCCCAATCTTTAAGCGCTCCTTGCACTTGGGATTCGGCATCGATTAGGAAGTTTGCGCTTGTGACTATCCGGTCGCCTTCCTGTAATCCATTCACTACCTGGTAGTAATTTCCCTCTTGTTGACCGTCGAAGGTGGTAAACGAGCGACCTACCTGAACATATCGCGGTAGTAACTTTCCCTGCCCTCGATCCAGAAACACCAGCATCCGCTCACCGGTCGGCAACGCGGCTTGGACCGGAATCGTCAACCCTTCTCCTTCGTCGATCTTGGTCTCGACATTTGCGTACATGCCCGGCCGCAACTGGCCTTTCGCATTTGGTATATCGATGCGGACACGAGCGGTCCGCTTCGCTGCATCAATAATCGGATTGATTACCGCAATCTGGCCCTGGAAAGTTTGGTTTGGGAAAACTGGAAGACTCACATCGATTTGCTGCCCTTGCTTTAAGAGACCAACCTCGTTTTCGTAGAACTCTGCCCAGACCCAAAGGTGGGATAGATCAAGGACGGTCACGAGTTTGTCGCCCGTTTTCACATTCATCCCGGGACGGCTCATCACTTCACCGACCACGCCGTCGAACGGCGAGCGGAGGATCAGTTGATCGGACGGTTTTCGACTCTGTTCGATCTCAGCGATCTCCTGATCGCTGACGTTCCAAAGTTTGAGCCGTCGTTTGGAAGCGTCGATCAATTGATCATTCGAAACCCGGTTGGCACCATGACGGTCGCGATCATTTAAGAGATTGATCAGCTCCTGCTCAGTACTGCGCAGATCAGGGCTGTAGATCGTTATCAGCGGCTGGCCTTGCGATACCTCTTGCCCCGGCGAATTGACTTTCAATTCCTGCACGTAGCCGTCGACTCGCGCCACATAATCGTACGTCTTCGATGTATCCGATTCCAACACCCCGACGGAACGGATCAAGTGCCGGATCGGCCGCTTTGTTACAGTCGCGAAGGTTACCCCAATCTGCTGTTGTCGTTCGACAGGAACAGTAAACTCGTGGGATTTGCCGGTGTCCTGGTCCGGAGATGGCATCTGCATCGAACCCATCGAGCCATTGGCGCCAGTCATCGTGCTGGGAGCCTCCTTTGCTTTGGTTTCGTTCGATGCCTTCTTCATCACGGGCACCAGATCCATCGAGCAAATCGGACACTTACCCGGATCTTTCGAATGCACCGACGGATGCATTGTGCAGGTGTAGTAATCGACATCAGCATCCGCAGTCGTTTTGCCTGTTGGCTTTGAGCAACCGCTCAACGCAAACAACACGAGCAGGCCGATGCTTAGCATTGTGCATATTGGAAAGAAACGAATTTTCATTTTTTGCTGTGACCTGAGGTCTGCCGGGGTCGATCTGTTGCGGCCAAATCTGCGCCGACTAATGATTCTAATTCCGCGATCGCGACTCGATAATCGGTCTGATCCTGGTTGTACATCGTTTCCAACTGGCGCAGGTTGTTCTCGGAGCTGAGTACTTGAATTAGAGTCGCTTTGTCCGTCTCGTAATCCGCTTGGTACGAAGATACGGTTTGACGGGCGCTAGGCAGTAACCGATCCCGATAGAGCTCCATGTGGTGATGAAGGGTTTCGATTTTCTGCAATTGATCTCGCAGCATGCCTAGAGCATCAGTCTGCGCTCCCTCCAAAGTCTTTTGGGCAGCTAGAAAATCATTCTGAGCCTCGCGTTCACCCGCGCGGTATTTCTTGCCGTTAAACCACGGCAGATTAATCGACACCCCGCCATTGATTTCGCTGATGCCCTGTCTGCCGGCGTTATAGTGTTGCGCTTGTAAACTTATCGACGGGTCAGGAATCCATTCCCTCTTTGCCAACTCAACCTTGGCGGAAGCGCTGATCATCATCGATTGCGCCTGTCGAATCTCGGGACGGTTTTCCCGCGTGAGCCGGCGCAAACGTTCTTGCGACAGGTCCTGTGGCATTGCTTCATTCACAACCGGCCGACCCAAGGGAGAGAATGCGTCCCGGTTCATCAACACCTTTAGTTTCGTTTGTTCGTCCGAGAGCTTTTCTTCGAGGTCGCGCCGCGCCTCAAGGATCTTCTGTCGTTCAACTTCCGCCGTTAAATAGTCTGCTTGTGATTGAGTACCGACCTCAAACTTCGCTTTACTTGCATCTAATGTCTGGGAGAGCGCGACTTCATCTTGAGCGTTTAGATCCAAGAGCACATAGAGGTTGGCGAGACGGAAGTAGCTCGCCTTTGCCTTCGAGATGACATCAAGCTGCTGGCGTCTGAAATCCTCGAAACTCGCGACTGCTTCGGCTGCGGCGATCCTTTCCTTGCTTCGATTCTTGCCAGAAAGCGGGATCATCTGCTCGACGGTCACTGCCTGATCCATGAACCCGTTTCGAGAGACATCAACGAATCGACCCAACAACGAATTCACGCTGAGCTTCGGGTCCTCCCATGCTGCCGCCTGCGGTATCCGTTGCCTTGCAGCTTCCCATTTGGCTCGCGCTGTCTTGATAGTCGGATTGTTCTCCAGAACAACTGCCACAGCACCATCCAAGGTTAAATATCCCGCTTTCGTTTGTCGGGTCTTGCTGGTGGACTCTTGGGCCAGGGCGGCTATTCCAGGAGCAAGGATACAAACGATGAGTGATCCAAGCTTCATGCGCTTAGGTTTGAGAAGGTCGACTGCTCCCCTATTCCGTTTCAGCTCTAACTGGGGTATCGTTGGATAAGGCTGGCTGAATCACTTTTGATTTCCTAGCGACGGCGAATGCGGTGAAAGCAACCAATACCTGATGCTAGTATGTTCGTAGATGCTCGTAGGGGTCGATGGATTGGACATATTTCGCTTCTAAACTCTTCCAGTTTCTTGAGTTCGCCTGATAAGACTCGACAAGTCCGAGCCCCGTCCCTACCAAACCTCCAAAAATAACGGCGCAAGTCGCGAGTCGAGACGTGCGTAGCCACCAATCGCCGAACGACAGCATTTTCGGCTTTGACTCGCGAACCGCTATCTTCTGCCAAACGTTACGCTGGAAATCCGAGGGAATTTCTGGTCGAACCTCCCACGAGGCCAGCCTCTGTCTGAGCTGATCGTCATCCATATGCTCAGTAAAACACCTAGCACAGAGAAAACCCTCTGCCTTTTCGAATACCGGCCTAATACCCGCGTAGTGGTAATCCGCTTCTTGGAAATGTCAGCGGTAGTAATTTCTCTAAGTCCATGCCTTGCGATGAGGGTCCTCGAACTCACGATTCTTGTCGAACAAAATCCTATTGCGGGGCTCATCGATCGTTAAGCGAGATTTTGCTAACAGACCGTTGCCGAGCAAGCCTGCTTCTCCCGAAAAAATCGGCTCCTCATGAATAGCCGCCGGAATTTTGAAGTGCATTTTTCCAATTTGCACGTCGGTCGTAATGTATTTCCTAGAGGAAGGTGATAAACCGATAGAGGTTTGTTCAATCAGCCTTTTCCCTTCGCCCGCTGACCACCCACTCCAGAGATGCGTCGCAGCCTGTATTAAGCCTCATCCATTGTGCTGGATTTCCGGCTACCCGTACCGGCACACAGATCGCATCATTGCACCTTTTGATCGGCAAGATCTCGCGATTTGCGAGACTTAAGCCATGCCGGTGCAGCACACGAACTTTACGCGCTGCGAAATCGATCTGTACGATACGACCGCGGAAAAACTCGATACCCAAAATGCCGTCGATCGGTTCATGACAATACTTACTAATTGGCTGCAAGTTAATGGCCAACACCCATTTTGGCAGAGTGATACCTCCAGATACTGCCTGGAAATCGTCTACCCGATAGGCGA
>Ga0070706_100001581_pt1 | contig 23763 bp, 22 predicted proteins | sample KBSK5501metaG_FD_65476 | JGI IMG/M metagenome (GOLD analysis project Ga0070706, IMG submission 65476) | Corn, switchgrass and miscanthus rhizosphere microbial communities from Kellogg Biological Station, Michigan, USA - KBS K5-50-1 metaG | ecosystem: Host-associated > Plants > Roots >... | reverse complement strand
AGTCTGGCCGCTCTGGTCATTTCGCCAGATCAAACCTTGGGCGTTACTTGCGTCGACTTTTCCAATACCTCGAATGCGCCAGGAGAGCGGAGGCGAATGGTATCCCACCCAGCGCGCCGGTTGAAAACGGTTCATCACCCAGGCACCGACCAGGCCGGTTACACCATCCCGCCAGACTAACTCGTGATGACCATCACCATTCAGGTCGGCTACACCTACCAGGTCCCAATTAGGTAAGATCACGCGGGAATACTGCTGAGTGAAATTTAAGGATCCGTTATTTTTTGCGATCGAGAGCTTGTTGGAGGATGGATCCCACTGAACTACGTCTTGCAATCCATCTCCATCAAAGTCCCCAATTGCCAATGTCGGAGAATTTGTCGGCAGCGAAAATGAAGTCACGGTGGTGGTCGGGTGGGAACCAGACCAGGTAGTCGACCAGGCAATATATGTTTTGGACCCGGTGTACCAGATGATTTGCGGGTTCCCATTGCGGTTGAGATTCCCCACAGCGACAATTCGGCCGTTGGGAGGGGCGCTCCCGAGGATAGGGCGCGCGAGTATGTTGTTGCCGCTCATCAAACAAACCGAAACCTGGTTGGTGATTGGATTGAACCAAACGACATCGCTGTGACCATCTCCGTTAAGGTCCACTGCTGCTTGGATCGGTGCAGCCGTTGGGGTCGCTGTGGGAGTCGGACTCGGTTTTGGGGTTGGGGTCGGACTGGGTGCCGCCGTTGCCGTGAAACAGATCTCGTTGGAGTAGGCGCTTTCGACACCGGCGGTGTTGTACGCGCTGACGACGAAATAATAGGTCCGACCAGCGGTGAGATCTGAGATTGTCGCTTCGGTATTGTTTCCAACGTCAATGGTCTTGGTATAAGTCCGGGTTGAGGTACCCTCATGCACTCGATAGCCCGCGAGGTTTGGACCGCTTGAGCCATTCCAAGCGAGAGTGACGCTTTCCCTGGCTTGCGACGATGCTGCGGTCAAGAGCGCCAGAATCGTGTATAAAGCGGCGGGTGTACGCCAGATGCAATATTTTGTCTCAGTTCCGGGGTGGCACATTTGGATAAGCGAGTGAATGGGCGTCAGAATACACCTGCTATATTCACTGTCCAGGCTATATATATCATAATTTTCCACAAAAATTTAATGCACAATTGCGACGCAACGCTCCCTTCCAGAAGACTGAATTCAGAAGGCTTTAGATCGCCAGGAGTCAGAATTCAGAAAACCCGACTTCCGAAACTCGCCCTCCAGGGCGCGCCAGGGAGGGTCGTAGTTCCGGGGCAACTCTGTTGAATAATCGGTGCGGCTCAGAGGGAACTTCCTTGCGCGCAACAAAGTCAGCCGCCTCCCACGATCCCGCTCGATCACCGGTTCGACCGTCGACACGTCGAACCGGTGATTGAGCCGGATCGAGCGGTGTCGAGCGAGATTTCCGGAACCGAAGACCGAAAACTGCGAACTGTGTGTACTAGCACTCGCACTCACACTCGCACTCATCTAGCGTGCCGGCGTGAAGACGATCATCGAGCCGTTTCGGATCAAGAGCGTTGAACCGCTCAAATGGACAACTCCTGAGCAACGGGAAACTCTTCTCAAGGAAGCTGGATATAACCTCTTTCAGCTGCGTGCTTCGGATGTGCTGCTGGATTTGCTAACTGACTCGGGTACCAGCGCGATGTCGACCGAACAATGGGCCGCCATGATGCGGGGAGATGAATCTTATGCTGGTGGCGAAAGCTTTTTCCGTCTGAAGAAGACCGTTCAGGATCTGACCGGGTTCCGGCATGTTATACCGACACACCAGGGTCGCGCAGCGGAAAGAATCCTGTTTTCTGTTCTCTGCAAACCAGAGCATATCGTTCCGAACAACACACATTTCGATACGACTCGTGCCAATATCGAATTCACCGGCGCGCGTGCGCTCGATCTGCCGGTCGCTGAGGCGGCAGATACACAAAGCCGATTGCCATTCAAAGGAAACCTCGATGTCAGAGCGCTCGAAGCGCTGATCGATCGGGAAGGGGCAAACAGAATTCCGCTGGTTCTCGTAACAGTGACGAACAATTCGGGCGGTGGACAGCCAGTCTCGCTAGCGAATCTCCGAGAAGTTCGCGAAGTAACTAAACGATTCGGAATTCCACTTTATCTAGACGCGTGTCGGTTCGCGGAAAACGCATGGTTCATCAAGCAACGAGAGCCGGAATATTCCGACAAAACAGCAACCGAAATCGCTCGCGAGATGTTTTCATTGGCTGATGGCTGCACCTTCTCCGCCAAGAAAGATGCATTCGCCAACATTGGTGGATTCCTGTGCACGAACGATGATCTTCTGGCGGAGAAAGAGACAAATCTTTTGATTTTGACCGAAGGATTCCCAACGTACGGCGGACTCGCTGGACGCGACTTGGATGCAATTGCTGTCGGATTACAGGAAGTGCTTCAGCACGAATACCTCGAATACCGCATCGTCTCGACCGCTTATCTCGGTCGCCACATCGCCGACGCAGGAGTGCCAATCGTCGAGCCTCCAGGTGGCCACGCGATCTATATAGATGCAGGCCTGATGCTTAATCACATTCCCAAAGATCAGTTTCCCGGCCAGGCGCTGGCGATTGAGTTATTTCGGCACGCGGGAGTGCGCTCAGTTGAAATCGGTTCTGTTATGTTTGGGCGGGCCGCGCGGCACGAGCTGTTGCGACTGGCGATTCCGCGACGCGTTTATACACAGAGCCATGTCGATTATCTGGTAGAAGCGATCCTTGAAGTGAACGAGCGCAAACACGAGTTACGCGGAGTAGAGATCGTGGACGAGCCACCTTTCCTTCGCCACTTCACCGCACGATTTAAGCCGGTGGCTTAGGGAGGCGCGGCATTGCCGCGCCGTTATCCGCTATCCGTTATCCGTTATCCGTCGACCGTCAACCGTCGACCGTCCGCGTCCTAGCCTTCGGAGATCATTCGCCGTCTCGCCCGATCGCCGTCTCGCCCTATCGCTATAACAAAGGCCGGGCGCCCGGGAATCCAACCGAGCGCCCAGCAGTGCGCAAACAAAAAAGCAAACCCATCGCGGAATGCCTTTTAGTCATCGATGCGTCGAACGCCCAAAATACGGGCCACTATTTTAAGACCAAGAGTGAAGCGGTCACGAATTGGCGACAGCTCTAACCGCCTCGTGGTACCGAAAACACGTTTCGATCTCTCACTACCTCTCACCTCTCACTTCTCACCGCCGTTCCGCTCGATCCGCTAAACTCGTGGACCGCAACCGACTTCGCCTTTTTGGAGCTTTTAATCGAATTTATAACTGCTCCTGACTGCTCAAATATATCGGTCCTCATTTTTCTTAACCTTTATGAACCACCGTTGTTAACCATCCAGTGTGTCGACAATTGTGTGATTGTCAGACAGCAAAAGACCGGTCCCATGGCCGCGGTCTCAATGGAGGTAACATTTTAGTTATTAGTTATTCGAGAGGGCATCATGGTTAGCCGGTTAGAAGATCGAGCCGATGGTGTGCTTGCGATTTCATGGTGTGTTCACTGCGAGTCCCACAAGGATAGATGTGCGATGGGCTGAATTAGCAGCAAAGCGCTGATGGGATGACAAGAGGTCGTCCCGTGATTCCATCGTAATAGGCTTTTGAAGGATAACTATGGGCCACCGCGACCTCCACAGGTAACCAAATATGCAGCCGTATATCAGAATGTGACCTGGACGAACCAAGCCGGTCAATTCCTAACTCGTCGTACCCATGGATACCGAAGTAGTGCAGTAGGGTGGTACATTACCATTTCTTTTACATTACCATTTCTTTTTTGGCCGGTGCAGGCTCAAGTTCTGGAGGGGCATTGGACGTTGGTTAACGTACGGATCGACTTGCGGCAGCTTATAAGTATCGAACTTTAATATAAAAATCAGATCGCTTATACGCACCGGCGTATTAAGAATGGAAAGGCCATTGTGTCCTTTTTGAGGGAAGGGTAGCCTCATTTTTTGATGAAAATACCCGGCTCATGTTCTTGGGCTTCTACTCGGGTTTCGGCTTATCGATTGAAGCATCCGGTTTGCAAGAAGGTCGGTTTTTCAAGCTTCTTAACGATCATCATAGTGTCCCAAGCGATATCGGCATCGGACAGCGGCGTCACCTACAAAGTGCGTCTGGAGAATGGCGTTGATCAATATTATCTTCTGCAAGTTCCTCCCGGCACGACCGTAAAAAAGCTCAATCCCAGTGAATGGAATCAGCCCCAGCACGCGACTGACAAAATTTCCGCGCCCGCGGCCGTGCTTGCCGCGGTTGGTTGGGCGGGCGGATTGGAGGATCACGATAGCGGAGGTCCCCCGAATAGCCTGACAAACCTGGGAGGCAAGAAGCCGGGAGGTTTTTATCACGCATCCTATATTAAGGTTGGAGACGTTCAGTATCGCAGCGGTCCAGTGCCAAACTATCTTGTGCATTTGAACGGGCAGATCGGTCAAACTCGCCAATCATTTTACGCAGACGTCTTAGAGGATGGTCGAATTGTTCGGCCCATTCCGGTTTCCGCGCCTGTTGCTCGCCGTTCTCACATAACTGAGCAGGCCAATACCGGCGAGAAATGGGGAGGGGCCGAAGAAAAAATGAAATGGGGCGGCAGCGGCGAAAAGAAAAAGTGGGGCGGAGCGAATGAAAAGAAGGAGTGGGGAGGCGCCGAGCAGAAAAAGAATTGGGGTGGCGCGAACGAGAAGAAGGATTGGGCCGGTGCCGATAAAAAAAGGAAATGGAGCGGTGCTGAACAGAAACCCGCCAATTAGCTAAAGAAATACCTGCCGGTGACACCGGTTCCTTGGGAGACTCAAGCCGCAGAAATTCTGAAGAATTTCTGCTTTGTGAGGACGGACGCGATCGGAGGTCTACCTTGGAATGAGAACGATTGACATATTCGTTTCCTTCTCGGCAGACGTCAAAAAGGAAAGTGCTGTCGCGGAATATCTAATTCGTTCTTTAGCCGCAGAGCTCAATGTCCCGATAAAGGTCTCCTATTCCAATCCGCTGAGGAGAGCGAATGAGGAGCACGAAACCAATTTTGAGCTGCAAGATTTCGCCGGCGAAGCCGGTCTCGTTTTGCGTCCGTGCTTTTGGGAGCATCCGCAGCTGGAGGATGCCGACCCACTGCAAGAAATCCCGAATACGGGCCAATACGATCTTGTCATCTGTATTCTCCGGTCCCGGCTTGGAACCGCACCTGTAGACAAATGTATAATGCCCGATGGCAGCGGGCCGAGGTCCGCAACTGATTATGAGGTTGCCTGGATACTGGATCAGTCGAAGCGGGCACCCGGGTTTGCTGGCTTGCACGTCTATCGAAAGCGAGTTGTTCCTGCGGGCTCCCTCGAACCAAACGAAGAGCAGCAGCGGTTTTGTCGGCAGTTGGACGAGGTGCAGGAGTTTTGCGAGACCTGGAACAAGAATGCTGGCGGAGCGTTTAGCGAATGTAGGCATGACTATCAAGATCTGGAAGATTTTGAGGGTTTGTTCCGAGAACATTTTCGCGATTTTCTTGCAAAGCGGTTGGATCGGGAACTCGGCTCGTCGAAAGCAAATCAAAGGGCCCGAAACCCCGAATCGAGTCCTTTCCGAGGCTTAAAATTTTTTGATTTCGAACATTCAGCTCTCTATCACGGCAGAACCAAGGCCATCTGGGAAGTGCTTGACGCAATGGAAAAGCAAGCGTCGGCCAAAACGCCGTTCGTTCTGGTGCTGGGTCCTGCTGGTTCCGGAAAGAGCTCACTAGTTCGGGCTGGGGTTCTTCCTCTTTTGGTCCAGGGTGGGACACCAGCCGGCAATGGACGTTGGCGTCGAGCGGTGACTAGACCAGGCGTGGAAGGGGTAGCCGGAGATCCTTTCGATAAGCTTGCAGCGGCGCTGCTTTCTGAATTCGCTGTGCCCGAGCTTCGGCAAGCGGCTTCGCCCGACAAATGTGGGCACCTAGCAGCTCATCTACGAGAAGATCCGGACAATGCCGCAGCACGCGTAGCGGACGCGCTGAATCAACTGAACCAGGAGTCAGGGCATTCTGCCAGGGTTATTGCGTCCGGATTCGAACACTCCAATGCAGCTATCACACCGAATGGGCTTGGACCGGTAAGATCGAAGACGCGGCTCGCGCTCGTAGTAGATCAGTTGGAGGATCTATTTACAGGCTTTGACTTTGGAGTCCAGCAGAGATACATCGCCGCCCTCTCTGCTTTGGCTCGCTGCGAAGCGGTCTTTGTGATTGCTGCATTGCGCAGCGATTTCTACTGGCGTTTCGAGCAATTTCCTCAGTTTGTCAGGCTGACAGCCTCGAACGGAATATACGAACTTCAAACTCCAGCACCGCACGAGATCGGGAACATTATTCGTTTCCAAGCAGATGCGGCTGGTTTGCAGTTCGAGCGGGATGCTGACACTGGTTGCACCTTGGACCAGGGACTGATAGCGGCGGCGGTCGTCAGCCCCGAACCGCTTCCGTTGCTCGAACATCTACTGTTACGGTTATACCAAAGACAGCTTGATCGAAAAGATGGGGTGTTGCGTTGGTCCGATTATCGCGAATTGGGAGAGCTTCAGGGTGCGCTAGCCCGGCATGCAGAAGGCGTATCGTTAACGTTAAAAGACGAGGAACATCAAATTCTCAGATCCGTGTTCCGGAATCTTGTGACCCTTGAGCGGGGCGGAGAAGGCGCCTTGATGAGCCGAACTGCTCTATATCAAGATCTCATTACGGTCGGTAGTTGGCGGGACTTGGCCGAATACCTTTTGGGAATCCAAGAGTCGCAGATCGCCAAGGACCTCGTGGATCTTTTGATCAAAGAAGAACTATTGAGCACCGAGACTGGTCCGAACAAAGAGCTGTTAGTCACCGTTCCTCAGGAGGCGCTTCTGCGTAGATGGCCCGGCGTCTGGCAATTGTTACACGAAGATCAACACTTCTTTCGGATGCGAGACCGGCTGGACGCAAGCCTGGAGCTTTGGCTGAGTCGAGGCAGGCGCAGCAGTGACCTACTCGACCTTGAGCTTGGTCTGCCGGAAGCGGAGTTTTTGCTGAGTGACTTTGGCTCGTCATTAACAACAAGGCAGATCGAGTACATTCAAAAGAGCGTCGCGAGGCGGCCGAGGCGCGATCGGGTGCGGAAAAATATCAGGGTAGCAGCCATCGCGGGCGTGGCCATACTCATCGCTGTCGGGATAGTCATTGCCCGACTCAGCATCGAAGGCCGCGACAGACAGGCGGACCGGGAGGCCGAGCAGGCGCGACTGAATAACAACCTTGCCAACAAGCAACTGAGCACGCTGGAAACAGAGCTTAAGCAGGCACAGCAGAAAGCTGAACTAGCACGACAGGAGGCCGACCGTGCTATCAACCAGCGAAGCGCCCTGGAAACTGAGTTGAAAAAGACGCTCGACGAGCAATCGCGCTTAGCGCAACTAAAAGACGATCTTGCCGGTAGCCAGCGCAGTGTACTAGAAACCCAGCTCAAAGAAGCGGAGGAGAAAGCGCAGCAAGCACAACAGAGCGCTGATGTTGCCATTAGCCAGCGCGCAGCCCTTGTTGCTCAGCTGGCGGAGGCGGAAGAAAAAGCGCAGCAGAAGGCTGATGCCGCAACCGGCCAGCGGAGTACGCTGAAAACTCAGCTCAAAGAAGCGCAGCAGAAAGCGCAGCAAGTACAGCAGAGCGCTGATATTGCCACCAGCCAGCGCGCCGCCCTCGAAGCTCAGCTGAGGGAAGCGCAACAAAAAGCGCAGCAGAAGGCTGATGCCGCAACCGGCCAGCGGAGTACACTGGAAACTCAGCTCAAAGAAGCGCAGCAGAAAGCGCAGCAAGTACAGCAAAGCGCTGATATTGCCACCAGCCAGCGCGCAGCCCTCGAAGCTCAGCTGAGGGAAGCGCAAGAAAAATTGCAGCAGAAGGCTGATGCCGCAACCGGCCAGCGGAGTACACTGGAAACTCAGCTCAAAGAAGCGCAGCAGAAAGCGCAGCAAGTACAGCAAAGCGCTGATGTTGCCATCAGCCAGCGCGCAGCCCTTGAAGCTCAGCTGAGAGAAGCGCAAGAAAAAGCGCAACAAGCACAGCAGAAGGCTGATGCCGCAACCGGCCAGCGGAGTACACTGGAAACTCAGCTCAAAGAAGCGCAGCAGAACGCGCAGCAAGTACAGCAGAGCGCTGATGTTGCCATCAGTCAGCGCACAGCCCTTGAAGCTCAGCTGAGGGAAGCACAAGCGAGAGCGCAACTTGCTCAACAGAATGCCGATCTGGCGACCAACCAGCGCAGCGCTCTGGAAACTCAGCTCAAGGAAGCGGAAGGGAAAGCGCAACTTGCTCAACAGAATGCCGATCTGGCAAGCAGCCAGCGCAGCGCTTTGGAGACCCGGCTCAAGAACGAGCATGCGATGCTGCAGGATGTCCAGACAAATGCGGATCGCACGGGCAGCCAGTTGAACGCGTTGGAGGCGCAGCTAAGCGAAGCGCAAAGGAAGACTCAAGAGGCTCAGTCCAAGGCCGATTCTGCGGCCAGCGAGCTGAGAGGGATGCGACTCGGACAAAAGAGCGTCAAGCGGACCACACCTCCACTCAGAGCAGTGCAAAGTCAGCCGACAGGAAACGACGGCAATTCGGAGCCCGGGATTGGCTCCAGCGGGATTTCTGCGGGGTTTACGTTCGCGATTCATCCCGAAGAAAAGGCCAGACTAGAGTTGGAAAAATATGCCGGCCTCCACCCGCCTCAAGAAACCTCCTCGATTGCTCCCTCGTCATCGTCCAGAGAATCCGAAACGCTTAATCCCCCGGGATCGCAATCCGATCAAAGTGCCGAAGTCTCCGGTGAAGAGGAGCTCTTGAAAAAATTTGTTCTCGGATATCTTCGATCGGTCGCAAGCAACGATAGGTCATTGCAGCAGCGATACCTTGCAGAGCGGGTTGATTTCTACGGCAGAGGTCTCCTTAATTCATCGAAAGTTGAGGCTAGAATACAGCATTATTATGACGAGTGGCCAATCCGTGAATGGGCGCCCCGAGGAGAGGCTAAAGTAGTACTGCGGTCGGGAAATCCTGCTCTGTTTGTCGTATATCAGCCATTCAGTTGGACCGTTTCTGACGGTTCACACAATGCCCATGGCAATACGACTCTGTATCTTCAAATTCGCAAAAATTCTAACGGCGAATTTCGGATCGTTAATGTCCATCAGGTCGATCGCTAAGGGGTAGTCGCTTGGACTGATTTCCCAAAACTCCGGAACTTATCCCCGTGGGCGTACCCTACAGCTCGTAAACGAAGAATTGCTTCCCCGTTGTTTTTACCAGCACTGGCCGGGAGACATTGTATACCGGTACTTGGCCGGCGGTCCTGCCCTCCATTTTACCGTGATGCGCATGCCCATGGAACACGACTGACACTTTGAACTGGTCAATTGTTGCTTCGAGCCGGCTCGAGCCTAAGAACGGAAAAATTTCGAGGTTTTCACCTTCTACCGTTTCCCGAATCGGAGAGTAATGGAGAACAGCAACTCGCTTTTCTCCTGTTAGTCGGTTCAGCGCTTTCTCCAGACGTAGAGCGTGATCAACACTCTCTTGAACGAACGCTTTGATCAACGGCTCGCCCCACGCGTTGAGCATCTGTTGGCCAAATCCGCCACCAAATCCACATACCCCTGCAAATCCGACACCTTTAATTTCTGTTGCGGCGCCATCGAGAAAGATGACGCCGACCTTTTCCAGGATTTCCTGGACCTCAGCCGTGCGTGCCGACTCAAAATCATGGTTCCCCCAAACAGCGATGACCGGAATCCGAGAATGACTCTGCATATCGTCCGCTAAAACTTGTGCTTCCTCTGGTAGTCCATAGTTGGTTAGATCACCGCAGAGCAACAAGACATCAGCCTGTTCGCTTGCCCGGATGAAGATTTCCTGGCAGATCCCTTTGCATCCCTTGGTGTAATGAAGATCGCTGACGGCAGCGATTCGAACTCGATCATTGGTAGCCATACTTAAAGATTCTCACTTTCGATAAGCCCACCTTTCTGTTCTGGCGGGCAGGGATAGCGTGAGAGAAAGGGAACGAATCGCGTTTTACAAATCCGTTATCGATCTGCTGGATCAAAACCGGGTTCCTTTCCTGCTGGGAGGCGCCTACGCGCTTCATCATTACACCGGGATCCCGCGTGACACCAAAGACTTCGATCTTACGGTGCGACCGAAACATGTTCGTCGCGTTATTCGAATCTGCAAAACAGCCGGCTACCAATCGCGAATGAAATTCAGCCATTGGCTGGCAAAGATACTTCACCGTTCGGCCGCCATCGGCGTCATCTTCCGAGCCGGAAACGGACTCGGATCTGTGGATAACGATTGGTTTACCCGAGCGCCCGAGATTGAAGTTGTCCGGCGCAAAGTACTGACCGCTCCCCCAGAAGAAATAATCTGGCAAAAATCGTATATCATGGAACGGGAGCGATTTGACCTGGCGACGCCGATTCGAACGGAAAACGGAAAACGGTAGACTGAAGACGGTAAACAGGAAGCCTGAATGGCTTCCCAATGGCTAGGGGCGGAATCGAACCGCCGATTCTTTCCGCGATTCTCGCCGGGATGCTCTCTCTCTCGTAAATCAGCTTTAGCAGAGGAATTACAGGTAATTCACCTTACAGCATTGACAGGCATTACACCTATGACATGTTCTGAGTATGTTCTGACTTCTTTTGCTCTTCTGGTTCTATGCCAGGGGCATTTCTACGAGAGAAAACGGAATCGAACTCCGACCAAGTCCCTATGCCTTGCCTCGTCAAAGATCAAACCGGGCGCTCACCCTATTGGTATTGCGCTTACACGATTGCGGAAACCGACCAGGACGGAACCGTTCGGCACCGGCGCCTGAAGAAATCCACCAAGCAAACGGATAAGAAGAAGGCCTGGGAAGTCTGCCTCACTTACGTCAATGCGGAAAACGCCATAGCAGCGAAGTCCGCGACCGAACAGCAGCTTCGTAAAGTAATCAATACAGCCCTTGAGCGGATCGGTGAGCGCAAGCTGACTGATCCCACAGTAAAAGAGCAGCTCAATACCTGGATCGAGAACAAGCGGGGTAGCGTGAGCGGGGCGACTCTTGTTGCTTACGAGCAGGCTCGTGATCTTCTGTTGGCTTTTCTGGGCCCACGCGCCGGCCGGAGCATCCGGTTACTCAAAAAAAGCGACGTGGTCGATTTTAGAGATCATCTTCTCAAGGAGGGTAGAACACCGGCCACAGTCAACAAACTCGTCAAAAAATACCTGACAGGGCCCTTTGAGAGTGCACGAAAAGAGGGACTGATTGATTTTAATCCTTTCGTTGCCGTCGATGCTTTGAAGGCCAAGAAGGTCACGAAAGACGTTTTCTCAAAAGAGCAAGTTGCCCGGCTAGCCAAAGCGGCCAAAGGCACCGATTGGGAAGGGGCGATTCTGGTCGGATATACAACCGGTGCTCGGCTTCAGGACGTAGCCAATCTCCGGTGGTCTTCTATCGATTCCGAAGTCGGGGTGATCAGCTTTCACGAACGCAAGGGCGATAAACCCGTTACCGTCGGGCTACATCCAGACCTCGAGGACTGGATTGGGGGCCAACCACCTTCGGACGATCCGGAAGCTCATCTGTTCCCGACCCTGGCAAACCGATCGGGAGCCGGTCGCAATGGGCTAAGCAAGGCGTTTGAACGAATAATGGATAAGGCCGGCGTGGCCGGGAGGGAGCTCCGCAGTCGCGATGGTAAGGGGCGCTCCGTTCATTCGCTCAGCTTCCATTCGTTCAGGCACGGAGCGGCCTCCGCCGTTTTCAACCAAGCTGCGTTGAAAGACATCACGAGGCGCGTCACGGCGCACGCGAGCCGGGGTGTCGTGGATCGCTACATCCATGAAGATGTCGAGGCGCTTAAGGCGGCCACAAATCTGATCCCGAGACTACCGAAGGGCGAATAAATGAGGACTCGAGATGAAGTCCTTCAGCACCTTTTGGAGGCCAGCTTTGGGCACGGGAACGTCGGCGATCAGAGGCTACGGGCAAAGATGGAGGGTAAGGTCGAGGAAGTTCGTAAAATGGCGGATCGACTACTGGAGTTAGCCAAAGCCGAAAGCAACTTTGGGTGGCCGAAAAAGCCGTTTGAAACGGGACCAGATCAACCAGACGCGATTCGGACAATCGAGCAATGGCGGGTCGACGAACAGAGGGCGCGGGATTCCAGGAATGTGCGCTTTTTCGAATTGGTCGGTATTGCGCTCGAATATCTTAGTTTCGAGGAGCAGTCAGCGCCGCGGAAGCTCGGCTCAGAAGCACGAGAACCGGAACTCAAAAGGCTTACGGCCTTGACAGCTTACCGAATGATCCGTGCGAAGGGAGACGAGAGTCTGCCGAGCTTGGAAGAAGTTATTGACACAGTTGAGCAACAACTGGCGGCCAATAAATGGCGAAGTAGTCCGTTAGCCACGTTCGAACCGGGCGCCTGCTGTCCGATTGACGGCTTCACGCGTGAACTCGAACTCTTGCGAGCACGGCGCACCAACAAAGAGATTAATTGGCACCGGATCAAAAAGGATTTGTGGCTGTTGGGTTTCCTGCCAGGTAAGTTGCCGTAAGCCGAGTTGGCCACATCATAAAATAGTCTGTCGGAGACAGAGCCGACCTGGCTATGTCTACCTAGCTGGCGCTGATAGCCGCGTCATGCTAAGCGGCAATGACAGCATTGACTGATGCGCTCCCGGTGACAGACCGCCTCAGGATGAAAGAGGCGGTCCGGCGGGCACAGGTTTCTAGGCCGACCCTTTACAACTGGATAAAGGAGGGTCGGTTTCATAGTTGGGTAGTAAAACGGCGAGGCCGCGAGAATGGAATCCGGTTTATTGACCGGGCCAGCTTTGAAGCCTTTTTATCAGCTCAACGCGAGGAGGCAGTGTGAGCGTCTACCCACACCTTAACAAAAGGAAAAACCCTGAGCGCCCAGGGCAATCAAAACAGAAACTTGATCTGACAGCAGCGAAACAACCTACCCAAATCAAGCGTCTTCTAGCACAACAGGGTCAAGTTTGGTTGTTCGAGATTACGGAAGGGAACCGCCGATTTTACGGTGTCGAGCAGGGCGAATCAGTTTTGCGGTTCAATCTGTTGTTTCAAGCAGAATCAAGATTCCTCCGCGAGGCTAAAAAGTATTCTGTGATGGGAAAAGGAAAGCCCACACATACGGGGGCGATCCGTGGCGCCGACTAACACTGAAACCAAGCTTGAGACGGGATCCACAAAACCACCGGCCGAATGGCAAATTTACATCGGTTCTGCTGTCGATGACGCTGGCTTCACCCCCGTTCAGTTGCGGATCTTAATGCATTTAACTCGTAGGGCTGGAAAAAGTGGTGTGGCCAGGTGCGGAGTTAGAAGCATTGCCGATGTCTGTAGAGTCAGCCTTGAAACTGTCGTCAAGACGATACGCGATCTCGGCTCTATCAACGTGATCGCATGTGAAAAGCGGGAAAAAAGCACGACGCGGTATCGAATCAACGAGTACACGCTTTGGCGTCCGCCAGACCGTCCGACCAAAACCAAAAAGATTAAGGCAACTGTTACTCCAAACCGAACAGATCACGGCAACCAAGTGGGTAGCTCCGTCAACAATCTGTTACCTAATCCCGAACAGATAGAGTCTAACAGCTGTTACTCGGTACCGAACGGGGTGCTATCTAAACCCGAACAGAGCCTGTTACCTAAACCCGAACGAAAGGCTATCCTTAAAGGAAATCCTAAGAAGGCTAGTAAGGGCTTCGGGGCGTCAAATGATAGTTCATCACGATCGGCTTCGGCTACGAACAGCAAAGCCTTTGTGCTGTCGCAGGAGACCACCTTCGCGTCCCACTCTGAACAAGTCGCTTTCAGATCATTGAATACCTGGTCAATTTCATCGTTGAGATCTGTGCGCTCTTTTTTTACGTTATGGACCAGCCCGAGCTAAGCTTCAGCCAGCCAAAAGAAGTGGTCTGTCTTCAGCTCTCGCCAGAGCAAGCCAAACAACTTGCACCGTTAGCTATTGAAGGTGCTCGGAATGGCCAAAACATCTTATTTATCAGCACGATTGTTCCTTTCTGGTCGTCATCCGAATCGGCGACCCCTTGGGAATTCCAGGTCGTACGAATCCGAGCGAAAGCTGGCCAAAAGGTAATCAGACTTATCCGAGAAGCCGCGACCAACCCGGAGTCAAGCCAGCCTTTTGTGTCTTCTTCTTCCTTACGTGCGCGTGAGGCGAATTGCCGCACGAGTCGAATCAATGAATTGAAGCAACCATGAGATCGAGCGGAAAGGCTTTCAGCCAACCGACTGAGGATCCGAGGTTCGAATACGCCAAGGCGATATGCCGGATCAGTCCCAGAAGCAAATTAGCGAAGAAATTTCGCCAGAATGAGTTCGAACGCCTTTTCCTCGAATTCATAATGGAGAAGCACCGGTATCCCGGTTCTGTTGAATTGGCCAAAGCACTGAATGTTTCACCGCGAACTGTCCGAAATTACCTCAAGGAGCGGCGCGAACGACTGTATGGCCCGGAAAAAGTCTACGTCCACTGGTACGGTCAGAACGGTGAGCCAATGGGTCCACCAGAATTACTGACGATTGATGAATGTGCGGATCGCCTGAAACTTTCGGTGCGGGAAGTGAAGCGCCAGATCTGGGAACAGCGACGCGATCGAATCGCCGAGCTTCGAAAGCAATTCGGGCAGCCTAAGAAAGGCGACGGGAAATGCGGCGATATCACTGAAGCCTCTGCAGAGCCGCGGACTGGAAATCCCCATCTGGTGAACTGAGGAGACTTTTTGATGGGAATAGAATCTGTGAAATCCTTTCCTCCTGGTAGATTCAGAACACAGTCAGAACGAAACCTTGCCTGTGACACACCAAACGCCTGAGAATTTAGAGTAATCTGTGAAATCTGCGCAGTCTGCGGATCTCTTTGCCCTCATTCGTGATCCAAAAAGCAGCGGTTTTCTGTTGACGTTAACATAACAGGAATGGAGCATGGCCTAGCCCTACGGCCCTAATTATCCTCCGTAGGCCCCTAATTCCCGCACTGACGAAAAGTCAGGAAACACTCTATGAGATACTTCAGCAAAATTGGGCTATCGGCGACTCTTGGGCTTGCGTTAGTCGCATTCGGTCCTGTTCAGGCCGCAGAAAAACACCTGACGATCTTAATGTCTGTCCCCGGTCTGACGTTTCCATTCTTCGTACATTGTGTTAACCAAGCCAAAGAAGAAGCAAACAAGCTTGGCGATATCGACCTCATTATTTCCGATGGACAAGTGAGTTCGCCCAAGCAAACCGCAGACATTGAGGCAGCGATCACCAAAAAAGTCGACGGCATCGTCATCTCTCCGAATGATGTCGATGCTCTGGCACCCGCGCTCCAGGAAGCGGTCGATGCAAAGATCCCGGTCGTTACTTTCGACCGCCGTGTCAACAAGGTTCCCGGGATCCTCGCGCACGTCGGAGCGGACAATGTTAAAGGCGGCGAAGCCCAAGGCCAGCTTATCGAGAAGCTGTTCCCGGACGGTGCCACGGTGATGAACCTCCAGGGGCAATCAGGCTCAAGCCCAGCTATTGATCGCAATAAAGGTCTCCACAATGTCCTGGATCAGGCCAAGGATAAATACAAAATCGTCTTCGAAGACACCGCAGCATTCGCTCGAGACAAGGGCCTGTCTGTGACTGAATCAGCCCTCGCGGGTATGCCAAAGCCGCCAGATGTCATTTCTTGCGCAAATGATGATATGGCGCTTGGCGCACTGGAGGCTCTGAGAGCGCGCAACGTGATTGGTAAAGTGAAGCTGATCGGGTTCGACGCGTTACCCGAAGCGCTTGGTCAGATCAAAGCTGGCAACATGACGGCCACTATCGAGCAGTTACCCGGCGGCCAGGTTCGCGGCGCGATGGAGACACTGGTTGCATACCTCCGCGACGGCAAAAAACCGGATCAACAGGTAACGCTACTCACGCCGATCGCCATTACGAGCGACAACCTCAATCAGGCTGAGCGGTTAAACGAGGTAAAATAGGGTTTGTCTGTGTTGCTACGGAGCTGTGATGCTGAGCGATGTACCTGATACATCGGCGTCCCGCTCCGAGCCGAGCAAGTCGTGGAGCGGCCTTGGTTGCAAGGCCGCGCAGCCCCTTAGTGTTGCCCGCCATCCGCATAGCTTTCTATCTGAATGATCATTCGAGGGTATGTGCAACGCAATCACGGCCCCGCAAGCGAGGCCGCTCCACGGATTGAATGATGGAACCGCTCCTACGCATGAGTTTGATCCGGAAGCGATTCCCGGGTGTGCAAGCGCTCGATGATGCCGGGCTGGAAATGCTGCCTGGCGAAATCCACGCGCTGCTTGGAGAGAACGGAGCTGGTAAATCGACGCTCATCAAGATCCTATCGGGCGCCCAGCAGCCGGACAGTGGGACCATTGAGTTCGGCGGACAGACTGTGGTGATGGTTTCGCCCCATGATGCCCAACGCCGGGGTATTGCGACCATCTACCAGGAGTTCACCTTGGCTCCGAACATGACGATCGCCGAGAATGTCTTCATCGGGCGCGAACCCGGAGTCGGCTTTTTCGTGGACTGGCGAAAAATGGCGTCAGAGACGCGCGCGATAACTAAACGACTGGGTCTGGAGTTGCAGCCGATGGCTATCGTTCGCGGCCTGAGCGTTGCTGAACAACAGATGGTTGAGATTGCGAGGGCGCTCTCCATGAAGTCGCGGCTAATCGTCATGGATGAACCGACCTCAGCCTTGTCCTCAGCCGAGGTTGAGAAACTCTTTCGCATCGCTCGAGAGCTGAAGGCGCACGGCCTTAGTATCATTTTCGTTACGCATCGCCTCGAAGAGGTAATGCAGATCTGTGATCGATACACCGTCCTTCGCGACGGGCGTCTGGTTGGTAGCGGCGCCATCGCCGACATCACCATCGACGGTATCATCCGCCTGATGGTCGGCCGCGAGGTGAAAGCGCTGTTCGCCCATCGCGAGAGGGAGATAGCCGGCGATGTCGTTTTACGGGTCGAGGGCCTGAACCGGCAGGGCAATGCTCAGGACCAGAACGCAACCGTGCTGGCAGACGTGGGCTTCGAGGTGCGCCGAGGAGAAATCCTCGGTGTCGCCGGATTGGTCGGCGCCGGACGGACTGAAATGGCGCGAGCTGTGTTCGGAGCCGACGCATTCGATTCCGGTCGTGTCATCATCAACGGCCGGGAGGTCCATATTCGCTCACCTCAGGATGCGATCCGTAACGGAATCGGACTTGTGCCGGAAGATCGCAAACAACAGGCGCTGTTTTTGGCGCTTGCCGTCCGCATCAACCTGAGTATGGCGTCGCACCGGCAGATCTTGCGCTGGGTCGTATTTATCGATGAAACCGCCGAACGCGCTATGGTCGAGGAGTATCAGCAAAAGCTCAATATCCGCATGGCCAGCCCGGAACAATTGATTGCCAGTCTGTCCGGCGGCAATCAGCAGAAAGTGACGCTGGCCCGGTGGTTGGCACTGCGGCCGAAGGTACTCATCGTCGACGAGCCCACCCGAGGCATCGATATCGGCGCCAAAGTCGAGGTTCACAACCTGCTCTTTGAGATGGCAGAAACTGGCATCGCGGTGGTTGCCATCTCCTCAGAGCTGCCCGAGGTGCTCGCGATCAGCGACCGCATTATTACCATGCGAGAAGGCCGTGTCACAGGCGAGATCAAGCGAGAAGATGCCACCGAGGAGATCCTGATGTCGATGATGACTTTGAAGACGAAGCAGCTCTAACGAAGCGATGGAAACACTGACCCAGGAACCACACTCAGGCGCATCGGCGCAGAAGAAATTTGACGCATTCGGTTTTCTGGCTCGCTTCGCACCGCTCATTTTCCTAATCGTAGTAATGGGGGGGTTCGCTGTCTTCCAACCGCGATTCCTCACGCCGCTCAACCTTTTCAACGTTCTCCGCCAAGTCTCTATCTACGGCCTGCTCGCGGTTGGGATGACATTCGTCATTTTGACTGCCGGTATTGACCTTTCTATCGGTTCGCTGGTCGCTTTTGCCGGTCTGGCGGCGGCTGCGGTGTCCAAGGGCGGGCTCTCTAACCGGTTCACGGTCGGCACAGCTGAGTTCGCCGCGAGTAACCCTTGGTATCTAGCCGCTCTGGCCGCAATCGGGGTTGGGGTTGCGGGCGGGCTGCTGCAGGGCCTGGCGATCACCAGGCTAAAGGTCCCCCCGTTCGTGGTCACGCTCGGAGGCATGTCCGCGTTCCGAGGAGCCGCGTTGCTGTTCGCTGCCGGCGGCCCGATCAGCGGGTTCGAACCCAATTTCGTCTGGATCGGCCAGGGAAAAATCTTCGACCAGGTGCCGGTTCCGGTGGTCATTTTCCTCGCTTTTGCAATACTGGCGCATGTCACTCTCCGCTACACCCGTTATGGGCGACAGGTCTATGCCGTCGGCGGCAACCCGGAAGCGGCGCGTCTATCCGGGCTGAATGTGCGGTCGGTTATTACGAGCGTGTACGTAATCATGGGCTTCTTCGCCGGGCTCGGAGCTTTCGTGTTATCGGCTCGCCTGGCCTCGGCCGAAGCCGTGGCTGGCACCGGTTACGAGCTAACCGTCATCGCCTCGGTGGTGATCGGCGGCACCAGCCTTTTTGGTGGCGTCGGCACGATTTTTGGTACTGTCATCGGCACTATACTCATCGGAGTTCTGCTCAATGGACTCGTCTTAATGAATGTGTCGACGTACATCCAACAGATCATTATCGGTATCATCATCGTGCTTGCCGTCGCCTTTGATACCTTTGCTAAGTCGCGCCAGCGTATTGGATGAGTTAGCGATCACGGATTTCGCGGCAGTGATCGAAGAAGTCGTTCACAAGCGGAGATGCTGTGTGCTGCCAAGAGACCACATAAGTCTGCAACGTCGCGACTTCGTTGGGTAACGAAAGCATTACCACCTTTTTGCCTTTGCTGATCGGACGAATGAAACTCTCCGGCATAGCGGCGATGCCAATCCCTGCTTCAACGAATCCAACCACGCCTTCCAAAGTTCCCATTTCCATGATGCGTTCCGGGCGAACCTTTCTTGTCTCTAAGAACGCTAACAATTTATCCGCGCAACCTGTTCAATATCCCCTCCGACGTCTCGATCTACGGAGTCATGGCAGTTGGTATGACATGGGTGATTCTGACGGCTGGAATCGATCTGTCAGTCGGAGCAATCTTAGCGCTCGCAGCGATGAGCGCTGCAGCAGTTCTCCAAGGAACGGGTGAATCGCGCGCAATTCCACCCGTGCAGCTTTATGAAACAAGACTACGTTCACACCGTCTTCGTTGCCCTGAACGGAAGGATATATAATTCCGTCAACCTCTGCGTCAGATTTATTAGCCAGATAGTCGGCGATTGTCTGCGTAATGAGATAGTCTAGGGGCTCATCATCCGGTATCACAGGCATTGTGATGTGGTTGCTCAATCGCCCTAGGAATCGAGCCCGCTCCAACTGACCGATGTACTCGGCGTCAAAAACGCTGCCTTCGACATAGACCGACCTCAATGCGTTCACATCAAGGAGCCGAAGTTTTCGTAGCAATTCGAACTGACCAACAACTACGCGGCTGCCGACGGGCGGACGAACTTCACCGATTGCGACACTGGCGTTTGTCGCACCGTAGAAAACGGAAATACCTCGAGCGTTCATACGCCCGGCAAGCGCCGAGCCCACTGGCGGTGATCCGATGTCCTTATCTGGTGATTTGAGTGCTTCTTTCAGTTTCGTCATTGATTGAAACGTGCGAGCACGGAACAAGGCAGGCATATCGGTGGCAGGACCTGCTTCAACAATGATGGATTTTCCATCATGCACTTTGTGATCGGCCAAGCCTTCGAACACCTTTTTCAATATTGCCTCGCCTGGTCCATTGAAAAAGCGCGCTTCCGTCTTCAGACTATCTTCGAAGTAGCGCCAGTCCTCTTGTAATTCGATATCATCAGCTTCTTTTTCGACGTAGTGAGATCCTTCATCAAACGGGCCTTCCTCACCCATCTGATCTCGCTCAAAATCGCTGTGCCTGTCTTCAGGGACCTGCCTTATATCTTCGGCTGGAGCTACATCGATTTCTGCGGCTGAAGCGATGGCATACACGACTGGCTCGCCTTCGCGCTCCCAGTCATAATCCCCGTCCTTTATCATGGCGTATTCCATCGACGAGGGTTCCGTCGCCGTGCATTGGTAATGCTGCTCGAAGACGGTCTCAATCCTGTCGGCCATCTCGTCGATTGAGACCGTGAGGCCTGAATTGCCGCAGTAATGGCAGGTGCCGGACTGTCCTTCTTTTTCGATCTCGGCACGCAGGAACGCCTCACCGATACAGCCTGAGCAAAGCCGCCGGTCCTTGATTTCGGTGTCGTCGTCGGAATCTTTCATTCGGCTGCTGACTTAGCAGGTTTTGTGAAGGCCCGTCAACGGGTAGACGTTCCTTCCGGCATCCGTCGCAGTGTTGCTAGGCTGCAAGTCCGCACCGGCAGAGGCGGCGGGGACGCGCTCGGATGGGTGAGAACAGCGAAAGCTTTGAATATGGTCTGCAAGAACTCAGGGAAAACTTCAACGCTCATTTCTGTAGACGGAAGTTGTTGCGATAGCGCTGCAACTCATCGTGACTGCAACGTAGGCGATGATTCCCGTCTTTGTAAGGGCCGGTGCTAAGTTCTAGAGCTTTCTCGCGAGGCACGATATACACCGGCGATTTCGCCAGTGACCTCGTTTATGCGTAAAACAGCGAGCCAGTCAAAGCCGTCGGGCTTAAATTGCCACCAGCCCGCCTGTTGGCCACTGCCGTGACGCAGACCCTTGACAGAAATGCGAGCAAGTCCTGATGGCGTCTCGGCCGTCAGATCGTAATTTCGCCATCCATCTGGCACTTTCATTGCCGGGATGCCGGCAAATAGCAGCTCAGATATGACTCGATGCTCGCAGGCGTCACCGAACTGCTTAGTTGTTAGGTTTGTCATATTGGCCCGATCTGTCTTAGCCTCGGACCCGGCTTCTCATCATATGTTTCGAACAATCTGCTTCTCTCTGTTCGCTGTTTGCGCACTTGCCGGGGAAACGCTCGACGCGCTCGTACGAGCTGCTTCCAGTTTCAGCACAACGATTGTAGAGCAAGTTCAAATGCTTTACAGTAATGCGTCAGCCGAAGAGTTTGCCAAAAAGACCATCGATTACGCGATGGCTAAGACTGCCTATTTTGAAGCACTGCGGGCGGCGATGCCGGAACTAATGAGGAACGCCATCGCTGAAAAAAAATCGCCTCAGCTGGAGACATTCACTTCGGCCTTCACAGCAGGTGAGAAACAGCAGGAAGAGGCTGAGCAAAAAGCCGAGGCAGTTTTTCAGCGATTGCCTAGCAGCCCCGATATTGAGCACGCCCGATTGGAATTCGAGCATGCCCAAAAAGGTTCCGTCGCCAGGTTTTGTGCGGAGAGCTCATAAGCTCAATGGTTGAGCTTGACGATACTCAACGGTTGAGCAATCGGAAGAGCGGAAAGGTGGCCCGATCGGACTATAAGGACCAGCTGAAAGGCACACGTGCACGCTCGAGGCAGAGTATCCGTGGGTGCTGGTAATGGTGCTGGTTTGACGAATAGATCGGCCCGGCAGTCGTTTAGCAACAAGTCGCATGCGGGCCCCTTTTCCTGTAGCTACCGATTGGAGCGAAGCGAACAATCCTCGACCCCGGACCGTTCTCCGGCTTCAACCGCCGCTCTAAAAGCCGCTAGGCCTTCGGCCATTTCCCTGATTTCCTGAGCAATCAGCTCGGAATCTTTCGGTGTGACGTTCGAACTCGTAAGAAGATTCGCGGCGCGTCTAGCAGCAGATTCGATGCGCTCAAGTGGACCGAATAGCGAGGCATTGAGCTTTGCCATGTTGGATAAAGCTTAGAGGCAACCCTTTTGCGGGTCATGTGGAACTCGCGTAAAAACTCCGCAAGCCTCCGTTTAAGATTTTTCCATTTCCATTTCCATTTCCATTTATGTAGTCCGCAGCCATGCGTTTACCCTCTTGCGGTTGTCGTGCCATGCGTCATTCAATTTGTCACGCAGCTCTTCTGGAACCCACAACATCAGATCTTCCCCAAAGTAGTATTGTGGTACTGGCATGATTTCGACGAAATTTGCCCATCCCAAAATATCTCGATTGAGGACGATTGCAGCCTGACAGATAGCTTTCTGTGCAGCCTCCAAGTGCTGCATTCCCATATTCCACGGGACGAACTTCTGCGGTTTTTGCTTGGCTGTATGGGCTATGTATTTGTTCACTTGCTCGCGAACGTGATCGCTTTCCTTGAGCAGGTTATCCAGGAGTTGATCAATCCGCGGCTTGAAAGCCGGCTTTTCCTTTTCAGCCTCCATTAAGGCTCTTCGCAGCGAAATCACATCATCACGCCTGTCACAAAGGCGACGAATAGCCACCATCTGATAGGTCAGGTATCCGTCCTGAAGAAGCTGTGCTGTTGGACCATTAAATTTATTGGTCAACTGTCTTGCAGATAGCACCAAGCGAAAATTGGCATCGTTCAACATCATGGCCTGAATTTCTGGCCATACGTAATCCCTCATCCATTCAGTTGCAGTGCTGTTCATTTGCAAATGTCGTGATCGTCGGATCGTCGAGCCGTCCCGTACACGACGTTGGTACGAATCTGTCGAATGTCCGCGCGTCGCACTCCGTCGATCGAGGCGATCCTGACTCGTTCACGGTTTGCGGGGGATAAAGCATTCACGGTAGATCGGTAACCACTGCCGAGGATAATCGTCCACCAGTCCTCGGGCGTCCGGAGTTGATGCCATCCTGGTTCGGCCACGGCTTCAGGGTCAGACACACCGCAGTCGAGCAGGAGCTTGCAAAGCGGATCGGGCTCAAAAATCTTGCTCCATGGTTTGACTGACCGATAGAGTTCCGCGTCCTCGCGGCGGACTGCTTCCCAGAATATGGCGTCGGCCGGTTCGAACAGGCCGCGGCCCCAAATGGTGATCGCGAGCAGCCCGTTCGGGCGGACAAGACGCCACAGCTCCCGGATCCCTCCTTGCAAGTCCGCGACGAAAAAGATCCCGAAGACGCAAAGTACTGCGTCGAAAGTTCGATGAGCAAAGGGCAGGCTTTCGAGATCGGCCCGGCGAAACTCGATATTTGTGAGATCTTGTTCGGCAGCCCGTTGGGCTCCTTTATTCAAGAGCTTTTCGGCGAGATCGACAGCTATGACGTGTCCAGCTGGACCGACGCGTTCGGCGGCTGGAATAGCTGATGCACCCATGCCGCAACAAACATCAAGAACGGCCATACCGGAAATTAGCGGGAGTCGATCGACAGTCCGCCGACCACAGCGATCCCAGAATGAGACCGCAGGATGATCGTAATGGTCGGCAGCAGCATTGTAGGTTTTTTCCAGCTCTATTTGTGGTCGGGGCGAGATAGCCATAAATGCATTGAGCAACGAATCTACGCTTTTTTCGCAGGCTCCGCGGCGAAAAATTGGTCTCCTTTCGGACCGGCCGATCTTGATCTGATCAATCGTCATCGCAGCGAGGCCAATCGGCTCGCGGTTCGCGGTCCAACTCTGCCTGCTGCGCCATCCAGAGCGAGCCTGGCTGCCGGGAGAGTGGCGGCCGCGCTCATAGCGACGATGGTTGTTTGTTTTGACGGCCGGATATTCCA
>Ga0070706_100001576_pt1 | contig 23790 bp, 23 predicted proteins | sample KBSK5501metaG_FD_65476 | JGI IMG/M metagenome (GOLD analysis project Ga0070706, IMG submission 65476) | Corn, switchgrass and miscanthus rhizosphere microbial communities from Kellogg Biological Station, Michigan, USA - KBS K5-50-1 metaG | ecosystem: Host-associated > Plants > Roots >... | reverse complement strand
CCGTCCGCGCTTTTATCGCCCAGTGCGCGCAATTGATCGCCGACCTTGACCTCTTCAAAACTGCTAGCCTTTGCGTCGCTGTACCTGGGAATCGAACCCGGCGGGTAGCGTCGCATCAACACTTTGTCAGTGACGGGAATGATTACCGCCTGCGGTCCTCCCATTAGCGTGCGGCTTGTTACCGTGATCTCTTTCATTGTCGGATTCAGCGAAGCAACGATGCCACTCACGCCGCGACGACGCCATTCAGCCCGTGCTTGTTCCTGTTTTTTCGCGAGGTCGGCCTTGCTCATCACTACCAGTTGCAAGGCCGGAACGGATTTTTGTTCCGCCCCAACTCGTCCACGCGCCCAGACTCGATCACCCGCGCCGACTTCAGCGAGAGTTATGTTCGCGGCATTCGTCAATGTCTTTTCGCCAGGCGCCAGGCGCTTGTACTGGGTCTTGTCGCTGAGAGTCACCGTAAAGATCACGCCGTCGTCCGTGCGGACAATCATTTGGCGCGCGTTTGAATCGATGGCTTTGACCTCACCGATCACGCCGGTGACGGCTGGAGCGACTTGCGCTGTCGGAGACGCGGTCGGAGTTTGTGACTTGGCGTTTACTCCGAAACTGATTGCGGCGATAAGCGCGAACACGAACATAGACATTCTTCCCACGATTTCTTTGTGACTCCCCTGAGGGATATTCACTATTTACGCCTCAACAAACCCGTTAGTTGCACAAATATCTGAAAAATTTAAGCTCGAAACCCGTCGTCAGAGCGAGCAAATCTCGCTCAATGCCGCCACTTTTTGTCTTCTTCATGCTGCGCGTCCTGCTGAGCGACCATCACGTCAAACTTCTGCTGCTGTTCCGGCGCCAACAACGCCCGAATACGCGCGCGCGCTTTCTGACGAGGCTCTTCGAACCGAGGTCGCAACTCAGTGCGGAGGGCGCAATACTCGTTGCGCGTTTCGTCGATGATAGCTCGTACGGCGGTCGTTTGTTCGTCCGTCAGGTTCAGTTCCCGACGCATGTTTTCAAATAGTTCATGCATCGCACGCTCGCGAGCTTCAGGACCGCTGGCGCGGGAACGATACAAACCAGTAAACGCCGCGCCGGTTGCCGAGCCGAGAATGAACACGCCCAGCAGGACCAGCCACATTTTTAGTCTTATGCGACTTATCTCAGTCATCTATTTCTTCTCCCGATCGCTTCGATCGACGACAATGCCGAACACTTCGTCCCGAGACAAACCATTTCTGTTTGCGAGAATCGTTTGTTCGACACCATTATCGCGCGCGTCGAAGAGTGCGTCCTCATCAAATCTGACAGGTGAACTTGGAGCGCTCACTTTGATTGACAACAATGTCAGAATCGCCGTCAGTATAGCGACTAGCGCCATGGCCGGCACCGCGTGGCGAGCGACAGAAAACAGTGACAGCCAGCCGCCGGCTTCGTCTCGACGGCGTTGCTCGTCGGCAATTGCTGCACGCACGCGGGTGTAGAGAAACGGCGAAGCGGCAGCAGCCTCAGCCTCTGTCTCACTCTTAGCGGCAGCCCGCAGAACAAGTCGGCCTAACTTGTCGACTTGTTCCTTTCTCTCCTGGTTTGCTTTGAACATTTCACTCTCTCTCGGTCAGCCGAAGCTTCCGCGACCTCACAACTGAAAGACGGCGATACACCGGCAGAGGTTACAAGAATTCTTCAGCAAATTCGCCTAACTGCGGCAGTTATCGACGTCCGACTGGCTACCTGAATCTTTGCAAAATGCGTCGCAAATGCGTGCGCGCACGATGGGCGCGGACCTTAACTTTGGAAACCGACCAGGTCGTCATCTCGGCAATTTCGGCGACTGAGAAGCCCTCGACGTCGAGCAGCGTCAGCACCAGCCGATCTTCTGCGCTCAGCCGCGCCAGCAGCTTGGCGGCCAGATCGCGCGAGATCGCAGCACGTTCCACGTCCACGGAAGCGCCGGCGGCGCGAAGTTGGATCGCGAGTTCCTGACTTTCATTGTCGTTGATATCGATGAACGCCTGTGAGGGCCGGCGCCGCGTACGCCGCAACTCGTCATAACAAGAGTTGACAGCAATCTGAGTCAGCCAGGCCTTGAAAGAAGCCGCGTGGGTGCCGTGATATGTCCCGAGCGCAAAATATGCTTTGGTGAAGCTATCCTGAATGATGTCTTCGATCTGTTCGACTTGAGGGAAGAAGCGTCCCGCAATGCGGGCAATCTGCCGGCGGTGTCGCTCAAAGAGTTTTGCGAAAGCGTCTTCCTCCCCGGTCAGGGCGGCGGCTACCAGGGCGTCGTCCGTCGGTTCGTCTGATGCAGACACAAGGATTTCCGCTTTCGATTCGGCGGAACTTCAACGTTACGCTGGCCTCCCCGATGTTCCAACGTTCGCGGGCTGTGATCGTTTCCAACTGAGCCGATAGCGCGCCGTGAGCGCTAGGCCAAGGCTCGTAACCAGCAGACCGGCAATTATGATCGGCCAGACATAGGGTAGCGAGGCGAGCACAACCCAGAATGCGACACCCAGAAGTAACGTAATTGACTCTGAACGCAGCCGTGGCCAGAGTCGACGCTGCAGCCATTGTCCGGTGGCAGCGAAGATCACGACTCGCCCGAAAAGCGTAGCCACCAGCACCATCAGCAACGCCAAAATTGAAATCACGGCGCCAATGACTGCCGGCAATAACAGCAGACAAACAAATACACCGAGGGTCATTACAACTGAGCCCAACAACCCGATTACAGCCACACGCAAACTAGTCAGTTGCAAACGAGCCACCGCGCGGCTGACGGTGTTTGGCATTGCGGCAGTTAACGCCAGTGAGATGATGAACCAGAACAGCATGGCCAGCACGCGATAGCCAAAAAACCTTGCCGTCATCTGCGGCTGCAGCACGCTAAACGGCTCGCGCATGACGTGGCGCAATTGATCTTCATAACCAGCGTACATAATAGTGACGGATTGCGGGTCCCGACCAGGCGCGGACTTTCCGTGATGATAGATTCCGCCGAGTACGATTACATCGCCACCAATGCGCGATCCTTCTCGCTGGATCACCGACCCACCGATCGCAGCGACGTCGCCGTCAACCGAGCCTTCGACAATGACGTCGCCGCCGAACGCAATGGCGCCTTCTTTCACTGAACCTGTAATCCTGATTGACTGGCCCATTCCGAAAACCGTGGTGTTAACGATACCGTCGATCACGCGCGCCTGGGGATCACCAGGATGCTCAGGCGGGGCCTGAGCCTGGGCAGCGACTATCAGAGCAGCCAGTGTTCCCAGCAGGATGACTGTTTTACGGAAAATGCGCGCCGCATGGGCGCTGAAGTGAATCTCTGGTGAGAAGTCGCAAGCCGTCATTGAACACAATATTTCGAGCTCCTATTCAATGGTTTGTGCGCGATGATATTTGACGATTAAAAGAGGCAGCAAAGAAATGGCAAACAGGAAAGCGACAAACAGAAATAAACCCAGGCCGTGCGGACTCAGAATGACCGCGCGGCCCAACAGGCGAAGAATTACTGCAAGTCCGGTTCCGGCGTCGTAAATAGTTCGCCACACGAGATCGAAAAGACTTCCAGCGAGCCGGAGCAGAGATCCCACCGGTTGGAAAACCAGAGCTTGTGACGCGGTGCCCAACAACGCAAACGATATCAATGCGAGAATTGCAGATAATTGCAGGGCGCGACGGCGTTCACCCTTCTTGCGAATGCCGCTCACGGCGCTTTCAGCGTGCGCCTTAACGACGCGGGTAAAGTCATGTGGCAACTCAAAAGAACGGGGGCCAAAGGCCGCGTCCAGAGTGCAAAGCAGTTGTCGCTGCGTTCGAAGTTCGGCCGCGCAGCTGGCGCACGGCTTCAGATGGGCTTCGAAATCTTCCAGCGCGGCGCCATTCAACTCGCCGTCAAGATAGGCGGCAACTTGTTCGGCCTGGCATTGATTGTCGTGGCTCAAGTCGTTCATGAAAAGAATCGATTAAGCGCCGGTGATTCCGCGCTGCACAAGCTGGTCGCGCATGGCTTCGCGCGCGCGAAACAGGCGGTTCTTCACCGTACCAAGCGGCAGCCCGGTAACTTCGGCAATTTCGTCATAGCTCAAGTCATGCGAATGCCTGAGTACGATTAATTCGCGATAAGCAGCCGGAAGCGTGTGGACCACGCCTTCAATTTCGGAACAGCGTTCCTTTCGCTCGCTCTCTTGCTCAGGCGTGAGCCGGCGGCTCGCGATCGAAGTCTCGCGCCGTTCGCCGTCCACGCTGGTCGTCAGCGCTTGTTCACGCACGGCGTGACGCCGCAGATGATCAATTGCAGCGTTGTGAGCAATCTTGTAAATCCACGTCGAGAACTTGAATTCGGAACGATAGCGCGTCAGCGAGTTGTAGATCTTGATAAAAACTTCCTGAGTGAGATCCAGAGCGGCATCGTAATCGCCCACCATGCGATAAACGTAGGCCGCGATGGGACGTTGGTAGCGCCGTACCAGCTCTTCAAAGCCCGCCTCGCGACCAGCGAGCGCGCTGCGAACCAACTCGCCATCCGCCATTACGGCTCGGCTTTCCAAAGAAATCGTTGCGCTCATTGCAATTGCTTCGGTTTTACGCTCCCAGAAGAGCGAAAGTTTCAAACACACCAGTCAGAGCCCAGCGGGTTCTGCCTTTTTCCTTCTAAATCCTGAGTACTGACTTCTGACTCCTGCTCTACCAGGCCAGGCGTGCCAAACCGGCAGGGGCGGCAATTAGATCGAAGGGAAGATCCTCGCCGGGCATTGCCAGTCCCACATCTGTCGCGTCCAGCGGTTTGAGGCTTACGCCCAGAGTCTCGCGCGTGATCTCAGCGACTCGCTTCTTGTCCAAGCGATCACCCACCACCAGCAAGCGGTCGACCGTCGAGGCACTATCCGCTGACGTCGATCCCGCGCGGTCGCGGTAGAACAGTAACACGCGATGCAGTTCATCGTCACACTCTGCAGTGTCGCAAAAAACCGACCGTAATGTCAGCGGACGATTGTCGCGCAGCAGCACGGCCGTGAAGCCTTCATCATGCGCGGTGAGCAACAGCCCGTCCCCGTGACGGCCGTTGCGCAGCCACTGTTCTTCGCCTGCGTGCCGCGGCAAGATCAATCCTGTCTGCCAACCGAGTGCCGCGAATACGGATTCGTATTCGGCCAGCACTGCCAAACGAACGCCCGTGACCAGGTAACGCGCCTGTCTTTGTTCGTTTGCCGCCAACTGCTCGCGCGCCACGCGCATTTCCGCCATTGGCGCACCAAAGCTTCGTTCGATTTTCCATTCCAGTACTTCTTCCAGTTCGCGGCGCGAGCTCGCGATCCCCTCAAGCGTTAGAATCGCCGCACGGGCCGATGCTTCGGGCAAAGCGACCGACCACTTTCGCTGACGCAATAAACCGGCACTGGTCGTAAGGTCCGAAAGCGCTGCGACCAGTTCAGAGGAGTCAGCGATGTTGCTTTCATCGAACGTCGGGCGAATCAAATCCGCGGGCAGTTCGATAGAAGCGGCGCGCTTTACGATAAAGCGGCCGCGGCCGCGTTCGAGCTGGACCATCGAGGCCGTGCCCTTTTCAATGCCAACGGCAGAGGAGGGGAAGCGGGGCTGAATCAGTTTGGTTAACACGGATTTCATTTATCATGTTTCATTTTCCATTTGTCACTGGCCATCAGTAATGGGTCAATTGCGAGCTACTTGCCAGGACCCCATAAAATGGCAAATGATAAATGACAAATGGAAGATGGCGGATGATCAGTGTCTCTACCACTCGCTATACGGTGTGCCTTCAGTCGATACCTCTGGTGAAGAACTATGCACATCGGTGACTCCGCCGGCGCCTTCGGTTGAGTAAGGGTCCTCGCCAGTTACCACGTTCCAATCCTTGTTGTCCGTGATCGGGTCCTTGGGAATCTCGCGCATATAACCCGCGCTCACCAGATCGTCGAGCGATTGCGGCAATTTGCCTTTGTCTGCGGCGTACTGATCGATCAGCGAGCGCATTTTGAACAGGTCGTCGCGCAAGACCGTTTCGCGCGCATGCATGATCGTTTTTTGGTATTGCGGCAGCGCCACGGCGGCGAGAATGATGATGATCGAAATGACGATCATCAGCTCGAGGAGAGTGAAGCCAATAGGCAGTAGGCAGTAGTTAGTAGCCAGGAAATTTCTTCGCCGAGTCCGCTGCTTACGGCTTACTGCCTTCTGCTTACTGCTCTCACCAGTCACTGTACTTCTCACCATTCAGCGCCTTGCCATTCGATTTCGAGTGGACGTCAAAGACATTTTCGCCGCCCCAAGATGTCGCATCCGAAGAGTCGTAGCACGATCGGAACTGCCAATCGGTTTTGCCGGTCATCGGATCGATGGGAATCTGGCGCAGATACACTTTGGTCTTGGGAATCGTCGATTCCTCAGTCGCGGCCTCGGTAGCTGTGTAGTTCAGATTGCCGCGCCGACCAAGTCCTCCAATGGTTACCGGCAGCACGCTGACGCCCTTGGCCAGGGTGTCGAGATCGGGTGGATAACGGTCTGGATTGTCGGCAGTAAAGATCGTCTGGTCAGTGATGAAAACGCGCACGCGCGGATCGTTGAATGGATTTATCGCTTGCGCTTGCTGATTCTGTCCCGGCGGGTTCCGCGGTGCCTGTTCCTGTTGGGCTGTGGTCGCTCCTTGCTGTTGCGCAATTTGCTGCTGTGCGCCGGCCAAAGCTTCGCGATGAAACTGATCGATCGCCTCGCGCATTTCCCGTAAAGCCTGGCGAAGCTGTTCCTCTTTCTGGCGCTTGACCGAAATCTGGACCAGCGGAATCACTCCGAGAGTGAGAATGGCGAGTACGGCAACAGTGATCACCAACTCGATCAACGTGAAGCCGTTAATGCGACGATTCGTTAGCATTTACGACCGACCAAACAGCCCTTACGGAATCCAACTCTGCCCACTTCCGACAGCCGCGGCCAACACTAGTGGGTCGAATTTGGTTCCTGCCGTGCCCGTTTGGGTTGGGCTCAACCGACCAGAGCTGGGCTTGGGTGCAGACGGCGCGTCCGGCTGTTTCACCGTCAAAGTCGTCGGATTGAGTTGAAGAGTTGTCGCCCGTCCATCAGCGGCCACTAAATGAACATTGGAAAGGTCGAAGGCGATCGCGCTATTGCCGGCGCCGGTTGCCTCCACTTCGATATTAAGCAAGACACCTTCGCCTGTGACCGCCGAGCCAATAGCCGGCGCAAGTGAAATCAGGAGCACGCCCTTCGGATCAATTGATTGGGTGACCGTCGGCGCCGTCTTGGCGTTGGCAAAAATCTTTCCAGCGGACACATTGCCAATCTTAACGACGCGAGGATCAAAACGAAGCGTTACCACTGCCAGCCCCAGCGATGCCTCCGACTTGAGTTGAACCGCGACCTGACGCTTCTCGCCGACCATCATCTCGCCTTTCTCGGGCACGAGACCGAGCTCGATGATGCCTGCTGCTAGTTCCCTTAAGCTCGCGACGGTGGGCGTAACGGCAGGCTGCTTGGTGCTCAACGTAGTTTCGGAAACAGTCGTCGTCGGTGAGACGACGCTCTTCAGCGCGGTAGCCATGTCCGTCGTTCGAGCGGCGGGCGGCTCACTTGCACTTGAAAGAGCCGCCGCCTTTGGCTGCGGCATCGCCGAATCATTTTGTGTCGCGGATACATCGCGCCTTGTCGTCGCGTCCGGTTTGGTCGTCGTCGTCAAAACCGCCGGTTGAGTTTGCGCAGCCGCGATATTCTGGTTTTGCGAAACCGGAGTGACTTGCGGCGAATTCGCGTTCGTCTTGTTCAGGCTCGCGCTTGACTCGTCAGCGGCGGGCGCTTTCGGGGCTGGCGCGTACGTCACGGGTGCGTCGGGAAGCTGCACGTTTACGTCTTTTGGAATCTTCCGCGCGGCCGCGATCTGCTCTTCGCGCTCAGTTTCACGCAGCATTGCTTCAAGCGAGCCTGTGGTTGGAGATTGTAAAGTTCCGCTCGGTCGCATCTCTTCGTCTCTGGGTGTCACGGCGGGTGCCCGAAGCACTCGCGGCGTGACCGCGATCACAATATCAACCTGGCGATTGTCATGTGTCGGCGCAGTGAACAAGCGGCCGAGCACGGGAACCAATCCCAACAACGGCAATCCCTTCCGTCCGTTTGATTGAGTGTCTGTGGTGACGCTCGCCAACATCATTGTGCGATTGTTCTGAACGCGGGCAGTACCTGAAATGGTTCGCTCGGTGAATGTCGGCGTCAACAATCCGCCTACTGAGCTGGCGCCAATAACATCTTTCGATTCAATCTTCATCTTGACTTGCACGTCGAGGTTGGGAAAAACCTGCGGCGTAAAGCTCAAGGTCAAGCCCGTTGGTTCGTAATTGATTACCGGAAAGCCACCGGTAGGAAACCCCGTATTAGTGTTAGACGTGCCCGTCTGAACACCAAAAGGAAAGGCCGAGGCGGTTTGCACAGGCACCCGCTGGCCAATGCGCGCCGTGGACTCTTCGTTGTTGAAGGCGTGCACTTGAGTTGAAGCCAGCAGCCTCGTTCGATTCTTGCTCTGCAGGGCCTGGATGCTCGACGAAGGAAGAATCAGCGCCGCGCCGAAAGACGCCGGCAGCCCCAAAGCGCCTTGCGAAAGGCCGTTGAACACCGCGCCGGCCGAGCGAATCCCGCCCAGTTTGATTAAGCTGGCATCGTCACCAAGCTGATTTCCGAATTGGAACAGGTCCGTGCGCGACACTTCATAGATATTCACATCCATCACGACTTCGGCGCGATCTTTGTCGATGCTTGCGAGTAGCTCGCCGATTAGTTTTACGTTTTCGGCCGTATCGCGAACTGTCAAACTGTTAGTATCCTTATCAAAGACCACGATTGATTGCGGCCGTCCCACCGACGCGGGCAAGGCCTGAGTGATCAGGTTTTTTGCTTTCTCCGGATCGGCGTTCGAAATATAAAAGGTTCGCATGACCAATTGCTGGTACTGCGGCCGGCGGGCCTGATCGGCAACCAGGATCGTACGACGATCCAACTTCTGAAAGAACAAACCTTCCTGCAGAAAGACGTAATCCAGGGCCTTTGCCGCTGTTACGTCATGCAGATTCACATCGATCGTCCTTGGCTGTGCGAACGACTGCCGGTCGAAGATCACGTTGAGATTCACCTGATCCGCCATCGTTCGGATGTACCCTTTCAGATCGCCGCTGTAGTTCACCACGCGCACGGGTTCTTGTCGCGGCGCCGGGAGCGGTTCCTGTGCTCGAGTCGTCGTTGGGGCAGAAGGAGTCCCGCCGCCGTCGGCTGGTTCCGGTCGCGATCCGTCGCCGCTTACTGTCGCAGATGCGGCGCCACCTTCCTTCACTTCCTGAAGTCGCAGCATGCGCTCCATTTCTGAAACCGCAAGCTGGTTCACGGGGTCGTAACCGAAGGCCTGACGAAAGGCGTTGTATGCGCCGACATAGTCTCGTTGTTCGGCCAGCGATCGCCCTTGCTGCATGAACATCTGCGAAGCATTAAAGACGGCACGCCGATAGTGCAGCTGATACTCCACGTTCGACGGATCTGCCGTCAGCGCCAGCGTGAACTCCTGCGCTGCCTTTTCCCATTGCTGCGCCTGCTCGTACTTCATGCCGCGATCATAGTGGGCCCTGCCTTTCTTCCCAAACGCGCTGACGGGGACAGTCAGCATACAGGCCACGACGATCAACGAAATGATCGAATACCAACGGTTTTTTGATTTCATGACTAATACCTCTTCAGGAGTCTTGGAAAAGCACCGGAAAGGTCCGGCAGCGTCTGGTTTCTTACACGCGACCAGGGTTAGGTCGGTTCCGCACTGCCAAAGCTGAAGCAGTCTAACACAGAAAACCGCCTCAACTTAAGCGAAATGGGCAGGTCCAGGGGTTTAATCATACGGCCCATAGTTTCAGGGCTAAAGCTCAGCCTCACGTAGGGCGATGGCCGCAATGATGGTCGGGCCTGAAAATCCCAGCAAACGCTTATCGCTGGCCGTTTAGATTCACTTCCTCGACGAACGTGACGCGATTGATTTCGTGCAGCGTCGAGACGCCGGCAAAGACTTTCTTTAGAGCAGATTCGCGCAAACTGGTAAGACCTTCAGCCTCCGCCGCGCGGCGCACTTCCGACCCCGGGCGCCGCTCGACGATCATTTCGCGAATGTTGTCGCTAAGGTCGAGCAATTCGTGGATCGCCGTGCGACCGCGATAGCCAGTGTGATTACAGCCGTCGCAACCGACATTTGCGTAAAAGACTCGCCCGCGATGCTCTTCGGGCTGCAGACCCGATTCAATCAGCTCAATGTCTGACGGGCGAAAAGCACGACGGCAAACGGGACAGAGCACGCGAACAAGACGCTGCGCGAGTACACAGTTCAAAGATGAAACGAAGTTATAAGGCTCAACGCCCATATTCAGGAAGCGGCCAATTACATCGATGACGTTGTTAGCGTGGACGGTCGTGAAGACGAGGTGGCCGGTCAGTGCAGACTGGATCGCGATCTGCGCAGTTTCTTCATCGCGGATTTCACCGACCATGATCTTGTCCGGGTCGTGGCGAAGGATCGAACGCAGACCCCGAGCGAACGTCAAGCCTTTCTTCTCGTTCACCGGAATCTGCGTGATGCCGTGCAGTTGATATTCAACCGGGTCTTCGATCGTAATGATTTTGTCTTCTTCATTTCGGATTTCGTTGAGCGCCGCGTAGAGCGTTGTTGTTTTTCCTGAGCCGGTGGGACCTGTCACCAGCACCATGCCGTAAGGTTCGGCGATGTAACGACGAAACTTGCGCAGGTCGTCCGGATCAAAACCAACCACGTTCAGATCCAGATTGCGAAAAGCTTCGTTGATTTGTTCCTTGTCGAGGATGCGAATCACCGCGTCTTCGCCGTGCACGGTCGGCATGATCGAAACGCGAAAGTCGACGTTGCGCCCTTTGTAGCGAACTCGGAACCGTCCATCCTGCGGCACGCGGCGTTCGGCGATGTCGAGTTCGGACATGACCTTGATGCGCGAGATCAGCGTTTGATGATAAGCGAGGTCGATGGGCTCGACTTTCGCATAAAGCGCGCCATCGATACGATATTTCACCTGGACTTCCGTGTCGCGGGTTTCAATGTGAATATCGGACGCGCGCGACTCCATCGCGTTGTAAATAATCGTATCGACCAGCTTGATGATCGGCGACATCTCACTGTCGGTCGCCAGCCGATCGAGATCGAGAACTTCCTCGCCTTGCTCAGTTTCGCGCACCAGCGAAATCCGAAAGCCAGAAGCTGCTTCCGCCAAAACGCGCTGGGTAGCGTCGCCTTTGCGCAGCACAACGTCGATCGCGCCTGCCGTCGCTACGTGCGGTACCAAACGCATACGCAGCGCGCCCGCCAAATCGTCCAGCCGATCGAGATCGGTCGGATCGGCCATCGCGATGTGCAGTCTTCCGTTCTCGCGCTTCAGGGGCACGAACTGATTACGAACCATCAAGTCAACCGGAAGCTCGCTGAGTAATGAATAGTCGATGGGCGACTCGCCCTCCTGCGGGAGCAGATTCACATAAGGCAAACGATAGCGCCGCGCTAATTCCTTAGCCTCGCGCACCTCTGGCGGCTCTGCAGCTTCGGGTAATGGCGTGAGATCGTCGTCAGGTGCGGCGCCGCTTCCTTTGATCGCGCCGGCCACCGGCGAATCAATCTGTTCTTCCGTGAATTGCTTCATAAGGAGCACCGACATCCTGTTGGCGGTTCGCGGCCATCCGGCCCGCCATATTTTACCCGCTCGCTACCGCGAGCGGTTCTGTAACAAAGCTAATGTGCCAGCATCGGCCCGCTCGAAATCGACTGGATGATTGGCAAGTAGATTGCCAGCAGAATCGTTACCACAATGCCTCCCATCAAGACAAGGATCGCAGGCTCAAGCGTGGTCGTCAACTGCTCTAACTTTACTTCCCCTTCGGCGTCGTAAAACGTCGCCACCTCATCGAGCATTTCCCGCAGACTGCCTGAACGCTCGCCGATTCCGATCATGTCAAGGGCCAGTTCCGGCAGCCATTTGGCCGTCTCCAGACTCTCCGTGAACGATCGGCCTTCGCGAATCAACGGCAGAATCCCCGAACTTCGCCGCCGCAATTCCAGGTTAGTGATTGATTCAGCCGCGATCTCCCACGACTCGACTAAGGTGATTCCGCCCGCCAGCAGCGTAGCCAACGAACGCGCGGCCTGCGCAACGGCTAGTTGCACGAGTAGTTTTCCGGCGACCGGAATCTTGAGCATGAAGCCATCGAGGGTGAGACGACCTTGCGGTGTGCGCGACCAGATGAAAAGGATCAGGCTGCCGATAATCACCAGCGGCGCGAACCAAAAAACATTCCGCGTCAACCAACCGGAGATGGTGAGCACGATCAATGTGACCGTGGGCAAATTGCCGCCAAAGCCGGCAAACAACTCGGACATTCGCGGCACGACGTAGACAGTCAGAAAGATCACCATGCCGAGTGAAGCCACCAGCAGGAACGTTGGATAGGCAAGCGCCCCGCGAATCTTTCGTCGCAAACCCACCGACCGCCGCATGTAAGTAACGTAGCGCGAAAGCACTTCATCCAGCGCGCCTGATCGCTCGCCGGCCAGAATCGACGCCGTGTAAATGCGCGGAAACGTGTTGCCCTGCGTGGCGAAAGCTTGAGACAGCGCCGCGCCGCCACGGATCGCGTCTTCGACTTCCTCCAGCACCGCGCGCAGTCGCACGGACGTGGCCCTCCGCCGCAGCATTGAGATCGCCTGCAGAATCGGAATGCCGGCGCGCAACAGAGCCGCGAGTTGCTGATTAAAAAGCAGGAAGTCGTTCGCCTTTACGCGCGAGCGCCCGCCGGTACTCCCGGTTTTGGTAAAAGACGTGAGACCTTCAGCTCTCGGCGGGGTCACCGCAAAAACTTTGAAGCCTTCGCGTTCGAGCCGCGCGCGCGCTTCGTGCGCGGCGACGGCCTCGACCGTGCGCGTAACAATCTCGCCTGCAGGCGTTCCCAATCGACAAATAAACTCAGCCATTTCGGTTCGAAGTATATCACGGTGATTAACCACCGGAGTGGCGTTTGGCGCAAGCATCGTCAGCCTTTGTATCACGCTTACGCACTGCGATTAGTTGCACAAATGAGCCTGAGAATATTGACGATTCCATCAAACCTGGAATATTGTCCGCGCCGACTCCTGCGTGGTCTTAGAATCGACCGAACGTGAGGATAGTCCTTATGAGTTCCCCGGATACCAAGGCAAACGGAACCCAGCGATTGGTTCGCGGCCTGGGTTTACTCGATGCGACGATGATCGTGATCGGCTCGATGATCGGCTCAGGCATCTTTATTACATCGGCGAAGTCGTCACTTCTGGTGGGCGCCCCCGGATGGTTACTAGTGGCCTGGGCTTTCGGCGGCGTGCTGACGATTACCGGCGCGCTCTCGTGCGCTGAGTTGGCCGCGATGATGCCCCACGCCGGTGGGCAATACGTCTTTCTGCGGGAAGCATACGGACAATCTATGGGCTTTCTTTTTGGCTGGGCGCTGTTTTTGGTGATTCAAACAGGAACAATCGCCGCGGTCGCGGTGGCTTTCGCTCGCTTCATGGGTGTGCTTGCGCCTTCCGTCTCTGAGTCGAATTACCTCATTGCGCCAACTCATCTCTTCGGCAGCTACGCCATCAGCGTCTCGACCGTGCAACTGCTCGCAATTCTCATGATTCTGCTGCTGACAGCGACGAACACGCGGGGTTTAAAGACGGGCAAGTTCATTCAAAATACTTTTACTTTCACCAAGACGGCAGCGCTCGCTGGTCTTATCCTCGTCGGTCTCTTGTTGGGGTGGAATCATGGCAGCGCCGCTTATACTTCATCATGGTGGCATCCGGGAATAAATGGCTGGGATCCTCAGACGGTACGGCCTGGACTTACTACGACTGGCATGACGGCGCTTCTGATGCTGCTTGGTCTCGCGATGGTTGGGCCACTGTTTGCCCAATCTGCGTGGAACAACGTGACGTTTACGGGCAGCGAGGTCCGCGAGCCTGGCCGCAACCTGCCGCGCGCTTTGCTAATCGGCTGTCTAACTGTAGTAGCTCTTTATCTGCTGGCCAATCTTGCTTATGTCGGGACGCTTCCGCTCGGCACGATTCAGAAACCGCAGAACAGCGTGGCGACAGCGACGATGCAGGCCATTTTTAATCGGCCCGGTACGATCGTGATGGCCGTTGCAATCATGATTTCCACGTTCGGGTGTAACAACGGATTGATTCTGGCCGGAGCACGAGTGTATTACGCGATGGCGCGCGACAAACTTTTCTTCAAACGAGTCGGCACGGTCAACACCCGTCATGTGCCTGCTGTCGCGCTGATCACACAAGGAATCTGGGCGGCATTCTTAACTCTGCCCCGCACCGTTGCGCAAACTACCGAGCCCACCACCGGCAAGATGAGCATCACCTACGGCAATGTCTACGATCAACTGCTCGAATACATCGTCTCGGCTGATCTGATCTTCTACGCGCTGATGGTGGGCGCCGTGATAGTAATGAGGCGTAAGGCCCCTGAGATCGAACGCCCTTATCGTACGTTCGGCTATCCGCTTGTGCCTCTCATCTATGTCGTTCTGGCGGGACTCTTCGTGCTGGATCTTGCTTATCTCGCCCCTTTGACTGCCGGGATTGGCTACTTGCTGGTGCTCACCGGCATCCCCGTTTATTTCTTATGGCGAAGGCAGGCCAGGACTTCATAGTCGCGGCCTGCCCTGTTATCGCTGTGAAGCGAAGACTTCTTTTCCCGATCACAGAATCGGCGGTTTGTCCGGCCTCGGTTGACCGTCTGGCCTGGGTTGGCCCTCAGGTCGCGGGCCTGGTCCCGGCGCGGGCCCGTCAGGATGACCCGGACCTCGTCCGGGTCCAGGTCCTGGGCCCATCATCATGCGGTGCATCGCGAGAAGCTTCGCCTGCTGCTCTGGCGTCAGTTGGTTCTTGATGCGAATTCCCATTCCGATGTGCAAGCGTTTGATCTCGCGTTCGGCCTCGAGGACCTTGTCGAGTTGCGCCAGGGCCTGCTGCTCGTTGACCGAATTGCTCTTCATGATGTCGTGCAGCGCTTCCATTGCGTCCTGCAACTGCCACTGCAACTCATTAAAGCGCGTCGTTGCCTTCTGGATCTCGGCGCGCATGAATGTTTTTTGCTCATCCGTCAGCCCGAGTTCTCGCGTGTGTTGCATGATCATGTCCGGCGGAAACATCGCCTCACCCAGCGGATCCATCGGTGGATGCGGCATTCGCGGCTGCTGTTGCGGCTCAGGTTGTTGTGGCGGTTGCGGCTGCTGCGCCGACACCAACGCCACACTCATGGAAACCAGAGCCAGAAAAATACCAATCACTATTATGAGACTTTTCTTCATCGATTCCTCCTTCTAGTTAAGACGATTGAGCAGAAATGACTTCAATTCAGTGGCGCTTTGATCCAATTGCGGCAGGGAGGTCAGCACCTCATCACTCGGTGAGCGCATTAACGCGACCGTCGGTGATTGCCATTTCGAAATCGAAATTGCATCGCTCGTAGCTTTCCTGGTCGCGGCAAGCAGCTCTGCCTGGCGGCGCGATCTGAGATTCACCACATGCCGTTTACGCGTCGGTATCTGTCGCTCCTTGACTGCGAGTTCGCTTCGCAGGGAGCCGCTTTCAATTGGCGCAGTAGCGGCGGTCATCTTTACTGGCTCTCTAATCACGACCGCGGTTGACTGCTGTCCACGCTGCCAACGGATCGACCACCAGACGAGTGAAACCAAAGCGCAAATTAGAAGTGCGATCGCTGTGACGAACGAGAAGTTAAATGCTCGTCGCGGCTGAATAGTTCTCGACTGCGCGCGGGTCCACATCGCCAGGAATCGCGGCATGGCCTGTTCGTCTGCGAGTTTCAGCTCGCTAAACAGCGCCCGGATTCTCTCTTCGTTTCCAACTAATTCCATAGGAAAGTTCCGTCTGTCCTAAAGATTCACGTAAACGTTTCTTCCCCCGTTCGTAATGTTGACGAACGCTGCCGATGGAGATGCCCATTACTACTGCGGCTTCGCGCAAACTGAGATCTTCATAAAAGACGAGATGCAACGCTTCTCGCTGTCGCGAGGGTAACTTTGCGAGCGCGCGCTGAAATCGCTTCTGCACCTCAGATCGTTCGTACGCGGTGTCGGGTTTCTCGACGTATGGCCTTTCACTCTGGGCCGGCCCCACTAATACTTTGAGCTTGCGCAGCAAAAACTTGCGATGCTCGCTCGCAGCCGTCTTGCGAATCACCGCAAACAGCCACGTCTTAAAGCTCGCCTTACCGCGATAACGCGCTTTGCCTTCAAGAATCTTCAAATAGACTGCTTGCAGAACTTCTTCCGCTTCCGATCGGTCGCGGCGGCAACAACTCAAAGCCCAGCCGAAGCTGGCGCAATGCAATCGTTCCAGCTCAGCCTCAAGCTCGGTGATTTCCATCCAGTCCATTTTCACGGATTCGCTTCCGTGTTCCGAAGTATTAGTCGCGCGAGCGCGCGAATTATATGACTATGATCCCGAAACTTTTTTGATCTAACGTTCGAGGCACGCAGAAGGTTTAGGTATCCTCCGAGAACACTGACAGGAATCAAGGATGTGCTGCGCACGCGCGCCTCACGGCTCGAAGCATCAGCCGCCGAATCAGGCCGCTGAAAGGCCGCACAAGGATCCAGTAGGCGCGAAATTTTTGACGGCTGACAGGGTCGCCGCAGATTACACGTGTCTCGGTCGATAATATCGACGCGCCGCCGCCCTCGCTAACGTGAAAATTCCAGACGGCTCGCGCGAAACCGTCAGCGACTGGCTTTTCAAAATCTACGCGATTGAAGGGCGACAGGTTGCCGCTGGCTCGCCAGAATTTTCCGGTCACACCCAGCACTAGTTCCTGGTTAGGTTCTTCAGCCAACACTCCGAATCCGGAGTCAATTATGGTCTTAAGTGTGATCTCTTGATTTCGCGGCGGGCGACGACGCCCGCGCAAGACAAACCCGGGCAGTGCTCGCAGACCGAGCAGCAACTTGATTACTGGTGAGCCACCTAGGTTCGCGGTCAAAAGGGCTCGGTAAACAACGTCACGCGAGGCGGCGATGGCGATGCGATGCGTCTCGATCGCATCCGGATTTGGCGCGAATGAGTCTATCAGCATTCGCCGACCTACTTCGCCCATTCGCAAGAGATCTGGGACTCAACCTTCACCGGCACGGTAGTCAGGTATTCTTCGCCCGCCGCGCACATTGCGTGCTCGACTCTTTTCGCAATCTCTTCCGCTTCGTCTTGATCAACTTCTACTACAATCTCATCATGAATGATGTTGACGATCTGTGCCGAGGAATCGCGCAATTCATCCTTGAGCAATCGCAGCGCGCGTTTGAGAATGTCCGCGCTGGTGCCCTGGATCGGCGCGTTCTTGCCGTTGCGCTGCGTCATCGAAACCTGTTGGCGATCCGACGCGTCAAAGTTGAAACGCACCAGCCGGCCGGAGCCTGTGCGCGCCTGCTTTTCGCTCACCGCGCGACTGGCTGATTCGCGCAAGTAAGTATCGAGCTTTCGATAAGTTGAGAAGTAGCGGCGCAAAACATCCTCAGCTTCTGTTACGCTCAGGCCGGTCATCATCGAGAAACGCTGTGCGCCGATACCGTAAACCACGCCGAAGTTCAGACGCTTCGCAAATGAACGCTGATCGGCAGTGACCTGATCATCTGCGACATTAAATACCTGCGCGGCAGTCACGCGATGCAGATCGGCGCCCGAATTGAACGCTTCGATGAAAGCCTGATCGCCAGAAAATTCAGCGAGGATGCGCAGCTCGATTTGCGAATAGTCAGCCACTACCAGCCGTCGTCCTTCCGGATGGCCCATGAAACAGCGTCGATACTCGACCGCGTGTGGCACCTGCTGAATGTTTGGATTCGTGCAGGCGAAGCGGCCGGTGGGGGCGCCAATCTGGCGAAAGTCCGCATGCAGCCGACCGGTTTTCGGGTTGATGAACTCAATCATGTTCTGACCGTAACTCGTCAGTGCCTTTTGCATCGTTCGGTATTCAAGCAGCTTCGCCACTACGGGATACTGGGCGGCCAGCGGTTGCAACTTCCAATTACGTGTGGAATCGGGAACCGGAATGCCCAGCCGATTGAGCGCTTCGGTGACCTGCTGCTGCGAATCAAGATTGATGTTTGCACGTGGCGGCCCGAATAGAGACGCTTGCGCCACGCCTTCTCCCAGCATCTCCTGCAGTTCGTTAGCCAGTTCCGCCCGCTTCTCCTCAACGATCGCCAGTTGTTCCAGCCAGCGCCGCTTGTCCATGAAGAAGCCCGCAAGTTCCAGATCCACAACAGGCATCACGCATTCAAATTCCAGCTGCGCACAGCGAACGAGGCCAAGTGCTTTGATTTTTTCGATTAGTCTGTCGCGCAGAGGAATCAGCACGACCGCATCCCGCGCCGCGTACTGCAACTGCGCTTCCGAAAGTTCGAACTCCCAGTTGCTCAGCCGCTCAGATTTATCGACCGTTTCGTTGAGATAGCGTCCGGCAATCGCTTCGAGTCCGTGTCGTTCTTCGATGTCGCCGGCCGAAACTATCTGGCTCGCCAACAACGTATCGAAGAGCCCGCCAATATCGACGCCCAGGTTGTGCTTGATGAATTTTGCGTCGAACTTCGCGTTATGCGCGATTTTGATGGGGCGCGATGAAGTTAGCAGTTGACGAAGCGACTCCAGATCTTCGCCGCGCTTCTTATCGCCATTGGTGAAGCGATTCAGATCGACAATATAAACGCCGTTCGGCGTGGCGAGCTGAATCAGACGCAAGCGGCCAATGTGAGGATCGAGCTCGGTAGTTTCCGTATCCAGGCCGACGGCGTGGTGGGTGGATAGCTCATCGACGGCGCAGCGGAGTTCTTCGGACGTGGTGACGAGTTGGTACGCCGTATTCATCTTGGTAGAGAACCACTCGCGGCAGCGAGCGAGTACAGTTTCGCGCAAAGTTGCCGAGGCGCAAAGACGACAGACTGTTTGCGAAGGCCTTTAGTATTTTGCACCGATGAGATAAATGACAGGTTCATCGCCGGGAACAAAAGCGGAGTGCACTGTATTGGCTGGGAGAAAATCGCGATCACCTTCGCGTAATGTATAGGTTTCGTAACCGACGCGCAATTCGAGTTTACCACTTACAATCCAGTGCGACTGATCTTCGCCGTGTGCGTGAGGCCCATACTTTGTTCCGGGCGCGTCGCTCCACTGAAAGACGCTGTAGCCCTCGCTCTGCAAACGCGTCGTTAGCGCTTGCGGATCAGGCGGCGTCTCTGCGCTCCACCGCTCGACATGAATGCTCATATCTACACTTTGCCACAAAAAAGATAAAACGCGCAGCGCCGAACGGGTTTTCCAGGCCTGTAATAGGCGGGTTAACGCGAGGGAGCACGCCGGTTTGAGTTGGAAGGCTGATTTGATCGGGAGGTTGGTTGTTCTGTTTTTGAAGACCAGGAAAACCATCCGCGCCACCAGCCGACCGTAGCGCCGGCGAGCAGGAACAGAACCAACGCGCCGACAATTGCCAGTTTCAGAGCCAACCGCAAAACCCGGCGCGCGATAAAAAGAAAAACCGCGACCACGACGAAGACAATCAAGCCGGTCGTAATAGCAGTTGTCATCATTTCGACCCCGTAAAGCTTTCTGCCTACCGCTTACTGCCTAACGCTTTCTGCTTCATGTAATTGGCGTGAACCGTGGTCTTGATGTTGCCGCGCACGTGAAAGTCACCTTCGATTTCCACGCTCAACGGATCGCACGCCTTCACGAAGTCTTCGAGAATGATATTGATTACGTGCTCGTGAAAAACCTTAACCTCGCGAAAGGAATTAATGTAGAGCTTTAGACTCTTTAGTTCTATACAACGTTCATTCGGCACGTACTCAATACGAATCGTGGCAAAGTCGGGAAAATCAGAGAACGGGCAGATGCAAGTGAACTCCGGGATCTCAAAATTGATCTTGATGTCGCGGCCGGGAAATTCGTAGGGAAACGTGTCGAGCGGACAGAGCTTCATCTCCTCACGCGGCGTTGCGCGGATGTCGAGACCCTGCCGATTTGGTGGCGATAGTTCAGTCGTCATCTTATTCAAAACATCGCCATCTAATTACGACCAACGTAGTACTGGGTCGACCGGGGGCGTCCAATCTCGAAAATCTTAATCAACGCCAGCCCTGCGATGAAGCCTCCTACGTGCGCCGCGTAGGCAACACCGCCTTGCTGCGAGCCGCTGCCGAGTACGCCCAGGCCGCTAATTAACTGAAACACAAACCAAAGGCCGATCGCGATAAAAGCCGGCACCTGAGTGACGAACCACGAAAGGATGACGGTGACGCGGTTGGTTGGAAACAGCAGGATGTAACCGCCAAGCACTCCGGAAATCGCGCCTGAGGCACCGAGGCTCGGCACTAACAGGCTCGCCGGATCGCCGCCGGCGAACGCGACGGTAGCAAATACGTGCGCCAGGCCGGCGAGCACCCCACACACAAGATAAAAAATCAGATAACGAATGTGTCCCAGACGATCTTCGATGTTGTCGCCGAAGATAAAAAGAAAAAGCATGTTGCCGAAAATGTGCGCGATGCCGCCATGCATGAACATGGAAGTGATCAGCGTCAGGTAAACCGGAATCGGCGTTGGCTGAAGGCCGGGCATCTCAACGCGCTGGCCGGTGACTGTGAGGACCACTTGATTGCGCGTCACCAAGTCCTTGCCCGTGATAATCTCTGCGGGAACTGTCGAGAAAGCGTAAGTGAACTTCTCGTTCGTGCCGAACCCTTGCAGAAACACGAATACCAGGACGTTAACTAGGATGAGCGAGTAGTTAACGACCGGAGTTGTCGTGCGGCCAGTATTTTCGTCGCCAATTGGAAAAAGCATCGGTGTTAGTAGCGCAAGTTGTTAACTTGAGCTCGCAACTAGCTCGGTTCAATCAGCAGCAGCTTCAGCAAATGCCACATCTCCCGCTGCCAGATCCATGCGAACTTCTTCGGCTTTGCCGAACGCACGCGCCTTCTTATCATCAAACTCGCCTTCCCAACGCGCCACGACCACGGTAGCCAGACAGTTTCCCAAAACGTTCACGGAAGTGCGGCCCATATCCATCAATTCATCAACGCCGAAAATGACTGCCACGCCAATTGGGCCAAGTCCGCCGGGCAAAAAACTGTTCAGCGTTGCCAGCAGGATCACCAGCGCCGCGCGTGGCACACCGGCAACGCCTTTTGAAGTAATCATCAACGTCAGCATCATGACGATCTGCCGGCCGAAACTCATATGACCGATTAAGGGCTCCGCAGCCTGCGCAACGAACACGGAAGCCATTGCCAGGTAAAGTGTCGTGCCGTCAAGGTTAAAGCTGTAGCCGGTCGGCATCACAAAGCCGACGATACGACGCGGCACTCCGAGCCGCTCCATGTTCTCCATCGCCTTTGGCAAAGCAGATTCGCTGCTGGTCGTGGCGAAGGCAATCGTGAAGGGTTCGCGCACAGCCTTCAGAAATTGAATGATAGGAACTCGGGCAATAATCATGACCGCGCCGAGCACGATGAAGACAAAAATGAAGAGCGCGAGATACAGCGAGCCAATCAACTTCCCAAGGTTCACTAATACTGACAGACCGTTTGTTGCGATCGTGTGCGCCATCGCCGCCCCGACACCGACGGGCGCGAACATCATCACGTAATTCGTGAACTTAAACATTACCTGCGACAGCGCTTCGCAACCGCGCAAAATTGGGGCAGCGCGTTGACCCATCGCGGAGACGGCCATGGCAAAGAAAACAGTGAAGGCCACAATCTGAAGCACGTCGCCGCGCACCATCGAATCGATGACGCTCGCGGGAAAGATGTGCACCAGCAGATCGCGGAACCCTTGCGGCTGAGTCTTGACTAACTGACTGATGTCGCCGCCGCCGGCAAGCGCAACGCCGGCGCCGGGCTTCGTGAGATTCACGATGCCAAGACCGATGAACAGTGCAATTGTCGTGACGATCTCGAAATAGAGCAACGCTTTCACGCCCATGCGGCCGACTTTTTTCAGATCGCCGCCGCCGGCAATGCCGACAACCAGAGTGGAAAAGATCAGCGGTGCGATGATCGACTTGATGAGATTGAGGAAGATGTCGCGGAGAAAGTAAATCTTATTGCCCCAGTCCGGACTCAGATATCCAAGCAATCCGCCCAGCACGAGGCCGATCAGAATCTGGGTGGTCAACGAAGGTCTGTACCAAGGCCTTCGCGAGACCTTTACTTGATTCACCTGCGCCATTTTCGTTTCAAGTTTCAGGTTTCAAGTTTCAGGTTCGGATAAAGCAACTTGAAACTTGAAACATGGAACTTGAAACCAACTCTTATCTTCCCCACCTAAGCTTATCGCGGAGCACATCGAAATAATTTCGGTTCGCTGGCTGTACCAGATTGAACGTGGTACTGCTCTTGCGAATTACAACGCGGTCGCCGGCTTGCAGCGGAAATCCAACCTGGCCATCGAGCGTCAACGCTACTTCTTCGTTGTCCGTCATCAGCCGCACTTCGATCGCTGAATCGTCGGGCACGACGATTGGCCGGTTTGACAACGTGAACGGACAAATCGGAGTGATTACGACTGCGTTCATCGAGGGATAAATCACCGGACCACCGGCGGAAAGATTGTACGCCGTCGAACCCGTCGGGGTTGAGACGATTAGTCCATCCGCGCGAAATGAATTAACAAACTGATCGTTGAGATAAGTTTCTATCTCGATGATGCGGGCAAGGGCAGACTTGTTCATAACGACGTCATTGAGCGCGCGGTTACTCGTGACTAACTCTTCACCGCGCCGTAACTCAACCGCCAGCATCACCCGCCGTTCGAGCTTGTAATTGCCTGCCAGAATTCCTTCGAGCGCCGAAAAAAGCTCTTCAATGCGAAACTCGGCGAGGTAACCAAGACCGCCATAATTCACGCCCAAAACCGGTATTTCCGTATCGCCAATCATTCGCGCCGTGGCGATCATGGTACCATCGCCGCCAAGCACGAGAATCAAATCAACACTGCTCGCCAGGGCGTCTTCCTTGACGACCTCGACCGTGCAGCCGGTCTCGTGTTCAATGCGCTCGCGCTCGACGCTCGGATCACCAACCAGAGAAAGACCACGATGGGTGAGCCATTCAGTTAGCCGGCACAAGGTGGCCAGCGCATCCGTCTGATGCGGTTTGACGACGACGCCGACGCGTTTGATTGAGGCCATTAGTTCGTGTGCGATCGAGCGAGCTTCGCTTTCAGTTTACCGACACCGAACAACAATTGTGTAGCAGGAAACGCGCCGGATGATATCTGCGTGCAGATTTAGGTGTCAACGAATGTATTCGCGGGTGTGCCGCCCCCACAGTGCGGTCAGGCTTTGCCTGACCGTTGCATATATTTCTCTAAAGCAGGCGAGGCTGAGCCTCGCCGCAAAAAAAGATGGATTTCATCGCACGGTCAGGCCAAGCCTTACCGCACTGGCGGGTGGCAAAGCCACGCGCAGGTAACTAATTTTATGTAGATTTGTACAGCACGAGAAATTCAACATTCCCGTCGGCACCGCGAATAGGCGACTCGATCACTCCACACGCCATCAATCCCGACTCTTGCGCGGCCTGGCCTACGTCTTCAATCACACGCTGATGTTTCGCAGGCTCGGTGACGATGCCACCCTTGCCGACCTCGCCTTTGCCAAC
>Ga0070706_100001574_pt1 | contig 23815 bp, 17 predicted proteins | sample KBSK5501metaG_FD_65476 | JGI IMG/M metagenome (GOLD analysis project Ga0070706, IMG submission 65476) | Corn, switchgrass and miscanthus rhizosphere microbial communities from Kellogg Biological Station, Michigan, USA - KBS K5-50-1 metaG | ecosystem: Host-associated > Plants > Roots >... | reverse complement strand
CGCGTTGGCGATGACGAGGACCACTGCGCCGACGACCACGAGCCCGAGCACCCAGCCAGCCACGAACGCGACCCCGTTGCCGCGCGCTCGGGGGGTGATGAGAATCAGGATGATGGCGATGATCGGCAGCACGCTGATAGCCACGCCGAGCGCCAGCGGCAAGATGCCACCTATTGCCTGACCCATGCGGTTTTCCAGCTTTCTCGGTCAGTTCCCATGTCCGGCTGGAGGGGCTCCGCCATCGGGGGTTGCGGTGGGCGGAAGGGGCGCGCCCAGCCGCGTGCTCCGTTGAGGCAGCGGCTGGAATTCCTGCGTGCTGACGCGCCGCCGGAACACGTAGTACGTCCAGGTCTGGTAGGCCAGCACGAACGGGAGGAAGATCACGACGACGACGGTCATCACCTTGAGCGAGTACGCGCCTGATGCGGTGTTGTGCACGGTGAGGTTGTAGGCGGCGTTGGTGCTGGAGACCATCACGTTCGGGTACAGGCCGGTGAAGATCGACACGATGCAGGCCGCCATCGTGACCGTGGTCGCGGCGAAGGCGAAGCCGTCGCTGCGGGAGTAGACGAGCCAGACGGCGGCGATCACGGCCAGCATGGCGAGCAGTTCGACCGGGTTGACGAAGAAGGTGTCGCGAGCGGTCACGTGCGTCCAGATGACGAAGGCAATGACGGCGGCGCCCGTCACCGGGGCCACGCGGCGGGCCAGGCGCCCAGCGCGCTCGCGCATGTCGCCGGTGGTCTTCAGGCCCAGGAACGTCGCACCGTGCAGCAGGCAGATCAGCACCAGGGTGACCCCGGTGAGCAGCGCGTACGGCTGGAGCAGGGTCCAGAATGACCCGGTGTACTCCTGGCTGGAGTTGATGGGCAGCCCGTGCAGCAGGTCGCCGAGCGCCACGCCGATCAGCAGCGGGGCCAGCAGGCTGCCCGCGGTCATCAGGCCATCCCAGGTGCGGCGCCAGCGTACCGCCGCGCGCTTGCCACGGTATTCAAAGGACACGCCCCGGACGATGAGCGCCACCAGCAGCAGCACCAGGGCCAGGTAGAAGGCCGAGAACATCGTGGCGTACCAGCCGGGAAACGCGGCGAACATGGCCGCGCCGGCCACGATGAGCCAGACCTCGTTGCCGTCCCACAGCGGCCCGATCGTGTTGATGGCGGCCCGGCGGCCGGCCTCGTCCTTGCCGACGACGCCGTGCAGCATGCCGACGCCGAAGTCGAAGCCCTCCAGGACGAAGAAACCCGTCCACAGGACCGTGATGACGATGAACCAGAACGGCACGAGTTTCATCGAAACCTCAATACTGAACGGCCGGCACGGGCGCGTCCACATCGGCCTCGGGACGCGCGGGCGGGAGCTGCTCGCGTGAGTACTTGAGCATTAGCATCAGGTCAACCGTGGCGAGCACCCCATAGAGCAGAACGAAAACCACCAGGCTGATCACGATGGACGTGGCACTGACCGACGACGAGATCCCGTTTTTCGTCAGCATGATGCCTTGCACGATCCACGGCTGCCTGCCGCTCTCGGTCAGCAGCCAGCCCGCGGTGTTCATCAGGAACGGCAGCACCGCGGCCCATATCGCCACCCACAGGAACCGGCGGGAGGTCGCGAGTTTCTGGCGCCGGATCAGCCACAGCCCCCACACGCCCAGCAGGAGGACCAGGACCCCGGCGTAGGCCATCACCCTCATCGACCAGTACTGGATGAAGACGTTCGGCACGTAGTAGCCGGCCCCGTACTGCTGGCTGTACTGGGATTGCAGCGGGTTGAGGCCGATCACCTTGCCGTTCCAGTGGTTGGTGGCCAGCAGCGACAGCAGATGCGGGATGGCGATGATCTGGGTCGGGGTCTGGTCCTGGTTGCCGCCGCCGATCTGGAATAGCGAGAAGGAGCACGGCTGGCAGGTGGTCCACTGCGCCTCGGCCGCCGCGATCTTCATCGGCTGGTATTTGGCCTCGATCACCCCGAGCTCATCACCGACCAGCATGGTGAACAGGATCGCCGGGACCAGGACGATGAGCGCCAGCCGCGCCGACCGGGTGAACACGCCGGTGTCCCCGCCGTGCCGCAACTGCCACGCGGAGACCGCGAGCATGACGGCGGCCCCGGTGACCAGCGAGGCAAGCAGCACCTTCGAATATCCCCACACGAACACCTGGTTGGTGAACACCGCCCAGATGTCGTTCAGCTGCGGCTTGCCATTGACCATCGTGTAACCGACGGGGTGCTGCATCCAGGAGTTGGCGGCCATGATGAACGCCGCCGACAGGACCGTGCCGAGCGAGACCGCCCAGATCGTCAGCAGATGCACCAGGCGCGGCAGCCTATCCCAGCCGAACAGCCACAGCCCGAGGAACGTCGACTCCAGGAAGAACGCGCCGAGTCCCTCCATCGCCAGCGGGGCACCGAAAATGTTGCCCACCAGCCGGGAATACGCCGACCAGTTCATCCCGAACTGGAACTCCTGCACCAGGCCGGTCACCACGCCGATCGCGACGTTGATGACCAGGAGCGTGCCGAAGAACCTGGTCAGCCGCAGATACTCGTCGCGTTTGCTGCGATACCAGGCCGTCTGCAGCAAAGCAGTCAAGAACGCCAGCCCGATCGTGATCGGGACGAAGAAGAAATGATTGATCGTCACAAACGCGAACTGCCAGCGGGCAAGATCGACGTTCGCCATCTAGTCCTCCGGTGCGGAAGGCGCCAGGTCTGGCCGGCCTGGCCGCGACGGTGCGGCCGCCGATGGGTCACGAATCGGATGCCTGATGCGCCGAAGGTCCGTTCTGCCAGGCGGCTGAGCCTGCGGCGGCAGCCGCCTTGGCCTGCGCCCACTTCAGTTTCGCGAGTTCGCTCGGCGCCACCTCCATCTCCCTGATCCAGCGCCGGGTGGCCGACAGCAGGTGTGAACCGCCGACGGCGAGGCCAGCCAGGGCGAGCAGGGTGCCCGCTCCGAAGAGCGCCGCTCCGGTAATCAGCGGGCCGGATCTCAGCTGCGGCATGGCACTGCGTTGCTCCGAGTTGTTCGACATGGCACCTTCCTGCGCGTTGGACTGCTAAGCGTCAGTCAGTGATCGTTACTGTCGCCGCGCGAGAGCCGGCGGGCATCATCCGCCAGGGGTGACTGCCGACACCCGGGGGGGCCCGATATGCCCGCAATGTGCGGCCACCGCTAGGTCAGCAGCCGCACTAGACCGCTGATCACCATGTACGCGCCGACGAACATGGCGACGGCGGCCATGAGCTGCCGCGCATGGCTCATCAGCCAGTCTTGGGCGCGCTGGAGGCCCGCCTTCGTGCTCTCCGGCCTGACCTGCAGGAACACGAACGGGATGATCACCAGGGAGAACTCGATGAGGACGAAGATGACGACTGCGACGGCCTGCGCCGCGGTGGAGGACTTCCCGGTGACCAGCTGGTGCAGCGCGGTCACGTAGGTGGCGCCCGGCGTGCCGGCCACCACGCCGAACAGGACGATCAGCCCGAAGCGAGGCTCACGCAAGACCCGTCGCGCCCAGCCGTCCCGCTTCGCCTGCTGTCCGTCCTCGGCCGGGTCAGCTGCCCCGGCCGGGGCAGCTGCCCGCCGCCGTCCGTGCAGGCGGCCCGTCGCGACCAGCGCGCCGATCGCCAACAGCGGTATCCCGAGGGCCAGGTCAAGCCCGGCGCTGACCGAGCCCTGCGTGTTGATGGAATCTGCCTGCAAGACGAACACATCCAGCAGGCCGATCGCCAGGCTCATGCCCATGCCGCCCAGCAGGAAGCACGCGAACATCAGCCGCGGCCGGGCGTTTTCGATCAGCAGCAGGTCAACGCCGAACAGCTTCGGGTTCAGGGCCGCGAGGACGGCCAGCCCGAAGAACGCCGCGTTCATCGCTGCCCAGCCGGCATCGTCATCGTCTCCCGCTGCCATCCGGGAACCCGGACGCCATTGGCCAGCATGTTTATTGCCTCAGACGCACGCCACGGCGAGATCCATGTGCAGCAGGGACGCGTGATCCGCGCCGTCAGGTGGTCGGCCCGAGGTGTTTCTCATACTCGGCAATGCCAGGCTGGATGGGCTCACCCGGGGCGGGTGAGTGCATCCTTGCGGTCAGGGCGTGTGCTTAATGCATCCGTATGTGGCCTCGCGGCGCTGCTAGAGAGCCGGCTAGCCCGTCATGGTCTGGTTCGTCCGCCAAGGCATGGGTCTCTTTCTGACGTCGCCGCGAGACCGGCTCGCCGCGGGGGCGGCTTCTAAGGAAGGATCGAGATGGACTCGGCCAGGAAGCCCTCGGTGCTGTTCGTCTATTACACCTATACCCAGCAGACCCTGAAGGTGGTCGAGGCGATGGCCGGCGTGCTCCGTAGCCGCGGCTGTGACGTGAGCCTGGCCGCGATCGAGTTCACCGACCCTCGCTACGAAAGCAGATTCAAAGAGTTCCCCATGCCCCACCCGTTCCTGGAGGTACTGGGGATGATCCCGGCGGAACTCCGCCGCCGCCCGGCGAAGATCCGGATCCCCGACGTCGTCACCGAACGGGACTACGACCTGGTGTGCATCGGCTCCCCCACCTGGTGGCTGTCGACGGACATCCCGGTCCGATCCTTCCTGGAATCCGACACCGCGAGCCGGGTCCTGAACGGGAAGCCATTCGCTGCCGCCGTCCCCTGCCGCCGCTACTGGCGGCACAACCTGAAGACAGTGCGCAGACTCGGAACCGAGCGCGGCGGTATCTTCACCGACGGCATTCACTTCCGCTACCAAGGAGGCCAGGTCCGCTCGCTGCTGGCGCTGATCAGCTACCTCGGGTCCGGGGACTACCGCGAGCGCTACCTCGGGGTGAAAATACCGCCCACCAACATCCAGGACTACCACCTCGAGGAGGCACGGAAATTCGCCGACGGGCTCGCCAACCGTCTCCTGGTGAGCACCGGCGAGCCCGGGTAACCGGACCCTGGCCGGGTACTGAGATCGGATCCCGTGCGGAGGTGCCGGATGATTCAGCGGATACGCCGGTCCAGGATGACCGGGCGCCGACCCGTGTCTGTCCGCATCCCTCACGACCGGGTTGGTCTCGACGGGGTAAGATCCTGCGGCGCTGTTCGCGACAGCACGGTGACCCCGATGGCCATGACGGCGAAAGCCAGGACGGCGATGGCGATCTTGGCCGGGCTGTTGGTGAAGCGCTCGTCGAACAGCCAGACGCTCAAGACGATGCTGGCGAAGGGGTCGATGATGACCAGAACCGGCTGAGACACGCTCAACGGCCCGACATGCAGAGCGGCCTGCTCGAGCAGCGTGCCGGTTACGGCGGCGACGGCCAGCGCGTATACGGGCCAGTGGGTCAGCACGCCGCTGATGCCGGACGTGGCCAGCGTGTCGGTCGCTGTCTTGATGAACGTTGCCAGCAGGGCCCACGTCAGCGCGGCCGCCATCGCGAAGACGGCGGCCCGGCGCACTGGCGGGCCTCGCCTCCCCGCCACGGCCAGCACCGCAATGGTCCCGCCGAACACCGACACCGTGGACAGCCATTCCGACGTCTCCGGGACAGGATGCCCGCCGGTGGGCTCGGCCACCGACAGGAACACCGCGAGCGACACGCAGACCACGATCACGGCCGCCCACGCGGCGCCGGCCACGTCCTGGCGGATCCAGACCCGGCGCAGCACCAGGACGAAGACCAGCTCAGTGACGAGGAGGGGCTGGACCACCGACAGCTGGCCGTTGTGGAGGGCGAGGGCCTGGAAGATGAACGAGCTCACCGCGGCGACCGCGCCGAGCAGCCATAGCGGCTGCCGGACCAGGTAGGTGACCAGGCGCCAGCCCTTTTCCCGCTTCGGGGCGCCGGTGCTCGCCGAGTGCTGCGACAGCAGGTTGACCGCGTTGGAGAAGGCGGCGGCGACGGCGAACACCACCGTGAGGGTCATTCTCCTGCCCTGTTCCCTCCGTCATGCCTGCACGGGCGCACACTTGGGGACTTATCTGAGCATGGGTCTGTGATCGTTACTGTCGCCGCGCGAGAGCCAGCGGGCATCATCCGCCACGGGGGACCGCCGGCGCCGGGGCGTGCGACACGCCGACGATGCAAGCTCACCCCGCACGGGTGGCGCGCCGCCGGCACGACGCCGCGACCGTGGAACTGTGACCGAACACTATGACGTAGTCATCGTCGGTACCGGCGCAGGCGGCGGCACCCTGGCGCACACCCTGGCTCCCTCGGGCAAGCGAATCCTGCTCCTTGAGCGCGGCGACTTCCTGCCCCGGGAGATGGACAACTGGGATCCGCGACCCGTGTTCGTGGACGGGAAGTACATCTCGCCGGACACTTGGTACGACGCTGACAGCAAGCCGTTCCAGCCGCAGGTGCACTACTTCGTCGGCGGGGCCACCAAGATGTACGGGGCCGCGCTGTACCGCCTGCGCCCCGGAGACTTCGGCGAGCTGCAGCACGCTGACGGGGTATCACCGGCCTGGCCGCTGAGCTATGACGATTTCGAGCCGTGGTACACGAAGGCCGAGTGGCTCTACCAGGTGCACGGAGCCCACGGCGAGGATCCCACCGAGGGCCACTGGTCGAAGCAGTACCCATGGCCGGCGGTCTCACATGAGCCGCGGGTCCAGCAGATCTCCGACGCGCTGGCCGGTGGCGGCTACCACCCGTTCCACGCGCCCTGCGGCATCCTCCTGGATGAGACCAGCCGGCCAGCGAGCACATGCATCCGCTGTGCCTGGTGCGACGGATACCCGTGCCTGGTGCACGCCAAGTCGGACGCGGAGACGATCGCGGTCCGGCCCATCCTCGACCTGCCCAACGTCACGCTGCTGGTGAACTCCGAGGTGGAACGCCTCGACACCGATCCGTCGGGGCGGGCCGTCACCGGCGTGGTGGTCTCCCGCGGCGGGCGCGAGGAGGTCTACAGCGGGGACATCGTCGTGGTGTGCGCCGGGGCCGCCAATAGTGCCAAGATCCTCTTGCGCTCGGCCTCCGACACGCACCCGTCGGGCCTGGCGAACGGATCCGATCAGGTCGGCCGCAACTACATGTACCACAACAGCAAGGCCGTGGTGGCGCTCGGCAAGGAGAGCAACGACACGGTGTTCCAGAAGACGCTCGGACTGAACGACTTCTATTTCGCCGGCGACGGCCGCCAGTGGCCGCTCGGGAACATCCAACTGCTCGGCAAGTCAAACGCGATGGCGATGAAGGGCGAGGAGCCCAAGCTCACCCTGCTCGCCCCGCGGTGGAGCCTGGCCGAAACCGCCCGGCACGCCGTCGACTTCTGGCTGACCACCGAGGACGTGCCCAAGCCGGGCAACCGCGTCACCGTCGACGGCGACGGCCGCGTGCACCTCGCCTATGCCGCGACCAACGACGCCGAGGCGACCGCGCTCTACCACGAGCTCAAGAAGATCCTCAACCACATCGGGATGGCAGATCACCATGTCCTCGACAAGAACTTCTACATGAGTATGGACGTCCCCGTGGCGGGCGTCGCCCACCAGGCGGGCACCTGCCGGTTCGGTACCGACCCCGCCACCTCGGTACTCGACGTCAACTGCAAGGCCCACGAACTCGACAACCTGTACGTCGTCGACACGAGCTTCTTCCCCAGCATCGGAGCGGTGAACCCGGCGCTGACCGCCATGGCCAATGCGATCCGCGTGGGCGAGCACCTGCTGAGCAGGACGGCATGACCGGCTCAGTCTGAATCACGAAAGGTCAAGCGCACATGAGCACGTTTCCGCCAATCGCCGACTACGGGTTCCTGTCCAATTGCGAGCAAAGCTGCCTGGTCGCCCCGGATGGGTCGGTCGAATGGCTGTGCCTGCCGCGCCCTGACTCCCCGAGTGTGTTCGGGGCGCTGCTCGACCGCGCCGCCGGTTCGTTCAGGTTCGGTCCCAGCAATACCCGCGTGCCGCAGCACCGCAGATACGTGCCGGGGACGATGGTGCTGGAAACGACCTGGCAAACCCCGACGGGATGGATGACTGTTCACGACTTCCTGGCCGTCGGCCCGGTCCAAAGCGAGGGACGGCGGCCGGACTACCACCGGGCCCCCTCCGATTTCGGCGCGGTCGGCGCGCTCATCCGGATCGCGACGTGCATCAGCGGCCGCGTCGAGGCGGTGGTGAACTGCGGCCCGCTGTTCGATTACGGGACCGCTGGAGGCACGTGGAACTACACGGGCGACGGGTACGACGCCATGACGATCGCCCCAAAAGAGGGGGACGTGCACCTCGAACTGGCGGGCACCATCCCGCTCGGTGTCCTGGGGGCCCGCTGTTACGGCCGCACGACGCTCACCCAGGGCCAGTCGGCTTTCGTCGCCCTGTCCTGGGGCGGCAGCAATGTTCCGGCCAGCCAGGACGAGGCGTTCAGCGCGCTGAACACCACGGTCGACTTCTGGCGCGACTGGCTGAGCTCAGCCAAGATCCGCGACCATCCGTGGAAGCCCTACATCGACCGCAGCGCGCTCACGCTGAAGGCGCTCAGCTACGCCCCCACCGGCGCCATCATGGCGGCATCGACGACCTCGCTGCCGGAAACGCCTGGCGGGGCCCGTAACTGGGATTACCGGTTTACCTGGATCAGGGACTCGGCGTTCATGCTCCGCTCGCTGTATCGCCTGGGTTTCGACTGGGAAGCGATCGAGTACTGGGGCTTCGTCATCGACGCGGTCAGCGGCGGTGACCTCAACCGGAAGTTCGAACTCCAGATCATGTACGGCATCGGCGGGGAACGCGACCTGACCGAGAAGACCCTCGACCACCTGTCCGGGTACCAGGGGGCGCGGCCGGTCCGGGTGGGCAACGGCGCCTGGAATCAGCACCAGCACGACGTGTGGGGCATGATCCTCGACGCGGTGGATGTCCAGTTCCGCCGGGGAGCTGAGCAGATCGTGATGCCGGTGTGGGAGGGGCTCGCCGGCTTCGTGGACGCCGCCCTTCAGCACTGGCACGAGCCCGACCAGGGGATCTGGGAGGTCCGCGGCGACCCGATGCACTTCACGGCGTCCAAGGTGATGTGCTGGGTGGCGGCCTCCCGCGGCGCCGATCTCGCCGCGGACCGCGGCGACGACGAACGGGCCCGGCGATGGAAGGCGGGCGCCGACGAGATCAAGGCCGAGATACTGGACAAAGGCGTTTCGAGTCGGGGCGTCTTCCGGCAGCACTACGAGACCGACGATCTCGACGCCTCGCTGCTGCTCCTGCCCATCATGGGGTTCCTGCCCCCTGATGACGAACGCGTCAAGTCGACCGTGCTCGCCATCGCCGACGATCTGACCAAGGACGGCCTGGTCCTCCGCTACCGGGTCGAGGGAACCGACACCGGATTCGAGGGCGAGGAGGGCACGTTCACCATCTGCTCGTTCTGGCTGGTGACCGCGCTGGCCATGATCGGCGAGACTGAACGCGCGCACGCGCTGTGCCAGAAGCTGCTGTCGTTTGCCGGGCCGCTTCTGCTCTATGCCGAGGAGATCGACACCACGACCGGCCAGCACCTCGGGAATTTCCCGCAGGCATTCACCCACCTGGCCCTGATCGAGGCCTTGTCCCTGCTCATCGAATCGGAGCCGGACGACAGCCCGCCCAACACGCCCGTCGCGAGGTAAGCGCCTGGCTGAAACTCAGGTGCCGTGTTGCGAGGCGCCTCGCGGTTATACCGGGAAGGGCTCACCCGCGGCGGTCGGCGAGCACGGCCACTGATCGAGGGCCGACGGTGATGCGGCCAGCGGCGCGAAGGTTCGCTGCTCCGGGCCTGCCCGCTGACACATGGTTGTTGGTGTCTATGTCGTAGCTGTCTATCTCGGCGTGCCACGACGCCCCGGCCCTGGTGGCGGGCAGGACAAAGTCGAGTGGTTCCCACCAGGCGTTCACCAGGACCAGGAAGTCATCATCGATCAGGAACGTGCCATCGGCGGCCTGGTCCGGATCATCCGATCCGTCGAGGTAGAGCGCGACGGCCAGGGCACTCGGGTCCGACCAGTCGGCGGCCGTCATCTCAGCGCCCGCGGGGGTGAACCAGCGCAACTCGGCGGCTTCAGCCCCGGCCAGGAAGCGGCGGCGGCGGAACACCGGGTGGGCCAGCCGGAAGGCAATGAGGTGCCTGGCGAATTCCAGCAACTGCGGGTCTGGCCCGGCCCAGTCGAACCAGGCGATCTCGTTGTCCTGGCAGTAGGCGTTGTTGTTGCCCTGCTGGGTGCGGCCGATCTCGTCGCCGCCGAGCAGCATCGGGATCCCGAAGGAAAGCAGCAGGGTGGTGAGTATCGCGCGGGACTGGCGGGTCCGCAGGGCCAGCACGCCGGGGTCGTCGGTCGGGCCCTCAGCGCCGCAGTTCCACGACCGGTTGTCGTCGGTCCCGTCGCGGTTCGACTCCCCGTTGGCCTCGTTGTGCTTGTCGTTGTAGGAGACAAGGTCGCGCAGGGTGAAACCGTCGTGGACCGTGATCAGGTTCACCGAGGCCGTGGGCCGCCGCCGCGCGCTGCCGTACATGTCCGCCGATCCGCAGAACCGGGAGGCGAACTCACCGATGCCGACCGGGTGGCTGCGCCAGAAGTCACGCATGGTGTCGCGGTACTTGCCGTTCCACTCGCGCCACGCGGGCGGGAACCCGCCCAGGTCGTAACTGTCCATCTGGCCGACATCCCACGGCTCGGCGATCAGCTTGGCCCGGGACACGACGGGATCCTGCGAGACGAGGTCGAAGAACGCCGACCTCTTCTCGAACTCGCCCTCCTGGCGGGCGAGGGTGGGAGCGAGGTCGAACCGGAAGCCGTCGACCTGCATTTCGGTCAGCCAGTAGCGCAGTGAGTCCATGATCAGCTGAAGGGTGAGCGGGTCGCCGACGTTGAGCGAGTTGCCACATCCGGTGGTGTCGAGGTAGTAGCGCGGGTCGCCGGGTTCCAGGCGGTAGTACGCCGGGTTGTCGAGGCCGCGGTGGCACAGCGTCGGGCCGAGATGATTGCCTTCCGCCGTGTGATTGAAGACGACATCGAGAAGCACCTCGAGCCCGGCCCGGTGCAAGGCGTCGACCATGGCCTTGAACTCGGCCACCTGGCCTCCTGGCCGCCCGGCCCTGACCGCGGCCGAGTACCCCTGGTGCGGCGCGAAAAACCCGATCGTGTTGTACCCCCAGTAGTTGGTCAGCCCCCGCGCCACCAGGAAATCCTCGGGCACGCTTTCATGCACCGGCAGTAGTTCGACGGCGGTGACGCCGAGGTCGAGCAGATGGCTGATGGCGGCGTCGTGCCCGAGCCCGGCGTAGGTTCCGCGCAGCTCGGGCGGCACGCCCGGATGGCGCATCGTGAAGCCCTTGACGTGCACCTCGTAGATGACGGTGTCCGCGTAATGGTGCCTGGGCCGTGCGCCGTCACTCCAGCTGAACGTCTCGTCCACGACGAGGCTGCGCGGCACCTGCGCCGCCGAGTCGAGTGTGCTGGGCGCGCCGGGGTCGTCGGCCGAGTACCCCAGCACCTCGGGCCCGAAGGTGACGCTCCCGTTGAAGGCTCGCGCATACGGGTCGAGCAGGAGCTTCGCCGGATTACAGCGCACGCCGCGGGCCGGATCGTAGGGACCGGTGGCCCGGTACCCGTAGGCCTGCCCGGCGCCGACCCCCGGCACGAAGGCATGCCAGACGCCGGCGTCGTAGTCCCGCAGTGGGACCTGCATCTCCGCGCCCGCCTCGTCGAACAGGCAGACCACCATGCCGTCGGCGACGCCCGAGGCCACCGCGAAGTTCGTCCCCCCGGCGGCGACCGTGGCGCCGAGCGGGAACTGACTTCCTGGCCGCGTGGTGACGGCCTGCCCTGATACGGCGGTCATCGCTCGCCCTCCGCGCCAATGCGCCGGATGACGTCCCCAATGGGATCGACGGCTCCGTGGCGGCGGCGGATCACGTCGGCGATCATGGCGCCGAGCGGGAACTGGGTTCCTGGCCGCGTGGTGACGGCCTGCCCTGATACGGCGGTCATTGCTCGCCTCCGGCGCTGATGCGCCGGATGACGTCCCCGATGGGATCGACGGCTCCGTACCGGCGGCGGATCACGTCGGCGATCAGGCCGGTCCAGCCGGTCTGGTGGAATGCGCCGATCGCGGCGCCGTTGTCGCCGTGGAAGTACTCGCTGAAGATCAGGTTGTCGTGCCAGGCCGGGTCCTGCTGCAGCCGCTCGGTCCCGCCGAAGCAGGCTCGCCGGCCGTCCGGGCCGCGGGTAAAGATCGAGATCAGCCGGTCCTGCAGGTCGGCTGAGACTTTGTCCAGGGTGAGCTGTGCGCCCGACCCGGTCGGGTACTCGATGGTGAACTCGTCGCCGAAGAACCGGTAATAGCGTTCCAGGGCCGCGACTACCAGGTAGTTCAGCGGGAACCAGAGCGGACCGCGCCAGTTGGAGTTCCCGCCGAACATGGCAGTGGTGGACTCGGCCGGCTCATAGTCGATGCTCGCCCGGATGCCCTCAACGTCGAGCACGTAGGGGTGCTCGCGGTGATAGGCCGACAGCGCCCGCAGGCCATGCGGGGACAGGAACTCGCTCTCGTCGAAAAGCTTCGCGAACAGCTTCTCCAGCCGGTCCACGCCGGCCAGGCTGAGCAATAGCCGCTGCTGACCGTGCTCTCCACGCAGCAGGCCGATCTCGCTGAGCTTTTCCCGGTCGGCCAGGCCGCGGCGGTTGAGGAAGTCCGCGAACTGCTTGCCGACAACGAGTGACACCTGGAGATCCTTGTCGTCGATGACCGCGGCGGCCAGGATCGGGATGATGCCGACCATCGAGCGGACCTTCACCGAGACGGCCTCGCCGCTTGGCGTCAGGAGCCGGTCGTAGTAGAGCCCGTCGGTCTCGTCCCACAGCCCGAGGCCCTCGAGAGCCTCGGTGATGGCGGCGAAATGCTCAAGGAATTTGAGCACCAGATCCATGCCCGGGCGCTGCCCGGACCGGTTCAGGATCACGGCCATGGAGGCCATGGCGATCGCGTAGAAGCCCATCCAGCCGGTGGCATCGGATTGCTCCAGGATGCCGCCGACCGGCAGGTGCGAGCGGTCGATCGGACCGATGTTATCCAGGCCGAGGAAGCCGCCCTCAAACAGGTTGTTGCCCTCGGCGTCCTCCCGGTTGACCCACCAGGTGAAGTTGACCAGCAGCTTGTCGAAGATCCGGCTGACGAAGTCGATATCGCGAGCACCGTCGATGGCGAACACCTCGACCGCGGCCCACGCCTGCACCGGCGGGTTCACGTCACCGAAGTCCCACTCATACGCTGGCAGTGCGCCGTTGGGGTGCTGGAACCATTCCCGGCACAGCAGAATCAGTTGGTACTTGGCGAACGCCGGGTCCACGTGCGCCAGAGCCACGCAGTGGAACGCCAGATCCCAGGCCGCATACCACGGGTACTCCCACTTGTCGGGCATCGACATGATGTCGAACGAGTCGAAATTGCGCCACCGAGAGTTCCGGCCCGTCAGCCGCTGCGGCGGCGGCGTCGGCTGCGTCGGGTCCCCGTCCAGCCAGCGGGCCACGTCGTAGTAGAACAGCTGCTTGCTCCACAGCATCCCGGCGAACGCCTGCCGCATGACCATCGCCTCATCCGCCGACGCGCCAGCCGGCGTGAGCTCGCCGTAGAACTCGTCGGCCTCGGCCCGCCGCTGGGCGATGACCTGGTCGAACTGGGCGCCGAGCGGATTGTTCGCCTGTCCCCTGGGCGCCTTGGCGGGTGGCGGCCGCAGCCGCAGCCGCAGCTCGGCTGTCTGGCCGGCCGGCACGGTCACCTGATACCAGAACGAGGCCTTGGTGCCGGTACGCTCAGGATTGACGGTGGCCGCCCCGGTCACCACGTGGTCGTTGATGCCGTCCTTGGGGTACGGCGTGCCCGGCGCGGCGCCGAACAGCCGCTGGTCGTTGGTCTCGTTCTCGCAGAACACTGCCGTCGGCAGTGTTCCGTCTGGTCCAGGGCCAGCGATAAGCTCCATCGGGCCAACGAACGGATGATCGATCCCCACGGCCGAATCACCCACCGCCCGCATCGCCGGCTTGGGCGCGTCCTCGTCCCATGACCAGGTGTTACGGAACCAGGCCGTCGGCAGCACGTGCAGCGTCGCGGCCTCGGAGGCCGCATTGGTCACCTGTATTGACATCAGCAGATCATCGGCGCTGGCCTTGGCGTAATGCACCTCGACGATCCAGTACCGGTCGCCGTCGAACACCCCGGTATCCAGCAGTTCGTACTCGGGCTCCTCGCGGTTACGTGACCCGTTCTGCTCGATAAGGTCTTCATACGGGAAGGCGGCCTGCGGATAGTGATACCGCCACCGGTTCCACGCGTGGCTGGGCAGCGCGTCGAGATACCACCAGTACTCCTTGACATCCTCACCGTGATTGCCCTGCGCCCCGGTCAGCCCGAAGGCGCGCTCCTTCAGGATCGGGTCGCGGCCGTTCCACAACGCCAGCCCCAGGCACAGCCGCTGCTCCACATCGCAGAACCCAGCCAGGCCGTCCTCACCCCAGCGGTAGGCGCGCGACCTGGCGTGGTCGTGCGGCAGGTAATCCCACGCCTCGCCGTCCGGGCTGTAGTCCTCCCGGACCGTCCCCCATTGGCGCTCGCTGACGTACGGCCCCCAGCGGTACCACTCGCCGGCCTGGCGCAGCCCGTCCTCCAGCCGCCCGAACCCGGCCACCCGCTCCCGCTCAGCACCCACGGCCGTCCCCTTCGCCTCGATGCACGACAACTTCCGTCTATTGTGCCGACCGCGTGATCCGCCGCCTGCGACCGTGTGAGCCCGCGCCTGTGCCGACCGTGATCCGGCGCGGATTGCGGCGTGAACATTCGCGGTCCGGCGCCTCTGCCTTTCTATAGGCCCGGAGAGGGCCGGGTCATCACCTCGGACGGGTGATGATTCCCGCCGCACCCTCCGTCACATTAAAGGAATGCGCACACCGGATGGGTCGAGTGTTTGCCTCGCCCTGAGATCCAGTGTCAGCCATTGCACGTGAACGGTTGGTAAACGAATGACCGACTCGGCGTTATGAAAGACCGGCGTGACGACAAACCAGATCCTCATTGGCGTCGGCCTGATTCTCGTGCTTGCGGTCGGCTCGCAGGTGCTGGCCAGCCAGCTGCGCATTCCCGCGCTCATCGTCCTGCTGCCGGTGGGCTTCGCGGCCGGCGCGCTGACCACGGACGTCAATCCTGAGCGATTGCTCGGGCCCGCGTTTGAGCCCCTGGTGTCCTTGTCAGTGGCCGTGATCCTCTACGACGCCGGGCTGGGCCTCGATCTGCGGAAGCTCACGGGGCATACCCGCCGGGTCGTGGTCAGGCTGATCGTCTTCGGCGTGCTGATCACCTGGGCGTTCGGAGCGTTCCTGGCCGCGCCGCTGCTCGGCATGTCACGAGGGGCAGCCGTGATGCTCGGGGTCATCCTCGTTGTCTCGGGGCCAACAGTCGTGGGCCCGTTGCTCAGTTTTGTCCGGCCGACGGAGCGACTACAGCGCGTCCTGGTCTGGGAGGGGTCGCTCATCGACCCGGTCGGCGGCATTCTGGGTGCGCTGGTGTTTCATGCCGTCATCGCGAGCACCCACAAGGGCCTCGGCAGCCAACTGGCGCAATTCGCGGTCAGCATCGCGGTCGGCGTGGCCGGAGGCGTCGCCGGCACGGCAGCGCTCTGGCTACTGCTCCGCAAGCTGCGGCTCGGCGAGGTGCTCGGCACCACGGCGCAGCTTGCCTCCGTGATAGCCGTGGCGGCCGCGTGCGACGTTGTCCGCGCCGACACCGGGCTCATCGCCGCGATTTTCATGGGGCTGGCCGTCGCGAATCAGCGGGGTTTCGACGTTGCCGCCCGACGGCCGTTCTTCGAGACACTGGTGCAGCTGATCCTCGGTATCTTGTTCATCTCGATCTCGGCCACGGTTACCCCGCATTCGCTCCGGCACGTGCTGCTGCCTACTCTCGGCCTGGCCGCCGTGCTCATTGTTGCCGCCCGGCCAATCGCGGCGTTCGCGTCTACGCTCAGAACGGACCTGGCCCGGGGCGAGCGCGCCTTTATCGGGTGGATGGCCCCGCGCGGCATCGTCGCTGCTGCCACCGCCTCCACATTCGGGGCAGGCCTGGCCGCCAAGGGGATCGGTGGCGCGTCAGCGATCCTGCCGGCCACGTTCGTCGTGATCGTGGCGACAGTGACGTTGTACGGCGTGACCGCCGCGCCCGTGGCCAAGCGGCTGGGCGTCACACGCCCGGCGCGGACGCGGCCGCTCCTCGTCGGCGGCGATCCGTGGGTGATCGACCTCGGGCGAGCCCTGCAGTCCGTGGGTCTTGAGGTGCTGATGTGGGCGGGCCTTGATGGACAGCGTGAGCGGATCAGGCAGGCAGGACTCGAGCTGGCACCGGGTGAGCTGCTGGCCGCCGCCACCGGCGGCGGCGCGCGGCTCGAGGGAATCACGGTGGTACTCCTGCTGACCGACGAAGACGACTTCAACGCGCTCGCTTCGGCCCTGCTGCAAGGCAACGTCGAAGATCGGGTCTACCGGCTCGCGCCGCCGTTGCGCAGCAACGGCGTGGTCGCTCCCTACACCGGCGCCGAGATTCTCTTCGGGGCCGGTATGACCAGGTCAGCGGTGAGCCGCCGATATCGGGATGGGGCACGGATCGAGGCGCGGCGCGGCGACGGTGAGCTGCCCGCCGGGCATGACATCCTGTTTCTGCTGCGCGCGAACGGCCAGCTTGCCGCGGTCACGGAGGCCGGCAGGCCAGCGCCGCAGGCCGGCGACACCATCGTGTCATTGGGGCCGGCCCCCGCAGGACCCCGGACCGGCGGGTACGCCGGTGCGGTGGCCACCGGCGATACGGCCGCACCCGCGGCCGCAGACGAGGTTGCCGAGCCCCCGGCCGGACTGGAGCGACCATGACTCTTCACGTGCGCATGGTCAGTCCGCCCGACCTGACGGAGCTCCTCGCCGATGTGCTCATCGCCGATTCCGGCGTGTCCAACGTGGTGGTGCTGACCGGATCCGCACGACAACCGGACGGCGACGCTGTGCACTTCGACGTGCTTCCCCGCTCCGCCAACTCCGTGCTCGGGCAACTACGTACCCTGCAAGGCGACCACGGCAGCTCCATCGTCATCGAGAACGTGGACGCGGCCATCGGGGAAGTGGTGGACCCGGCAGCCAAGCAAAGGCTTGTCCAGCGGGACATCGCCCCCATATGGGATGTCGTCGAAGCCAAGATCCGCTCAGATGCCGTCTACGCTCCCAGCTTCTACATCCTCCTGGCCATTGCCGGGTTGATTGGCGCTGTCGGCATCCTGACCAATTCGCAGATACTCATCGTTGGCGCCATGGTCGTCGGGCCGGAATACAGCGCGATCATGGGCGTCGCGCTGGGCATCGACAAGCGCGACAGACGCGCGATACTCCAGGGCAACGCTGCCCTTCTCGCCGGGTTCTCGGCCGCGATCATCGTAACCTTGCTCTTCAGCCTGGCGATCCGCTGGACAGGCCACACCCCTGAGGCATTCTCGCTGGGCCTGCGGCCGGTCTCGAGCCTGATCGACAAGCCGAACCTTTTTTCTCTCGTCGTTGCCGTCCTGGCCGGAATCGTCGGCGTCGTCTCGTTGACCGAGTCGCGGGCCAGCACCCTCATCGGCGTCTTCATCTCGGTCACGACCATCCCGGCCGCCGCCGACGTAGCCCTGTCGATCGCGTACGGCAGCTGGACCGAGGCCTGGGGCTCGGCACTGCAGTTGCTGCTGAATGTCGTGGTGCTCATCACGGTGGGCGCACTGGTGCTGCGCCTCCAGAGGATCATCTGGCGTCCCCGCTCACGAGGGGTGCTTGATCATCGACCAGGGAACGCTGCCGGGTCTGTCGGCCCCTAGAACGCAGCTGGCTCCCACATCCGCTGGTAGGGGCCGTCAGCCCGCAGGAGTTGCTGGTGGGTGCCCCGCTGGACGACCCTGCCGTGGTCAAGGACGATGATCTCGTCAACCTGATCGAGTCCCTGCGGCTCGTGCGTGATGAGCAGGGTGGCACGCCCTGTGGTGGCGGCGAGCAGATCGGCGGTGAGCGCGGAGCGGGCTTCGGGGTCGAGGTGGGCGGTGGGCTCATCGAGAACCAGCAGGGCCGGGTCGGCTAGCAGCGCCCTGGCCAGCGCGAGCCGCTGCCGTTCGCCGCCGGAGATGGCCGCGCCATGCGCGCCGACCCGGGTATCCCAGCCCTGCGGGAGCGACTCGATCCAGGGCAGCAGCCGGGCGCGGGCGGCGGCGGCGGCCAGCGTGTCGTCGGCCGCGCCGGGCCGGGCCAGGCGGAGGTTGTCGCGGACGGTGGCGTCGAAGATGTGCGGATCCTGGGGGCAGCCGCCGATCACCGTGTGTACGTCATCGGCCGCGAAGTCGGCGATGTCGAAGCCGTTGAGGGTGACGGTGCCGCCAACCGGGTCGCAGAAACGCAGCAGCACGGCGGCCACGGTGGACTTGCCTGCACCGCTCGGGCCGATCAGCGCTACCCTCCGCCCCGGCCGCAGGTCAAGGTCGAGCCCGTCGAGGGCGAGCGGCCCGCCCCGCTCATACCGGACTTGCACACCCCGGAGCCGCACATGCGCCGGCCCGGCTGGCAACGGCCGGGGCGCCACTGGCTCGCCCACGGGATCCGGCGCGTCGAGGACCGCGCCAATGCGGGTCGCCGAGGCGCGGGCGGCACTGATCTGGAGGGCGGCGGCCGGCAGGGCGGTGACCGCCTCGAAGGCGGCCAGGGCGGTGAGGGCCAGCACCGCCAGCGGCACGCGGGTCAGGGTGCCATCCGCCACGCCCGCCACTCCGAGGACCAGGACCCCCCACAGAGTCAGGCCGGAAACGGCCATGGCCAGCCCGGCCCCCAGGCCGGCCGCTGACGCGGATCGCCTGGCCAGCGCGGTCAGCTGCTCGTCCGCGGCGGCGGCGGCGTCCAGGGCGGCGTCCTGCGCGCCGAACGCGTGCAGGTCGGCGGCGCCCGACAGCAGGTCAGTGACCGTCGCGCCCAGTTCGCCGCGCGCGGGGGCGGTCGCCCGGGCCGCCCGGCGGGAGACCGCGACGGCTAGTGGCGGCAGCGCGGCCCCGGCGGCCAGGAGTCCCAGGGCGAGCACCGCGCCGGCCGGGGCGAGGATGAGCAGGCACGCGGTCACCGCGCCCGCCCCGACCAGGGCCGCGGCCAGGGGCGGCCCGATGCCGCGGATAAAGAGGTCCTGGGTAGCGTCGACGTCGCTGATCAGCCGGGCCAGCAGATCACCAGAGCGGAAGGCGGCGAGCCCGGCGGGCGCCAGCCGTTCCAGCCGCGTGTAGATCGCCACCCGGATGTCAGCGAGAACCCGGAACGCGACATCGTGCGATGCCAGGCGCTCGACGTACCGGGATACTCCCCGTCCGATGCTGAGCGCCCGGACCGCCACGACGGCCACGGAAATCGCGATGATGTTCGGGTGCTCGGAGGCGCGGGCGAGCAGGAACCCGGACACGGCGAGCAGCGCCACGCCGCAGCCGATGGCCGCCGCGCCCGCCACCACGGAGAGCAGCAACTGGCCGCGCAGCGGCCGGGCGAGGCGCAGCAGGCGCAGCAGCGGCCGGCCATCCGTTCCGCCACGCACCGCGGACCCGGCCGGGCCCGCAGATCCGTCCGGTGCGTCTGGCTGGACAGTCGTGTCACGCCGCCCGGCTGCCATGATCACGGGATCGCCCCCGCCGTAGGCTGGCCGGCCAGCCGCGCGGACCCGGCCGGTGGAAGCAGCCGTCCGTGGTCAAGGCGGATGACGCGGCCGGCGCCGCCGGTCCAGCCCGGGCCGTGGGTGACCACGATGACGGTGCGGTCGGCTAGCGCAGTATCGATGGCCGCCCCGATCTGGCGCGCGCCGGCCGGATCGAGATGGGCGGCGGGCTCGTCCATGAGCAGCAGCGGCACGTCGCGCAGGAACGCGCGGGCCAGCGCGATCCTCTGCCGCTGGCCCGCTGACAGCCGCAGGCCGCGCTCTCCCAGGCGCCCGTCGTAGCCGCCTGGCAGAGCCTCGATGAACTCCGCGGCCCCGGCCAGCCGGGCGGCCCGCTGGATGGCGTCATGACTCGCACCGGGCTGGCCCAGGGCAATGTTGTCCGCGGCACTGCCCGCGAAAAGGTAAGGCTGCTGTGGAACCCAGGCGATCGAGGCGCGCCAGTGGTCGGCCGGGATCGCGGCCAGATCGCCGTCGCCCACCCAGATCGTCCCGGCGGCCGGCTGGATGAACCGGAGCAGGAGTGCGAGAAGCGTGCTCTTCCCCGCGCCGCTGGGCCCGGTAAGCACGATCCGCTCCCCGGGCCGGATCGTCAGGTCCACCCCCGCCAGAGCCGGGCGGTGCCGGCCGGGATACGCGGCGGTGACCCCGTCCAGCCTGATCTCCTCGCCCCGCAGATCCACGCGCGCACTGGGGCGGCACGGGCCCGCTGGCTCGGCATGCCGCCCTTCCGGCGGTGGAGTATCCAGGATCTCCAGGACGCGCCCAGCCGCGGCTGCGCCCTCCATGCTCGCGTGGAACTGCGCTCCGACCGCGCGCAGCGGCAGATATGCCTCCGGGGTCAGCAGCAGCACAAGCAGCGCGGTCTCATATCCCAGGCGGCCGGCCAGCAGCCGCAGCCCCACCTCGACGGCGACAAGCGCGGTGGCCAGCGCGGCGGCCAGCTCAAGCACCAGGGCCGAGAGGAACGCCACCCGGAGCGCGGACATGGTGGCGCCCCGGTACGCGCCGGTGACCTTCCCGATCACTTCTGCCTGCGCCTTCGCGCGGCCGAACACCTTGAGCGTGGGCAGGCCCTCCACCACGTCAAGGAAATGCCCGGCGAGGGTGGCCAGCAGCCGCCACTGCCGCCGCGTGCGGGCCTTGGTGTGCCAGCCCACCATCACCGCGAACACAGGGATGAGCGGCAGCGTCACGCCGATGACCACAGCGGAGATCCAGTCTGCGGCCGCCACCCGCGCCAGCACCGCGGCAGGCACCACGACCGCGAGCACTAGCTGCGGAAGATAACGCGCGAAGTAGGAATCCAGCCCGTCAAGGCCCCGGGTCTCCAGCGCAGCGATCTCCCCCGCCCGCTGACCGGCCAGCCACGCCGGGGCGAGCCGCAGCGCGCGGGCGGCGAGTGCGCGCCGCAGCTGCGACTTCACGGTTGCCGCCGCCCGCAGCGCCGTGACCTCCCCGCCGTACGTTGCCGCCGCGCGCGCCACCACGACGGCCAGCAGCGCCAGCAAGGTGGCCCGCAGGGCGGCCGGGCCGGTGCCGCGAGCCGCGGCGGCGAGCACGTGGGCCAGCAGTCCCGCCTGCGCCAGTACCAGCGCCACCGCCACGAGCCCGAGGCCGACGGTGAAGACCAGGTAACCCCGGGCGGCCCGGGAGAAACGCAGCAGGCGCGGATCGACCGGCCTCACGGCCGCTCCCGCGGGGCGCCAGGCCCGCTGGCCGGCCCCGCCAGCCGATCTGGCCTGCTCTTCCCAGTCACGGGCGCGGCTCCGCATAGCTCGGCACGGGCATGTGCAAGCTCACTCTCCGTTGGCCACTACGATCACGCCTCCCCCGGGCAGAGTGATATACCGCGACGAAGTCTCGGTCAGGCCGGTGAGGGATGCCCGGCCCATCTCGCGCAGTAACGCGGCCGGCCGGTCAGGGCGGCAGGACGCCGCCTTTGAGATCCACGCCGGTCATTCCCCGCCCGGCCGAGTATCGGGGTCGGCGATGCCATCGGGGACGACCTTGCCATGGTCGATGTCCTGGGAAAGTTTCGCCTTGGCGACGAGGGCCCCCTCGTCCAGCACGCCGGAGCCCGCCGCACGCGAGATGACGTCGCCACCGCGGCCGCGCAGCACGAACGCGAAGCCGACGGCGATGAGCGCGCCGGCGATCGGCCCCGCGAGGTAGACCCAGTAGCTGGTCCAGTCACCGCTGGCCAGGGCGGGACCGAAGGATCGAGCCGGGTTCATCGACACGCCGCTGACCGGCGCTGCCCACAGGCCGGCCAGGGCGATGTAGCCGCCGACGCCGAGCGCGGCGATCGCGCCGACGTTCTGCGCCGCGGACGCGGTGCCGAGGATCACACTCACCAAAAGCGCGGTGAGCACGATCTCCATGAGCAGGGCCTGCCAGTTCTTGTACCCGGCGCCCGGCAGCGTCGCCCCAAGGTGCTCGATGTTCCCGAACACCAGGCGGAGAAACAGGCCGGCCAGCGTCGCACCGACGAGCTGGATGATGATGTAGCCCGGGACACGCTTCCACGGGAAGTCCCCGCGCAGCGCGAAGGCTAGCGACACGGCCGGGTTCAGGTGCGCGCCGGAGATCGCGCCCATGAACAAGATGATCGCCATCACCATCAGGCCTGGGGCGACGACCGCCGCCGGCAGGCTGATCTGCCCCTTGGCATGGAGAAGCCCTCCACCCGCGGCGGCCAGCACCAGCGCGAAGGTGCCCAGCAACTCGGAGAACAGCCGCCGCCATTCCCGGCGCGGGTCGTCGAAGTCCTTACGGTCCCCGAACTCAAGCCAGAGCACGTGGTGCGTGCGGGGGAAAGTCGCCCCCAGCGTCGCCGGGTCGATCTTCTGGGCTGTTGCGTCGCTCATGCCTTCTCGCTCTCCTGCCCCGGCCGGATGCCGCAATCATCGGCGCCAGGTCCTGTCTCCAGGACCTGGCGCCGACATGCCGCACGGAGCGGCCATAACCACCAACCCCTGGCTCAAGCGGCAAGCACCTTGGCCTTCTCGCGTTCGAACTCGTCAGCGGAGATGACTCCGCGGTCCCGAAGGTCAGCCAGCTTGGCCAGTTGGTCCGCGGTACTCGCTGGTGAGTCCGATGCGGCTTTCTGGACATAGCTGCGGAACGCCTCGTCCTGGGCCTGAGCCTGCTGCTCGGCCCGCTCGTGCATGCTGCCACCGCGAGCGATCAAGTACACCAGCACGCCGACCAGCGGGATGATCAACACGAACAGGAACCACAGGGCCTTGGCCCAGCCGGACAGATCGCGGCTGCGGAAGATGTCGATGAACACCCAGATCAGGATCCAGATCCAGATCACCCACAGGAAGAACTCGAACATCGACCAGAAGATGTTCAGCAGCGGGTAGGACGACGAAGCGGCAAGAAACATTCCTTCTCCTTAACACCAGGGCGGTTGCCGTCAGGCACCTGGTTGCGGTGCCGGCATACCTTCGCGCAGGCCCAGCATCGCCAGACAACGAATCAGTGGCATCACCCATCACGGGTGAGGCGCCATTGCGCGTCCGGTCCGGGCGAGAGATCGACCCTGAGGGCGCTGACATGTCGTTACAGACAGTGACGGCCATCTCATGGCGCGCCGCACGGCATGCGTCCGGTCGCCGGCCAAGCAGCGCTGCCTTTGATTCGCCCGGCTGGGCTACGATTCACCGATGACCGATCGGGGCGCCGGTACTACAGCTGGTCAAGGAACCCGTCTGGTCCTGATCACGCTGGCGGCTGGCCAGTTCCTCATGACGCTCGACAGCTCGGTCATGAACGTGGCCATCGCTACCGTGGCCAAGGACGTCGGCACGACCGTGACCGGGATCCAGACAGCGATCACCCTCTACACGCTGGTGATGGCGATGCTGATGATCCCGGGTGGCAAGGCCGGCTCGCTGATCGGGCGCAGGCGTGCTTTCTCGATCGGGTGCGTGATCTACGGCGCGGGCTCCCTGACCACGGCCCTAGCGCAGAACCTGACCGTCCTCATCGTCGGCTGGTCGGTCCTGGAGGGGATCGGCGCGGCGCTGATCCTTCCGGCGATCGTCGCGCTGGTCGCCAGCAACTTCGGGCCCGAGGGACGCCCGCGCGCGTACGGCCTGGTGATGG
>Ga0070706_100001570_pt1 | contig 23857 bp, 41 predicted proteins | sample KBSK5501metaG_FD_65476 | JGI IMG/M metagenome (GOLD analysis project Ga0070706, IMG submission 65476) | Corn, switchgrass and miscanthus rhizosphere microbial communities from Kellogg Biological Station, Michigan, USA - KBS K5-50-1 metaG | ecosystem: Host-associated > Plants > Roots >... | reverse complement strand
CAAATTAATTCCCTCCAAGTCAGATTGCCACTGTTCTAAGTTGTCAATATATTCTTGTAGTGTCTGTCCACTGGGCGCTTCTTGTAGCTGCTCTGGCATATTGTCTAAACGTTCTTGGCAGGTGTCTCTGATATTTTCAATCTCTTGAATAACATCATCTAAACAGCTATCATCAATCTCATCAATTGTCATTTTTGCTAATTGATCTTCAAGGTCATAGATACCGCCTAAGTGTTCAGAACGTGTTAGATATTGAGAGCGGCGTGGGTGTGTTGTACTAATATTTTTAGAACCAAAAGCAAATTGCCACCAATAATAACTTTCTCCCTTTTTGACAATCAGCTCATCTTTTTTGTTTTCGGGCATACTTGTATCATAGGCGGTAACCATAACGCCTTTTTTGTTTTTGCGTTTGATCTGTTTGCCATTCTGGTAAATATTCTTTCGTGCTTTCTTTACATAATGCAAAGTTGTCATGATATTTTCTCCACATAATAATTTCCGCCAGTGTATTGCATATGCTTTTGCAATCGCTTAACCCAATAGTTTCTGGCGTTAATATACTGAATTGATTTGCCACTCTTGCAGTGATAGAAATCAAGATTGAAATACCCGTTGCCATAATTGTAAATATATACTGCTCTTGGCATAATTAATTCCTCTCTAAAAACAGCTTGACGGCATTCGCCATCTTTTGCTTATCTTCAATAGTCAATTCATCTACCATATAGATATTTGACAAATATTCTACCAAGCTCTGAAATGTTTCAAGATGTAGTAAAGAAATTAATTGCTTTACTTTTGATTGATTGATATTGTTCCTCAATCCTTCTTCCAACATTTCTAAAATAATAATTTCGTTTGAGTTCATTTTGATCTACTTTCTGGCAATCATGATGTCGGGGAAAATTTTTAAATTGAGTGACACATAATATTTTCCACTATTTGCAATATTGGATAAGATATGGAAAATATCACTATGCCTGTCTCTGCTGTAGCTTTCTTTTGGTAATCATATACTTGACACATAAAGGCGGAAGTAGCCTTCTCCTTCACGGCGTTCTTTTTCGCAGAACCTCTCAAAAATCAAGATGTCAACTAACCTAGCGGCTCTAACATATCCAATTCTGAGCGCACGTTGAAGATACGACACACTGACTTTTCCGTATTCCGTGCTTAGTCTCTTGGCTTCATCTAAAAGCTCATCACTTTTGATATTTACTCGTTGAATTTCTATTACTTCTGTCATGTAGTTAAAGCCATATTGTGACCGTGCTGTTAGTTGCGCCAATGTTTCAGGTGATTGGTCGCCCAGTTTATCTTCTGGAATATCAATTTCAACAACCTTACTTAATAGAATCTTGCATTTTAGAATGTTCATCGTTATCCTAATCCTTGTGTGTCAAGTATATTGTTGCCTTTCTTTTCTTTGCTTTTTCCCCATCGCGCCTCTTGTAATGATAATTTCCCAATCACCATTTAAGTTACACATAATAAATATTCTTCTAATCTGTCTATTCTTTTGCTTTGTTTTCATTTTGGCTCTTTTCTTTTGCAAATTGTTTGCAAATTATTATGTTGATCTTTCAATCAACCATAAGGTATTTACAAATCATTTGAAACCCCTAATTTCAATTTTCCAATCAAAGGAAAATTTATCTCTGTAAAGCTTTGTTGATTGCTCATGCTGCGCTTTCGTATGTAGCTTCTGTTTTCTGCAATAACGACAAAAAGGATGTGGAGCGTCAGTCCATTTATATCTGCGTTCTTTAAGAGTTTCATACTGTGCTTTGGTTAGGGAAATTTTGGTTGACATTTGTTTTGGCTCCTTATGTCATTTGTATAGTTACTAGCAATAAGGTTTGAACTGCTCATACAAGCAAGAAGCAAATAAGGCAGAGTAGAGAGCAATCTAGGAATTGAACCTAGCCAAATCATTCTCTATAATCTATGTCAATGATTTGTTTCCACTTTTGCTCGTGATTGACTAGCAGAGTAAAAAGTCATAACGCTGAAGTGCTTGCACTTGTCAACAGTTGCTTTTTACTCTGCTCATTATCCTATTTCATACCGCCAATAAAAATATGAAACTTCAACAGATATATAGATGCTGCTATAACAGCTATCTGTTTATTGCGTATTCTTTCCAAACTTTGGGGTATTGTAATTATCGTTTTTCAATTGCTTGAAAACTTTATTTATAAATTTATCAGATTGTTTATCAGAAAGAGCAATATAAAATTCACGATAATCGGCAGATAATTCTATTTCTCTTTGTATTGCTTCTTCAACAGAAAAGGCGGAGCCATATCTACAAGCATGATAAACGGCAAAAAAGAAACTTTCTTTTGTTGACATATCTTTCTCATTTCTGTGGTTTGATAATATCAATCACTTTTTCGATCTTACTGCCATTAATAATCTCACTTCTCGTAAATGGTGTAAGTGCTGCAAATGTATTTCCATTTTGCAGTAGGTAAATATACACATTCTTTTGATTGTCATTGGCAACGTGTTGAAGTTGTTGAAGTCTTTGAGGGTTCATTACTTCACTTCCTTTGCAGCAGCTTCAAAAAACTCTCCGCATTGATCTGGTTGCAATGCGTAATATGCTGCTGTGTTCATTGCTTCAAGAAAATCAGCTACAATATTTTCATTCATCTGGTTTGAAAGTTCAATCTTGATAATGTTCAATTCAGAACGATTGTCTAATTCAGAAGAAACAAACATGCGCCCTTTTTTGATTTCTTCCATATAGAAGTTATGAATAGCAACTAACATTGTTTCATGTTGTCTTACTGAAATCAGTCTTACGCTATCGTATCTTAGGAATAATGTTTTCATTTTTGGCTCCTTATAAAATTGATTGATTATTTAATTATTGCTGTTTGCACTTCATAAGATGTTTTGATTTCTAAAAGCAAATACAAGCGACGCGCATTATATTTATAATAATGTGTCGCGCCATTGTCTCTAGTAATTTGAATATATTTCCGATTGTACGAAACCCACCTACGTAAACCTTTTTTATTTTTCAATAACGTTTCCATTTTTGGCTCCTTATAACTAATTGGTTGAAAATTTCATAACAAAGAAAAAATCTTGACGCTCTGCTTAATCTGTTGCAGTATCAACAACAGAGCAGGGGATACACGTCAAGATTTTTCTTTTATCATGAATTTATAAAAATGCAGCAGCGTCTTTTATTATCCACGCTGCTGCATTACTAATTTTTTTGGTCGAATGTATGTCTCAAAGATAAGTAATCATCTATCGCTTCGCCTTTCATCGTATTTGCTCATTCACTATACAAGCTAACTGCATGAGTAGGGGATAGTAGAAGCATGGTCAAGCTATATTGACATTACTTCTCTTGATCTACTTATCTCACTCTCTATACTTTTAGCAGCTTGCATCTTTGCTTTTTTTACTCGCATTACCTTTGTTCAAGTCATCTGTCAACTGGCTTGGAGACTATGTTTATCTTTGTCTCTAAAGTGATGTCAATCTTTGCTGCTTCATTTCTATTGAGTTTGTCATCCCCGCTCGTTACAAGAATTGTAACAGAAAATAAACTTTTGTCAAGTCTAATAAAGTTGATTTATGCGTGTAGCGTAGGGGTGAAAAGTTGCAAATATTACAGTTTTTTATTTGTCGTTTAGCTCAATAATAATTAACTGTTTTTGCAACTTTTTTGCCAATGATATTGAATGTCTAGTGCCTGTGCTTTTCCCCATTGGCAAAGCTATTACTAATTCACTTGCAGCGACAATACGCAAATTGCGCCTAAAGAATTTTGCTGGATACCCATCTTCTGGTTTAGGTGGGTGGCATACAAATGTTATCCCCTGCTCAATTGCGTATTTATATGCAAGACTATCAACACCTAAAGCGCCACCTGAAATAATCATATCTATATTTTGTTTTGATCTAATATTATTAATAATTATTTTGAATGTTTGATAATCTGAATAATTTCTACTGCCTACAATTGCTGCCTTACACATTTTTCACTCTTTTCATAATTAGAATATATGGATATATGGACGCGGTTCTTGACATATACTATCAACTATATCAACGATTACAAATCTATCTTTTATATCATTTCTATTATCATTATTGATACTATTGATATTATTGTAATAGTTAACATAGTTGATACTTTTAATTCATCTTCCTATCTTTAGATAACATATAAGGAATATTTCTGCCATTCTTTTCTCCTCTTGATAATATTCCTTTTTTGACTAGCTCCGATACCTCTCTTGATATAGCAGCTTCATCGTATCCTAATTTCTTTGCTAATATGCTGATATAACTTTGAGTACCATTATTACCAAAATAGGAAATAATTTTAGCTTGCACAGTCCCGGGTCTTACAATCTCTTGATTGATAGGCATCCATAATGTCCTATCATTATCAAATTGTAGATCAATGTGATCTATTTCTGTGTCTCTTGACGCAATCAGAAGTTTAGCAGCAGCTTTACCACGCTCTCCTACAAGACCCCAAACAGTGTCCGCCACCCCAGCTTTTGCACCACTGCCAGATAAATCATCAATTACATCGCCGCTAAATTGATTATTCTTTCTATGGTGATCTACAAAGAGGAATGAAAACTCTCCACCTCTTGTTAGCTCATATAAGGGAGATAGAAATTTCGTAGCCTCAACAGCATCATTGTTGTCACGTAATAAAACTGATTTGGCATAAGTATCAATAACACATAATATATATTTCTTTTTGCTCAATCGCTCTAGTAATTTCTCTAACCCACCTTTATTCAATCGGGGCCACCGCTCTTCAATTTCAAATAAATCCAATCCTTTTGTTGCAGAGCTTACACCCATGTTGGCAATTCTCTTTTTTATTCTCCTTACATTATCTTCAAGAGATATATACAAAACCCTGCCCGTCTGCATAACATCGTAACCAAGAAATGGGACACCTGTTGTAATAGATAACAAAAGCTGGACTGCCATAAATGATTTCCTCATCTTTGGGCGCCCAGCTAAAAACGTGAACCCTTGCGGTAATATCTCTTTGACTAACCATTGAACATCGGGCATATCTGTTTCGGTGATCTGTTTTACTGTCCACGACGTCCTTCTGTCATTATGTAAATTTGTTTGCTTTGTTGACATTATCAATACTCCTATACTGAAATAAAAAAACTCATTTCTTTTAATGTATCTCTGTCTCTGTTTCAGCATGGCAGTCCACGAATAGGTATGGGTTGCTTCAACTTTGCCAGAGACACATTAAAAGCAATGAGTTCGGTAAAGCCTATTCTTTATTCTGCTGCCACACAGATTAAATTGTTGTCTTTATTATATGCACTTCAATCATTTTGTAAATTTATTCAAGTTGAATAACTATAATGATTTTATAAAAAGAACTATAATGCGCCCATAGTGTTTTTATATCGTACGATATAGAAAAGGAGATTGATAATGATTGATCCTGTTGTCCATGCTGCTTTGGTTGTGTTGGCTGCCGCATTTGTGAAATGGTTGGCAAACTATTTGGGTATCAGCTTGACAGAAGATACTTATACTCAAATTGCTGGAGTGATTGTTGCATACATTCTTTCACTCTTTGGCTACTCTCTTTGGGTATATGCAACTGCCAAAACAAAGCTTGCCAATTTCAGAACTTACAAACCACTATTCACCTAACAGCATTTATAGGCAGAGCATTAAAAACTCTGCCTATAATTCATTATTATCAATGAGGCGTTTTTAATATCATGAAATCAAACAAACAAAACAGAGCGGTACATAGACCTATTACAATCAATATTGAAAATGTGGAAGATTTGCCTGTTATTCGTTCATTGCCACAAGAAACTTTAATTACTGTCAATTTGAAAATGAACCGTGTTGTGGCGTTGATGTTGGTAGAACATATCCAAAAACAACTAGATGCGCCAGAGGAAATAAACTTGATTGCTTCAACCATTATAGGCACCAGTTGATTATGGTAATTAATTGGGAGCTAATAGTTTCAATTATCATAGCTGCATTGGGAGGCGGCTTTTTTGTTGAATACATCAGGCAACGTGGGCAAAAGCCAGTTACCAAAGCACAATCAGAAGAGATATTATCAGAAGCCTGGGAGCGTTTAGGCAAAGAGTATGCAAGACAATTGGAGAATTCAAGACGTTTAGAGGATGAAGTTATATCGCTGCGCCCTGTTGTCTTGAAGCTAGCACTACAAGAGAAAGAAATGGAACAATGTCATGAGGACAAAGAAGATTGGAAAAAGTATGCCACTAAATTGTCGAAACAACTCGAAGAGAATAATATAATGCCTATACCTTTCAAGCGATACCCTAGCGGGGACAGCGGTAAGATTTCAGCTATTATGCCTATTAATAATCAAGATCAACCTACAATCATTATGACAAAGGATAAATAATATGGAAGCTAAAATATTATTGATTGTTCTGCCACCTGCCGGATTGAATATATGGGATACACCTAGACCGCAATCACAGGGAGCGTTATTGCGTCGTGCTGTTGCGAAGGGGACGCCGTTATATGCTTATCGAATAGTCAACTTTCAAGGTGTTCCTTATGCGTGGTTGCAACCACAAGACCCTAATAAACCTGAATGGGTACGTGTTGCAGAAGCAGATGGAGTTACTAAATATGTTGAAATCATACAATCAGAAGTTGAGCCAGCTCCTAATCAATTAGCGCAAGCAATACGATATGCAGCAGACAAGTTAGCTGATGCAATCCGATTTAGTGGATAATAATGGCAACAAAGAAGTCAAAGAATAAAGCAGCAGAAGATTTCTTAAATGATAAATCTTCTGATTTACTATTAAGGCATGAGGCGTTTATAGAAGAGTATTTGATCTGCATGAATGGTACATTGGCATACCAAACAACCCATCCAGATGTTGGCTATGATACTGCTTCCGTCAATGCTTCTAAATTACTAAGAAACACTAAGATAAAAGCAGAGCTAGAGCGGAGATTTGGGGAAGAAGTAATGACAAAAAAAGAAGTGTTAAAGCGTTTGCGGGATCAAGCTAATGCTACACTTCACGCCTTTGTAAAAGTGGACGATGAAGGTCATATATATTTCAACTTCAAAGATAAAGAAGCAAAAAGAAATTTTCATTTAATCAAGAAAGTGAAACACAGAAAGAATGAAACTTATAACGAGAGAAGTGGAGAAGCATCAGAGGAACATTGGGTGGAAGTTGAATTGCATGACCCACAAAGAGCTTTAGAGTTGATAGGTAAATATCACGCTCTATTTACTGACAAGACAGAGAGTAATGAAAAGAAAACTATTAGAGTGACAATCAAGAAGGAAGAATAATTGTTAGATACCGATTTCATTATCACAGAACCAGATTACAGCATTGAGGTAGACCCTATTATCTTCAATAATGTTTATTATGACTGGCTCTACGATATGAGCAGAATTCAAATATTTTATGGTGGAGCTTCATCGGGGAAAAGTGTATTTTTGTCTCAAAGAGTTGTGATTGATCTAATGAGTGGCGGGAGAAATTATTTAGTGTGTAGAGCAGTTGCAAAGACAATTAGACGCTCTGTATTCAATGAAATCAAAAGAAGGATTAGCGAGTGGGGGGTTAGTGAAATGTTCAATATAAATAATACTGAATTTACCATAACTTGTATAAATGGCTATCAAGCTTTCTTTGTGGGTTTAGATGATGTCGAAAAGATTAAATCTATTGTCCCCGAAATAGGCGTTATTACTGACATATGGGTGGAAGAAGCAACAGAGGTACAAGATAATAAAGTATTTAAATCGCTCATGCGAAGGCAGCGGGGTGGTGATAGTAATACACCCAAACGCTTTACAATCAGTTTCAATCCTATCTTACAAGACCATCAGATATATACTAATTATTTTGCGCCTATCGCGTGGGCAGAAGATCAAACAGAATACCATAGTAATGAATTGTCTATCTTACGGACTTGGTTTGAGCATAATAAATTTTTGACTGATGCAGACAAACATGATTTGACAAGTGAACAGGATAAATATTTCAGTGACGTGTATACCTGGGGCAAGTTTGGCGTGTTAGGTAATGTGATCTTCAAGAATTGGGTAATAGAAGATTTATCACAAATGAGAAATCAATTTACAAATAAGCGTCATGGATTGGACTTTGGTTTTGCCAGTGACCCCGCTGCTGCTGCTTCATGGCATTTTGATAAGAAGAAAAAAGAGATTTATATATTTGAAGAGTTTTATGAGCGTGAATTAACAAATGATGAATTGGCAACAGAGTTGTTAAAGATGTTTGGCAAAGAATTAGTGAAATGTGATAGCAGTGAACCAAAAAGCATCAAAGAATTGCGTAATGCTGGCGTCAATGCAGAAGGGGCGAGAAAAGGTCCTGATAGTGTCAATTTTGGTATTCAATGGTTGCAAGGCTGCAAATTGCATGTTGATAAATCGTGCATCAACTTTCAAAATGAATTGAGACAGTATAAATGGAAAGAAGGGGTGGATGGAAAGCCAGTATCACCACCTAAACCTGTTGATGCTAAAAATCATCTGATAGATCAATTGAGATATGGTAGTGAAGATGATATGTTAGAAACACCATCACGCGGTAGAAGTTATAAAGGATAATGATAATGGATGAAGTTGTTCTGATTGTGCCAGAAAATAAAAAATATTTAGTTTTTGAACATCCAGAAATATTTGGAGATATTTTGCATGGTATCCGTTTCCCTATTTCAAATAATAAGGGAGATTGGGTTTACAAGCTTCCATCATATGTTGCTGCACATCTTTTTGACGAGATTGATAAATTAGATAGAAACAACACTACTAGGATAATAATCAATGCCTAATATTACAAATCCACACGTGAAATTAGCCTTTGAAACAATCAAGGCGAAGAAGCCTTTATATGATGAGTTGTATAAATACTATACTGGCTTCCACCCGTTGCGCTATTCGACCAATAAACTCAAAAAAGTATTCGAGGCGATCAATGTTTATTTTAGTGAGAATTGGTTAGGCGTGATTGTTGATAGTGTTATTGATAGATTGGTATTAAAAGGTTTCGATATATCAGATAATACAGCAGCTAAGACAAAGCTGGATGATATGTGGCGAGATCATAATATGATGCTGATTGCAGAAGATGTCCACGAGGCAGTTACTATCACGAATGAAGCATTTGTTATTGCTATGAAAATTGAAGATGAAGATACTGGGGCAGAGTTGCTGGAAGTGTTTCACAATGACCCTAGAATGTGTCATGTGTTTTACGACGCCAATCAACCTGATAAAAAAGAATTTGCAGCTAAGTTATGGCAGAGTAATGATGGTTACATTCATCTTACACTTTATTACAAAGATAGATTTGAGCATTATAGAAGTTTGACAGCAACAAAGCCAGGAGTTTCAATCTCATCATATAAACAATTACAGCCAGACCCAGATGGAGATATTGAAGATAATCCCTTTGATACTATTCCAGTATTTCATTGGGTGACATCAAAGACAACTAAGAAAAGAGATATGGGTCCATCTGAAATATCTATGCAGGATGCAATTAATAAACTCCTATCAGATATGATGGTCAGTAGCGAGTTTAATTCTTATGTTCAAAGAGTGATTATCTCTAAAGCAGACCCGGGGAATATGCCTAATGAACCTGGGGCAAATTGGTGGTTGCCTGCAAGCGATGAAGGGCAACAAACAACAGTTACAGAATTAGGTGGCAGAGTGCTTGATGGTTTTCTTAATGCTATTGATAAACTAGCAACATCATTGGCAATCATTTCGAGAACACCTAAACATTATTTTTTTGCACAAACTGGCGACCCATCGGGAGAAGCTCTCATAGCAATGGAGGCGCCGCTCAATAAAAAAGTAAAAAAGAGACAAGGTAGATATGCAATATCATGGCAGGATTTAGCACAGTTTTTATTAGAGCTTGAAGATATAAAGATTGATAAAAAGCAGATTGTCCCCATGTGGGAGCCTGCTGAAACAGTTCAGCCACAAACGTCTGCAACGATTACTAAAACACAAGTAGACAGTGGCGTACCACTAAAAACATCCTTACGCTGGCAAGGTAAAACCGCTGATGAAATCAAGCAGCTTGAGGAAGATCAAAAAGAAGAGCAGACAAAAAGAACTGGATTAGCACAAGACGCATTAGATCAATTACGCGCGGAAGATGCTAGAAACAATGCTAATTCAACAGGTGGCACAAATGTACAGGCATAGCGGTAAAATCGCTCTCAACCCTTCCTGGCGGGTTTTTCAAGCTATGTTTTTGCTCATTCTAGGAGCTTTACTCTACTTGCAGTATAAAAATAGATCAATCAGTATTTTATGTAATGGTGGCGGCTACGCCTAAGGAGACAACATGCCAGATATACCATTGATAGGCGAAAAGAATAATAATAAATCTAATCCTGTTTCAGCACGATATAGAGACAAACATAGGTCAAGAAGTCATATACTGGAAATAGATGACACTTTGACGTTGCCACAAGTTGCAAGCGCAATACTGTTATGCGATTTACCTGCTGATGATTTGTCATTGGGTTTATTATCCACATGGATGGACGCAAGCGGGAATGGTCGTGATTTCACGGCCACTGGCTCTGCCCGTCCTGATGTGCAAGCAATCGGAGATTATAAGGCAGTTGTATTTGATGGCGTGGATAATGTAATGACTGGCGATAACTTTGCCGATAATCTTGCTTCTCTTGCACTCGTTGTAGTTTGCTCAACACCAAACGGCGGAACACATCTTGTCCTGTCCAAAGAGGACTCTGGATTTGCAAGTGGGTATGAGCTTTACACTAATCAATTACTTGTATATGGTTCAGCAACAAACAATGTTTCTGGTGGTTCATTCGCTGAAGATACAAAAATCTTGACGCTTGCGGAGTTAATCAATCGGACAAACTCTGATTTATATCTCAATGGTGACAATTCCGAGACTAACCCCGGGGACACGGAGGTTGCCGATTATTTGACCAGCGGTACAGTCAAACTGGCTGCGTATGGCGATGGAGTTGCAGACGAAATTACCATTTACAGGTTATTAATTTATCAGATTACCGACCTCGTGAACTGGCACGCTGACCGCGATGCAATCAACGCATGGCTGGTAAATAGATATGGAATAACCTCATAATATGCCTACATCAAATCAAGACCCAGAAGTTGTTCAACTATTGCGCCAATATCGTTTAGCTCTAATTGCTAGAGAGAATGAGCAAATTAAAAGACTGGCAGCAACGTGGCTAGAGCTTGAAAAGTCACTGCAAGATGATATGATTTTATTGGGATTAGAGATACAACAAGCACAGGCAACAGGCAGTGTCATCACAGAGCAGCTATTAAAAAGGATGGATAGATATAAAAAACTCAACGAGCAGATGAAGGCGCAAATTTTAGATTACGCCAAGAATGTTGCGGCATTAGATATTGAAGCAGAGCAGTTAGAATATGGACTATTAGGAATTCAATCAGCAAGTGAAGCAATTAGAATATCAGCAGTGTTAGGAGTTGCGTTTGATAGATTGCCTGTTGATGCTGTTGAAACATTTGTAGGATTTCTAGGTGATGGCACGCCATTATATAGATTATTGAAAGAAGCATATCCAGAAAGTTTAGATGCTGTTATCAAAGCATTTTTAGAAGGTGCGAGTAAGGGATTAAATCCCAATACAATTGCTCTAAATGCTTCTCGTGCATTAGGGATAGGTTTAGAAAGAATTACGCTCATCGCACGCACAGAGCAGTTAAGAGTTAATCGAAGTGTATCAGCAGAACAATACAGAAATAGTGGATTAGAAGGATATATGAGGAGAGTAGCAACAAAAGATGATAGAGTGTGTATGGCGTGTTTAATTCTAGATGGGCAAATAGTGCCATTAGATCAAGAAGTGGACGACCACCCTAGAGGTAGATGCACAGCAGTATTTCAAATCAAAGGCTCTCCTGTTATTCAATGGGAGAAAGGCGCTGATTGGTTTATGCGACAAGAACCGGCGTTGCAAGCTCAAATGATGGGACAACAGAAGTTTGAGTTATGGCAAGATGGGCAATTCAAGCTTACAGATATAGCAAAGATCAATTTCAATGCCACATGGGGAAATAGTCCACGAGAAGCTACATTACAGGAGTTAACAGGATGAATATTCAAATGGGCAGCGGTAATGTTGCAGTGACAACATATGGCGACAAAGAAATTGAATACGGACTGGCGCTAAAGGTGACAGATGAAGTTCATGAGATAGGTTATAAGGACATATCAGTTATTGGTAAAACAATTGATGAATATCAACCAACTTTAACTATTGAATTTTCTAAGTCTGCAAGCGTTCAAGTTGTAATAGACATGTTGACGCTTATTAAAAATAGTTTGTTGATGCAGGAGGAGCAATGAAATTAATTAGTTTGAAAGTGGAAGAAACAAGTTTAAGATATAGAATTATCTTTCGGTTTGAAGGTAAAGATCTGGCGGTGGATTTGTATAAGAAAACGAATACCACGCATATTGTCAGAGCATTTACAACATTGATAAAAGAGATAAGGCAACTGAAATGAATATAAAATTTGTCTCTATAACAGGTGTTTGTTTTCAGCGTGTCGGGGAGCGAGTGCGCTCCAAGGCGCACGAGTTAGGTATAAAACAAAACCCAGCCACAAAGGACTGGGAGTTGTTTGCCTCAACAACAGTATGTTGTATCAGCGTGTCGGGGAGACACTCTCATTTTATCACAGAAAGGATTTTATAATGGCAGTAATTAATGAAAAAGTTATGAATAACGACAAACCTTTATCTGATGAGCAGATTAATAGGATTGTTATTGCAGTTCAAACACTTGCAAAGAATACCCATAACGCACAAGCCATCACACTTGCCCACAATCTAAAAATGTGTAAAGATATTGAAGAGAAGAGAAAATGGATAGTAATGTTTTATGCTGCTTGTTTTCAGCTTCTCTCTTTTGTCAATATGGCAAGAGATAAAGATTTGCCATTAGATCAATATACCAAAGAGGTGGAAAAGCTATTCAAACAGGTACAAGTAAATGGACACTAAAGAAGCTTTATTATTGCGTGCTGATTTGTTACAATTAGTTAAGGGATTAGAGTTGCAAAGAGCAGCAGTATTATCAATTGTTGCACGATTGGAAAAAGAATATAACATAGAGAAAGGAACAGGAAATGGAAGATCAAAAAGCACTCCCGTCCATAATCAGAATGAGAGCGGAGAACATATTGAAAACAAAATTGTCAGTATGTTACACAGTTGAAGGGGATATAGTCAAATGTGTATTAGCAGACAATCAAGGAGTTAAATATGTTGACATAGTAAAGAAAAAAGAAGTACCATTTACTACTCTTAAGGTAACGCTTGAAGATGCTGGGGCAGATGATACTAATAAGCTCGTTAGCAACCCAGAGCCAATACATTATGGCAATGAAGCTCAATCAGCACATCAAACAAACGAGGAGGTAATCACTTATGAAGTAGAGAAAAAACCTAAAAAGAGAAGCACAACGAAAAAGCCGAAATAAGTTATAATACCGCCAATTGAATATCTCGTGTAAATGTGTATCGTACGATATAAATTTACAGTGAGGTAGGTAATCAATCGAATGCCTGCAACTGTCTAATTTGACAGCAGCAGGCATTTTAATTGTGCGTGATGCACAGGAGTAACGCGATGTTCCCTAATTATAAAAAGTTCCATTTATCACCTTTTTTCTTTGAAGCTAACCGCGATGGTGGCTCTGGAAATAATGGCGATAATAACTCAAATGATAATCAGAATAATAATGCTGAAACATTTGAAAGTTGGCTAGATAAACAATCCGACGAGATTAAAACAAAAGCTAAACCCTTATTTACTGCCCATATTGAAAAGCTCCAAAACACAGTCAAGGCAACGCGGGAGGAGCGTGATGACTTCTCCAAACAGTTGCGTGATGCAACCAATAAACTTGCCAAAGATAGTGAAGAGCGCAAGCGATTGGAAGGTATTGCCGACCAATATGATGAGCAGACAAGACGGGCAGACTTTTATGAGGACTCTTTTTCACAAAACTGCCATAACCCTAAAGCTGCTTATGCAATTGCCAAGTCAGAAAATTTATTCACCAAATCTGGCGCGCCTGACTGGAAGAAAATCCAAGAAGTTGTCCCAGAATTCTTTGGCGATAAAAAGCGTGAGCTACCTAGGAAGAAAACATCAGGCAGCGGCACAGGTGAAGAGCCACCGTCATCTCAAACCATGAACGATTGGATTAGAAGTCAAGCCAATAGAAATGTTACAACATAATAAGGAGTAACAAATGACCGTATTCAATTCAAATATCTCCCGGGAAGATGCTAGTGCATTAATCCCAGAAGATGCGTCAAAAGAAATCCTGCAAACTATTGCAGAAGGTTCAAGCGTGTTGCGTCTATCAAGGCGTTTGCCCAATATGGCGCGTGGACAACGGCGGCTCCCTGTTCTTTCTGCATTACCTCAAGCCTATTTCGTAGGTGAGGCCGGCAGAAGTCCCCAAACATTTACAGAAGTAAAGCAGACCACCGAAGCCGCATGGGCAAACAAATATCTTAATGCGGAAGAAATTGCCTGTGTTGTACCTATCCCTGAAAACGTTTTGGAAGATGCTGATTTTGATATTTGGGGAGAGATGCGTCCCCAAATCGTAGCCAGCATTGGTGCAGTAATTGACACCGCCATTTTGTTTGGTACTTCTGATGTAGATGTACCGCGCAACTGGCCTGATGGTTTGTTAGTTGCCATGCCTGCTGCTCATATTGTCTCTGAAACATTTGGCAATGATCTGTATGACGCCATTATGGGCGAAGGTGGCGTATTATCATATGTTGAAGAAGATGGCTATTTAGTTAATGGTCATCTTTCTGCTCTTACGATGCGTTCTAAATTGCGTGGTTTGCGTGATGGCGGGACGGGATTGCCTCTGTTCGTTCAGAACATGCAGAACGCTGTACCTTATACACTTGATGGGCAGCGTTTGGAATTCCCACTCAACGGCGCCATGGACGACTCACAAGCTCTACTTGTCTCTGGTGATTTCAATCAACTTGTATACAGTATCCGTAAGGACATCACCTACAAAGTATTGACTGAAGGAGTTATCACCGATAACGCCACTCCTCGCGCCATCATCCACAACCTGGGGCAGGACGATATGATTGCTCTGCGTGTTACTTTTCGCATGGCGTGGCAGTTGCCTAATCCTATCAATCGCGTTAACCAGACAGAGGCAACACGCTTCCCCTTTGCTGCTCTTGCACCTTCTGGGAGCTAGCTTAATGTTATACGTCAATCCCATTATCAATGAAGATACCAGCATTGATCTATACGCTGGCAATGATAGAAGTTATAGAGAACTTCTGCCATTGTGGGATGCGTTAGGCGAGAGGCGAGGAACATTCTTTGCCTCTCGTCTAGTACATCAGAATGGTGCAGCTATTCAATACACAGATAATGGCATTGATAGTGATAGTCCTATTGTCATTTCAAACTATAAAGATTTAAATGACATATTTATCGCCTGTAAAGAACGTCCATTTATCATGTTCGAGAATGAGCATAATTCAGAAACACGTGGATTATTAAATATTGTTTCTTTGTTTTTATGCAAAGACCAAAAGATGTCAAAGCTACGCAAAGCGTATTCCAAAAATGTATCTTTGTTTGATACCGCTCAATCTGCTGCTCGTCTAATCTTTGAATTCTGCAAAGGCAAAGAGCCTGAATATATTACAGAAGTTAATGGCAAGAGTGTTGGAATTATTTATATGGTTTGGGGAGACAAAGCTTTACAAGCTGCCAAAAGATCAATAGCGACATTGAAGCAATTAGGTTATTGTTACCCTGCTGCATTTATAGGGCAATGGAAACAAAATGAAAATTGGACAAAGGGACATGGCGTTAATGTTATTTGTAGCATTGACCCGTTTGATAAAACAAAGCAACGTGGATTTCAATTTAGAGCAGGTAGAATAAAGCCATTATTGTATGAGTTGTCCCCCTTTGATTACACTTTATACCTTGATGCTGATACATCTTTTTTACAACCTATCCAAAGCTCATTTGAGTTACTAAATGATTTTGATCTGATTGTCACTGATGAAAAATTATCACTAGCACAGTTATATAATAAAAAATTAGCTGGCTGGGAATTGAATATGTTGGAACGCGATAGCACAATTATAGAACTTAATGGAGATGATGGCCAACCTTTTGTTAATAGCGGTGTGTTTTTCTTTCGCAAGAATAATATAACTAGGAAATTATTTGCTGATTGGTCTAAAGAGTGGTTGAGATTTCAAGAATGGGATGAGCAATTGGCACTCATGCGTGCAATATATAAGAATGACGCAATTGTTAAACACCTGCCAGTGGAGTGGAACTCTCCCAGCTTGAACGAGAAAGCAATTATTTTCCATAATTATGGGCGTGGGGAAGTGAGAATAAATGTCTAAAACTGCTTTGATAATTGTTGGTCAACCTCGTACATTTGAATTCTGTTTCCCGTCACTAAAAAAACATATTTTAGACGTGTATCATCCTGATATTTTTATTTGCACCGACGATCAAAAAGAAAGAATAGCAGAGCTATATAAACCTATTGCTCTTGACGTGTTGACGCAGGAAGAGATATTTGATTATGCCATTCAATTGCGCGATGCCATCCCAAGCGTGATGCCTACTAATGATTTATCAGTTGCGTGGAAACTCAATCGTGCAATGACTAGAAAAGCAGAGCATGAATTGGTGGAAGGTTTTATTTATGATACTGTGATTGTTACCAGATTTGATGTGAAATTTAGAAATGTGCCATTGATAAAAGCAAAGCAAAATACTTTTCATGTTCCCTTGATTGGTGGTTATTGGGATACGCCAGAAGATACTCCTGGTATTCACTGGGGTGGGTACTCTGCTCATCTGTGCTGGGGCTCATCTGATGTTATGAACAAAATTGCCAATATCTATTTTGATGCTGCTGATTATCTAACACTTGCAACAAACGCAACAGAAAAATTTGGTTGGGCGCCCGAGCATGTTCTAAAATACTTTTGTGATGTAAATGGCATACAAGCATTTTTTGAAGATATTGAAATGATGTTAATCCGAGGCACATCCATCCATCCTATGTCATTTCACAATCACAAACTTTCTGAATATCCAGAGTATTTATATGATTGATATTTATTCGATTACAACAGCAGCAGAACGCAATAAATTATCAGAGCTTGCCAAAGAAGTTCCTAACAATGGTTGCATTGTAGAAATAGGCGCATTGTATGGCGGTGTTACTGCTGTATTAGGATTAGCTGCTCCTAATACTCGTATTTATGCAATAGACAATTTTTCCTGGCACCCTGAAAATATGCCAGTGACAAGTAAAGCATTATTGCTTGACAACATGAAATCTATTGGTGTTAAAAATGTGCTTGTGCTTGAAATGACAAGTAAAGAAGCTATGCGGAATTGGAATAGAAATATTGACCTGTTGTGGATTGATGGTGGTCATGATTTCAAAACTGTTTATTTTGATCTGTATAACTTTTCAATGTGCGCTGATGTTATCGCAATGCACGATTACAGAAATATTTTATGGCCTGACATCGAACAAGCTGTAAAGATATTTTTGTCTGCTGATAGCAATTGGCACATTAGTGAGGTTGTAGATCAATTGGTAGTATTGCGAAAGAGGAAATAATTATGGCTGCTTCTGCTGCTGATATTGCAAGATTAAGACGAATGACAAATGAGTTAACAACTGCTGTTTATGATGATAGCTTGATGGCTGATTATTTAGAAGCATGGCCACTTGTTGATAAGAATGGTTTGACTATTGAGAATGGCGAGAGTTGGATTGAAGCTTATGACTTGCACGCTGCTGCTGCCGATATATGGGAAGAGAAAGCGGCAAAGGCTTATGATAAGCATGATTTTTCTGCTGATGGTGCTAATTATTCAGCAGACCAGATACACGCCAACGCTCAAACACAAGCAAAGCGCCATAGGGCACAACAAAAAGCAAAAGTAAAGAGAATGACACCTGTCCGTACTTCAACATATTACCCAAGTTATGTTAATCCTATCTTCGATGAAGATGAAAACCCAGACTGGGTAGATAGTGTGATCTAATGTTAGATAGTAATCAATTGTCCCATTTCAGAGAAAGACAAGCAGTATCATTGATGGATACTTGCCATCGGCTTGTTTATTCTCGAACATATAATGATTACAACGAACCTGTTGAAATATGGACAGAAAGCAATACAGATATTCCGTGCGGTTTAGATATGCGCCCAGGTGAAGAGCGTGGTAGAGATAAAGATACTATTGTTTCGTACGATGCAACTTTAAGAGTGTCATTGACAACTGCTTTTGTTGAAAAAGATAAAGTAAAGATAACAAAACGATTTGGTGAAAGTATTACAGCAATTGAGTTCGAGATTAATTCACCTGCTCAAAGAGGTCCATCAGGCATTCGTTTTCTGCTAAAGAAAATATCATTATGAAATATTCATTGAAGATAGACACAAAACAACTTGACAAAGCATTATCTAAAATACATGGTAATGTTTCAGATGGTTTAGGCAAAGCAGTATTAGCAGGTTTATTTCAACTTGAAGCAGAAGCTAAAATAAATATTAGAGCAAACTTCAAACAGAGAACTGGTTTTCTAGCTTCTGCATGGGAAACAATTTTAGATAATAAGACAAATAAAACAGCAACGGGGCACACTGCTCCACTTGCTGTGTACGCAAGAATACAAGAATTAGGTGGCGTTATCAAAGCCACGAAAGGTAGATTAACATTCCAAACAGATGACGGAGCATGGCACAGCGTCAATGCAGTAACAATTCCCGCGCGTCCATATTTGCGCCGTGCTGCTGATGAGCATAAAGAGGATATATTTCAAGCTGTTAGTAATATTTTGAATGAATTGATTGAAGGCAAATAATGGCAACACAAGAAGCATTAATAAAAGTTGATACAACAGAATTAGATAGAGCGGCGGCTAAGGTCGAATATCTTTTGTCACTTGTTGAGAAACTTTATAAGTTATCGGAAAGAAGCTGGTTAATTAGATTTTTATTAGGTATAAATAATGACCGCTAATATCTGGAAAGCATTACCGCATTTCATAAAGAATAATTCTGGAGTTGCTGCTCTAATTGTTGACAGAGTTTACCCTATGCGCTTACCTGAAACAACAACCTTACCAGCTATTGCCTTTCAAGATATATCAACAGTTGCAACACAAGCGCATAAAGAGAGATCAATATTACCGCGTCCTAGATTTCAATTCACAATTTATGGTGGTACTGTTGAAAGTATTGATCTTGTTTCTAAAGCATTGAAAACAGCATTGGACGGCTATCAAGGAAACATGGGAACTGGTTCCTATATCACGGAGGTGGAAGCATGTTTGTATAAGAATGAATTTAGCAATGATGACCCCGAAACTGGTATCTATTTACGATACCAAGATTATTTGATTATGTATAAGGAGTAAATATGGACGAAACAATTAGAGCTAAATTTCTTTGTGTAAGTAAAACAGTTGACATGGATGGAAAAGGAAAGAGTTATAAATTTAAGTTCTATCCTGTTACAAGTGGAAGCAAGGAAAATGAAACCTTTTTCAAATATACGCCATCAGGTTCACTTGAAATTGGCGTTACCGCAACAGATGTATTTGAAGTAGGTCAAGAATATTATCTTGATTTCAATAAAGCAAATAAGGAGTAAATAAAATGACTGATACACGCCAAGGCGGATATGGTTCCGTCCTCAAGATCAATACAGGGAGCTTAACTGCTGTTACTCATGTTATGGATTTTGAGTTCCCAGAGTTTGAAAAGATTATTGCTGAAATCACCGCCCATGATAGCCCGGGTGGTTGGGCAGAACATATTTCAACCAACAAGCGCAAAATGAATTCATTCACAGTAAAGCTGGTTTGGGATGTAAATGAATTAACTCATGCTGCTGTTGTCGCTGCGTTTGATAGTGATGAAGCTGTTGGAATGTCTGTTGAAGATCCAGACGGCAATGAGGTGATTGCCTTTGATGGGATTGTTACAAAGCTGGGTCGTATTGCAGAACAAGAGGAAGGTTATGCCTGTGATGTTGAAATTCAACCCACTGGCATCCCTACCATTAACGGTTCGTAATCATGACAAATAAAAATAAATATCTTTCTGCTAGTGAAATTCTAGCCGCCAATGACATTCAAATTGAAGAGCTACCCGTCCCCGAATGGGGAGGCGTGATCTGTGTCAAGACACTGCAAGCAGATGAAAGAGATGAATTAGAAGCGTCTATGGTTGTATTGTCAAACACAGGTCAGGCGAAGAGTATGAAGCTTGACCATTTGAGGTCAACCATTGCCTATTTGGGTATCTGTGATGATAAAGGTAATCGTTTATTCACAGATAAAAAAGATATAGCTGCGTTAGGTAAAAAATCTGCTGCTGCTCTTGATAGAGTTGTATCAAGAATTCAACAAATGTCCGCAATGTCACCAGCAGATATTGAGAATTTGGTAGCAGAAATAAAAAACGACCAATCCGCCGCTTTGCCTACCGCCTAGCGGCGCACTTGGGACGAATTGATGTGGACAAAATGCTTGCTGAAATATCATCAAGACAGTTATCAGAGTGGATGGCATTTGCACGATTAGAACCATTTGGTTTTGAGGCAGATATGTTAGGTCACGCCATTACTGCTTCAACTGTTGCAAACACAAGCAGAACAAAGAAAAGCCAAAAGGTATTCAAACCTGATGATTTCATACCTAAAGAAAGACGTATACCCACACCAGCAGAATTTTTCCAAAACCTGAAAACATATTTCCAGTTACGAAAAGATAAATAATGGCAACCACTATCGCGCAACTGTTAGCCACATTAGGACTAGATAGCTCTGCTTTTGATAAAGGCATTGATGCTGCTGAAAACAAGAGCAAGGGATTTAGTAATACCATGTTGGGATTGTCCAATGTGGGTGCTGGTGTTCTTACTGCTGGCTTTACAACTGCGGCAGCGGGTGCTGCATTACTAGGCTCTGAAATTTATAAAGATATAGGTATTGCTGCTGACGCTGAAAAGGTGCAAGCACAGTTAGAGGCAGTAATTAAATCTACTGGTGGAGTTGCTGGTGTAACAGCACAAGCAGCGAATGAATTAGCCACCGCTTTATCATCAGTTACTACTTTTGACGATGAAGCTATTACGAGTGGCGAAAGTATGTTGCTAACATTTACCAATATTGGCGAAGATGTTTTTCCACAAGCAACTGAAACAATATTGGATATGTCGCAAGCATTAGGGCAAGATTTACAAAGCTCTGCAATACAATTAGGTAAAGCATTAAACGATCCTGTTCAAGGCATTACGGCTTTACAGCGTGTAGGTGTGTCATTCACTGATGAGCAAAAGAAACAAGTAGAAGCAATGGTGGAAGCAGGTAAGACAGAAGAGGCACAAAGATTTATATTGGCAGAATTATCAAAAGAGTTTGGTGGTTCTGCCAAAGCAGCAGGAGAAACATTTGGGGGACAAATGATTATCTTGAAAAATCTTATTGACAACATTAGGGAAAGTGTTGGCGCAAAATTCTTGCCTATACTTATCAAGCTGGGCAAGATGTTTAAAGATCAATTAATGAAGCCAGAGGTATTGGCATTTATAGATCAATTGGCAAGCGCCATTGCTTCATTCGTTGAAAACGCAGTAAATAATATCCCTAAATTTATTCAGGGATTTAAAGTTGCGTTCCAATGGCTGCAAGACAACAAGCCAATTGTCGTTGGAATTCTTGCTGCTCTAGGTGTTGCCGTGCTTGCGTTTGGTGTCACTACTGCCATTGCTGCTTATACTGCATTAGTTCCATTGCTTCCCATTATTGCAGTAATGGCAGCCATTGGGCTTGCTGCATATCTTTTATACAGAGCTTGGACAGAAAACTGGGGAGGGATACAGGAGAAAGCTGCTGCTGTTTGGGCATTTATTCAACCCTTATTAGCTCAATTGATTACATGGTTGCAAATAAATATTCCAGCAGCTATCAAGGCTTTATCAGCATTTTGGACGGGAACTTTGTTGCCTGCTATTCAATCTGTTTGGCAATGGTTGAGTACAACATTATTTCCATTCTTTCAATCAATCGCTAACTTTCTAAGTATTGTATTTACAAAGATAATTATAGATTTAGCGAATGTATGGACAACAGAGTTATTGCCTGCTATCACTACTCTTTATAACTTTTTAAAGACATATGTGTTTCCAATATTTCAAGCTATAGGCTCGTTTATTGGCAATAGATTAGTGGTATGGTTTAATAGCTTAACTGAAACTGTACAGTTACTTACAGGTTGGATTAATACACTAGCAACAACATTATCCGGAATGTCAAATAGTATCCCAGACTGGTTAATGCCTGGTTCACCTACGCCTTTCGAGTTAGGGTTATTAGGTATTGTTGATGCTCTTGACAAAGTAAATCAATCAAGCTTCTTACCTAAACTGCCTACAAACAATATGAGTTTATCGCCTGCTGCTGCAACTGTTGGCGGTAATAATCTTTCTGCAAGTGGCGCGCAAGGCAGAAACTATACAATCAGTATAGCTGCCACAATACGCAATGAGCAAGACATAGACCATCTAACGCAAAGAATAGTTAAACGGATAACCAAATCATAATGACAACTACATTATTGAGATTAACAGATGGAGAAACTACAATCAATTTTTCAGTAGGTGATGGCGAAAAGTTGATTGAGTACACTCCTCAAATTGCTCTATCATTTACACAATACATTGACGATGAATTTGATGTAGTTTTTCTGGATACACCATCAAACAATCGTATTAATATTCAGAAAACAAATAGACTATTTGAGCAAGCTAGAAATTATAAAAGCTCTGAAACAGGCAGAAAGGTTTATATTGAAATTGATCCTGCAAGCTCTGGGCAATATTGGCGGTCATTGATAACAAATGGGAAGATTGATCTAAATAAAGATGTTATCAGTCCTACGTGGGACACTCATTTCAAGCTAATAATTCATATAACACGCCAGCCTTTTTGGGAAGGTGAATTAACACAGATACCACTTTCTAATAGTTCTGCTGAAAACAATACCAGCGGTATAACTATCTCTAATTCATCAAGAGAAATATTCGATCTGTCTATGTTATGGGATGACGAAACTCCTATACTGTGGGATGACGAAAGCGAGATTGAATGGGAAGAGGGTTCGGGCGCGGAAAACTTTGTTGATTTAGTTGCAGCAGATATTATTGGTGATTTGCCCGCACCTATCAAAGTTGAATTAGAGCATACAAAAAGTGGTGCTGATGCTGCTAAAGAGTTTTATATTTGGCATAATGTTTATAGTAATCCTACTTCATTCACTCATATACTGGAAGCAGAGGACGCTAGTGGTTCAACTGTTACACCATCAGGAGCAGACAGCACAAGCTCTAACAATCAATATGCCACATTAGCATGGACAAATTTGAATGAAACATTGATTGCCGAGTGGGCGTTATCTGACACATTGATGACCAATGCGGCAGGTGGTCGTTTTGCAGTACTAGCACGCTGGCGTGGAGTGTTCCCATATACAAATGCTTGGATGCGTTTGAAGTTACTAACAGCAAATGATAATGTTTTATGGAGTGGTGATCTAAAGTTAATATCATCAGTCAAAGAGCTTGCGTTTTTGGACTCATTGCGATTGCCGCCTTATCTCGCCAACCAAGCATCAATCAAAGATATAAAAATGCAGCTATATGGTTAC